>Ga0187783_10000316_pt1 | contig 35573 bp, 52 predicted proteins | sample 1015_SJ02_MP02_2_FD_132471 | JGI IMG/M metagenome (GOLD analysis project Ga0187783, IMG submission 132471) | Tropical peat soil microbial communities from peatlands in Department of Meta, Colombia - 1015_SJ02_MP02_20_MG | ecosystem: Environmental > Terrestrial > Soil > Wetlands > Peat | place... | reverse complement strand
TAGCCAGCACGCCCGGCACCCCTCGCCCAAACCTCGCCCAAACCTCGCCATTGTCCAAAACCCGACACCACGACGCCGCACGACCCAACCAAGCCGCCCGTGTTTGAAATAAAACAAGAATGCCGAAGAACGGCACTCTCATTTCACGCTGGTGCGACGCACCTTTCCGGAACGGAAATTGCTGATGCTCCTCTAAGCCGTCCAGGCAAGCTCGACTCACAATCACGAATGGGTGCCTTATGCAGATCGGTGTCGAAACCTCAAAAGCTGTCGATCAGCGGCGTGTGTTTGTCGTCGATGACGACGAGATTACGCGTGCAGCCTTGCAGTTCATGCTTCACGACGAAATCGAAACCCACGAGTTGGCGAGCCTCGAGGAAGCATTCGCAAAAGGTGTCGGCTGGCTGACGCCTCATGTTGTGATCTTGGGTGTCTCGTTTCTCAAAAGCCGAGGCCTCGATCTCATCGCGGAATTGAAGGCAAGATTTCCCGATGCGCGGATTCTTGTTGTCTGCGACAAGTCGGACGAGGCGACCGCGGTCCAGGCAATGACGGCCGGCGCCCATGGCACGCTCGTGAAGCCGCTGGCGCTCGAAGCTGTCCGCAAGAAAGTCGATACCATTCTCGGCCGGGGCGGCGGCGCGCCACTCGTTCAGCTCAGCCTTCTCTAGGAAGCGCAGGACCATGGCAACTGTCATATTTTATCAAAAGCCCGGCTGTGGAACGAACGCGCGACAGAAGCGGGCGCTCGAAATGGCGGGGCATACCGTCATTGCAAAGGACCTCCTCGCAGAACGCTGGACAGCCGAAAGCTTGCTCGGATTCTTCCGGAGCACTCCGGTGTCTTCATGGTTCAATGCCGCGGCGCCCCGCGTGAAGTCCGGCGAGGTCGATCCAATCAACATCGATGCGGCAACAGCGCTCGCACTGATGGTCGATGACCCACTGCTGATACGTCGGCCCCTCGTAGAGATGGACGCGCAAAGATGTGCAGGGTTTGACCGTGAGCCTGTCACCTCGCTGCTTAGCGAGCGCAATGACATCACCGACATGCAGGGCTGTACACGGCAGAACCTCTCCACTTCCCGCCCAGATCCCGACCAATCCCCGAACGTCTCATGTCCCTGATAGCAGCGACAACGAAAGCTGCGACCACTGCAGAGATCACTCTCGATTACCACGCGCGTACCAAGCACAAACTCGAGCGCTACGCCGTAGGGCCTGAAACGCTCGATTGGGACACGCAGCCGAACCCCTTCAGGGAGTTTTCAGGCTGCTCGCGAGCGCCACTCCCTCTTTCAGCGGATGAGCTCGATACAAGCTTCGCAGAGATCTACGTCCCCGCTACACGAGCGCCCGAACCGCTCAATCTTCGTTCAGTTGGCATCCTGATGCAGCTTTCGATGGGGCTGTCGGCGTGGAAGGAGTATGGACTCGATCGTTGGGCGTTGCGCTGCAATCCGTCAAGTGGCAATTTGCATCCGACGGAAGCCTACGTCCTTTCCAGCAACCTGCCGGGACTCGAGGATGGCATCTACCATTACCTGAGCCGCGATCATGCGCTGGAGTTACGCTACAGGCGCCAGGGAAAAACCGGGACCGTGCGTCTGTGGGTTGGCCTTAGCTCGATACATTGGCGTGAAGCCTGGAAATATGGCGAACGCGCTTTCCGCTATTGCCAGCTCGATCTTGGCCATGCGCTGGGCGCTGTTCGCTACGCTGCTGGCACACTCGGATGGGGCGTGAGGCTGCTCACTCATTTGGGCAGCGCCGAACTTGGATCATTGATGGGTCTCGATCGATCTAGCGATTTTTCGGGGGTTGAGCGAGAGGACGCGGAACTGTTGGTTGCGATCGATCCGTACCTTGCCGCAAATTTAGCCCAAACTCAGACAACGGCAGAAGGATGGGAATCTCGCACTGGCCATTGGGCGGGGCGGGCAAATCTGCTCGATCCGCATCCGGTCTACCGATGGCCCGTGATCAACGAAGTCAGCACGGCGACACGAGGCCGGAGCACTGCTGTCCGATCGTTGTTTCAATATCCCCCCTTGCAACACTCCTCATCGGCACGAGCCACAGACATCATCCTGGGCAGGCGCAGCGCTCAGAGATTTGATCGCAGTTTTGTGATGGACGCGAAGACGTTCTACCACCTGCTCGATTGCTTGATGGCGAGGCCAATTGCTCCGTGGGACATGTGGGATGTCACCCCGCGCCTGCACCCTGTGTTCTTCGTCCACCGGATAGAGGGGCTTGAACCTGGAATTTATGCACTGCCGCGAAATCCCGGCGCAGCGGAATCGCTCAGAAAGGTCCTTCGCTCTGATTTTGAGTGGAGGACACTTGAAAATACTCCACCTCATCTTCCCTTAGTCCGGCTTCTCCCAGCTGATTGCCGCGCCGTCGCGAGGACTTTGAGCTGCCACCAGGCGATTGCGAGCGACAGTTGCTTCTCACTGAGCATGCTGAGTGAATTCGAACCGCTCATTCGGTCGAATGCGCACCTCTACCGCCATCTCCATTGGGAGGCGGGACTTCTCGGACACGTCCTTTATCTAGAGGCAGAGGCCGCCGGGCTCCGAGGAACCGGCATTGGCTGTTACTTTGACGATGCCGTGCATGACGTACTCGGGATCAAAACGACGCAGTTCCAGGCACTGTACCACTTCACAGTCGGGCAAGCGTTGGCAGATGACCGCGTTACGACATTGCCGGCGTACCCCTGGCAGGCCCAGGGAAATCGTTTTCAGGAGAAAGAAGGATGAAAAGGCAGCGAACGCCCTACCAATGCATCTCCGTTCATGAAGCTCAGGCGTTGATGCAACGAGATGAGGTGCTGGTGCTTGATGCTCGCGACGACGCTTCCTTCAGAGCAGCTTATATCAAGGGCGCTCAGCAGATCTCTGTCAGTAACTTTTCAGCCGTCATTCAGCAAACGAGGAGTAGCCAACCTATTCTCATCTACTGCTATCACGGCCATGCTAGCCGCGAGTATGCGGAGATGTTCTCCGACTTTGGCTTTACCGAGGTCTACAGTGTTGACGGCGGCCATGAAGCCTGGGTTAAGAGCTGTTCCCCTGTAAAGAATGCAAAACTGGACGAAAATATGCGGAGATGGCTCGCTGAACAGGGATTTCCGCAAAACGACATGAATGCTGTTGTCGCTAATGATACGACACCTTTGATGCGGGCGTGCCACAAAGGCGATATTGACATAGTCACCACGCTAATCGACGCGGGTGCAAGATTGAACGCAAGAAATGCCGATGGCAACAACGCGCTGTGGCTCGCCTGCGTAGGCGGGCATCTTGATGCAATCCGTGTCTTAGTCAAGGCAGGAATAGAAATCGACAATCAGAACGACAACGGTGCGTCGGCCCTTATGTATGCCTCTTCCGTCGGCAAAGCTGAAATTGTCGAGTGCTTGCTCGGAATGGGCGCCAGCACTAATCTTGAAACGCTCGACGGATTTAGCCCTCTCGATCTTGCCTCAACACTTGAATGCCTGACATTATTGCGCGAAGCGAGCAGGCCCTGAGTGAACGCCGCGGCTAGCTGCGGGTCAACACCAGAATCAGGCGGTCAACGCGTTTGCCTTGCACGAAGTGAGAGTCGACGATCTCATCGATATCCTCCGCCGTTGTCGGACGATACCAGATCCCTTCCGGATAAACGACCATTAAAGGTCCTACCTTGCAAAAGCCGAGACATCCGGCCGCCGTGAATCCTATCTCGTTTAGGCCTTTTGTCTCTAGTGCCTTGCCAAGCCGGTCCCACAACGGCTGGGCACCGGCGGCTCCGCAGCTTCCGCGCGGATGGCCCGGCGGACGCTGCGTGTAGCATGCGAAAGTGTGATACTTGTAAACTTGCGGAATCTTGATATCGGCGTCGTCCCCATCGGTCATGATGCGGCCGCCACGATACCCTTGTCCTTCAACAATGCGGTGAGCTCACCCGCCTTGAACATTTCCCGGACGATGTCGCAGCCGCCGACGAATTCTCCTTTGACATAAAGCTGAGGAATGGTGGGCCAGTCCGAGAATACCTTGATTCCTTCGCGGATTTCCGAATCCGACAGAACGTCTATACTTTTGAACGGCACAGCAAGCTGCGAAAGGATCTGGGCTACCGCAGCGGAAAAGCCGCACTGCGGAGCTGTTGGCACACCCTTCATGAAAAGGACTACATCGCTGCTCGCCACGATGTCCTTGATGCGCTCGCTCGTAGAGTTTGTCATGAGTTATTTCCTCGAGGGTCGAACAGGTTTAATGTCCCACAAGGCAAGGATCAGTCCATTACTCGGGCACGATGGTCTCGAGTGCCAATGCGTGGAGGGTTCCGCCCATTTGTCCTTGGAGCGCGTCATAGACCAACTTGTGTTGCTGGACCCGGCTCTTGCCCTTGAACGTTTTGCTCGTGATACGTGCCGCGAAATGATCTCCGTCTCCGGTCATATCCATAACGATAACGTGCGCCCCCGGAAAGGCCCGCTTGAGAAGACGCTCGATTTCCGGTCCTTCCATCGCCATCGCATTAACTCCTGATGTCGAAGCTTCCAATGCAAAGTCCAAACCAGTTGTCTGCTGTGCAATTTCTCAGCTCAGCATATTTTAATGTCCGATTTCAGACATCGAGTAGAAGACAAGACGCGAGTTATCCCGCTCAGGTTCGAAAGACTACATTTGCCGAGAAGTTCGATTTCCTAGCGGTTTGTCGCTTGCTTTTGCGGCCCGGCTTTTGCTTTGCCTGATCTGATTGAGATCCGGAGATGAGTGTTGAGGCGCGCTGGCGCGAAATTTCCAAAAAGCCTGAAAAAGCTCAAAAAGCTCATGAGTGATTTGTTCTCGGAATCAGACAGCATTAATTTTGGCGAGCTTCCGGAAGAGATCAACGACCTGCTTCAGCAAGGCGTTGCAGCGTATCGTCGCGATGCTGTGCGCGCAAACCTCTTGTTCAGGCAAGCCCTCGCTGCGGCACCAACCCAATTACCGATCTACTTTTGTCTATATAAAATTCATACCTATCAGGGGAACCTCGACGAGGCCGAAGCCGCTGCCACGAGCGGACTGAGCGAGGCCGCGAAGCAGGCTGGGTGGGATCCAGACTGGCGGCATTGGCAGCCCCAGGCTACGCTTCCCGACGGCGCTGGCCGCTTCGCACTCTACACTTTGAAAGCGCTCGCCTTCATCCACCTCAGACAAGATCGCCAATCCAAGGCCGAGCAAATCCTCGCGGCACTGAGGCAACTCGATCCCACGGGTGCCGTTGGATGGCCGGTCGTTGCGGCGCTTGCCGCGGGTCTTGGCTGAAAACTGCAAGGAGTGGCATCGCACTTGCAGAATTCACCCAGCAACGCCATACCGGCCGTCGCTGTGAGAAGCCGACAATCAAAATGCCTACTGCGCCGTTCCCAGCAACGCTCCTGGATTCGGGTAACATGACCCAAATTCTGATGCAGATGCGAGTAGATCTTCGCAAGCTGAGCGTTCGCCCCACTGTCCGCTCGATTTCAACTTGGAAAGCCTGACATGGATCAAGCGGCCGTAACATTACGAGAGTTCGCTGGAGTCTGCCGACAAGGGGGCGCTGTGGAAACAGAGACAGTTGAAAAGAACTATTCGCCGCTGGCTGATCGCGTCGTCGCCGCTCTGCGAACTGTCTATGACCCTGAAATTCCGGTCAACGTTTACGACCTTGGACTAATCTATCGGATCGCGGGGCGAGACCAAGGGCTCCTTGAGATTGACATGACCCTCACCGCGCCAGGCTGTCCGGTCGCCAGCGAAATGGTGAACCAGGTTGAAAACGCCGCAGCCGGCATAGAAGGTGTCCGCCACGTCAAAGTAACTCTTGTCTTCGATCCTCCGTGGGACACGTCAAAAATGTCTGAGGAAGCAAAATTGGAGCTGAATCTGCTCTAGCCGTTCTCCGCGAGCCGCGTTTGGCTCAAACTGGGACCAGCTATAAGGAGCGATATACGATCACTATCGAGGGTTTTAGAACATGGTAATCGAGGATGTCATGACGGAGCTGACCGCTAGCGATGGACATAAGTTTTCTGCTTATCGCGCTGATCCCGTCGATTCGCCTAAAGGCGCCGTCGTGGTTCTTCAAGAAATCTTCGGCGTCAATCCCCACATCCGAAAGATCACCGACAGTTTCGCTGCACAAGGTTATGTCGCGATCGCCCCGGCGCTCTTCGATCGAGTGAAGACGGGCGTGGAGCTTGGCTACGACGAGAACGACTTTTCCACCGGAATGGACCTCCTGAAACAAGTCGGCGCTGAGCGGCCACTTGGCGACATTCAGGCAACTGTCGAATCTGTCAGGAGCGCTGGCAAGGTCGCGATTGTGGGCTACTGCTGGGGCGGCTACCTCGCTTATGTTTCTGCCAATCGCGTCGACGGCCTCGCCTGCGCCATCGGCTATTATGGTGCTGGGGTTGAGAACGATTACCGGGAAAAGCGTAGAATTCCGACGCTGCTGCATTTTGGTGAAAAGGATTCCTTGATTCCGTTTGAGGACGTCATCCAGTTCCGCGCCAATCGTCCCGATGTCAGCGCTTTTACTTACCCCGCAGCTGGCCACGGATTTAATTGCGACGAGCGTGACAGCTTCAACGAGCCCGCTGCTCAGAAGGCCCTCGAGCACACTCTTTTTTGGATTTCCCAATATGTCGTGGGGCAACCTCCGATCACCTTAAAGAACGCGGGCTCCTACGCTCAAGCGAAAACAGACAAGAAGAAGGCAAAGAAAAAGGAAGCTGCCGACGATCTTGGTCCCCCACCGTGAGGACGACGGGAGCCAAATCAGGCCGGCAATCCGATCCCTTGGTTTCCGGCATAAGCCGCTGGACGGGAAGTGGGAAACAGCCATGGTCGTTATCAAGCATGACTTTGGCGTGAAGGAGTGCCGAAGCACAGGTCGTTTCAGAAAACTTTTGAAACTTGACGCTTTGCACGAAGCCAACGTCAACGCCAACCCGCTGCCGTATCTTGAACGCGCGAGCGAGCGCATCTACCAGCTCGAAAATGCTCTATTCGAGGCGGCTCAAGCAGCGAGACGTCCGTTTGGAGACGCCAATTCCCAAGAGACGATCAAGGTCGACAAGGCCGACTATCAGCGCCTTATCGCCTGCCGGTCGATCGTGGAGAAGGCTTTCGTCGACTTATCGCCTGGCGACGGAGAAGGCACATAAAGATTTCCTCCCGATCCGCGGCGGTAAGCCACCATCTAGTCCGAGGATACGGCCTAGTGAACTGGTGAACTACCGTTGGCTGGCGGCTGCCATTTATAGAGATCACCCCAACCGCTCGCCGCTGTGCACTCGTGGGCAAAGCCGAGTTCCTTCAGGTGGTCGGCAAGCCCGAGCTTGTCGCCGCTCTTCACACTGGCAAAAACCGGCACCCCCTGCTCCTTGATCCCGGCGAGGAGGGAACCGAGAACGCTCTGATCACGGCTGGTCGTCGCGATCGCGGCATAAGAAACATGGACCGCCTTGCTGTTGCGGAAGCCCCATTCGAAATCGTCCCGCCGTACCAGCAGTGCCCCAACTATTTTCTTGTCGTCACCAATGACGATCGGCGACAAGCCGGATGTGCAGCATGCCATCAGTTCTGACAGCATGCTCTCCTGCGCTCTTTCGTTCGCTAGGTCGAACGGGACTTCAGGAGCCGTCTCCCTCATCAAAACCCAAATGTCCTTCAAATCGCTCAGTGACGCGGTTCTTTGTTTCAACTCTGCCATCGTCGGATCTCCCGCCGAAGCACAAGCAAATTTAATACCAAAAGAGATGAGATTTACTTGGTGAGCTCCACTTCACTGCCTTCCCACTGTCTGCCTGCCGCAAACTCTTAGATAGAAATGTTCTGTTTCCGACATCTATAAGGCCGCAAACAACTATTTTCGCGGCAAGAACTTTGCAAAGAACATCTTGCCGCTTCGGCGCAAGCCGGGCATTACCGTTAACTAGGAATTCGCCATGTCAATTGCGGAAGGTTTCTTTGTGGATTGGGACGGTACGCAGTACACTCGATCCGGGCGGCAGTTACTCCAGCGAAACCGACACCGCCTCCCGCTATGTCGCGATCTGCACGAAAAGCGGCGCCTTGGTTCATGAAGGAACGCTTTATAAGACTCTGGCGGATATCGGGAAGGCCGGTATCAGGGCCCCATTCGTGCCTGGAGCGGAAGAGGATGGCTTTTAATAAAGATACGCCGCAGAGCGATGAGTCGTCATCTGAGGAGGAGATCCGGCTTCAAGAAATGAAGTGACGCGCAAACGAGGTCTAAGATGCTTCCCACCACTATTCTCGTCGATGAAAAGCCACGGTGCGTTGTTCGTCCAACGGACACCAAGGCTCTCAATCGTTTTGTCAAAAACGGAAAGAGCTTTCTGCTCGCCGAGCAACCCCAGGGCAAGATTACCCACCGGGATGCCGATGACGCTGAGATAGAAAAGTGGAAGCTCGCCTTCGCTCTTCATAAGGCCTGGGGTGGAGAGGAAGAAGCATTTTTCGGCATCCCGCTGTAACTTTCCGAGCGCCCCTGCTCGGGTGAAGTCCAGCTGGGGGCAATCTTGCCGACCTCGCAGAAGGGTCAGACAGTTCGGGGTCAAGGCTTATCGGTCCAAACTTCTGTCAGGCCTATCGCGCTAAGGCCGCAACGTGCCCGCATCGTGCGGGTTACCGGCCTGATTGCGCATCCAGTTTGCAAGCTTTGCCAGGGCGTCATAAATTTCTTGCTTCGCGTCCTCGTCGGCGATCGTTTCTTCAAGCGCGCCGACCATGCACTTTAGCCAGGCATCGCGCTCAGCTTCTCCGATTGCAAAACCTAGATGGCGCTGGCGTAGCCGGGGATGACCCTTCTCGACAGAGTAAAGTTTCGGCCCTCCCATCCATTCGGTGAGATAGCGCTTGAGGACCTGCTTTGTCGGCCCGAGGTCGGAAGGATGCATAGCGCGAATCGTTCGGGCCTCTGGCAATGTCTCCATTTTTGCGTAAAAGGATTCTACGAGGCGGTCAACAATTGCCAAACCACCGATGCGCTCGAACATTGAAATCTTCTCATCGACATCCGCCATCGTTGGTTCCCTTCATTACTTCGCTGCAGCGGATGGGCTGCCATGCGAGAGCATGACGCAGCGCGTCCGCGTCGGTGAACGGAAGTGAACAGCTATTACCGACGCAGACATAGGCCGTTTCCCGATTACCAATATTCTTCTTACCGTGCGCGGGATGCCCTTCCGGGCATTCCTCGCCGGCTGCCAGCACGCTGAGTAGCCTGTTGGGGACACAACAATCGTGAACAACCCGTAGAAGCGTATCCGTCCCCTCGCCCACGCGGATGACGATCTGCGTGCCGTTGAGGAAAAAGTCGATGCCGGAGAGCAACGAGGCGATTGGAATTGCATTGCGCACCGCTTCGCCTGCAAAGGCAGCGATTTGTGTCTCGGCCCGGCCACGGTAGCTATTGTCACCTGTGACATAGAATAGCGAAGCCAGCACCTCAAGCATCATTGCGTTGCCGGATGGCGTGGCATGATCGAAAGCGGTGCGCATGCGCGCGATGAGGTTCGGCGCGTCGTGCGGTGGGAAGAAATAGCCGCCACGCTTCTCATCGCGATAATAACCAACCGCCAGGTCGACCCATGCCTGGGCGCGGCTGAGATACGTTTCCTCTCCGGTCGCCTGGCGTCTCCTTCAGTTGTTCGAGCAATTGCGCAACTGTCATTGGCCGGACCTGATCCTCATAGCGGTATCACACGTCTTCATGTGATTTGCTTTCCTGCCTCGTCAAAGCAAATGATCGCCAGCTCTTCATCAAGCATAGTGATTTCAGCGCTGCTCAGACTGCCGTTGTCCTGGTATTCCTAGCGGTGTCTAAGTTCTACCTCTCCATAGACGAACTTCTCGAAGCTTCTAAGCATTCCCGCTTCACCGGTCTCGCTGATGCGCGAGAGACGGAAGGCCTTGGCGCCGCCGCGCTCGATGCTGCCGGCGCGGCAAATGACAAAGACCTCAACCTCCTTTGACGACATTGTCCTTGACCTCAGAGGGCGGAAAGCGTGCGAGCGCCTTTGAGTGTCGGATAGTTTTCGCGGAGAGTCCGCTCGATTTTTTTGCACAGATCCTTATCGCTCGCAGCTCCGGCACCAACGAAATCGGTGCCCCAGTCCCATATCTCGTAAAAGCAATGCAACGCGTCTTCGTGGTGGCATCAGGAACCGTGCTCATATCGTTGAGTTAAGCGGTCCCATCGCCACTGAGCTCGAGTCGCACAGCTCCGGTCGTCCTCGACGGACGCAAGCAGCGAGCTGATGTTTTCGGCTGACCACGCTCAGATCGATGACCATCCCTCTCCTTGTCGCGAACGCGACAGTCCTGTCGAACTTACGTCACCACAGAACCCGCAACAACCCATTGACCCGATATTTGCATGAAGCATGCCTGTTCTAGCCCGATACCAGAGCGCCCGTCGTAACAACCGCTTAGGATCGCCATGATGGCAGCAATGAAATTCTATATGACGCCCGGATCTTGCTCGACGGGTATTCACATCATCCTTGAAGAACTTGAGGAAATGTTCGAAGCTTATATTGTGAACATGCCCGCTGGAGGTCATTACAAGCCAGACTATCTCGCATCAATCCCAAATCGACGGTTCCAACGCTTATGCGAAAGGATGGCACGGCGCTGACAGAAGTGCAGGCCATCGCTTACTGGCTCGCGCGGACCCATCCCCGTACAAAGCTATGGCCGCAGGATATCGAGGCTGAAAGCCGCGTGATCGGAGCCACGGCTTACATTGTCGGCACCATTCATGGGAAAGGGTTTGCTCGCATTTTCGCCACCAGCAGTTCTGCTCGTAGCCTCGCTGATCACGAATCGGTACAGGAACTCGGCCGTGGAATTGTTTCGAAGGGGTTTTCAGTCCTCGATGAGGTACTGACCGGCTGGGACTTCGTTGTGGGACGGTTTTCGGTCGCAGACCCCATACTCTTCTACGTAGAGTTTTGGGCCGACAAGACCAACATTGCGCTGCCTAAAAATCTGGCGACGCATTACCAGGGCATGCTGGAGCGACCTGCTGTCGGGCGAGTTTTGCGTGAGGAGGGCTACAACCCCGCCAAATTAGGCAAGTCTCTGGAAATAACCATCCGAAGTGAGAAAACCACTATGGCCGAAATGATTGTTGTCGAAGATCGCAACCAGGATGACATGTCGCGCAAAGCGGGCTGTTATCTCTATTGTGACACGAGGCTCTGGCTTGAGAACGGTGTCGTCCATCGCGGCGACGGGCCAGCGGTCATCTTCCCCGACGGGGTCGAGCGCTGGTATATCCGCGGGCATGAGATGACTCGGAATGTCAAGACATTCTTCCTCCAACACAACTGGCCCATGCAGCAGGGACTCGATACTGCGGAGAAGCTGGCCTTGTTCCAGGACCATTTTGTGAAGTAACGAGCTCTTCCGCATCTTAACACGCGGCTGCTTCGAGGATCAGCGCGCACGGCATGTTCACGTACAACCAAGCGTCTGGAAATAGGCCTCAATCCTTAATCTCAGATCAGCTCACTGCACATCGCTGCAGCCTTCGAGCGCAAGCCCGTAAGGAGCGTGATGACGACCCTGCGCCGGTGGCATTGGCTTCATGCCACGCGCACCACACTTTCTGTCTTGAGCGCGTCCACGACATCTCGCGTGGTCCGAAACACACCGCGGCCACCGGAAAGCGCTTGGTATGCCTTCGCGCCGATCTTCTCGCTAAGAAAGTCGAACCATTGCTGAGGGTTCAAAGCAGCCGGCCTCTCTCCGATTTCCACCACCGTGCCGTTTGGCGCAAAGCGCGCATGAATAATGATGACATTGCTCGCTTCCATTGCCTTCTCCTCGCCGTCAGAAACCAGAGCCAAAGCTCAGTAATTCGACCCTGATGTTCTCAGTGCCAAGCACCTTGGCCTGGCAGGCCAGGCGGGATTTAGAGCCGACGCCGACGATGGTGTCGAGCTTCTCGTTTTCCTCGCGAGCCACCTTGGAAAGCCCCTTCCGTCCCTCATGAACGAAGATATGGCAGGTTCCGCAATCGGCATTGCCCTCACACTTATGCGAAAGCATCTCTTCCGCAGCGAGAATTGCCATCAAAAGCGTTGTCCCTTCGGCAACGTCGATCGTTTTTCCCGATGGCATGATCGTCAGTAGCGACATTGAAACCCGCCTTTCTGCTGTTGACTTGTGATGTGTTCCGTCTGCGTCAAAGATAAATCGCCGATCCTGCCCCGACATTGATCGAAGCATCCTTCATCGTGGAGACAATAAAGGCGATCTGGTCTTCGGTCAGATGGGTGTGAAACGGTAGCGCAATCGCGCGATCAGCGACCTTCTCGGTGACCAGAAGATCGCCACGGCGATAACCAAGCTCGAAATAATGCCGCTGTAAATGCAGCGGATTGCAGTAGGCCGCAGCCTCCACTTGCTCGACGCGCAGGTCTTCAACGATGGCGTCGCGGCTGGAGCGTGAAAACCGGGTCCCCAGATGCACGAGATATAACAACCAATTCACTTCGCTGACGCCCAGGCCCACATATGGGTCCTTGATCCCCTCGAACGACTGCACATGCTTGTAGTAAAGATGTTCGATGAGGCGGCGGCGCTCAAGAATCTCGGCGAGACGCTTCAGCTGGGCCAGGCCAAGCGCCGCCGACACATCACTCATGCCTGCCTGAAAGGACGGAGTTCCGCTGACGACAACAGAAGAGCGCTCCTCCAGACGGTGGGAACGATGACGCCGGACAGCCACCGCAACGTCAACGTCATCCGTCACCACCATGCCCCCCTCGCCGCAGGTCAGTGCCGATGGCTGCGAGAAGTCGAATAACGAGGCATCACCGAATGTTCCGACCAGCGCGCCCTGATATTTCGAGCCGATCGCCTCAGTCGAGTCTTCAATCAGAACGAGCCGATGTTTGTTTGCTATTGCGCGCAGTTCCGGCCAAGGCGCCGGGTGCCCGTTGTTGTTGCAAGCGACAATGGCCCGCGTCTTTTCTGTGATCTGGGCTTCGACCTTGGCCGGAAGGAGCGTACCGGCCCAGTAGTCGATGTCAGCGAAGACCGGCAGCGCTCCTGCGATGCTAATTGCGTGTGCTGTCTCCCTGAAGGAATGTGACGTGGCAATCACTTCGTGGCCAGGACCGATCTCGTTGGCCTTGAGCGCAAGCAGCAGGCCAAAGGTCCCACTCGGGACGGCAATCGCGTATTTGCGCCCCACGTAGGCGGCGAAGGCCTCCTCAAAGGCCTCTACGGCAGGTCCACTCGACAGTCTGGGAGAGCGCAAGACCGCATCAACCGCTTGGAGCTCCACGACCGTGATATCCGGGTCTGACAAGCAAAGGAAGGATGCATCCGAGCCCGCGGCCGCTCCAGCTCCGTCTTCTTCGAGTTCTTCGATAACTGCTGGATCGGTCATGATGCCGCGCTCCGTCTTGCCAGCACGATGCCGGTAGCGCGGGACAGGTCGGAGGTAATTTGGGAGCAGTGGTCCGCGCTGTCCAGGAGGTGAACGTCGAACGCCGGATAACTGCGAAACGGCGCTTCTGTCACATCTGATGCATCGCACCGCGTCCAGGAAAGGTGCGGGAAACGACGACGCAGTTCCGCAAACGCTTGCGTCTCGACATCCGGCGTCAAGAGCATTCGATCCAGCTCCTTCAGCTCTTCAGCATTCACCGCCATCGCGACCGCCTCATTTCTTCCTTTACTTATCCGGCTAAATTCATTGCCAGAACTTCCGCTCGGGATCGGCGTTCAGCAGGGCCAGAAGCTCGACAAGCCGGTCGAATGTGCTGTCGGCCTCCCACACTGCCTTGACATGGTCCTTGCGGAAAAGCTGCCAGGCGACGCGGTTTGCGTCATAAATTAGAAGCGCAATATCAATGATCCTACCTTCTGGATCGATGTTCCTAGAACAGCACGGACTCTGGATCCGATAACCTCCGGCCACTTCCACAACACTCGGGGAGACGTATCGATATCGCTTGCGTGCCTTCAAAGCGCGCTCGATCCGCTTCCGTTCGAAGTCATTCGGATGAGGATGGGGCGCCGCAGCCGTTTTAACTAGAGGCGTTGCTATCATGATCCAACTCCTCCCCTCGAAGCGGAAGGATCTCCTCCTCAAGACAGCCCACGACAAGCCGTCCGCTGAATTCAACAAGATATATCGGAGTGTTTGTGTCGGTATGTGTTCCGACTTGAACGATTTCGCCGGTATCGCCGACTCTTACGAGAAGGGCTTCGGCGGGCTCATCCGGAAACGATCCATCGTTGAGAAGATCAATCAAAGTCTTCACGCGTTGACCCCATTGATATTTCGGAAGCCGCGGCTCGATTAGCATGCCTTCACTCCCGGCAGGGGTAAGTCCGCGTCTTCATCTCGGAGTATCACAGGCTCCAACTCTTTCCGCTTCATACCAACGCGGTTGCCGCTTTCCGTGAACTCAACCCCGTAGATGTAGAACTGCTGCAAGAAAGTCCCAATGCTGACGATGTAGCCGATCTCACCTTTCTTAGCGAGAATCGCACCGATATCCTTACCCGCGTAAGTCCCATCGTTGCGTATCACACGCTTCGCCTTTACCTTCTCGCCGAAACTGAAATACGGCGGCTCGGAAAGCTCCACGACGTCACTGTCGCGAACGATGTTGCTCATTATGGCGTCTCCATTGACCGCTCCTTCCAGCCAGCCAGGCGCGATCGCGCCATGTCTTGGACGAAGGAATCATTATCATCAACGAGTTCAAAGAGTTGATCAACGGCGATCCGGCTCGCTACTTCGTGCCGCACGCGCCAGTCCGGATCACGCCGCAATAAGGACAACAGATATGGTGGGAGCCGTTGCGCGACTTCAAACCTTACGGCGGCGTCTGGATCGCTTACCATCCCCGGAAGCCAGTCTGAGGGGATGCGTCGCGCCACTACACGGCGGACCTCCGCTTCCTCATCTTGAATCAAACGTCCGAGCAGCGATGGGTTGATCCGGCGTGCCACGACGAGGCGGACATAGTAATCCTCATCGGACATCATCGGCATCAGCTCATCATCGTCCAGCAATGACGCGATGCGAATTCGCACTTCCCGGTGCGGATCCTTTCGAAGCTTCAGAATGAGCCGTTTTGGCAGCCGTCTGGCTGCATTCCAGCGCACCGTTTCTTCCGGATCATCGAGGAGAGGCGCCAGGACAAACACGCTGGCGTGTTTAGCCGCAATCGCTCGGACCTCAAAATGCGGATGCGAAACATAGGAATTCGCAAGCTCCAGATTCCAGTTGAAAAAGCGGTCAATCCGCCGCGCGTAACGATCGTGGACGCACGCATGTTTCAGGCGGCATCGCCCGGCTGCAAGAAGCGCTTGATGACTACACGATTTGCAGTCGATCTCGTTGCCGAGCCAATCCAGGGCTTCGTCGATGTCATCCATCATCGTCCTGCCCTGCTCGCTCAAGAACGCCAAGAAGTACCCTTGCTCCGACCTTGTCACTCGGGTCGAGCTCTAGGAGCTTCTCTACTGCGGCACGCCCCTCGTCGAGATTGCCCAGGCGCATCTGAAGATAGGCGTAGCCTTTCAAGGTGAACAGAAAGAACCGCGGCAGCATATTTTCATAACGGCTGAACTCCGCGTCTCTGGCTGTAATATCCCGCCAATGCGCAGGGAGATTGTTTTCCCGCGCTGCCTTTTCGAGGCACTGTTTTGCTACTTCGAGCGTTTCGGCGAGCCGTCCCTTGTAAAAATAAAACCGATACAATCCAATCAGCACGGCCGCGTGCCCGGGAGCAAGTGTCTCCGCTTCCCGCAAGTGACGCTCCGCCACGTCATCCAGATGGTAACAGAGCCCCGCTTCCCACAGGTGATATTCCGCTTCCGGCGGCAGACCCCCACCCAGGAGCGCATTGGCAAGCTGCATATCCTCAATGAGGGATTGCTGACTGCTTTCCCCCAACGACACTATCATTCGATCTCCCCCGCTATTGAACGGCGGTGGCCGCGCGGTTCGAACTGCACGAAGGTCCGTTCGTGTTGTGAAAGACAAAACCTGTTTGCGAGGGTGTATCGGCGAAGTCGATTGTCACTCCGTTGAGCAGCAGCCGGCTTTCGGCGGGCAAGAAGAGCCTAACACCGTTGCGTTCAACCACTGCGTCGCCCGGCCCCGGCTCGGCCTTCACGCTGATCTCCGCAGAAAGGCCTGAGCACCCACCGGGGCTCACGGCGAGGCGAAAGCCGCTGCCGGGAGCTCCATCTGCACGCAACATCAGTCGCATGAATTTCTCAGCCGCTGGTGTAATCGAGAAGTTCATCTTCGATCCTCATGCCGGCGGTTGATAACGCGGATAGGAATTGTCGATGATACAGGTGTTATCCACCGGACAGACTGCCGCGCATTGTGGAGTGTCGAAATGACCGATGCACTCGGTGCATTTCTTGGGATCGATCACGAAGGTTCCGCCCTTCTCCGAGATGGCGACATTTGGGCACTCCGGCTCACAGGCCGAACAACTCGTGCATTGTGAGGATATGATTTTTAAAGCCATTGTATTCTCCTGTGAGCCTTGTCGCCGAATTCGGTTCAGGCCGCCGCGATCAGCGCCCCTTGCCGGATCTGAGCATCGCCACGCGCAACATGCTCAATTTCGCCGCGCTTGATCTTGTCCAGATAGGACTTGAACCAGGTGATCGCCGACTTCTCGATAAACTCGTGAGCAAACTCGTCGACCGGTTCAATTCCCGCCTTAATAAGGTCGCTCTTCGGACATCCACCGATCTTCGCGACAAAGACCGCGTGGCAGTCGTTGATCGCCCGAATGATCGTCTCAAGACTGTCCTCCTCGCCATAGCCGCCCTGGCAGTAAAGATCGACACGGCGATGACCGACGAACTTTGCTCCTGCGGTCGACATCTCCCAAACCTGGAACTCCTTGGCATGGCCAAAGTGTTCGTTGATCAGGCCGGATCCCTTGGTCGCTACGGCGACCAACAGCTTGATTTCGCTGTTCTCGCCGGCAAGCGTTGCAAGCTCTTCCTGCTTGGCTGCGGCCTTTGCTACCCGCTCGTCCTCGACACGCGCTTGATAGGTTTTACGGGTGTCCATGTCATAGTTAACCTCCATCGCCATTATTTTGTCTGTAGTAAACTCGGCGCTGCGATCTTCGCCAAGGAGGCCCACGGCGTCCGCGCGGCACTGCCGGCAATGGCGCATCATGTTCATCTCGCCTTCGCAGCTGTCCTGCAGCGCCTTCAGCTCCTGGGCCGTCGGGCCGCGCTGGCCGGTGAGACCGAACACCGTGCCGTGCTCCGGAGAGGAGATCAGCGGCATAATATTGTGCAGGAACGCACCGCGCGATTTAACCGCCTTGTTGACATCAACCAGGTGCTTATCGTTGATCCCGGGAATCATGACCGAGTTGATCTTGCACAAGATGCCGCGCTCGGTCAGCATTTCGAGGCCTTGAAGCTGACGATCGGTGAGAAGTTTTGCTGCTTCGACGCCGGTGTAACGCTTGTGCTTCCAGAACACCCAAGGATAAATTTTTGCACCGATCTCGGGATCAATCATGTTGATTGTGATGGTTACATGATCGACGTTGAAGCCTGCGATGGTGTCGACGTGATCAGGCAGCGCGAGCCCATTGGTCGAAAGGCAAAGCTTGATGTCGGGCGCGGTTTTTTGGATCAATTCGAACGTTTTAAATGTCTTCTCCGGATTGGCAAGGGGATCGCCCGGCCCGGCAATACCGAGCACAGTCATCTGAGGTATGGTCGAGGCAACCGCCAGCACTTTCTTGGCCGCCTGTTCCGGCGTCAGCTTTTCGCTAACCACGCCGGGACGGGATTCATTGGCACAGTCGTATTTGCGGTTGCAGTAGTTGCACTGGATATTGCACGCTGGCGCCACCGCGACATGCATCCGGGCATAGTGATGATGCGCTTCCTCGCTATAGCAAGGATGATTTTTCACTTTCTCCCAGATCTCGGTCGGAAGATCGCCCTGACCCGCCGCCGATCCGCAGCTTGCCTTGCCGCTTCCCCCCTGCGTACCACAGCCCTTATGCTCGGCTTGCTTCTGCATGATTTCTTCGATGTTGACGGCTTTGGCGACGTTGACGGCGCCCTGCTCCACCACCGCTTGCATGTTCGCTCCTCACTTCGGCAATTTCCTGATGTCATTCCAGCAACTCGCGTGCCACCACAGGACAATGAATAATCCCAGCGCATATCAAAGAGTTACTGAGAGCTAACGCGACTGTCGTATTGCCAACATGGCTGTACGAATTTGGAGCCATGTTAGAAACGTTACAGATATCGGCCGAAGAGCTCGTTCCTGTGCGGTTTCCAGGCGACAGCGCTGCTTCGTTGGCGCGATGGCATCGAGGGTCAATTTCTCACGCTCCTCGAATTCGCGCTTTGGGGCGAATGCTCTCGCTGCTCTAGCCAAAGTATTGCGCGCAGCTTCGGTCTTTAGGGTGCCTTGGGAGACCCGAGCATGATCTCGACGGCCCTAGCGACAGGTATGGCAATCGGCGTGATGCCTTGTGTCACAAAGAAACGAATTTCGTTCTTAGTGAGCCCTTCAGATTCAACAATCGCATAATGCGGCGCCACCGAGCGCTTTGTGATCTGCCGGGCGTAGGTTCTCAGCAGATGATCATGAAAACGACAGCCAATGAATAGAAAGGTCCTTTCCGTGCGTCGATTTTTCACCGCGTCGGGAATGGGCGTCTGAATGTCGATTTCTGTCAATACCTCGACATAGTCCGCGTCCGAGATCAGGTAATTCTTCGCCGGCGCGATACTGCCATGCGGTTTGTAAAGAACCGTCTTCCAGGTCTCCGCTGTTGTGCGATCCGTTTCGTTACCCGCCGCATCGTAGAACCGATACCACCGATCTTCACCAATCCCGGCGCGGGTGATGCCCTGGATCTCACCCCAGTCAGTCCGCCCGCCAAGCGCGTTACGCATTGTGCCGTCGTACCAGGTGTCGACGATCATAGGCAGGCCCAATGAAGCGAGGTGGTGATGAAGCGAGGTCGGCTCGATCGATCCGCTGAATGCCTCCGTCATCAAGGCTGACACCGTGGACCGATGTTTCATGCTCTCGATATGTTGAGCCGATGCCCAGGCGTTGCCTTTTGCCCGCCGCGGCAGAGCTACTTTCGTTCCAAAGAAAGCCGCCAGCGCCTCAGGCGTCATTGGAACGGTTGGCCTCGCGAGCTCTGTTAGCCCCGGCCCCAAATAGGGAATGATGTTGCCGGTATGCAGCCGCCTAACGACGCCTGCAAGCACCTCTTCGGCATCTGCCAGCTTCAGAAAGTCGTTATGCGCTATCGGTGCATTCATAATCGTCAATCCTCCTCCTCACCGCGCTTTTTGGCGTTGACAGTGATAGGAAGCGAGGTGCCCGCGGCCATTTCCGGCAAGTCGAGCACCCAGCCATTCGCAATCTTGATCCAGCCGCCCCACAGTGTCTCGTGCTCGGACTCAACGATCGGTTCCTCAAGATCCTTTTTCGGGACATAGATCGACAGGCCGGTTTCCGGCGAACGGCGAATCATGACTTTCATAAGGTCAACTCCGTGAGACGAGGAGGATCCGCCAGCGCACCGTTAGCACGCTTCTGCCACGAAGGTGACAGCTCTCTCAGCTTGACGATGATGTCCGGCAGCACTTGCAATACACGGTCGACTTCATCCTCCGTGTTGTCGCGCGACAACGAAAAGCGAATAGCCCCGCGCAGCGCTGACATCGGTACATTCATCGCTCGTAGGACGTGCGACGGCTCCATAGACCCCGAGGCGCAGGCCGAGCCAAGCGAGGCTGCGACGCCCTGGCGGTTCAAACGGTCAATGATCGCTTCGCCTTCGAGATATTGGAAGGCGATATTGGAAGTGTTTGGCAGCCTGTTTTTGCCGTCACCGATCGTCAGGCAATGGCCGATCTGCGCGCAAATGCCCCGCTCGAGCCGCTCACGCAAGGCCAGCACACGCGTCCTCTCCTCCGCCAGATGCGCAGATGCGAGCTCGGCCGCCTTTCCAAGCCCGACGATCGATGGCACATTCTCCGTGCCGCCCCGCCGTTTGCGTTCCTGGGGCCCGCCCCAAATGAGCGGGCTAAACTTCGTGCCCTTGCGTACGTAAAGAGCGCCGATGCCTTTGGGGCCGTGCAGCTTGTGGCCTGACAGTGACAGCATGTCAATCTTGGTGGCCTTCAGATCAATCGGAATCTTGCCAACTGCCTGTACGGCATCGGTGTGGAAGAGCGCTCCAGCACGATGCGCAATCTCCGCCAGTTGTTCGACTGGGAACAGCGTGCCCGTCTCGTTGTTGGCCCACATCACTGAGGCGATTGCCGTGCGCGGCCCGAGCGCGCGTTCATAGGCGGCAACGTCCAGTCGGCCACACTCATCGACTCCGATGAAATGTGTCGTGATACCGGCCGATTTGTCCAAATGCTCCACAACATTGAGGATCGCTGGATGCTCGACGGCCGTAGTGACGATCTCGTTGCGGCCATCCTGGGTCGCAAGCGCCGAGAGAATGGCGGCATTGTCAGATTCCGTGCCGCCCGATGTGAACACCAATTCATAGTCGAATGCCGCGCCAAGCAGCGCCTGCAATCGTTTCCGCGCCTCTCTAAGAGCGCCCGCAACCTCGCTGCCGAATGTATGAGCCGACGACGCATTTCCGAATTGTTCGGAGAAATAGGGCAGCATCACCTGGACAACCGCCGGATCCGTTCGGGTCGTCGCATTATTGTCTAGATAAACTGGCTGCACGGAACGTCCCTCTTGGTGTCGCACGCTGTCAGTGCGACGCCCTTGGCGCTCCACCGCTGGCAACGGGAATGAGGCGGACGAGCTCACCCAACTTCTCTGCGATGCGTGCCTGAATACCTTCCAGGGTTGCGCTGCTGAGTTTGCAAAAGACGCAGGCACCAGTCATCTTGACCATCACCTTGTTTCCGCTGACTTCGACGAGCTGGCAATCTCCGCCGTCCCGACGGAGATTTGGCCGAATCTCTTCGATGACAGCCTTGATGATATCGACACGCTCCGCTTCCTGCGCGCTGAGCGTCGGTTCAGGCTGCAGCGTCTGTTCAGATTCGACCAACATAACTTGATTTTTCCTTCGTTGGAGAGTTTCGCCCATCACGGGTGCGGCCCGGGTTGTTGGGACCGCTGAGCTGAAGTGCGCCTCAGCCGAACGATTTGCCGCAGGAGCAGCTCGACTTTGCGTTCGGATTTTCGAAAGTGAACCCGGATCCCTCGAGCGCCACCACGAAGTCGATCGTGGTGCCTGCGAGCAGCTCATGGCTTTTCATATCGACGAACACACGCACGCCTTCACGTTCGATGACGGTGTCGTCCGCTTCAGCCTCGTCGACCAAGCCCATCATATACTTATATCCGGCGCATCCGCCGGCTTCGACCATAATGCGCAAACCACCCACTGGCTTTCCCGTCGATGAGATGGCGTTTCGGACCGCACTCAATGCGCTATCGGTCAAATTAATCATCGTTCATCCTTGTTGCTCCGACCGCTCCTGCCCAGAGAGGTCGCAAGACCCGTGCCAAGGGTACAAACGACTGATATGATGTGATATTTCGATTTTTCTCTGTTATGTTTCTGACGCTTGTCGGGTTTCAGACAGGACTGTTTTGCGTCGCCGATGAGATGCTGCTGATGGTCCAGGTGATCCAAATCGATGCCCCGGAACACGGCGCAGCGCTTGAAGACATCGAGGCTAGGCCCAACCTTCTTATGAAGACAATATTTCGCGACAAGCTTGGTCAGGCCTATGATGTCGCGGCCCGACGCCGTGGGGAAGGGCTCGACCAGTTGATCGAGCAGCGGCGTTCCGGCCGCCAGCCCCAACTGTTCGGGCATGACTTTCCAAATCCGTAAGCGCGGCTCGCCGTCCGGCGGATGGAATTTAATCATGGCGATGCAGCGCGAGACGATTGCCTCGTCGATATCGATACGCACCATGTTGGCCGCCCCTGTCTCCCATTGAATTTCGACACGATCTTACGCCCGGTGACGCAAAGCTTTGTTTGGCCCAGGCGGCCAAGATAAGGAATTTTGGAAAATAGCTGTGCCTTTGGAAATAAATAGGCAGGTTGTTTGCATGAGCCAAAGCTGTACTGCCCGCGACCAAACCGATCGCAATTGAGAGACCTGTCCATGACGACGCTAGAGAAGACCGCCACGACGATCGATATGACCCCTCTCGCCCGACTCGATCAGGAGGATCGTCTCCTAAACGCGGTTCTCAAGAGCCCGACAACGAAGCCAGGTCGCTTTGGCTTTCGGGGCGATATTGCTCTGAAATTCCAGATCCAGGTCGCGGACGAAAAGCGTCCTCCGGACTACTGTATTGAACAGGTGCTTACCGTGGTCCAGGAAGGCGACAGCACCATTCCGATCCTCGCAGGCTATCTGCATTCATTTGCCTATCTCGATTCAGTCATAGACGTGCTTGCGGGCCTGCTCAGCCCGACCGGAAAATATTTCATGTTCTGCAACAATATCGACTTGCTTGCGAAATATAGTGTCATGCATGGTGGAATTGCGTTTTGCATCCTGCCGCTGGATGAATCGACGGTATGGAAGGAAATGATGGACCTGATGGGTATCGACAAAAACGACATCAAGAAACTCGATACCGCCGGTAAGCTCGACTACCTGCTCGACACCGCGCTCGATTTTAACGCAAAGTTTGAGATAATTTCTTACCAGGAAGGCCTCGGCGTAATGGGGCCCGTGAAGAACCGGAATGAAAATCGACCGGTGTAGCCGCCGAATGGGATGTCAGGAATCCGACAGAGCGCGTGATCTCTCCTGGCCGGGTTCGAATAAGATGCCTCTGTGGCCAACCTGCCGCGGCATCATGCCTCCTCTTCGTCGTCGCAAAACGCCTGCTCTTCTTCAGCAAGCTTAACTCCCATTAAGCATATATCGTTATCTATTATGCTTAAGTCGACTGGAGTCAGGCTACGTCCCTTGCAGGGGCCCTCCACGCACATGCCGGTTCCGAGTTCAAATGTGGCGCCGTGCTTGCCGCACATCAGCCGGATGCCGTTTGGATCGAGGAACTGGTTGCGCTCCCAATCGAGATTTACGCCATCATGTGGACACTTGTTGACGTAGCCGAAAACCTGCCGGCCCCAGCGGACGACAACGATGGATAAGGGTTTCTCCGTACCATCGTCCTCGATTCGTAACAGGTGAAATCCTCTTGCCTTCTGACTTGGAATGTCGCTCATGCCGCAGATGACATAGGCAATGTTTTCGACCAATCCATCCTCTTGAATTTCGTTCTCGCTCACGAAAGGCTCCTTGCGCGATCGTTCAAGTGCTCTGATGCCACACTCCCCTTGGCCAAAAGCAAGCGGTTGGCTGCCAATGAAAACTCCAGCCAGGCTGCGGCAATATCGCGAAGGATCGTTTGTACATGCTCCTTCGACAAATGACGTTCATCCGGAAAATTCGATAATGCCCAGGATGTCCGGTTAAACGCAATAACGTCGTCTAGAAGCGATTGCATAATGTCACGGAATGGTTTCTGCACCTCGGACATGAGAGCCGATCCGCCCCGCTCAACCGCTACATAATTCATATCAAAGGCCAGCGAATCCAAAAATTCTAGCGCCTGACGGAAAACTTCTTCCATTGCCTCAAGCATCGCTCGCTGCGTGAGTTGCTCACGCAGCTGGGCCGCAAGGTTCTGATTTAGGCGCAACCGATAGTCGTCAAAAAGGGCATCGCTCTGCGCGGCAACCCAGTCACTGAAGCGGGCGAGGCTTGCAGCGTTTATCGAGGCGACAGCGCCCTTCACCACAATCGGCTCGCTGAGCGCGGAACTCTCCCCGATTGTACGTCGAATCGACCGAGAAATACGCTGTGCAGCGACGAGCGCACCTTCGAGATAGCCGGCTGCCTGCACAGCTGTTTCTGAACTGCCGAGATAGAGTTTGGCATCCCACAGCGCGCGGCGTAGCAAGGGATTGGCGACGGCGGTGTGCTCTGAACGCGGTGAGCTTCGATCCAGCGCGCTGCAGGTAAAGGGCTCGTTTGCCCAGTCCTGATAGTGCTGTTCACCTTGCTCAAGCGTGGGCCCAAAGACCTGAACCATTTGACTTCCGATCAGCATGGGCAGGCCATCACGAAAGGCTTCGCGCAACTCCGGCGACAGAGTCACAAACCCTCCCAAGGCTGCCCTCATGGACTCAGCATCGCAGGCGTCAAAAATTTCGCCGATCACAGCTTGTTCATGCGTTACGAACGCATTTCCGGACTGCCCAGCTTCCCGCCAAAACGGCCTTTCATAGCCGATGACCACTTTGGCCTGCGCAGCCATCCATGTCTCGGCACCGCGCATAGCCTCTCGCGTCGTTCCGCCGAGATCCGGGTCAAAAAAAACATGGTCGGCCAAGAGCCGGGGTGGAACCGCAAGTACGGCCCGGCGCGCATCGACTTCAACCATGCTGGCGTCCGAGCGAAATCTAAGCGTGACATGATCCCCTTCGTCCCGGAGTCCCGTAAGGACGTGACCAAGATGGATGCGATTTTGTGGCAAGTCCTTTGCCAGCGCCTGGATCAGACGCGCCATGCCACCCTCCAGGCGCCGCGCACCGTTGTGAACTTGCTTGCCCTCGATAAGCTCGGGTTTCGTATCGCCACCTCGGAGAAGGAGTGCCGAACCAGGGTCATGTTGCGGAAAAGTTGCGAGTTCCAGGTCTCCTATGAGACGAGAGACGTGCGGCTGGACATCGGGCCAAAACCATGTGGCGCCGAGGTCAACGGCATTGTCTGATTTCGAACAAATGACCGACAGGACGCGCCCCCCCAGTCGCCGGCGCGCTTCAAACAGCGCAAAGTCCAGTCCCTGTCCGTGCAGGCTCCTCGCCAAAGAGAGCCCACATAATCCACCCCCAACAATCACAGTCTCCAGCATCGATCATCCCTGGCTTCGGTCTCACACCGAGACAGTCTTGCAAGATTCGCGCAGAAATCATCTGAGGCCTCTTTCAAGGCCGAGGTCTGCTGCCGGCCCGCTTCACTAAGAGCGTTTTCACCTACGTGAGGTGCTCAATTGGCACAAAACTTGATCTTCAAGATGAAGCCTACGCTGATGCACGGAGATCGACATGATTGTCGCGTCTGAATTCGTCAAATGTTCTATTGAAGACATCAAAAACTTGCTCAATGGCGGAACACTCACAGTCTATTCGGTTGCTCGTCCTCTCACACCGGACCGAGCAGTTGATCGCAGCGGTGTTCTTGCAACGTTCACGTTTGCCTCACCGGCCTTCGGCGCAGCCTCAGAAGTTGAAAATCCTATGTTCACCAAGAATCCTGTTGAAGGCGCCAATGTTGGCACCCCGGGATTTGCCCGCGCCAAGAAAGCCGATGGGACGGTCGTCGCCGATTTTTCGGCTGGACCGGGCGAGCGCGAAATTAAGTTCAGCGAGGTCTCCTGCACCCACGGGGCGCCCCTTACGCTCACGAAGTTTAGGTTCATACCGGAAGGGGGCTGGCCTGAAAGACCTGAGTATTACGATACCAGGCCACGCTCCGGCTTTCCGCTACCGGCAGCTCCGTAGGATTGCCACTCACCAAAGATGTCGATTCCAAGCACTGGAGACGATGTGAATATGCCATTTGCAAATCCTCAAGCATTGGTGAGCACCGAGTGGCTCGTGGAGCATATTTCCGATCCCGATTTGCGGGTCCTCGATTGCACTTGGCATCACGTCAGCACCAACCTCGACGGACGCACGCAATACCGGGGCCGCCATCTTCCTGGCTCTGTGCACTTCGACGTCGACCATGTTTCCGATAAGTCGAATCCGCTGCCGCATATGCTTCCGGCTGCGTCGGATTTCCGCAAGAAGGTAGGCCTCCTCGGTATTGGCGACGAAGATCGCGTTGTGGTCTATGACCGCCTCTCTGGCGGGGCGGCGGCAGCCCGAGTGTGGTGGATGTTTCGCGTGTTCGGCCATGACAAGATTGCCATGCTCGACGGCGGGTTCGGCAAATGGACCAACGAAAAGCTCCCGACAGAAATGTCCGCGGTGCGTCCCGAACCGCGAAGCTTTACCGCGAGCTTTAATCCTAGCCTCGTCCGCACTTTGGACGATATGAAAGCCAACCTTAGAACTGCTGGCGAACAAGTCATTGATACGCGCGGGCCAGCAAAATTCAAAGGAAGCCAGGAGGATGTCTTCCCGTTTAAAAAGCTTGGTCACATCCCGAATGCGACCAACATCCCGTGGGCCGATCTTATCCATCCCGAAACCGGTGCCTTCATCACCGCCGATGCCTTGGCAGCGAAATTTGCAGTGGCGGACATCGACCTGCAACGGCCCATTGTCACGACATGCGCCTCCGGAATCACTTCTTGTGTTGTCGCGCTGGGACTCTACCTTTTGGGGCACAAGACGGTCGCGGTCTATGACGGGTCCTGGGCTGAATGGGGACTGGCGGACGACACGCCAGCAGTCGCAGCGTAAGGACCGGAGGTTGGTCTTCATGGGCGACAGTTCCGCTTTGTTTACCCTCATCGCTGAAGGTTCCGAATACGAGCTTCTGGCTTCGGAGGACAGAGCGGCCTTCCTGCTTCGGTTTAAGACCGAACGTCTGGCAGCGCACCTTCAGGGCGACGATGCTGCCCGCTTTCGCGCGGATTATGATGCGATCAAACTTCAGTTTTCCGCCTGGACTGCCAACCAGATGCTCGCTCAACTCTGGGACCAGGGCGGCTACAGCTGGCTTGCGGTGGAAGGAGAAAACTGATCATGGCGAAACCGACGCTCGTGAAGACCACGCAGGATGGCCGAAAGCTCGAGGTTATCGGATTAGCTATCTGTCTCGATGGCGAACTGGAAGCTTTTGAGCTGATCGAGGTCAAGATGCATCCCAATCGGCGCGCGATCCGCGACGTTGCGCCCGACGCAATGTACATGGCAGGGCGCGTGACGCTAATACAAGAGGAAGCCGAGATCGTGATCAAAGCCTTCAAGGAGACCGAAGCTGAAATTCTCGCGAATCCCGTCGCGATCAATGAGCGGTTCCGAATTGCTGCGATGTGGAAGGCGCTAGAACAGGGCATCGAATAAAAGCTTCTTTTTTCTCCAACAGGATAATCAAGCTCTCTCATCAATGACCATTCGCAAGGATGTGATCGAGGCGATCGGCAACACGCCGCTGATTAAGCTCAAACGGGCCTCGGAGCAAACCTGCTGCACGACCCTCGCCAAGGCCGAATCCGGCCAAGACCATCATCACGGTGTCGTGCCAGTCGAAACTGTTTAATCCAGTCGCATGCGGTCAAAGAATCTTCCCGTGCCGGAATCGCTAAACCGCCACGCAGAGTCGACGCGCCGCCTTGAGAAGGCAAGCGAAATCCCCATCAATGCCTGCTGAGCCAAAGACTTGATTCCAAACCGCTCTAATCTGGAAACGGCGCAGCGCGCTGTTGGAGCTGCGGCCAGCAATTCGGAGAAAATCAGGAACGTTTTTGCTTTCATCGACTCCCGGGGTGCGACCATGTGAGAGCGGAACAATGTTCAGGCAGCTTCCGCGGTACCCGCCGACGCGTGCGTCTGGCAGTTGGTGGGGCAGACGCGAGCGCACGCACCGCAGCCGATGCACGCACCTTCATCGTTCATGACCATAATCTTCTTCTCGACCTCATCATCCCCGTCATCCTCGAGATCGATGAATTCGCCCTCATCGTTGATCCCCTTGAGGGTCATGACGTCCCGGCCGCAGACCTTGAAGCAGCGGCCACAGCCAATACATTTCTTAGGATCGATCGCCAGGAGAAATTCCGGCCGCCAAGCGCGGCCGTCGCGTGTTGCATTCGACATAGGGTGACTTTCTTGTTAGGCGACCTCAAGGCTTTTCAGGACGGCACGCTTTTGTTCGAGTTCTGCAAAGGCATCGTGGGCCGTCTGCGCCACGCTCATGATCTGCTGCCAATTGATTGGCAACTCCTCCGAGAGATCATGTAAATTCATTTTCGCTTGCATTGCGCGCGCGGAAAGTTTCTTGATCTCGGATTTCAGGGTCTCGACGTCGCTCATTGGCTCCTCAATATTTTGCCACTTCGGGAAATTTCTCGATCATCTCGACGCCGGCCCTAATATATTTTTCGCCTTCTTCACCGAGCTTTTCGAGATTATCAAATCCAAATCGATGGACATCGCGCAGCTGCTTGTTGACGACAATGAGCCGGCCCCCGATCAGCACGATGCGGCCGAATCCCTCATGGTGCATCTTCAGCATCGGTGAAACCATGACTCCGGTCGCGCGTTCGATTGACAAGGCTATGGCATTGAAGAACAGCTCGAGACGCCAAATCGTTTCCGGGTCCGGATCTCCAACAATCGGCAGCACCCGCCGCTTCTCCTTGTCGACGATATAGGGCTCGAGCAGATCGAGGTCGCTCTTGCCGTCCCAGGCGCCATGTGTATCCTGAGCCCGCCATACCTTGATCAATTCCTTGACGAACGGAACCTCTGCAGCGGGTTTTGGTTCGAGAGCTACAACAGCGTCAGACATATCATTCCTCATTCATCGAAATCGAGCGTACGTTCTTTGCCTTTTGAAAGCGCCTTGCGCAGCCACGGCGGTGGTGTGCCCCTCAAGACGTGTTCCAGCTTTTCTAAGAGATCCAAGATCTCTTCGGGTTGATTGACCTTCATGGGGTGGATGTTATTGGCAACAACCCGGGCAGCACCGGAACCCCCAATGGCCGCTACATAAAGAATCGCGCAGTCCTTGATTGCCTCGATCTTTGGAGCAAGCTTATCTTCGTTACCATCCTCCTTGAGATCGCCGTCGAACCGTATCGCCTCAAGAAAACGGTGACCCTCCAGCCCAATTTCGTAGATGGCAATATTCTTCGCCCAGCCAAAATGAGCATCGACCCGCTTGAGATCCTGGGTTGCGAAGGCAATCTTCATCGAAAAACCTCTTTTTTTGATGGTCATTAGTGTAGCGATGCAGCCTGCTGGGGAGATTCGCGCCAAGTATCGGGGGTTGGCCGGTAGTTCTGCTCACGATCGGCGATGATAAGATTGGCAAGATCGAAGATTAGATCGCGGGTGCCTCGGTACCCAATCAATAGCTGATGCCCGGCACCCAGCCGATCGAAAATCGGAAAGCCAACGCGGTAGAATGGGATCTGCAACCGTTCGGCGGCTTGCCGCCCATGCGAATGGGCCACCAGGAGATCGCAGCCCCGCTCCCTCGCCAGGTTCTCGAGATCTTCGAGATCGCCGATCAGAACTTCGTCTGTTTGCACGCGTTCCAACACTGGAGATTGGGTTGTGGTTACCGCCGCCGTAATCTTAGTGCCCATCTCGTGCAACACGCTGCTCAGATCAAACAAAAGATCGGGCTCGGCGCCGATGGCAAGCTTGCGGCCGCCGGTATGAAAATGCGCGTCGAGCATCGCATCCGCGAGTTGGCCGCGTTGCCGGCGGTATTTTGTCGGCACCGGCCTGCCGCTGATTTCGCTTAAAAACATCATAAATTCGTCGTTGGGAGCCAAACCGCACAGGCGCTCGAACAGCCGATACGGCGTGCCGGTCTTGGCTTTCAGAGCCTCGGCAGCGAGGCGCATTTGGGCGCCAACGGCAATGGTCCACGCCGCCTGCCCCATGGTGGCGATTTCCTCGAGGCCAATGCCCCCAATCGTCGTCGGTGTGAATTCATCCGGGATATGTCCGTCTAGTGAACCGGCTAAGTCGGGGAGGAAGGAAGGCTCCAGCCCGAAGTCTTCGAGAATCGTCCGCAGTTCGTCGAGATCTCCGGGCGTGAGGTGGCATCCGGGAAGGACATTGACTCGCGCTATATCACGTCGGGCGATGTTCTTTGGCATATCAACCAACACCTCGATCACGCGTGCGACACTTTTCTCCCACCCGTCCTGGAAGGCGCCCTTGAAATCGGGTGTCGAGACATACACAAGGGGGAAATTGGCGAGCTGCGGGTGCTTCTCCCGGATCAACTTGAGATAGCCCTCGACATCGTCGCCCTTGGTTTCCGTCACTCCGGTCGAGCAGATACCGATGATCTCTGGCTTCTGCTTGTTGCAGATATTGAGAATCGCTTGTTCAACATTCTCATATCCGCCGAGTACCGTCGCTACCTCGCTCATGGCAGTCGTCTGCATCGGTACGGCTTCCTTGAAGTGCCGCACGAAGAGGGTTAGCCCAAAAGAGGTGCAGCCCTGCGAGCCGTGAAGCAGCGGCATCGATCCCCGCAGTCCCATAAAGGCGAACGCCCCCCCGATCGGCTGGCTCATTTTCAGCGGATTAACCGCACATGCTTTCTTAGCGGTCGTAACAGTCGCCATGTTGGCCTCTTCCTACTCTGCCGCAACCAGGAGCGGAGCAGGTGGAAGTTGTTCCACAGCCGACATTGCGGCGAGAACGTCCTCGATCCGGCCCGCGCAGGAGCCGCATCCGCCAGAAGCATCTGTGTGTTCCCGCACACCTTCGACTGTTATTAAGCCATGCGCCCGCACTGCGTCCTCGATGGCGCCCAAGTCGACCGACTTACAGAAACAAATCTTCTTTGAGCGCCGGGCTTTCTCCGCGGCAACAGGGTCGGCGGCAAGGGCAGCAGCCTCCGCTTCGATTTGCGCCACAGCCCGGCTCTGCCAATTTGACGCGGCGTTTTCCCACGGCGCCGGCCGGCGAAGTTGCTCCCATATCGGATTGTAGAGAGCCTTATCGATCTCCTCGACGAGCTTTACCATGCCGATGTAGCCCATATAGGCACGCTGCCGTTCCTGGTTGATATCGAGCCAGGGCATCGACGCTTTTAAAGCGACAAACTGCGACTTGCCGCCCGACAGCATAATATCGGCCTTGGCATCCTTTAGCATTTTGTACATTTCGCGCGGGGACATATCTTCGATCATGTGGGCGTCCTGGCCCATCAACTCCTTGATCCGTTCCTTGTCCTCCTTGGTCGATTTTTTGATGCTGGTTCCGACCAGATCGAGGCCAGCCTCCTGCAGTGCGGCGACCACGGACCAGGACTTCACGCCACCGGTGATCAAGAGCACCTTCTTGCCCTTGAGACGAGCCTTGAACGGCTCGATCGCAGCCCAGGCCTTTGCCTCCTCGCGCGCGACCACGGCCTCCGTCCTGGCCATCAACTCTTCCGGAGCGCCCCGCTCAATGAGCAAGCGCGCAATTTCCCGCAAAGAATCGCTGGAGTCCTGAATTCCGTAAAAGGATCCTTCAAAGAATGGGATGCCGTAGCGTTCTTCCATCTTGCGTGCGATATTGATCATCGCCTTGGAGCAGACCATCATCGCCGCTCGCGCCCGATGCGAATATGCAACCTCGCGATATTTTCCATCTCCTGAAATACACGACAGGATGCGAATCCCGAGCTCGTCAAGCAACGGTTTCACTTGCCACAGCTCACCGGAGAGATTGTATTCGCCGATGATGTTGATGTCGTAAGGCGTGGTATAATCCGGTTCTTCCGTGCCGATCACGTGCTCGAGGATCGCTTCGCCAGCCAGCTTGTTGCCGAGGTTCTTCGGCCCGACGAAACCAGGCGAATTGATGGGAACCACCGGCTTGCCAAATTTTTCTTTGGCTGCTCTGCAAACGGCGTCGATGTCGTCGCCAATCATGGCGGGCACGCAGGTCTGATAGACGAACACCGCCGCCGGGTTGTATTTCTCGATGATCTCCTTGATTGCCTTGTAGAGCCGTTTCTCGCCGCCAAACACAACATCGGTTTCATTGATGTCGGTTGTGAATCCGGTTCGCCATAGGTTCGAGCCGGAAGAGGCGGCGCCGCGATTATCCCAGGAATTGCCCTCGCAAGCGATCGGGCCGTGGACCAGGTGAGCGACATCCGTCAATGGCTGGAGCGCAACTTTTGCACCATCGAAGGCGCAGCCGCCCGCGGCGCCACCGGGTTGAAGTTGCTTGGTGCAGCCTTTTTTTCGTTCCGCCTCCGATTTATTGGCATTTTTGGCGCAACCCGGTTCGTTGAATACATTTTGTATCGTGGCTGATAACGGACTCATTTGTGTCTCCTGTCCCTGGAACGGATTGATCGAACAGGGAAAACAACTAACAAGGCTGGCTGAGACCATGCCCACTGCCGCTTTTCGAGGCCAAGCCGCAATATTCGACAGTGAGGTTTATTTCACATTCTCAGCGTATGATGTCGTAGCTGTAGTCGGTCTTGGAGGGCACGATGGTGTTCTTATCGATCTCGTCAAAAATCTTGTCGAGGATCCACACCAGCACATTTAAACCGCCTTGGTAGCCCCAAACCGGGTAGCGGTGGTGATGGTGGCGGTCAAACACCGGAAAGCCGATGCGGATCAATGGAGTGCCGGTATCACGCTCGAGATACTTTCCGTAGGTATTGCCAATCAGGAAATCGACCGGTTCAGTAAACAACAGTGACCGCATGTGCCACAGATCCCGACCCGGATAGACACGGCAATTTTTTCCGAACGGCGAGCTATCGAACAGGGCCCGGACTTTTTGCCCCCAGGCCTTGTTGCCGTTCGTCGCGAGGACATGCATAGGCTCGGCGCCAAGTTCGAGCAGGAACCCTGCAAGTCCAAGGCACAAGTCTGGGTCACCGTAAATTGCGAACTTCTTGCCGTGGATGTGGGCGCTGGAGTCGGCAATCGCATCGACGAGGCGACCGCGTTCGCGTGCGATCTCTTCCGGGATCTCCTTGCCAGCGATCCGCGAGACCTCCATCAAGAACCGATCAGTAGCCGCGACGCCTATAGGATGATTGAACGCGAGAACCTCGTGGCCGTGCGCTGCGATCAGCGGCAAAGTCTTCTCGGTGCAATGCTCTTGCATCGATATGGTGGCCTTTGCGTGAATCGCGTTGGCTGCATCCTCGAGCGTCGTGCCGCCATCATACATGCGGAACTCGCCGTCCGTTGGCGTATCCCAGACGTCACTGTTATCGGCGAGGATCGTGTATTCCACGCCCATCAGGTTAAACAGGCGCTTGATCTCGCGAAGATTCCCGACGGTATAGCCGTCAAACCCGCCGATGAAATTAATCTTCTCGTTCGGAATACGTTCAAGCTTTGCTGCTGTGCCGGCCTTGCCGTCCCAGAAGTGCTCGAAGATTCCCTTCATCACGTTGTCGTAGCCCGTGATATGGCTGCCGACGAAGGCAGGCGTATGCGCGAAGGGAACGTCGAATTCCGCCGGCACTGACCCCTTTTCCTTCGCCGTCTTGATGAACGCGTTGAGGTCGTCACCAATGACCTCGGCCATGCAGGTGGTCGAAACGGATATCATTTTCGGCTTGTACATGTTGTAAGTGTTGGCGAGGCCGTCGATCATGTTATTGAGCCCGCCAAACACAGCCGCATCTTCGGTCATGGACGAGGACACACAAGAACTCGGCTCTTTGAAATGGCGCGAGAAATGGCTGCGATAGTACGCAACACAGCCTTGCGAGCCATGCACGAAGGGGATAGTTTCTTCAAAACCTACCGCGGCAAACACGGCCCCAAGCGGCTGGCATGCTTTCGCCGGATTGACCGTCAGCGCCTCCCGAGCGAAATTCTTTTCTTTGTATTCGGGCGTCTTGGCCCATTCTCGCACCCGCTCCACTTCGGCGGGATCGCGAGGATTTTCGAACATCTTCTTTTTGTTCGCCAGCATCTGCTGGTATTCCGGCCCGCGGAACAACTCGAAATGATCGAGTACGTGTTCGGCACTTTGCGTCATGTGAAAACCTCTCCTGCTATCGTAGCTCGATCGAATCCTTGGCCGCCGATCTTGCAGGCGACCAAGGGGTTGCCTTATTCAGCGGCCAACAAGGTGGGCTCCTGCGGCGTTTGCTTCCAGGGAACCTTGGCCATTTTCCAAATGGGCGCATTGATGGCCATGTCCATATCGCGCGCAAAAATCGCAAAACCGTCATAGCCGTGATAGGGTCCGGAGTAGTCCCATGAGTGCATCTGCCGGAACGGCACACCCATCTTCTGGAAGACGTATTTCTCTTTGATGCCCGAGCCGACAAGATCCGGCTCAATCTTCTCGACGAACCTTTCAAACTCATAGCCGGTCACGTCGTCGTAGATCAGCGTGCCATCTTTGACATAGTGCTGCGCCGTGCGCTGATAGTCGTCGTTATGGCCAAATTCATAGCCGGTACCGACGACCTCCATACCGAGATCCTCGTAAGCGCCGATCACATGGCGGGGACGTAGACCGCCGACAAAGAGCATCACCGTCTTGCCTTCAAGCCGCGGCCGATACTTGGCGATCACGGCGTCCATTAGCGGCTGATACTTGGCGATCACCCGCTCGGCGCCTTCTTTGATCTTGTCGTCGAAATAACCCGCGATCTTGCGCAGCGACTCGGCGATCTTGGACGGGCCAAAGAAATTATATTCACACCACGGAATACCGTACTTCTCTTCCATGTGCCGCGAAATGTAGTTCATCGAACGATAGCAGTGCAGCACGTTGAGCTTCGCCTTCGGCGTCGCCTCAAGCTCGGCAAGGCTGCCATCGCCCGACCACTGCGCAATCACCCGCAAACCCATTTCCTCGAGAAGAATGCGCGAGGACCAGGCATCGCCGCCGATGTTGTAGTCGCCGATAATGGCAACGTCATACGGGGTCGACTCGAATTTCGGTGGGGAATCGGAAGCAATCTTGTCGAACACCCAGTCGCGAATAGCATCGTTAGCGATGTGGTGGCCGAGCGATTGAGAGACACCGCGGAAGCCTTCGCAGCGAACCGGCACGATGGTCTTACCGTCATACTCCTTCGATTTGGTCTTAGATACCGCTTCGATATCATCGCCGATCAAGCCGATCGGGCACTCGGATTGGACCGTGATTCCATTATTGAGGGGAAACAGTTCCTGAATCTCGTCCATGATCTTGGCAAGCTTTTTGTCGCCGCCAAAGACGATGTCCTTTTCCTGGAAGTCAGAAGTGAATTGCATGGTCACGAAAGTGTCGATGCCGGTCGTACCAATGTAGTAGTTGCGCCGGGCTGCCCAGGAGTACTGGCCGCAGCCCACGGGGCCGTGGCTGATGTGGATCATGTCCTTGATCGGCCCCCACACCACGCCTTTCGAGCCGGCATAGGCACAACCGCGAATGGTCATCACTCCCGGGATCGATTTGAGGTTTGATTTGACGCCGCAATCGGACTTGCCCGACTCGTGCACGTTCAAGTGCTTGGCGCGTCGCTTCGCGGTCTTTTCCGGATAGACCTTCAAAACCTCGGCGATCAGTTCCTTGTTGCGTGCCTTGATCTCGGCAACGCTTTGTGTTGTTGACAGGCTCATGTGCTATCTCATTCCCGTGCGGGGGGTGGGAACCCGGCTCTTTTCTTGAGCCGGGTTGTTCTAACGAAATGCGCGCTTAACCGGCGATGGCGAGTTCAGCGGCGGTCTTGCCGATGGTGGACTCGTCGACCTCCTTCATGATGCCATGCTCCATCAGCATGTCCTCGAGCTCGTCCATGGTGATTGGCG
>Ga0187783_10000315_pt1 | contig 35573 bp, 31 predicted proteins | sample 1015_SJ02_MP02_2_FD_132471 | JGI IMG/M metagenome (GOLD analysis project Ga0187783, IMG submission 132471) | Tropical peat soil microbial communities from peatlands in Department of Meta, Colombia - 1015_SJ02_MP02_20_MG | ecosystem: Environmental > Terrestrial > Soil > Wetlands > Peat | place... | reverse complement strand
GAGCAATGTGATGGCAGTGAGGTACAACAGGATGATTGCGAAGTCGATCGTGCTGATTCGCATGATGCGGAACGAGCAGGACAGGCGATGCTAACCGCCTGCTTGGAAGACTGTCAAGAACGATGGCACAAAGAGTAGTCCCATCGGAGGCCTCCTACCTTCTCGGGATCGACGGCGGCGGAACCAAGACGGAGTCTGTCCTCGCCGATCGGGAAGGCTGCGTGATCGCGCGGGCGCTGGCGGGACCATCCAATCCGCTCCGCGCGGGCTATGCCCGGGCGTGGTTTGCGCTGAGTGAAGCGGGCGATTTGGTTCTCGCAAAAGCGAAAATTCATGCCGGGCAGGTGCGGGCGATTTGCGCTGGCCTGGGTGGAGCGGGTCGTCAGGGAGTGGTACGCCGCGTAGAGGCATTTCTCAAAGGTAGCTACCCAAACGCCGCGATTCGCGTGACGACCGATCTCGAAGTCGCGCTCGAGGCAGCGTTTGGTTCCTCCGAAGGAATCATCCTGCTCGCTGGCACGGGCTCGGCTTCGTTTGGCCGAGACGCCGCAGGACGGACGGCGCGAGCTGGCGGGTTGGGTCCCTGGGTCAGCGACGAGGGCGGCGCCTTCGATATCGGCAGACAGGCGGTTCGGGCCGTGGTGCGGGCGGAGGAGCAGCGAGGGCCGGCAACCGCGCTTTCAAGCCGTCTGCTCAAGGTGCACCGATCGAACCATTGGGACTCACTCGCCGAACAGATTTCCAAGAATCCCGACGATGTTTTTCCGAGGACGTTCCCTCTGGTTGCGGAGCTGGCCGATAAGGGTGATCGGGTCAGTCGCGAGATCATGACGGGCGCCGCTGTTTCGCTGGTCGAGCTTGCCATGACCGTGGCAGCCGAGCTTGGCTGGCGAGAACGGGACTTCCTCCTGGCGAGGATGGGCGGCGTTCACGGCCGCTCCAAATTCCTGGACGCTGCCATCGAAGCGGAGCTTGAGAAACGGCTACCGCGCGCGTGTGTAGTGCGGGCGGAGATGTCTCCTGCGGAAGCCGCGCTGCGCATGGCGGAGAGGCTCGTCGGCGCGGAAGGAAATGCCGCCTGAACCCGAGGAGCCGCTCGCCCGCGCCCGAGCAGCGGCGCGCGAAGACTTAGAATCTCTGGTGCGCGAGGCGAGCGAAGAACGATTACTCGCTTTGCTGGAGAATCCCAATCTTGAGGAGCCAGACGTGACACGATTGCTCGACCGTCTCGATTTGCCGGTGACTGTGCTCAGCGCGGTCGCCAGTGCGGGAAAGTGGACATCGAGCGAAGCCGTCCGCTTGCGGCTGGCGAGCCACCCGCGCACGCCGAAGCGTTTTGCCCTGGCCGCCGTGCGGCAGCTTTATCTTTTCAACCTCGTCCGGCTGAGCCTGTTGCCTTCAGCGCCGACCGATATACGCCGCGTGGCCGAAGAATTGATTCTGACACGGGTGCCTCATCTTCCCGTCGGAGAAAAACTGACCCTTGCGCGGCGCGGTCCTTCCCGCGTGGCCGGTGCGATTCTCGCCGAGGGCCATCCGCAGGCGATCAAGCTGGCGCTTGGAAATCCCTTCTTGAGGGAGAGCCAGGTATTGAAGGCACTGGCGAAAGCGGACCTACCGGAGCGCGTGGTGGTGGCCATCGCCCAGCATCCCAAGTGGTCTGGCCACTACAATGTTCGCGCGGCGCTGGTACGCAATTCTGTCACGCCCGCGGCGTCGGTCCGTCTCTTCCTGCCCCATCTCACGCTTCGCGATCTGCAGGACATGGCACGACTCGAGGGACTCGCACCGCATCTAAGAAAGCATCTCCGCCAGGAATTAGCACGGCGGTGCGGGACTGGGAAGTCTGGCTAGGGGCTGCGGCCACCGAAAAGCGATTGGGGATGGCACAGAAATCACACCGAGTGCGATGGATCATGGCGGCAGGCGGAATCGCGCTCTTGGCGGTGCTCGCGTACTCGTCGTTCCAACAGACGCGCGAGCGCTATGAGGTTTGCGTCACCTTCAAAGGCGTCATGCACTGCGCCACGGCTGCCGGATCCACCTACGATCAAGCCGTGCGCAGCGCTCAGGAAATCGACTGCCAGCTCCTTGCCAACGGCCGAGATGAGAATATGGTCTGCCTCGACAAACCGCCGACCAGTGTGCGCTCCGTGAAATGACGCGCTGCCTGAACTGCGGAGCCGAACGAGACGCAGATACCTGTGAGTCCTGCGGCCTCAGCTCTGCCGGCGCCGAATTGTTTCTCCGCAAAAGGCTGCTGAATCGGACCGCGATCTTTGTTCTGGGAGCGCTGGCATTCGTCGCCGCCAGCGTTCGGTATCCGCCTGTGGAGGTCGACGGGGTGCTGATTTTTATCGGTGCACTGTTTTTTCCGACCTTGGCTCTGGCGATCTGGGTCGAGCGTCGGGCCCTGCGCCATGCCGAAGTCGAAGCGCTCAAACGAGTTTACTATGGGCTGGTTCCCATCCCGTGGCTGCTCTCCGCCTTGCTGATCGTGAACGGAGGGTTCGACCGGGGGGCCCCTCAAATCGAGCGCGAGCGTGTGGTAGGAAAATTCGCCATGGCCGGAGCCCTCCCGATTCGACGGCTGGTCGTAACTTCCTGGCGTGAGGATCACGGCTTCGAACGCATCCCGATTGACCGCAGCGATTTCGATTTCTACCATGCCGGCGATCGGGTGGACATCAAAGTGCAAGACGGCTTGGTGGGCATACCCTGGATTGCCGGGGTGTCGAGTCCCTAACACGTGCGGGGCGGCCCCGATGTGGTCCGCGTGGATGGGTACGACGGCCACCGCTGGGTGGATGGTTTGGCGTGGTATGAAAAGCCGCAGGAATAGCGAGAGTCGCCCTCAGTAGAACGGGCGCAGGTCTGGCGGATGCGGAAGCGAGACCTCAAGGGCGCGGCCGTAATCCCTGAGCGTCAAGCGGATCAATTCGGCGGGTCCGACGTCGCGCAGCGTCCAATCCGTGGAAGGGATCAATCGTTCTTCTGGCGGTGGGTCCTCGCTTTCGAAGTCGGTACCTCGCGCCTGTAAACTCCCCTGTGGAACTTCGTAAGCCAGGCGCGCTTCCAGATTGAGCATGAGATAGCGGTGGCCGAGCAGCAGCAGCACCAGACTGGACGCTTTCTTGGCGCTCTTTTTGTCCTTCTTGTCGGGCTGGTACACGTTCCAGGCAAGCGGCGTCTTGTCGTCGAGTTTCACCTGTGCTTGGTCCACCGGCTTCCAGTGCAAATGCTCAGTGCCCTCAATGCTCGTACCGACCTGGCGGGCAGATAAGCGATCCCCCCCAGGCCCAGGCATGGCCAGTAGGGTCAGGGCGATGAACCGTGTGAGTCGATGGGCCGCCTTGGCGGGCAGTTTCATCAATGAGGAGCATACCTCAGTGCGATCGTTCCAAAGAACCCGTCGCAGATTCGGTGCCGTGTCAGCGCCTGGCGATACCTAGATTTGTGTTTCAGCGAGTGAGGTGTCCAGCAGGGCGATGGCCTCATCGACGTCGGCTTTCGAAATGTTGAGCGGCGGCGACAATCGAATCACGTTGGCGTACAGTCCACCCTTTCCGACGAGCAGTCCATGGCTGCGCGCCCGTTCCATCAGGGCTGTTGTTTCGACCGGCGCCGGCTCTTTGGTCTGCCGATCGCGGACCAGTTCGAGCGCCTGCATCATGCCCATCCCCCGCACGTCGCCGATGAGGGGATGCTTGTCCCTCAGCCCTTCGAGCCTGTTGCGAAGGTAGTTCCCAACGGTGTGAGCGTTTTCGAGCAGGTTTTCCTCTTCGATCACATCGATCACGGCACGGGCTGCAACGGAGGTGACGGGATTTCCTCCGAACGTCGAAATCGTCAGACCTTGGAACTGACCTGCGAGCTCTGCCGTTGTGATGGTCGCTCCAACCGGCGCTCCGTTGCCCATGCTTTTCGCGCAGGTGATAATGTCCGGTGTAACCTCCCACTGCTCGATGCCGAACCATTTTTTCCCGGTGCGTCCGAAACCAGTCTGGACCTCATCGGAAATGAATAGCCCGCCATAGTTCTTGACGATTCTAAGCACGATCTTGAAATACTCCGGAGGCGGCGTGATGAATCCCCCGACCCCCTGAATTGGCTCGGCGATGAACGCGGCAATCGAGCCGCTCGTCCCAGTTTGGATTAGATTTTCCACGTCGCTTGCGCAGGCAACTCCGCAGTCGGGGTAGGCCAAGTGCAGCGGGCAGCGGTAGCAGTAGGGGTTCACCGCGTGCGCGACTCCCAAGCCGATGACAGCGCTCCTGCGCCATGCCGCTTGTGCGGTGACTGCTTTCGCGAGTGCGGACGAGCCGGAATAGGCGTGGCGCAGGGCGATGACGTCGTAGCTGGGGCCCGCCATGCGGGCGAGGAGGATCGCCGCTTCGTTAGCCTCCGTGCCCGAGTTTGTGAAAAAGCTCTTCTGGAGCCGCCCGGGCGTGATCTGCGCGAGCTTTTCGGCCAGCGCTACGATCGCCTCGTTGGGATAAAGAGTGGAGGTGTGCTGGAGTTTGTCGGTTTGAGCCTTGACCTTCGATGTGACTTTCGGGTTGCAGTGGCCCACGCCGATTGTGAGGATTCCCCCAAAAAAGTCCAGGTACTTGTTGCCTTCGATGTCCCAGACGTATTGCATCGAGGCGTGGTCGGCCACCAGCGGTTCACGATAGTAGTTTGTGACCGCCGGCCAAAGATATTGCTGATGCTTGCGAACGATCTCATCGCTGCGGCTGGTTGCGGTTTTCGGTTGGTCCGTCATGTTTCCGGCAGTTTACTCTGTCGGGTTGCGCTGCAGCAAGGCCGCCTCAGGTCGTCGGTCAAACACCGTTCGCCGTTTGCGAGCGTTTTCGTATAATTCGAACCAGCGACGATGGGTGCGATCCTTAAGAACTTGGCAGGCGCGTTGGGTCGGATACTTCCCGATTGCGTGACGCTGGGCCAGGCCATCGCCTTCAATATGTTTCTGGCGTTCTTCCCGCTGCTGCTGCTGGCGCTCGGTCTGCTGGGAGGAACATCGCTGTTTGCTGATGCGCTGCGAGAGATCCCGAGTCGGTTGATGGTGATTCTTCCTCCCGGCAGCTCTCGCGTGGTGGCTGAGTATTTTGTCCGGCGCACCGTGCACCCCTGGACATGGTTCTCACTCGGCCTGGTGGGAACCTTGCTGGCCGGCACCCAGGTCATGGTCGGTTTCATGGAAGGCTTCCGAGTCATCGAAGGTGATTTGCTCCGACCGAGGTACTGGTCGCGGCAATTGCGTGCTCTTGGATTGCTGTGCCTGACGATTGTACCGATGCTAGCGGTTATCTTTCTCACGGTTTTTGGCAAGCAATGGCGGTCGTTGCGTCTGTTTCGAATCGGTTCGGCGCGCCTGACTCGCGAACTCGAAGTTGCCTGTTATGCGGCTGTCGTTTTCATTCTCGCGATGGGAGTGCTCGTGGCGCTCTACCGCATCGGGCGACCCGGCCACGCCGGGTTGAAGGACTTGCTGCCGGGCGCGGTGGTCTCGACCGTATTGTGGTGGGCGGCCGATATTGCCTTTGGATCCTATGTTCGTCGAATGCCTTATGACGTGGTGTATCGCGGATTGGCCTCGGCGATCGGCCTGTTGCTTTGGATGTTCTTGACCGCCATCATCGTGCTTCTGGGCGCCGCTTACAACGCGGAGGCTCGCGAGGCTTCCGCCAATCGCCCGCGGGTTACCGTTCTCACCCCGTAGCTGGCCTTCAAGCCATTGCGCGCGCCGCCGTAATTGGTACACTAGGCACGGCAGTGAGGAATCGCCTCGCCTTGCTCGTACGCAGCGGAGGCGCACGATGAGCGACATCCACGTCGAGTGCTATGCGGGGCACCGGGCCGACGAAAAGCCCCTGCGGTTTGCGATTCGCGGCCGCCAGTTTCGCGTCGACGAGCTGGACGGCCAGTGGTACTCGCCGGAGGCGAGCTATTTCCGCGTCCGCGCCGACGACGGCAATTACTATGTCTTGCGTCATGACGAGGCGCAGGATTTTTGGACGCTGGACGGTTTTCGGGCCGCTCCTCAGCAATAGAGCAGAACGCCCCGGCGATTACTGCCCATCAGTTTACTGTTAGCTCTCGCCGCGCAACTATTGTCCCGCCAACGGGTTAAACTTGTGAGAAACCATGAAACGGACCATTGCACGTCTAGCCGTCCCTCGCTTGCCCGCCCGAGCGGGGACAACCCTTCTTTACCGCGTGCTAGCGACAGTCGTAGCCGCGTCGGTGGGATTGACCTCTCCGGCAACTAGTGGCGGCACGCCAAGGAAGAAAACCCTGGCGGGCTCGGCCGACACCCACCTCAGCAAGAAGTTTAAAGGTCACCTTCCGATCACCGAACTCAGCGAGGACCAGGCCATCCTACACGCGCTCAATCGCCTCGCCTACGGGCCACGGCCGGGCGAGGTGGAGCGCATTCGTCAGATGGGCCTTGAAAAATGGGTCGACCAACAGCTCCATCCGGAAATGCTCGATGACGCCGCCCTTGACCAGCGCCTTTACGAGAAATACGCGACGCTGAGGATGTCTCCCCGAGAGCTGGCCGAGAACTTCCCCACGGCCGCTGAACTTGCCAAGAGGGAAGGCGAGACCAAGCAACAAGCCGTGGAACAGCTGCAGGAGAAGCGCCGCGCCGCAGCGGGTCAAATGGCGCAGGCCATGGACGGAGACCCCGACAGCTCCGACAAAGCGCAGGCGGCGCTTGCCCGGATGCAGGGCCCCGGCAGAATCATTGCTGAGCTCTCGATGGCCAAGCTCGATCGCGCCATCTACAGCCAGCGTCAACTCGAAGCGGTAATGGAAGATTTCTGGTTCAACCATTTCAACGTTTTTGCTGGCAAGGGGGCCGACCGCTGGCTTCTCACTTCCTACGTTCGCGATACGATTCGCCCGCACACGATGGGTAGGTTTCAGGATTTGCTGATTGCGACGGCGAAGAGTCCCGCGATGCTGTTCTTTCTCGATAACTGGCTGAGTGTCGATCCGATCGCCTTCCAGCAGAGCCAGCAGGAAGCCGCCCTCCGACGCCAGCATTTTCAGGGGTTGTTCGTCGGAGGCCTCGCTCCCGATCCGCGAACGTTTCCTGTTCCTGAGGGGCGTGCACCCAATCAGCGTCCCAAGCCGGAGCGCGGCATCAACGAAAACTACGGCCGCGAGGTCATGGAGCTGCATTCGGTCGGAGTGGACGCCGGCTATACACAGCAAGATGTGATCGAGATGGCGAAATGCCTTACGGGCTGGACGGTCCGGGAACCGCGGCGCGACCCAGCATTCCTCTTCCGGCCGGAGTTCCACACGGCCGGCAGGAAAGTGGTGATGGGCCACACGTTTGACTATGGCGATGAGCGTGACGGCCAGGAGGCCTTGAAGATGCTGGCGAATGATCCTCACACGGCCCAGTTCATCTCGACAGAGCTAGCCCGCCATTTCGTATCGGACAATCCCCCCGCCGCGCTTGTCAGCCGCATGGCCGCTAACTATCAGGAAACCGGCGGCGACATTCGCAGCCTACTGCATACGATGATCTTTTCGCCGGAGTTCTGGTCGAAGCAAGCGTATCGCGCGAAAGTGAAGACACCGTTCGAGTTGGTTTCGAGCACGGCGCGCGCACTGGGTGCCGACATCCGTGTTTCGCTGCCCCTGGAGATGTGGGTGGCCCGGATGGGCGAACCGCTTTTCCTCTGTCAGCCGCCGACCGGCTACTCCGACAAGGCATCCACCTGGGTCAACACGGGTGCGCTTTTGAATCGTTTGAATTTTGCGCTGGCTTTCGCCGGCGGAAAAATGCCGGGGACTACGGTAAGTCTGGAGCCGATGTTTGGCAGCGACGCGGCGACAGATCCTGAGCTCGCTCTTACCCGATCGATCGAACTGTTCCTCGATGGACAGGTGGATGCGTCGACGCGGGAGACGCTGGAAGCCCGGCTAGGAGACTCGCAAGTCCTCGAGGCCAGTCTTGACGATCCGATCCGGCAGGTCAACGAGGGCCTGCTCGCCGGTTTCGTATTGGGAGCGCCGGAATTTCAGCGGCGATAGACTCGGGTTCGAAGGAGCACGGCCATGAATATCTCGCGCCGCTATTTCTTGAAGAATGGTGGCATAGCCATGCTGGGCATGGCCTCGTTGCCCTCGTTCCTGCAGCGCGCCGTTGCCGCCACAGCCGCGCCGAGCAAGAAGAAGATGGTCGTGCTCTTCCAGCGCGGCGCGATGGACGGGCTCAACGTGGTTGTCCCGTTCGCCGAACCCGAGTATTACCGGCTGCGCCCCACGATTGCGATTCCCCCGCCTCGACGCGGAGCCACGGACACGACAATCGATTTGGACGGGTTCTTCGGCCTGCATCCCAGCCTGGAACCTTTAGAGCCGCTGTTTCAAAACGGCCATCTTGCGATCGTGCAGGCCGTCGGCTCACCCGATCCCACGCGCTCGCATTTCGACGCTCAGGATTTTATGGAGTCCGGCACCCCTGGCACGAAGTCAACGGAGGATGGATGGCTAAATCGCGCGCTTCAGTCCATGCCCGAGGAACCGACCTCGCCGTTCCGCGCCGTGGCGTTTGGTCCTTATCTGCCGCGCACGCTGGCGGGAAATGCACCAGCGGTCGCCATTCCGGACTTAAAGCAGTTCCGAATGGTTGGCCCGCAGCAAACGGTGAAAGGTGGATTCGAAGCGATGTACGCACAGTCGCTCGACCAGGTCCTCCGAGGTGTGGGCGCAGAGACTTTCGAAGCGATCGATCAGCTCAAAAAGATCAATCCCGATTCCTATCGACCGGAGAATGGGGCGGAATATCCGACAAGTCGCTTCGGAAAAAGTCTTATGGAAATCGCCGAGCTGTTCAAGGCCGATATCGGTCTCGAAGTCGCGTTCCTTGACAGCGGCGGCTGGGATCATCATGTGAATGAAGGGGGCACGCAAGGACAGCTCTCCAATCTGCTCCGCGACTTGGGGCAGGGAATCGCCGCATTTCACCGCGACATGGGCGATCGCATGGGCGACGTGGTATTCGTCAGCATGTCGGAATTCGGCCGGACCGCGCGCGAAAACGGCAACCGCGGCACAGATCACGGTCACGCGAACTGCATGTTCGTGATGGGCGGCGACGTGAAGGGTGGGGAGGTGTATACGCGCTGGCCGGGGATGAGCGAGACCCAGCTCTATCAGGGTCGCGATTTGGCGGTCACCACGGACTATCGCAGCGTGCTTGCTGAGATCATGTCAAAACACCTCGCCGGACGCGATCTCCAGGTAGTATTCCCGGGCTTCGCAAACGACCCCGCCCAGTTCCTGGGCCTGATCAAAGCGTAGTGCTCGGGCTGCGACCCTATTCCTTCTGTGTTTTGATTCGCATTCCAAAGAAGGAGCGGTAAACAAAGAAGAACGACACCAAGAAGAACACCGCCGCCAAAATCTCAGTCAGCTGTGCATTCTGATTCGCCAGGTCCACGGCCAGCTCGACGGCCAGCAGTCCGAACAACGTCGTAAATTTGATCACCGGATTGAGCGCCACCGAGGAGGTGTCCTTAAACGGATCACCCACCGTATCGCCCACGACGGTGGCGTCGTGCAGTGGCGTGCCCTTCTGTTTCCGTTCTACCTCGACGATTTTCTTCGCGTTGTCCCACGCGCCGCCGGCATTGGCCATGAAGATGGCCTGATACAAGCCGAACACGGCAATCGACATGAGATAGCCAATGAAGAAGAACGGTTCCACGAAGGCAAATGCCAGCGTCGCGAAGAAAACGGCAATGAAGATGTTGAGCATCCCCCGCTGCGCATATTGGGTGCAGATCGCGACCACCTTCTTCGAGTCCGACACCGAAGCCTTGTCCGTTCCTTCCAGCTTAATGTTGGCCTTGATGAACTCAACGGCGCGGTGAGCGCCCGTAGTCACCGCCTGCGTGGAAGCTCCGGTAAACCAATAAATCATGGCTCCGCCAGTAATGAGACCCAGGACGAAGGGAGCATGAAGCAGCGAAAGCATCTCCGTGTTTGAGCTCAGTCCATTCGTAAGGGCCATGATGATTGAGAAAATCATCGTCGTCGCGCCCACCACGGCCGTTCCGATCAGCACCGGCTTGGCCGTGGCTTTGAACGTGTTGCCAGCCCCGTCGTTTGCTTCCAGCATTTCCTTGGCGCGCTCGAAATTGGCCTCGACACCGAAGTCGGCCTTCAACTCTTGCTTGACGTTGGGAACGTTTTCGATCAGCGACAGCTCATACACCGATTGTGCGTTGTCCGTCACCGGGCCGTAGGAATCGACGGCAATTGTCACAGGCCCCATTCCCAGGAAGCCAAACGCCACGAGGCCGAATGCGAACACCGGGGCGGCGATCATCACCGCGCCCAGTCCTTGCCGGCTGAACAGATAGCCGATGGTCATCAGCGCCACCATCGTCAGCCCGAGATAGTATCCGGAAAAATTGCCCGCCACGAATCCTGACAAGATTCCCAGCGAGGCGCCGCCCTCCTCGGCCGAGGCCACCACTTCACGGACATGCCGCGATTCAACCGAAGTAAATACCTTGACGAGCTCGGGAATGACCGCACCTGCCAGAGTTCCGCAGGAGATGATGGTGGCGAGTTTCCACCACTGTGTCGTGTCGCCGGCGAGATCCGGGATGATGTAGTAGGAAATCAGGTAAGTAAGCGCGATGGAAACAGCCGAGGTGATCCAAACCAGGGAGGTCAGAGGCGCTTCGAAGTTCATCTTGTCGGCCTTGGCGTAGCGGGCCTTGGCCATCGCGCCGTTGATGAAATAGGCCAACGCGCTGGCTACCAGCATGGCGATGCGCATCACGAAGATCCACACGAGCAGCTGAACCTGGACGACCGGGTTCGATACACCGAGCAAAATGAACGTGATCAACGCGACGCCCGTAACGCCGTAGGTTTCAAATCCATCTGCGCTCGGGCCCACCGAATCGCCCGCGTTGTCGCCTGTGCAGTCGGCGATGACGCCCGGATTGCGTGCGTCGTCTTCTTTGATTTTGAAGACGATCTTCATCAGATCAGAGCCGATGTCCGCAATCTTCGTAAAGATGCCGCCGGCGATGCGAAGCGCTGCGGCGCCGAGCGACTCACCGATCGCGAACCCGATAAAGCATGGCCCGGCATAATCGGAGGGCACAAACAGGAGAATGAAGAGCATCATCAATAGCTCGACGCTGATCAGCATCATGCCGATGCTCATTCCCGCACGGAGCGGGATTTCATAGATCGGATACGGTTTTCCCCGCAAGCCAGCGAAGGCAGTGCGCGAATTGGCAAACGTGTTCACGCGGATGCCGAACCACGCGACGCCGTAGCTGCCCAGGATTCCCACAACGCTAAAGCAGAGAACGATGATGACGCTCAGCACGGGGTAGTGCCTCAGCACGCCGAAATAAAGTACGATGACGGCCGCGATGAAGATCCACAGCAGAAACAGAAACTTACCCTGGTTAACGAGGTACGTTTTGCACGTTTCGTAAATCAACTCCGAGATTTCCCGCATGGCCTGATGTACCGGCAGGTTTTTCAGCCGGACATACATCGTAAGTCCGAAGCACAGACCGAACAGACAAAACAGAAGACCCCAAAGGAGCAGCCGGTGGCCGTCGAAACCCAGAAATTGCACCTGCGAAAGATCGGGCAACTTCAGATTCGCTTCGCCTCCGCCACCCTGCTGTGCCTGAGCCACGCCCGCAGCCGGCAACATCCACAGCAGCGCGGCGCCCGGAGCGGCAAACTTCTTCCAGCGATTTCGCCGAGAGCCGTTCGCCCAAGCGTTTTCAAGTCCCTTGTACATCCGTGATCCTCCGTCGGTTTTTGTCATTCGAAATGATTCGGGCATTCACTTTTGCGCTTGTCGAGCGGTTGATCGGTCCACACCCAGAAACCTATCGATCTGGCCAGAAAATGGACTGCATTCCTCGGATGAAGACTCCCGGAACAGGAGCCGATGCCAAGCGAGAGCTACCCCACCAAAGCAAGGGCCGATTCTGGCAGGATTCGGCGCTTTCGTCAATGCAAATGGCCGACGATACGGCCTCTGAGATTTTTTCCCGGCAAACTGGCCCGGATTTCGGTGCGGGCTACCGAAGGGACGGTTTGCTGAGCATGTTAGAATTCTGTAAATGGGGAAACGCACGATTTCACCCGGTGGGTCGATCGTCGGTCAACTCGAGCTGCCGGGCGACAAGTCGATCTCGCACCGCTACGCCATCCTCAGCGCCGTATCCGAAGGCACGAGCGAGATATCGAATTACGCTTCGGCGGCCGACTGCCAGAGCACCCTCGAATGCCTTCGCCGCTTGGGCGTCGGGATTGAATCGTGCGAACGGCTAATCCGTGTGACGGGCAAGGGTCTCGACGGCCTCGTGACGCCCCACCGCGCGCTGGATGCGCAAAACTCCGGCTCGACCATGCGAATGCTGGCCGGTGTCCTCGCGGGACAGCCGTTCACGACCACGGTTACGGGCGACGACTCCCTTCGTCGCCGACCGATGCGCCGCCTCATGGACCCCCTGCGTCAGATGGGCGCCGAAATCCGGAGCAGCGTAGGGGATCGGGCACCGCTTGAAATTCGGGGCGGAAAACTACGCGCGATCGACTACACTCCGCCGGTTCCGAGCGCGCAGGTAAAGTCAGCGATTCTGCTTGCCGGGCTCTACGCGGACGGTGTCACGATTGTTCGCGAATCCGTTTCGACCCGCGACCACACCGAGGTCGCGCTGCGCGAGTTTAGCGCGGAGGTCAGCTGTGACCGCGGGATCGTCCGCGTTCACCCGCGGCCCCGGCTCACCGCGCGTAAGCTGGCCGTACCCGGTGATCTTTCGACAGCCGTCTTCCTGATCGGAGCGACGCTCATCTTGCCGGGGTCGTCTCTCGTGCTTGACCAGGTGGGGCTGAATCCGACACGGGCCCGCGCGCTCGATTTTCTGGTTTCGATCGGTGCGGCTATTCGAGTCCCCTCTCTAAAAGCGCGCGACGGCGAACTGGTCGGCACCGTTGCGGTAACCCATTCACGGCTTGAGGGTGGAACGATTTCCGGCGCGCTGGCGGCCGAAATGATCGATGAGCTCCCGATGCTCGCGGCGCTGGGACCCTACACCGAGAAGGGGATTGAGATTCACGACGCGCAGGAATTGCGCGTGAAGGAAAGCGACCGCATAGCCGCCTTATCGGAAGGGTTGCGCCAGATGGGAGCACGGGTCGAAGAGTTTCCAGATGGCATGCGCGTCGAGGGCTGCTCGGCCGGGAAGTTGCGCGGCGCGAGGGTGGATCCCCGGGGCGACCACCGCGTCGCCATGGCGCTCGCTGTCGCGGCGCTGGGCGCCGGGGGTGAGACCTCAATTCAAGGCGCAGAGTGCGTTTCGGTTTCCTTCCCCGAGTTTTTCACGACGTTGGAGCGCTTGCGCGGAGTCGCACGGCAATAGGCCGGCGCGATTCCGCTAGCCCGCCTTGTTCAGGTGGATGGTTCCATAGCTCGTCACGATAGTAATCATCGGACCGTTCGTTCCGATTTGTCCGGTGATCTGGCCCCGGTCGTTCTCGTTGGAGGTATTTAAGAGCGGGGCGTCAAATTCGCTTCTTACTTCGCCCGATTTGGAAATCGCGGAAACCCGGAAAGTCGATCTTGCAGGCAACGTGACCTCGGCGTCACCCGAATCGTTGGTAACGCTCAGGTCGTCGTGCGGCGGCGTTAGATAGCTGACCTTCACGTCCCCGTGCGTGTTGACGATCTGGATTTGCCCAAAGACATTGGTTACGTTGATATCTTTGTTGTGGGTGATGAGCTTCGCGGGACCGCTGGCTCCAGAAATCTCGAAATCCCCGGAATCCGCCTGCAGGTGGCCGGACAACTGCGCGACCGTGAGGTCAGCCCAGGGTGATACCCAGTGGATTGTTCTTCGGACGTTGTTGGCCTCGAGGGTTCCGACAAAAGCACCTTCGACAGCCACGTCGCCCGATACATCGCGGAGGTCCACGTCGTTGCCGCGTCCCGTCAGGTTGACATTTCCGTTGATTTGGGTGATGTTCGCGTCGCCTTTCTCGAGAGCGACGGTGACATCGGAGCCGATGTCGTGTACGTGGATGTCGCCGTTTGCCGAACGGGCCGCGACAGCGCCCGTGATTCCGGAGATGTCAATGTCGCCGTGTGTGGTGTCGGCTTCCACGCTCGCGGTTTTCGGAACCGTTATATCGAGATCGATGCCCATGTGGGAACGCGCGTCGTCGGGATAGGTCGGGCGCAGGCGATACGTGTTGCCATCCTGTTCGATGCCGATGTGAACGCTTCGCATCTGCTCATCTGCCGCAGATTTTGTCGGCGCCCAGGCCGACTCCGTCGCTTGCACGCGAAGAAGATGGTCCTGGGCGGCGTGGATGGACAGGTCGCCCCGCGGGGTTTCGACAACGACGTGCGCCCCGTCCGGGATCACCTGCGGCGGGAGCTGCTGCTCGTGTGTATATGACTGATGAAACGGCGGGAATTCGATGTCCAACTCGGGATGGTGGCTGCGAACCCAGTCGTGGAAGGCAAATCCGCTCAGTACGAATGCCAGCAGGATCAGCAAGGCTGCCTCTGCGCCGGACAGAAGGGGAGCGCGGAGTCCATTTTGCCGAAAAGTGAGATGTTCGACCAGTTTGGCAACGCCCCAAAGAATGATCAGTACGGGCCAGTAAATTCGGATCCACTGTCCGAGGCGGAAGGCGTGATCGAAGCGATCGATTAGGAAAACAACACCGAACACGACCAACAGGAGGCCTGTGAAAATCGAACCTCGATGCCCCTGTTCTCGATTCATCTTCAGGTTCCCGTGTGTCCTTCGCGTGAGGCCGCCGATTGGCAAATGGCCAGTACGCCGCCAACGATCAGCAGGACGGGCCACAGGTCGCTAAAGCCGTAGCGCGTGTACTCGCCGACCAGAAAGATCACGCCGATCGTGATCAGCATCACCGGTCCGACGAGCCCGCGGACGCGGCAGTGCGGGCACGGACACCGCGTTATGGTCGAATCGGGCATGGCATCCACTATCCCTTCATGCGGTCCGCCAGGATCCATATGCCGATGGCAATCAGCCCGATCGGCCAACCCTTCGTAAGCCACTCGGTCCGCAACAGACCAAAGTTTGCAAGCAGGAACAAAACCCCGAGAACGATCAGTACAATGGCGCCCATTGGTTTTCCCCCGCGGACGTACATAAGGTCCGGGGGTGGCGGCTCGCCCAGATGGCGCGCTTTGGCCACCCGATAGGCTTCAATCGGCATGTAGAAGTAGAAGCAGCCAAGCGCGATCCCCAGGAAGGCGTCATACGCATCGGGCAAGTCCGTGCTGAGCAGCGCGATGATCCCGCCGAAAATCATCACGTGCACGAGCGCTTTGATGTATTCGCCGTTGTAAACGGCCCCCAGGCCGGGAATAAAGCCAAGGGCCAGTGCCACGCCCGGATGGTTCCGGGAAGCGTCGGGCGACTTTGTTGGCGAGGTAGACGAGACGATTCCTGTCAGGCAACTCGCACAATAAAGCGCGCCGCCTACGTCACGGACGCACTCTGGGCAAAGCGCCTTGCCGCACTGCCGGCAATACCCGGTCGCAGCTACGTCGGTGTGAACGGCACAGTTCATGGAACACTCCTGGACGCGTGGTCGAACAGGTTCGGGGACCGGTCTTGGAACATCACAGCGGCGAGAGCGACGAAGGCGGGAAGGGCGCGGTGAGCCGCCGGCGCGCTCGCGGATTTGGGCAACGCATCGGAGTCCGGCCGCCGCTCCTCGAGCGTGGGCTCGGAAACGGTCGCCGGTTGTGAGGAAAGGTGCGACTGAATCTCATACACCACACGCAAATCATTCACGAATTTCACGCCGCGAGCGTAGGTGAGGTGTGCCCGCCGGTTCACGCCGCGGTACAGGCTGGCGGGACTGAACTGGAGTTTGCCCGGCGCAGCCGCGCTCAGCGCATGAAAGACAATCAACACGGTAGCGGCAACGGTCACCAGCCCCATAACGAGACGGATCTGCCAGCTTCGAGACGAGGCGGCAAACCATCGCCTCGTGGCGTTTTCTCCGACCGGCATTCCGCGCGTGAGGGCGATAATCTTCGAAGCCAGAAAAGGCGGCTCCTCAACCAATGGAAGCTCACGGAGTTCGACAATGAGCCCGCCCACGCGCGCCAAAAGCTGCTTGCATCGTTCGCATCGCCCGATGTGCGACTGAAAGGCGGCGTTTTCCTCGGGCAGCAGCGCGCGAGCGAGCGCATCGCTCAATCCTTCTTCGGTACGTGTACAGTCCCAGTCCATACGTTTTCCGCTCCGCTACGCGGGGCGCACTCCCATTTCCTCGAGGATCCGCGCCAGCTCAATGCGTCCTCGATTGATTCTCGATTTCACTGTACCTTCTGGCACCTGGAGGACAGCCCGAATCTCGGCGTACTCCAGCCCTTGTAAATCACGGAGGATGACCGCTTCGCGCAGCTCAGGCGAAAGCCTTGCCAACCCCAGCTGCACCCGCGCGCTGAGCTCGGTGGCCTGGGCGAGACGATCCGGCGTTCGCGTGGGCGACGGCTGCTGCCCCAATTGGGGTAGCGAGTCGATCGAATCGGTCAGACGGTCCCGACGTGTCCGCCGGTAATGATCCACCAGCAGATTCCGTGTTACGCTAGTCAGCCACGTGGCGAAGGCTCCCTGGGTTGACTGGTAACTCGGTAGTGTTCGATAGACGCGGATGAAAACCTCCTGACTCAGGTCTTCGGCAGTCGCCCGGTTTCCCGTGAACCGATAGCAGAGGTTATAAACCCGTCGAGTGTGCCGTCGCACAAGTTCCTCCCAGGAAGGTCCGTCGCCCCGGATGCAGAGTCGGACCAATTGGGCGTCGGGCTCCAAACCGGCTCAGCCTCGCAATCTTCAGCACTTTCTGACCTCAGCGGTTGTAACGCAATCCTGGGCCAAAAAGTTCCGTGCCCTGTGCATCTTAGGTAGTTGCCATTGCGAACACAAGCGACGGCTTACGATCTTTCCGGAGGCGGCATCTAACCGTATCGTGGTGGGTGTGATAGGCTGTGGGACCGCTTCCAGCCCGAGACGTTGTAGCACCGAATGGGCACATTCCGGTAAGGGAAGGGCAACGCCTTGCGACGTTACATGTGGGCTGGTTTCGCGCTTCTCGCTACCCTGACCGTCCGCTCCGACGCTCGGGCCGACGTCGGAGTAGTTCTCAACGATTCGCTCGACACCAGCGTCGCCCGAATCACGGGATCCGGACATAGCGCCGTTTATCTCTCGCGCATCTGCCCGGCTTCGCCCGTCGAGCTTCGCCTCTGCCGACCTGGCGAAGAGGGCTCCGTCATTAGCAATTACACCACGCTGGGCGAAGATCAGCCGTTTGAGTGGAACGTCGTCCCGCTGAACATGTTCCTTTACGGTGTTGCTGACCCAAAAGACCGCCCGCTGTTCGCGTCCTGGCCCGTCAAGCGTCTACTCGAGGAGAGCTATCGAGAACAGGTTCTGAGTCACTACTGCCTCACCCACTTTTGCGAAACGAGCGGAAAGGCCGAGTGGAGGGAGATGGTTGGTGCCACCGCGGAACGGACCCTTTACATCCTGATTGCCTCGACCACCATTGAGCAGGACGTAGACCTGATCGCCAAGTTCAATTCCATGCCCAACGTCAACCATTTCAATCCCATGAGGCGGAACTGTGCGGATTTCACCAAAGACATTATCGATACCTACTTCCCCCACGCCGCGCATCGTGACGTTTTGAACGATTTCGGAGTAACCAGCCCCAAAGCCGTGGCCCGGTCCTTTGCTCATTACGCGCACCGGAACCCCGAGATCGAGTACCACGTTCTACATTTCGCGCAATTGCCTGGAACGATCAAGCGCAGTAGCGAATGTCGCAATGGCACCGAACAGTTATATCGTTCCAAGAAACTGGTCGTTCCCGCCGGAGTTTTGTCCTACCCGCAACTGCCTTTGTCCGCCGCCGGCTTGTATCTGCTGACCGGTGAATTCAGTCCCCAGCGTGAATTTGAATGGCACGCGACCGAGCGGGAAACTGAGCTCGGCGACGACTTAAAGGTAGCAGAAGGTGACAACGAGACTCGCGCGAAGGAGCTGAAGGCCGAGGAAGTCCAGGAGCGAACCGAAGTGCTGGGAAGCGCCAATGAATGGAAAGCGTTTCGCGAGAAGTTTGACTCCATGGCGGACGATGCCGCGCAGGCGGGAATCATTGCCAGTCGCAGTTCACTCGACCATGTGTTCAAGAAAATGACCCAGCACGGAACCCCCTCGCTGGACGAGCGCGGCAGACTATGGATGAGGGTGGAGAACAGCGATGGCACGTCATCCGTGGTGGGCCTGAGTGCGAGCAACGTGCTGTCGGCGGGCTCAGATCGCAAGCTTGCCTACACAATCCTTCTGGCCAACGTCAACGAAGTGCTCAGAAGCTCGGCGCGCCGACGGGAAACCATGCCCGAGTTTGAGCAGACCTGGGCGCTGTTGGAACAGGCTCGTCCTCAAAATCAAACATACATTGCCCAGCGATCAAGCAGGGCACACTGATCGTCCCGCATTACTCCGAGGCCGGTCGCGATCTGCCGCCGTCGCACGCATAGCCGTCGCATTTCCGCACCGGAAGGCGTGGGTATTTCGGAAAGACTGGATTGCTAGCCGATAGATGGCAGAGATAAAAGATTGAGCCGCGCTCAGAGCGGATGGACCGCGAGTGCCTGCAATCGGCACACAAACCGACCTGGGTCCGCTGTGCCTGGCGTGAGCTTCCGTGCTCGTGTTCTGCGCCCATCTCGCTTGGATCGGCCAAGGCGTGAAGAATAGCACACGAGGGTTGGCGCGCCTTGACACTGTCAAAACCTTGCTGCTACGGTTCAAGCCCAATGCTGCGCAGATCGCGAACGTACCTGCTCCTGCTGCTCGCCCTGTTGGTCGTGGCCTACTGCTTTTACAAGTTCCGTCAGGGGATCTCGCTGGGGGATTTTCGATGGAGTACGGTTGCCGCCTCCCTTGGTAACGCTCGCCTGCCGCTGTTGCTGCTGGCGGTTGCCGCCATCTATGCCTGTTACGCCCTGCGTGCCCTGCGCTGGGTGCGCTTTTGCCGCTCGCTCGGGGAGGCACGGTTCAACCACGTGTATGCGGCCACGCTGATGGGCTTTGCCTGTGTGTTCTTACTGGGCCGACCCGGCGAGCCCATCCGCCCGGTGCTCATCGCCCGCAAAGACGCGCTGTCGATTCCCCAGATGTTCGGCGTCTACGTGCTGGAGCGGATATTCGACATGGCGGCTACGGCGGCGCTCGCGATCTTCGCACTGCTATCGGTCCGACGGAGCGGCCCGGTCGGCCCGTCAGGCAATCTCATCCTAACCTCCGCGCGCTCTGCGGGAATCGGGCTGCTGGTGGGGTTCTTGGCGGCCGGCGCATTCTTGATCTATTTTCGGCTTCACGGCGCCGGTTGGCTGCGACGAAGGCTCGGCCGACCGAAATGGCGTCGCGGCTGGCGTGCCCATGTCGTTAGGCTGCTGGAAGGATTCAGCGAAGGACTTCAGGGCATTCGGACTTGGCAAGACCTGGGCGCCGCGTCGGTTTATACAACAGCCCATTGGGTACTGCTTGTGCTTGTCTATACCTGGATTCTTCACGCGTTCCCGAGCGCCCTTGCCAGGTTAACCTGGCACGACATCGTACTCGTCGTCGCGTTTACGCTGGTTGGATCTGCGGCGCAGCTTCCCGTCGCAGGCGGTGGGGCGCAGGCCGCGACGTTCTTTGTTCTGACGCTGATCTTCGGAGTAGAAAAGGAGCCGGCCGCCGTGGCCTCGATTGTCTGTTGGCTGGTCACGTTCGCGAGTTGCTGTGTGGTGGGACTGCCTTTGCTGTTTCGCGAGGGCTGGTCGATGGGCGAGCTGCGACGCCTCGCGCGTTCGGAACGAAGGGCCGAAGAGGCCCAACTTCATTCCGATGTCGAGCGTGCGGCGGCCTTCGAGGAGAAACCGCGGTGAAGTGCCCTTTTTGCGCACACCTGGACGATAAGGTCATCGACTCGCGGGAGGCTCGCACCGGCGACATGATTCGCCGCCGCCGTGAGTGCCTGAAATGTAGTCGACGTTTTACCACCTACGAGCGCATCGACGAAATTCCCTACATGGTCATCAAGAAGGATGGACGCCGCGAAAAATTCGATCGTCAAAAAATTCTACAGGGCCTGTTGAAAGCCTGCGAAAAACGACCCGTCCCGGTCGGCAAGCTCGAAGCGATCGTCGATCAGGCTGAATCCTTTGTCAGCGAGGCGGTCGACCGCGAGCGCACTACCACCGAGCTTGGCGAACTGCTGATGGCACAACTGAAAAAACTCGATAAGGTCGCCTACGTCCGTTTTGCGTCCGTCTACCTCGACTTTAAGGATGTCAAGGAGTTCATGGATGAGCTGAAAGGTCTTTTGAAAGAGCGCTCACGAAAATGACTTATGCCTGCCACACCCCCGCCGCAAACCTTTTCACCGTTCGAAAGCCGATCCGCTCATAGAGTTCCACGGCCTGCCGGTTTGTCGAGGTGACCGTCAACGACAAGGATGCGTAACTGCGCCGGCGAAGCGCTTGAATCGAGTGCTCCATCAAGTAACGGCCAACCCCACCGCCTTGGTAGCCCGGCATGACACAGACTTGCGTGGTGTGGCCGACGCCTTCAGCAACCGTGGACGTCAAAACCATGCCGACGAGCCGGTCGCCCGTGGCCGGGCGCACGAGAAATGACGCCTCCGGCAAGAACTGTCCGCAGCCGGGCAACAGCACGATATTGCGCAGGAATCGAAGGCTGCCCGACTCGGTCCGATATTGGTCGTTGATGACGCCGTCCACATGGTCGGCGTAGGCCAGTTGGATCAGCCGAGCTGCCGAGTCAAACGCTCGCTCGGTCCATGCCTCGATGCGAAGGCCGGAGGACAGAGGCTTGCCGCTGATCTTTGCTTCGTCCAGTCTCAACAGCATGAACTGTCGCGCGTGAAGCTGGAGGTATTGCGATAGAAAATGGGGATCGAGCTCGCTCCCAAACGGCATCAGCTGTGCCTCGATGCGCTCCAGCCGGGGCGTGGCCCTGAGGGTGTTGAGTAGCTCGGCCAGCAACTTCTGGGTGGTCGCGCTCTGTGTCCGCTCGGAGGAGACAAACAGGCCGCCGATCAGCCCTTTGTGCTCCTCAATCACGTAGAAGCCATACCCGGTCAGGCGCCCGTCTTCGACCGTGGCGTACCCTCCGAGCGCGTGGGAATCGATGAACTTGCGCACGAGATTAATCGAGGGCCGATAGTCCCAGCACAGCTCCTCGCGCCAGCGGCGCGCCTCTTCTTGAAACAAACCCTCGAGTGATCGGGAATGCAGCTGCCGCAAGTCTACGATTTGCATGAACGTTGGATACGCCCTTCCGACATTATAGCTTCAGCTGGCGTTCGGAACACAGTGCACGAATCTTGCACTTCAGGCTCTCGATCCGCTGGGTTCGACGGGGAACTGTGCTAACATCGGCTTCGCCGAGGCGCGTAGCTGCAGCGCCGGCTCTTACTGGATGGCCGTCTTTTCAGAGCTCCGTTATTCCCCAACACGTCTCGCCAAGGTTTTCTCGGGCCTGCTGGCGCTGCTGCTCTTCGGATTTGCGACCGTGGCCACAGTCTCCGGCGTCCTCCTCTATCAGGTTCTGCACCCTCTGCGAAATGCGACAACGCTCAATCCCGATGTGATGATGGGTCATCCGACGATGTTCGATTTCCCCGTTCCGGGTGGCTCGACGCACGAAGGCTGGCTCTTTCCAGGCCTACGCGGTGCGCCAGCGATCGTCGTTTGCCATGGCTACCTGTCACAGCGAGCCGAGGTGCTAACGCTGGTTACCGCTCTGCAAGACCACCAATTCAATGTGTTTCTCTTCGATTTCATGGGGCACGGCTCGAGCCCTGGAACGACCACACTTGGTTATCGGGAAACGGCGGAGCTCCGCTCCGCCGTGGGAGCACTCTCGAGCCGCGACGATGTAGATCCGCGCCATTTCGGTCTGTGGGGTGTCGATATGGGCGGCTACGCGGTGCTCGAGGTAGCTTCGACCGACCCTCGCATTGCCGCGTTGGCCGTGGACGATGCTTACGACGATCCCCGCACGATGGCTCGCCTGGAAATACAGAAATCCGGACTCACCGCATTGCCCTACGTCGGCCGCCTATGCGATTTCGGGTTTCGCATGGTCAACTACCCCTTCCGCGATGAGCCGCCCGTCTCGAGGCGTCTGGCCGCTACGGCGGGCGTGCCCAAGCTATTCATACAGTCCGATGATCATCCCGCGCTGGCACACCAAACTCTCGAGCTCTTCATCAAGGCTCCCGATCCCAAATCAACCTTGCGCGAGCCGCAGAGCTACCGCGATATGTCGGATGATGACCGCAAGAACTATGAGAGCCAAATCGTAAACTTCTTCCTGCAGAGCATCCCACCTACAGCAGCGCGCTAGCGAGGCTCCCGTTGGACGGGCACATACAGGATTCCTAGGTAAGCCTCATCGAGCCCTCCTCGGAATCGCCCGAGTTTCTCGATTTCGGCCCGACCATCCGATGTTGTCAGCACCAGTGCTGCTTCCGGATCGGCTGGCGACCATTCCGGAAGTTCCCGCCGGAAATAGAAAGCGAGGCCGTAGTCCCAGCTCCGGGTCAAATCGTAGGTGAAGATCCGGTCGGGATGCTGGTCGTTGTGCATAAACGCCGCGTGGCTTCGAGCCGAGAACAGAGGTTCGAGTTTGGGAAGAACCGCCAGGCTGAGCGTTTCGACCGCGAGCGCGACCGAAAGCATCGAGACGGCCACGCCAAGTTGCGGCCGAGGGCAAGAACCTGTGGCAACCAGCACAATAGCGATGAGCAATCCCGCGATCGGCGCGATCGTTCCGAGGGGTCGCAAATTGCCAATGGCGTCGGTCGGCAGATGCGCCACCGCGCGCCAGGCCGCTATCCCGAGCAGAAGCCACGTGCATCCGATGCCGGCAAACAGGAGCGGCGTCTTATAGCGCCCCTGCTTCCTAGATCGTATCGCGCTGATGGCAGAGAGAAGCGCCAGCGGCGGGATGGAGGGTAGCACGTAGCCCGGCAGTTTCGACTGCGAAAAACTGAAGAAAAGAACGGGAAACGCCGCCCAGCAAGCGCCAAAGAATCCGGGGGAGTCCCTCCAGGATTTTTCTTTCCAGAGCCTTAGGCCCTGCTGAGCCGCCGACCACAAAAGTACCGTCCAAGGCAGGAGTGCAAAAAGAACGATGCGGCCGAAGAACCACAGCGGCTGCCGGTGCTGGAAGATCGGCGTGAGATAGCGCTCGAAGTTGTGTTGAAAAATGTACACCCGAAGGAAGGTGGGATTCCTGACGGCGCAGACTACGTGCCAGGGAAGCGCGACAACCAGGAGCACGCTGAGGGCCATCGGATGGGCCAGTCGGAGGGCGGCACGCCACTGCGTTGTGAAGATTGCCCACAGCCCCATGGCGCCGCCCGCGAGCGCGAGGGCCGCTGGGCCCTTCGCCAGAACACCCAGTCCCAGAAACAACCCAAACCATGCGAGCGGCCCCAGATCCGCGCCCCCGGTCTCTTGAACGACCTCGCGCAGGGCTCCGGCCCGCCGAAGCACAGAGGCTGCGCTTGCCATCGCCAGCACGAGCAACGCACTGAATAGCATGTCGGGTGAGGCAGAGCGCGAAAATCCAATCGCCGCTACACTGGTCGAAAACAGCAGCGGCGCCAGCAGGGCCGGGCTTTCCAGTGAACTCACACCCTGGGCGTAGTGCTTCCACGCGAGCCATCCGATCGCGACTGCAGCGGCCAGAGCCGCGAAGGCGGACGGGAGTCGGGCGGCCCACTCCGCCGGCAGATGCAGGCGAAAGCCCACGGCCGCCGCCCAGTAGTAAAGAACGGGCTTTTCAAACCAGGGTTGACCGTACAGGCGCGGTGTAACCCAGTCGCCGCTTTCCGCCATCGCACGAGCGATCCAGGCGTAGCGGGGTTCGTCGGGTCCAACGAACCCTATGGCTCCCAGATTTCCGAACAGGCAAACGGAAACGGCGATGCCGCAGGCCAACCACAGGGCAAGTGGCCGTTCGCTTGGGCGGATGGCGTTCAATGCGTGATTGAGTCTAGCATCCTCGACTCTATTTGAACTTCCTAACCGTATAATGGCCCGCGATGCGGGAATCGCTCGAGTACATCGCGGCATGGGTGGGACTCAAGCTTTTGGGACTTTTGCCACGGCCGGGGGCAAGATTCATCGGGCTGCTGTTCGCAGCGACCGCCTATGCGGCCCGCCCTTCGCTGGGCCGCACAGCAAGGGAGAACCTGCGGCTCGCCTTTCCGGACTGGACAGACGTCCAGTGCAAGAAGGTAATTCGGGGCATGATTCGGCAAGTGGGCTGGATGGCGGGGGAATTCTCGCAGTTCCCGAAGTACACACGGCAAAATATCGAACGCATCGTCCGCGTGGATGGATTCGAGAACTTCGACGCCGCGCGCCGCCGTGGAAAAGGAATCTTGTTCCTTACCGGACACATGAGCGCGTGGGAGCTGGCTCCTTTCGCCCAGGCTCTCTATGGCCACCCACTTTCCTTTCTGGTCCGGCCCATTGCCAACCGTCGGGTCGACCGACTCATCAATGGCTATCGCTGTCGCTCCGGCAACTGGCCGATTGAGAAAAACAGATCGGCTCGTTCAATCTTGAAAGTGCTGGAGGAGGGCGGAACGGTCGGTGTGCTTTCCGATCACAACACGTCGGCCGAGGGCGTCTTCGTCGATTTCTTTGGCATCCCCGCAGCGACAACTTCGGGCCTCGCCAGGATTGCCCTCCGCACGAATGCCGCCGTGGTGCCTGGGTTTCTCGCCTGGGACCGACAGCTTCGGAGCTACCGCCTGCGTTTCGATCCGGCGATCGAACTCACGCGCACGGGCGACGAAGAAGCAGATATCGTTGAGAATACGGCGCGGTTCACGCAAGTGGTCGAGGGCTACGTTCGCGCGCATCCCGACCAGTGGCTCTGGGTGCATAAGCGGTGGAAGACGCGTCCGCCAGGCGAGCCGCCGCTCTATCGGTTCTAACCTAACGCATGAGCAATGAATTCGCCGACCCGAGGTGCCTATGAATCACACAGCAGCTGAGCTGGCTCAATATCTGGGAGCGAAACTGAGCGGTGATGCGCGCGCGCGCATCTCGGGGGTCGCAAACCCCGAGCGCGCTGGCCGAACGGACTTGATCTATCTGGCCTCGGCACGCCATTCGGAGCGCGCGGCGGCATCTGCGGCCGTGTGCATCGTGACTTCGCCCGCTCTCCACATTCCGGGAAAGACGATTCTCGAAGTTGCCAATCCCAAGTTGGCTTTTGCAAAGGCGGCAGCGCTGCTTCTGGAAAGACCTGCTGTTCCCGTATCCATTCACCCAACCGCAATCATTGCGCCAGACGCCAAGCTGGCCGCGGATGTGAGGGTGGGCCCCTATGTCATCATTGAAGATGGCGTCACGATCGGTGCCGGAACTTCGCTGGGCGCATTCTGCTTCCTGGGTCACGCTGTCTCGGTCGGGGAGAATTGCTGCCTGCACCCGCGCGTTACACTGTATGCCGGAGCGAGGCTGGGCAATCGCGTTGAGGTGCACTCTGGCGCCGTCATCGGAAGTGACGGCTTCGGTTACGTTTTCGGCGACGGCCGCCACTGGAAATTTCCGCAGATCGGCACCGCGGAGATCGGCGATGACGTGGAGATCGGAGCGAATACGACCATTGACCGCGGCTCGCTAGAGAGGACAAGAATCGGCAGCGGAGTCAAGATCGACAATCTCGTCCAGATCGCGCACAACGTTCAAATCGGCGAGCAGTCGATTCTCGCCGCGCAGACCGGCGTGTCCGGCAGTAGCAGTCTCGGACGGGCCGTGGTCGTTGGTGGCCAGGTGGGAATCGCGGACCACTGCAGGCTCGAGGACGGCTCGGTCGCCGGCGCCCAGGCTGGCATCCCTTCCGGTAAGACCATTCGCCACGGCCAGACTGTTTGGGGCACCCCGGCACGACCGCTTGAAAAATTCAAAAAGCAGTACGCATGGTTGGCGCGGCTCCCCGAATTGGCCGAGCGCGTGCGTAGGCTCGAGGAGAAACAAAAGGCGTAAGCAAGACGCTCAGTGCGCCGCATAGCAGGGACGCGACCGCCTGCTCGGCCACTGGTCCCAAGCAGCCCGGCAATGCCTTCCTTCATCATAGTTTCGTGCCCAAGCAGGGAAATCCCCTGTGTTTTCAGTTGACCGAAACGGGCTTAGGAAAGATAATAGCCAAGGGTCTTGGCCCGTAACTGTTTGTAGGGCTGGGGATTGAGCACTTCCCTTTATCACACATCCAGTGCCAAAGATTTCAAGCGTTCCAATACCGCGGGGGTGGGACTACTGACTGAAGTAAGTTGCCGCGGCGGGCTCAACTGTGACGATTTATGTCTGAGGGGTTGATGACACCGGAGGCACGGCTTCTGCGGGCTGGGACCGGTTCGGAACAGGCTGTAGCGACCGGCCGTCGCCGCGGCTTCGGTGTGCCGGTCGAGCGCGCCGTCGCCCGGGCCGTCAGTTGGTTCCTCTCGGTCCAGCATCCGGAAGGCTATTGGTGGGGCGAACTGGAAGCCGACACCACGCTGGAATCTGATTACATTCTGTATCTCCACATCCTCGGCCAGCAGAAATCCAAGAAAATACCGAAGCTTGCGAAATACATTCGCGATCGCCAGCTGCCGGACGGCGGCTGGAATATCTTCCACGGCGGCCCCTCGGAACTAAACGCGACGGCGAAAGCTTGGGTGGCCTTGCGTCTGGCCGGCGACTTGGCCAGTGCGCTGCATCTCGAGCGTGCTCGAAAGAAGATCCACGAACTCGGTGGTCTTGAATCCACAAATTCGTACGTACGCTTCTATCTGGCCATGGTTGGCTTGATCGACTGGGAGATGGTTGCGGCGATTCCGCCGGAGATCATGCTGCTGCCGAGTTGGTTCGCGCTCAATCTGTACGAAATGTCATCATGGACGCGTGCTATCGTCATTCCGCTGGCAATCGTCTACGCTTGCAAGCCCGCTTGGCGTCTTCCCGACGATGTCACCGTCGACGAGCTTTTCCGCAAACCCGGTACTCGGCCGCCGTCGCTCAAATGGGACAGGCGGGTGGTCAGCTGGAAGAACTTCTTCCTTGGCCTGGACCGCTGCGTGAAATTCTACAACGGGCTGCCGTGGAAACCATTTCGCCAGGTCGCGCTCACGCGTGCCCGCGAGTGGATGCTCGAACGACTCGAGCGCAGCGAGGGCCTCGGAACGATCTATCCGGCCATGATGAATTCGGTTCTTGCCCTGTTTGCCGAGCGCGGCGACACCACCGACCCGCTACTGGCGCGTGAGATCGGCTTTCTCGAGCGCTACGAAATCGAAGAAAAAGGCTCCCTCCGGGTCCAGCCTTGTATCTCGCCGCTCTGGGACACGGCCATTGCCATGGTCTCGCTTGAAGAAGCCGGACTTGATCCTGCGCACGCATCGCTTCTGGCTGCCTCCCGATGGCTTGTCCGAAATCAGATTCTCGGTCCAGGTGACTGGCAGGTGAAAAACCGGAAGGCGGAGCCGGGCGGGTGGGCATTCGAATTCCGCAATGATTTCTACCCCGATGTGGATGACACCGCGTTTGTCCTCATGGCTCTCAGCCGCGTGTCCGATCCCGACCCGGCGGCCTTGCGCAAGGCGATGCGGCGCGGGCTGGCCTGGCTTGTCAGCATGCAGAATTGCGATGGCGGATGGGGTGCCTTCGATCATGAAAACAATCTCGACTTCCTGAACAACATCCCGTTCGCCGATCACAATGCCATGCTCGACCCGTCCACGGCGGACGTGACCGCTCGTGCCCTGGAATGCCTCGGTCACATGGGTTGGCCGGTGAGCTATCGCGTGGTGAGGCGCGCTCATGAATACCTGCAGCGGGAGCAGGAAAAGGACGGCTCGTGGTTTGGCCGCTGGGGCGTAAATTACGTTTACGGCACGAGCGGAGTCCTGCGCGCACTGGAAGCAGCAGGCCTCCGATCGTCGGTCGAGGCCGAACGCGCCGCCGCTTGGCTGTGTCGCGTGCAGAATCCAGACGGCGGCTTCGGCGAAACCATTCTCTCGTATTACGATCCGATCCTTAAAGCAACCGGGCAGAGTACGGCGTCGCAGACGGCGTGGGGCCTGATTGGTCTGCTCGCCGCAGTCGATCCAGCCGATCCGGCCGTGGTGCGTGCCGTCGATTGGTTGATCTCCCATCAAAATGAGGACGGTACCTGGGATGAAGACGACTTCACGGGCACCGGCTTTCCTCGAGTCTTCTATCTAAAGTATCACCTGTATCGAAATTCCTTCCCGCTCTATGCGCTGGCGCGTTACGATAATCTGCGTCACGGTCGCCGGAAGTTTATCGGCACGCAAGTTCCCGCAGGCAAAATCGAGCATCCAAATGGACATGGGGGATAGTGGATGAGAACTCCCGTCAGCATGGTGACAAGTATGACCGGCTACTTGGTCCGCAAAGGGTTGAGCGGTGAGAGAAAATTTCCGCTTACCATGATGCTCGAGCCGCTGCATACCTGCAATCTGACCTGCACGGGCTGTGGCCGCATTCGCGAGTACAAATCCACGATCGGCGAGATGCTCACGGTTGAACAATGCCTCGCCGCCGTCGATGAATGTGGCGCGCCGATTGTCTCGATCTGCGGCGGTGAGCCGCTGATGTATCCCGAAATTGGGCGGCTGACAAGCGAGATTTTGGCGCGCAAAAAGCATATCTACCTCTGCACGAACGGCATATTCATCCGGAAGCGACTGAAGGATTTCAAGCCCACCTCGCGTTTCTTCTTCAATGTCCATCTCGACGGACTGGAAAAGACGCACGACATCTGCGTCGAGCGCGATGGCGTGTTCCGCGAAGCGGTCGAGGGAATCAAGGCCGCGAAGACAGCGGGTTTTCTGGTTACCTCGAACACCACGATCTATAAAGAGACGGACATCGAAGAAATCGACGAACTCCTTGAGTACCTGCAGACTCTCGGCGTGGATGGCCACATGATTTCTCCGGCTTATTCCTACGCAGCCGTGGACACCAAAGAGATCTTCATGTCGCGCGAAGAAATCCGAAGGAAGTTTCTACAGGCCAGCTCGCTTCTAGAGCGCTACAACATTATGACCACGCCCGTCTACATGGAGTACCTGCGCGGCGAGCGCGAACTGATGTGCACGGCCTGGGGCAATCCCACCTACAACCCGCGCGGCTGGAAGGGCCCTTGTTATTTGATGACGGATGCCCACCACGAACGTTTCAGCGAGCTGATGGAGAAGACCCCGTGGGAGAACTACGGCCGCGGCCGCGACCCGCGCTGCGAGGACTGCATGGTACACGTCGGTTACGAGGCCTCCTCCGTTTTGGGTGGCAACAAAAAATTCGGCGATACCTGGAAGCTCTTGAGTTGGACTCTTTCGGGCAAGATGGGCGGCCTTTTGAAAGAGCGGCCGTCCAGGTCCGCGTCGACAACGCTTGACAACGGCCCTCTGAACAGATTCGGCGCCGACGTGTCTGCCGCCGTGGCCGTTCCGTCCGCGGCGGAACAGGATAAAGAGGCTTTCCGCATTCTATGACCACGCTCGTTACGGGCGCTACCGGGTTTGTTGGAAGTCATGTGACGCGCCAACTTCTCGCGGCCGGCCATCGCGTGCGCGTACTGATCCGCCGCTCGAGTAGTCTCGAGGCGCTCGCCGGGCTCACCGTCGAGTATGCGGACGGCGATCTGCGCGACAGGGCATCGCTTGACCACGCCATGCGCGGCGTGTGGCGGGTCTTTCACGTCGCTGCCGACTATCGCCTCTGGACGCGCCACCCCGATGAAATCTATAAGACCAACGTAGGAGGCACACGGAACCTGCTGGAGGCAGCGGCGGAGCAGGGTGTGGAGCGCATCGTCTATACGAGCACGGTCGCGACCATAGCGGTCTCTGGCCACGGTCGCGCACTTCCCAACGAGGAGACCCCTGCGAGCCTTGATCAGATGATCGGGCACTACAAGCGCTCCAAGTTCTTGGCCGAACTCGAAGCGAGGAAAGCCGCTCGTCTGGGAGCGCCAGTGGTTATCGTGAATCCCACCGCGCCGGTGGGGCCGGGAGACTGGAAGCCGACGCCAACGGGCCGCATGATCGTCGATTTCTTGAACGGCCGGATGCCCGCCTACGTGGACACCGGCCTCAATGTTGTGGGTGTGGAAGACGTCGCCACGGGGCATCTGCTGGCGGCCGAGCGCGGCCGCATCGGCGAGCGCTACATCCTCGGTGCCCGCAACATGACGCTGAAAGAAATCTTGGGCGCGCTCGCCGTGATTACCCGGCGTCGGGCTCCACGTCTGCGCTTGCCCCATGTGGCAGCCCTTGCTGCTGGCTACCTCGATGAGTTCTTGGCACGCATCCGGGGCTGCGAACCCCGGATTCCGGTCGAGGGCGTGAAGATGTCCCGCCACCGGATGTTTGTCGCGAGCGACAAAGCGGAGCGAGAACTTGGTTATAACCCCGACGGTGTCGAACCCGCTCTGGCGGCCGCCGTCCACTGGTATGAGGAGCACGGCTATGTGCGCGGCCGCGCTCGCGCCAAGGCTGTCGCGCAGGCAATGGCCGCTTAGCGAGAAGTCGTGAGAATTCTCGTCACATTCGCGCTCGAAGCCGAGTTCGCTCCGTGGCGCAAATTACGCGATTTTCACCGTCGCACCTGGGGCCGAGCGGAGGTCTGCGCAGCCCAGATAAGCGGAGCGGAAATCGGAGTGGTGCTAACCGGCATCGGGCCGAGACAGGCTGCGCTCGCCGTTTCCCGGGTGCTCGCGGCCGAGCAGGACTCGCTGAAGTTCTGTGTCAGTTCCGGGGTCGCCGGCGCTCTGCGGCCTGAATACAAGATCGGCCAGGTGCTCGCGGCAGCCAGCGTATCGGGTTCGCCCGCTAAGCGCGTGCTCGAAAGCAGCGCTCCGCTGATCTCGTTTGCTGCCGAGCTCGGCGCAACTCCCGTTGGCCGGTTTTTGACGGCCGAACATGTGATTGTGCGCGCGGAAGAAAAGCACTATTTGGGACGCGAGGCGGACGCGGTCGATATGGAGAGCTTTGAGATTCTGCGCAAGTGCGCGGAATGCGGAATACCGGCCGCGGCCATCCGAGCGGTGAGCGACACGGCGGAGCAGGAGTTGCCTCTCGACATGGATCGAATTCTGGACCGTCACGGCCAGCACAGCCTCCCCCGGGTCATGGGTCAGGTCGTGCTCCATCCCAGATCGTTACCCGGTCTCGTGAATTTCGGTCAACGAAGCAGGCGCGCCGCCGGGTCGGTGACACGGTTTCTCGATCGCTATCTGGCTTTCGTTGCCGAACGAGCGAGAAATCTCGAAGGTCAGGTCAGTTTGGCAGCAGCCTATGAGTAACACGGCGATTCAAATCGGGCGGGACACCGAGTTCGACGAGAGCGGTTTTATGCGCGCTGGTGTCTACCGTGGCCAAGGTCGTGTAGTCGTCGAACACGTTCCGATCCCCGAAATCGGCGAAGGCGAACTGTTGTTCCGCGTCGCTGCCTGCGGTATCTGCGGAACCGATATTAAGAAAATCCATCACGGGTTTATTCGGCCGCCTCAGATCCTCGGGCACGAACTGGCCGGCACGGTGGTCAAGGTTGGACGTGGTGTCACCAAGTTCAAGCCAGGCGACCGCGTCGTTAGTTTCCATCACATTCCGTGCGGTGCCTGCTTCTACTGCGAGAAAAAACTGTTTTCGCAGTGCGCCAGCTACAAGAAGACGGGTTTGACCGCCGGCTTCGATCCCAACGGCGGCGGTTTTGCCGAATACGTTCGCGCCATGCCGTGGATCGTCGAGCGCGGAATGATTGCGCTGCCGGGGGGCGTGAGCTTTGAAGAAGCCACGTTTGTCGAGCCGGTGAATACCTCCCTCAAGGCCGTGCGCAAGGCGCGTGTCGCGGCCGGTGAAACGGTCCTGGTGATCGGGCAGGGTCCGATCGGTATGCTGTTGACACTGCTGGCCGGAAGTGAGGAGGCCATCGTCTACACCAGCGACCCGATGTCCGGCCGCCGCGCCGCCAGTGTGCGCTTCGGCGCCGCCGAATCGTTTGATCCGGGTGCGTGCGACCTGGTTACGGAGATCCGCAAGCGAACATTTGGGCGAGGCGCCGATGCGGTTCTCGTGGCTGCGCCGAATCCCGCGCTCGTGCCCGAGGCGCTTGCCATGGCGCGCCCGGGCGGCCGCGTCCTGTTGTTCGCTCACAACGATCCTGTGCTGAAATTGGAATTTCCGGCTGCGGCCGTAGGCGTCGATGAGAAGGAAATCCTTGGGAGTTACAGCGCGTCGGTCGACGAGCAGGCGGAATCAGCCGACCTCGTGTTTCGTCGCCAATTGCCGGTCCGCGAGGTGATTTCTCACCGGTTTCCGCTTCAGCGCATTGCCGAAGCGTTGGAGTTGGCGGCGCGCCCAAAACACGATACCCTGAAGGTAGTTATCACACACGAATGAACCGTACCAAGAGAAACGGGCACATGACCGCGGCCATCCTTTACGGCTGCGAGGACGTCAAGATCGAGCGCGTCGATATTCCGCGTCTGGGCGAAGACGACGTACTGGTGCGGGTACAGGTGGCACTCACCTGTGGCACGGATCTGAAGGTTTGGCGGCAGGGATTCCACCCGCGGATGATTCAGCCGCCCGCGCTGTTCGGCCATGAGCTTTCGGGAGTGGTCGAAGACAAGGGTCGGGCGGTCAACGGGGGCGTGCACAAGGGCATGCGCGTGGTTCCGTCGAATTCGGCCCCTTGCAACCGCTGCTTCTATTGCCGGAAGGGCCAGCCGAACCTCTGCGAAGATCTTCTGTTCAACAACGGCGCTTACGCCGAATACATTCGCATCCCGGGCCGAATCGTACGTGAAAACATGCTGGAGATTCCAGAGACGGTTTCGTTTGTCGACGCGGCCATGGTCGAGCCACTGGCCTGTGTGCTGCGGGGCGTTCAGGAAACCGGAATCCAACGAGGCGACACGACGGTGGTGATCGGCTGCGGCCCCATTGGGTTGAAGTTCATTCGCATTCTCTCGGCGAGACGCGTGCGGGTCATTGCGGTTGGCAAGCGCGTCAGCCACGTGCGCGCGGCCGAGCGTCTGGGCGCCATCGCGGCCTTCGATGTGTCCGAGATCGAAAACCCCGTCGCTTTGGTGCGCCGGCTGACGGATGCAGGGCGGGGTGCGGATTCTGTGATTGAAGCCGTGGGGCGTCCCGAAACCTGGCAGTGGGCTCTTCAGATGGTGCGCAAGGGCGGAACGGTGAACCTCTTCGGCGGTTGCCCGCGAGGTACACAAGTGAAAATCGACCCAGCAGCCCTGCACTATTCAGAAATCACAATCAAGTCCACGTTTCACCATACGCCGCAGTTTATTCGCGAGGCGCTCGATACGATCGTGCGTGGGGAGATTCGTGCCCGGGATTTCATTACCGGTGAGGTACCGCTGGCGGAGCTTCCCGAGGTGTTCCAGCACATGAAGAATCGCAGCAACGGCGAGCTGAAAACGGCCGTGATCCCCTGATCGCGCTTTCCGCTGCGCGAATTGTTTCGACCGACAACTCGTTCGATCTCGCGGCGTGCACGAGCCCGTTTTGGAAGGGCTGCTCCGCGCGCGGGCAGCAGGGCACGAGCGAGGGGAAGGGTTTTTCCGCGCCACCACTGCTCGGAAACGAATCGAAGCCTATTTCGAGGCTCAACCAAGCAAGATGCTAGCGACCCCGGAACTCGAAATCGCGCGCAACCTGCCGCCGGAAGGTTCGAGCGCCACCGAAGCCCAGCGCTACACCCGCTGGCTCGCTAGGCGCCACTATGAAAACTTCCCGCTGGTCTCCTGGTTTCTTCCGCGTCACCTGCACCAACATTTCTACAATGTTTACGCCTACTGCCGTTGGTCCGATGATCTCGGCGACGAGATTGCCGATCGCTCGCGCTCTCTCGGCCTGCTGGATGGCTGGGAAGCCGAGCTGCGGAAAATCTACGAGCCCGGTGACCGCCCTTCACATCCCGTTCTGATCGCGCTCGGCGAAACGATCCGCGCTAAAGACTTACCGATCGAACCGTTTGTCGATTTGCTGCGCGCCTTCCGGCAAGATCAGACAGTCCGCCGGTATGTGAGATGGGAAGATGTTCTCGGCTACTGCGCCTATTCGGCAAATCCGGTGGGGCGCTTGGTGCTTTACCTGTGCGGCTATCGAGATCCGGAGCGGCAGCAACTTTCCGACTGCACCTGCACGGCATTGCAGCTTGCAAATTTCTGGCAGGATGTATCGCGCGATCTCGACAAGGATCGCCTCTACATTCCTCTGAGCGCGTTGGACCAGCACGGTTTGAGCGAGGAGGACATTGTCGCCCGGCGTTTCGATGGCCGCTATATGGCGCTGATGAAGGATTTGATTGGGCGTACCCGAGAATTATTCCGCGCCGGCCTGCCGCTAACGGCGCGCGTCCGCTCCTCGCTGCGAACAGATCTAGAGCTCTTCAGCCGTGGCGGCATGGCCATCCTGGACGCCATTGAGGTTTCCGGTTACAACACGCTCACCCAACGTCCCGTGCTCACGAAGCGAACCAAACTCGGCTTGCTCGGACGGGCCTTGGTTTGGAAGCCCCCATCAGCAGCAAAGGAGGCGACCCCACTGGTAAAAGAGCCAATCTGCCGTCCCAGCTCTTTTTCAATCGACGCTTCGTATGCCGAGGCGAATCGCATCGCGCGGGCCGCGCGTAGCAGTTTCTATCTAGCCTTCTACGGTCTACCGAAAGAGAAGCGAAACGCCCTTTGCGCGCTCTATGCCTTCATGCGGCTGGTTGACAACACGTCGGACGAGCCGTGCGATCTCGAATCGAAGCGGAGAGGCCTGGCCCGCTGGCGCGCCATGCTGGATGAGGCGGACGTCGGGAACACCAGCGGCCACGCAATTCTGCCGGCTTTGGCCGATACGATTGCCCGCTTCCGGATTCCCACCCGCTACTTCCACGATTTAATTCTGGGCGCCGAAATGGACCTGACGGTCAGTTCTTACGCAACGTTCGACCGCCTGGCCGAATACTGCTATCGTGTTGCTGGCACCGTCGGCTTGACGTGTCTGCATGTCTTCGGATTCCAGAATCCACGCTCGCCGGACCTCGCTGAACGGCTGGGCCTCGCATTTCAGCTCACGAACATCATCCGCGACGTGCGCGCCGACTTCGAGATGGGTCGGGTGTACCTGCCGCAGCAGGATCTGGAGCAGTTTGGGCTAACGCCCGAGAGCCTCCGTGGTCCCTGCACGCTTCCGCTCACCAGACTTCTGGAATTCGAAGGGGGGCGCGCCTGGCGCCTCTATGAGGAGGGTGCGCCACTCGTCCACGAGGTAGATGCAGACAGTCGCGCTACTCTCTGGGCCTTGGTCCGCACCTATAGCACATTGCTTGCGCGGATCGAAGAGCACGGCTACGACGTTTTTTCTTCGCGCATCTC
>Ga0187783_10000314_pt1 | contig 35621 bp, 29 predicted proteins | sample 1015_SJ02_MP02_2_FD_132471 | JGI IMG/M metagenome (GOLD analysis project Ga0187783, IMG submission 132471) | Tropical peat soil microbial communities from peatlands in Department of Meta, Colombia - 1015_SJ02_MP02_20_MG | ecosystem: Environmental > Terrestrial > Soil > Wetlands > Peat | place... | reverse complement strand
GCTTGCTTCTGCTTGCCGGGTAGTTCCTGGCAAAGATAAGGAATTACCACGTGCCAGCATGCCAGAATGCAATGCGTGGCTCGTATCCGATACGTCTTGCCGAAACGCGCATAGCTGATATCCACTTGCTTTGCCGCGGAGGGGTCGCCGTCATGTTTCACCTCGACGACCGTGCTGTTCAGGCGAATGCGAACCGGAGACCGATCATCGTCCAGTTTCGCGTAGTTAGCCCGCGCCGTGACTAGGTCAGCCGGTGAGTCGCCCGGGATCGCCTCTCGAATCAGCTTCCGCACCAGCAACCGGGCAATGGTTGCGTTTCCATCCGGAAAATGAAAGAAATAACTCTCTGCCTCCTTATTGGGGATCGCATCCCGATTCATTCCTTTGCCCGGCGCGGGATCCAAATGCATTCCGCCAAACCCAGGAAAGCCCAGCCCCCAGGCGTCCTGCGCGGAAACAGCATCGATTCCCACCCCAAAGAGCGGGTGTGGACCGGCTTGCAAAACCTTAACTACTTCTTGATGGACTCCCACTAAGCTGATGAGAAATTTCGCGTAACTGATTCGTGCCAAGCGGGCCTTCTTTTCCTCGGAGGAGAGGCCGGGGAGGTAGTCCTTGTTGTCATGATACAGGCGGTAATACGTGCGCTTGGCGGCAGCGGCGAGGGGAGCTTCAGCCAGGAATTGCTGCCAGCGTTCCGGACTTTGGCTGGCTCGATCGCCAGTCTCGGCGGCGCCAAGCGAGGTGGGATCTATCACCAGCTTGTCGGCGCCAAAAGTTTCTTGGTCGAAAAAGATCTTGGGTGTCAGGCCCAGAGAGAAATAGAGGTCTTTCGAGACATACTGGGGATAGGACGCCACGTCGATGCCCAATTCCTCAATCAGGCCCTTAGCGACGGCGCTGTAGGGCGCGGGGCTCTCGATCGAATAGGTTCCACCGAATCCAAGCAGGGTACGACCGCCCGCCGGGAATTCGTTGCGCTTGGCATGGCCGCCAAAATCGTCGTGGTTCTCGAGAATCAGAACGCGAGCCTGCGGTCCGGCGAAACTGCGATAGAAGTGGGCGGCCGAGAGCCCGCTGATGCCGGCCCCGACGATAACCAGGTCGTAGGTTTCACCAGTATCGGCAGGCGTTCCCGCATGCTGCCAGAATGTACCGTCGCGCAAACTGTGGGCGGTCTCGAAACTGCCGGGATGGCTGCCGCGCAACCCGGTCAGTCGAGGGGGGTAATAGCCAGAAGATTGTTCCGGTGCGGTCGGGTGCTCGCAGGCCAGAAACAGAGACGAGGGCACGACGGCGGCACCCAGAGTCAGCGCGGCTCCGTTGAGGAAATCGCGCCGCGTGATGCCGCAACCCATCCCTAATGCTTTGTCTTTTGAATTGCGCACTCAGCACCAGGCACTGCGCCAGACACACTTGGCGAAACAATGCCATTCTCCGCCTTGGGCATCACCCGCTCGGCAGAGCTTGCTCTAACTTCCAGATTGCTTCACGGCCAGCTCCGCGCCCTGGAACCCGATCTTGCTATGGGTTCCGTCGCAGAATGGCTTGGTTACCGATCCGCCACAACGGCAAAGGGAAAAAGCGAGCTTGCCGGTCAGATCGTATTTCGTTCCATCCGCATCCACCAGTTCCACCGAACCCTCGGGAGCGTCCACCCGATAAGGGCCGTTCTTTCTGACGGTAATCTTTACAGCCGCCATGAGGCCTCCTAACCAGCATCGTGAAAGCAATACGATACCAGCTCCTCGGCGGTCGAGGCTAGCTGTGGGAGGCAAATCTCAAGGGAACCCGGCGAATCGGAGAGTTAGGCGGCGGCGGCTTCCAGCCCCAGCATTTGACGATACAGTCGCAAATATTCCTCCACCATGCGCTTCGCGGTGAAGCATTGCCGGGCTCGCTGATAGGCCCGCGCAGCATAGCCGCGGCAGAGGTCTCGCCGCTCGTGCAGACGACGAATGACCTCGGCCAGACTTTCGGCGTCGTTCGCTCGAAAATAAATCGCAGCATCTCCCCAAATCTCACGAAAAAGAGGAATGTCATTCGCGACGATGGCGCAGCGCGAGAGCGCCGCTTCCAGGGTCCCGTAGCTGGAGGGTTCGTAGCATGATGTGGCGGCGAAGATCGCGGCCCGGCTGTAGAGCATGCGCAATTGCACTTCCGTCTGCATCCCTTTTAAGGAGATGGAGGCTTCGCTGGCCTCGACTTTCACATCGGTGGAGATCGGCGTGCTCGGCTCGGCAATCGGCCCATCGGAATCTACAATGCACACCGGAACCGGATGCGCATGTTGAGTGAGTAACGCCAGCTGTTTGCTGGCATCATGCAGTCTTCCGACCGCCAGTACGGAGTCCTGCTTGCTCACATAGGGATTGAAGAAAACCGGATTCCTACCGTGGTAAATCACCGCATCCCGCTTGGGATGTGTGTAGTGAGAGCGAATCGTCTCGAGCATCCAGAACGAAGGCGCGACCACGACCGTGGCCTGTTGCAATCCCTGGGTGACCAGGAGTTTGTACCCGCGCAACCAGTGGCTCTCCGTGGGCTCGCCGCCGTGCACGGCTTTCCACCAGCTGATCAGGTCGCCATGGGCAACCACCAGGCGAGGTGTTCGGACTGGCAGGCTGCCATAGCACAACTGATTCAGATGCAAAACATCGGGCTGTCGCTCTTTGACCAGCGCGGCCAGATAGCGAGCGGAGTCCCTGAAATCGGTTTGACCATCTTGCATCCAGTCCAGGCGAAACGCGGTAGGGCGATAGTCCAGGCCCGACAGGCTTTCCATCCAAGATGTCTGCGGAGGCAGGGGAATGTCGCCGAAGCTGACCAGAGTAACTTGGACTCCGCTGTTCACCAGTCCGGTAACCAGCTCCTGGGTGTGAGTCCACACACCGCTCAAAGTGTCGGTGGTCACAAGAACATGCACTGGCTGCTCCCCATGAGACCGCCCTCGATCATGACGTGGACTTATTGTAGTGCGGGATGGCCTTTCGGCAGAAGCACTAAGAACCTTTTCTCGAAACCCTCACCTGCGCAAGAATATGCACACTGTCGACAGGAGACGCCGGACCTAGCCGGTACAATGAGTTAGTATGCGGCGCATGCTGTGCGTCACGGCCCATCCGGATGATGAAGCCGGAGGATTCGGCGGTTCGCTGGCGCTCTACCATGATCGGGGTGTGGAGACTTCCGTCATTTGCCTGACGCCAGGTCAGGCAGCCACCCATCGTGGCCCAGCCAAGGATGATCATGAGCTGGCGACAATACGGCGAGAGGAGTTTGCCGCCTCGTGTCGAATCTTAAAGATCAGCCATGGGCTCGTACTGGACTATCCCGATGGCGACCTTTATCGCCAAAACCTCTACAGGGTGGTTTACGATCTCGCCCTCGAAGTACGCCGTTTTCGGCCGCAGGTAATGCTGACCTTCGGCCCGGAGGGAGGGGTGACGGGGCACACCGACCACTCGATGGCATCGGTCTTCGCTGAGCTGGCTTTTCACTGGGCGGGACGATCCAACCGCTATCCCGACCAATTGAGAAATGGAATCACGCCGCATCGCACCCAGAAACTGTACTACGCGACCGCCGATTTTACCTTGCCCGATCGGCAGCCGGTCACGCTTTCGCCCGCCAGCGCTGTCATTGAAATCGGCCGGCATCTCGAAACCAAGATCGCTGCCTTTAAGGTCCATCGGACACAAGCCCCGCTTTGGACGATGTTTGAATCGCACGTTCGCCAGCGAGGTACGCAGGAGATGTTTCATCTCGCCGCAGCTATCGAGGCGAAGCCCATCTCGCGGGAAACCGACCTGTTTCATGGAGTCGAAGAAGGAGGCTGACGCACCGCAGCTGGCCCTCGACGCTGGCCTTCATGGAATTTTGCGCTTTAGCGCGATCGAAGAATCTCACTCAACAGGTCCGGCTTCGATCCCGTCCGCACCAGATGGGGGTACTTTTCCCCGCCGTGATAATCGAGTGCATAGGTTTTGTAGTATCCCGTATTCTCCATCAGCAATTCGAGCGGTTCGGACCCGTTCTTTCCGCTTCTCAAAGCATCCCGCAGCACCTCGGCTGAGAATCGCTGGCCGTTGACCGCCACCAGCGTCATGTCCGGTCCAATTCCCGCTTGTGCGGCCGCCATTCCTTCGGTCGCGTCGATCACTCGTCCACCTTGGTTCAGCTCGAGCCCGATGGAATAGGTCGCATTGATCTCGTCCCGCTCGCGCTCCTGGATGCGATAAAGCTCCGAGGCAGTTTCGTCATAGGCCAGCTTCCACCCGCTCCCCTCGATGCCGCCGAGCGGCGCACCCGGACCGTGATTCGTCAGCCGTTCGGTCCAGAAGCCGCGCCAGTCATAGGCAGCAACTTGACTCAACCCGTTCACCACGTCGTCGAATCCATACGTCTTCACCTCCGGCGGGCCGCTCGCTCCGCCGTGGAAAAGCTGGCAGAAATCGTCGAGGGACTTCTTGCCCTTCGTCTGTTGACGGATGATCGTATCCACCCATAGCCAATTCAGCACGTCTTCATCGTAGTAATCCAGGCCACGGCGCCACGATTCCCACTCTCGGGGGGCATCCTGCATGGCCGGAACGCCGTCGGCGGTGTCGGCGAGATTTCGCCAGCTCCGGCCGGGCGTGTGATCGAGCTTGGCGGCAATCAAGGCGAGCACATCGCGAAACTGCTCCGCCGTGCGAATTCCGCTCCGCGCGCTGAGAACGTCCCCTAGATATGACGTGAGCCCTTCATACACCCACAGCAGATCCGTTTGCATGGGCTTCTCATAGTCAGGCGTGGCGAGGTCTCGCGGACGCCGGTACTTCCCGTTCCAGGAATGTACATATTCGTGAGGCAAGAGTCCGGCGGCCAGCAGTCGCAGCTCGGGATCGACCAGTGAGCGCTCGTTCGTACGACTGTCATTCGACTCATGGTGCTCCAAGCCAAAGTGGGCGACGTGATCGCTCAAGCTATAAAGAAAGTGGTAATCGCGGAAATGGCGAGCTCCGAAAAGTTTAAAGGCCTGATCGGTAAGGCTTTTGTAATGCTCGAAAACCTCCTGCGGGCCCTCGAGAGCGGACGGGCTATCGGCCGCGATATCCATCTCTTCGGGAGGATTTTCCTCGAGCGGCACGACCCGAAGGTATTCCCCCGCAAGCACCGGGGAATCAACCAGCGTCGTGAGCGAGACAACTTGGAAGTTGATTTCGGTGTCTGACTGGGAAGCCACAGGCAACGCAGTTCCAAACTTCCATCCCTGGGGCAGCCGCAAACGCGCCTGATACCGCAGTTCATCCGCAGTCCAACCCGCAGGATACAAGAGCAACGTGTTCCAGGAGAGGATGGTCATTTTGTCGGTGGCGGATTGGCCGCCGGTGTAGATTCCTTCCTGACCGGTCGGGGAGATGTAGTCGAGCTGGGCTTCGACCACGGAAACTCCCGCCGGCACCTGGACGTGAAAAGTCCACCCGTCGAGCAAGTCACGGCGCCAATCGAGAAGCTGCCCGTTTGCCGTGAACCGCAGACCTGCCAGATCCTGGATCGGCCCGGTAGGCCCATGCTCGCCGGGAAGCCACTTCGGATAGTAGAGAGTCAGCGTGCCCGGGCTGGCAGGAATGGTCAGGCGCGCATGAAAGATCTTTCGCGGAGCGGCCGTCGCATCGACCGATACGCTGACAACTGGCGCAGCAACCTGGGCCGCAGCCTTGGCAGTTGCCGCCGGCTCGAGGGCTAAGAAACTCGCCAGCCAGCACAACCGCAAACGGGGCAGGGAAGAGAGCATGCGGCAACTCCTTTATGCGAGCGATGAGCTCAATCCGAATTGGTGAATATAGCAGCCAACTCCGAAAGCTGTCACGCCGACTGAGTGTCGAATCCAGGTCCCAAGGGCTCGGGCCGGGCCGCCGTTGCACCACCGCTTCCGGTTCGGCGGCGATGCTATGATGCTTTCGTGGCAAGCGTTCCCCGGGGAAAATTCATAACTTTTGAAGGACTCGACGGGTCCGGAAAGAGCACGCAAATCGAGAAGCTAGCGGGAGTATTGCGGGCCGAGAGGTTGCCCGTCGTCGTCACCCGCGAGCCGGGCGGTACCCGGACGGGAGAGAAAATCCGCCACCTTCTCGTCGATCGCGGTGTATCTCAGCTGGTCCCGCTCGCCGAATTAGCCCTCATGTTCGCCTCCCGGGCGCAGCACGTCAGCGAAGTGATTCTGCCGGCCTTAGCGCAAGGCAAGATTGTGCTCTGCGATCGCTTCACCGATTCGAGCGAAGCCTATCAAGGGGGCGGCCGCAAGCTCGGAAGCGACGTTGTGTTGAGGTTGCATGGCATCCTGTGCGCGGAATTCGAACCGGACCTGACGATCCTCATGGATTCGGATGTGGCCAGCAGTGTTGGCCGGGCGCGCCGTCGCAACCGCGCACGCACTGCGGGAAAAAACGACGAGAGCCGGTTTGAGCAGGAAAACCGCGCCTTTTTTGAGCGCGTACGCGACGCGTACTTGGCGATTGCCCGACGGGAACCCGAGCGTGTGGTGATGGTGGACGCCCGTGGCTCTCCGCAAGAGACTCATCGGCACATCCTCGAGGTGGTGAGGCATAAACTCAAGCTGAGGTCGGCTGAACGCGGTTCAGGGTAGAGCTTTATGGGTTTTTCTGATTTTTACGGCAACCCGGAGACTGTGCGTCGCCTGAGAGAACTCCTGGCCCGCGACCGTTTTCCCCATGCCGTGATCCTGGCCGGCCCCGCTGGCTCGGGTAAATACACTCTCGCCCTCATGTTCGCCAAGGCCATGAACTGCCTCGCTCCAAGCCTGAGCGACGGACTGCCTGATTTCTGCGGTCGATGCTCGAACTGTTCTCGCATCGCCCAGTCGGAGGAACTCGCCGCGCGAATGAGCGAAGCCGTGGAAGCCCGTGAGGCGCTGCGCGAGACCGACAAGCGGGAGACGCGCATCTTTGTGCAAACCCACTCCGACGTGATGGTGATCCCTCCGGACCCTCCGCAGATGATGATCAAGGTGGACCAAGTGCGTCGGGTGACGGAGACCATCTATTTACGTCCCGGGGAGGGCAAGGAGCGGGTCTACATCTTTACCGACTCGGCCTTCATGAAAGAAGCGGCCAATGCATTACTCAAGGTGCTCGAGGAGCCGCCCGGGTTCGCCACGATTTTCCTGCTAACCAGGAATCCCGGCGCGCTGCTGCCGACGATTCGATCGCGTTCGATGCTGATCACTCTGAATGCCCTCCCGGGGGAGGAAATCGAGCGTTATTTGGCTCGGCACCGTCCGGCATGGAATCCGAAAGAGCGCGCTCTCGTGGCACGACTGGCGGAAGGAGCGGTGGGGCGAGCGCGCAGTTTCGACTTGGCCGCTTACCGCGCGGCACGCCAGCATGCTTGGGTCATCCTCCATGCCGCATTGCGGGGTGGCGATCATGCGGGGTTGTTTCAGGTGACCGAAAACTATCGCGCCGGGGCCGAGGGACGCGACAAGACCGAACAACTGGTGCGGACACTCTATTCGCTGCTTCGCGACCTGCTTTATCTGAACTCGGGCACGGCAGAATTCGTTCGTAACCTTGAGATTGAGGGAGAGCTGAAGAAGCTGGCCGAAACCGCCGATTTCGCCTGGATTGCGGAGGCTGCCGAGCGCCTGGCTGAGGTGGAGCGTGGCATGCGACGCAACCTGCAGCGGTCGCTGTCCCTTGAGGCCTTTGTCGCAGCGCTGGACAAAACCGGCAGTTAGGGTAATGCCACAAACGTGGCATTGTCATTCCGCGATGCCTGTGCTACGTTATTGACAAGTTCACGCCTTCAGAACGCACAATCACAGTCATACTGCGTGGCCCGCGTTAAAAAAAGCGTGTCGAACAGGTGATGCAATGAAAGATGCGATCGATTCCATGCCAGTTGAGCATTCGGTCGAACCGGACGGGTTCGCCAACCGGAAACTCATTCGCCCTTCTCTCAGCCGTCCTGAATCGCTCAGCCGTAACGAGCATAACCATCCTGGGTCGCCCATGAGCGACCGTCGCCCGGAGCGGTCCGACCGCGGAGACCGCAATGGGGGCGGCAGGAAGGCGGCGCCGCCCGAGCAAACCAACGCCGAGGCTTTTTATTACCAAAAGCAGATGCAGTCCAAAACCCCCATGGTCGTTGTGTTGCGGGATGGAGAACAACTGCAGGGGGTGATTGAATGGTATGACAAGAACTGCCTGAAGATAAATCGCGTCGGCGCGCCCAATCTCATGGTCTATAAGCCTTCGATCAAGTACATGTACAAAGCCGGTGAGAACTCCCGAAAGTAGCCGGGCGGCGTGGCAGTTGGCGATTCTAGGCTGGTTTGAACTTCCCTGCGTCCACTCTTTAGGCAAGCTCACAGGGTTTGATCCTGTGGCGCTCCCGCCATTGGTAGCAAAGTAACCGATAGAGCGAATGTGGTTGAGGCAGCCTTCCTCTAGAGTCTCTCGACGACTGCCTCTTTCAATATCGCAAGCCACTCTACCGGCCGGTCATGCGACTTGCGCTAACCGCGTCGCTCGGCTGTAGGGACAAGTGAACGGAGTGGTTTACCGCGAAATTCACCGGCGCTTTGTGATTCGAAAAAGGCCTGTTGGATCCGATTCCGAAGTTGGAATTAAAGAGGCTCGGACCTGACCGCTTCTGATATTCAATCGAGTGGAAAGACGCAATCTGCGCTGGCCCCATCAAGATTTTCCCGAGCCAGTACCGTCTTGCCGTTGACAATCTCCCATATGTCTTTTAGCATCAAGCGTTTGATACCTCAAAATTGTTTTCGCGGCGGAGTGCCCCGTGATCAAATTGGACATCATCAACGAAGTAGTCAATAAAACTGGAATTACGAAAACCAAGGCTGAGTTAGCCGTCGAGACCGTGTTTGAGAGCATGAAACGCTCCTTGGCCAAGGGGGATCGCATTGAATTGCGTGGCTTCGGCGTATTCAACGTCCGTCCCCGCAAAACCGGAATTGGGCGCAATCCCCGCACCGGGGCCGAAGTTTCTATTCCCCCTGGCAAAGCCGTGCGCTTTAAGCCGGGGAAGGAGTTGCAATCGATCGACTGAGCCCGCTTCCGCCGACAGGACGGCTGGTCGGGGTCTTTGGTCCGTTCGAAGCATCTGATTTTCCGTCTCTGCGCCCTTCACCGACGGTTTAGAATTTCATGCCTGATCTGATTCCTCCCGCGCCTGCCCGTAGCGAGGTTGCGCGTCCTCTCGAGCTGGTTTACTTGCCTCGCCCCAACCCACGCTATTGGCTGCACGGGCTTTTGCTCTTGGCCACGCTCTTTACCACCCTCGCGGTCGGTGCCCACATGCAATTTAATTTCGAGCACAATCAACCCGCCTTTGCTCTCAGTGATGACGAGATCTTTCCGATGAGTTGGGCTTTCCAGCAGCCTTCGCGCCTGCTGTTAGGGGTTCCATTCGCCTCGGCTTTGATGCTGATTCTGCTGGCGCACGAATTGGGGCATTATCTCTGCTGCCGGTATTACGGCGTGTACGCTACCTTGCCTTTCTTCATTCCGGCGCCAACCTTGTTCGGAACCCTGGGCGCGTTCATTCGCATTCGCTCGCCGATTCGTTCCCGCCCGGCGCTGTTCGACATTGGAATCGCCGGGCCAATCGCGGGATTTATTCTGGCGACCGCGGTGCTTTTTCTGGCCCTTCCTCTGTCCAAGGTGTTGCCCCCCGGCTCCGGCAACTCCGAGATTGAGTTGGGTTATCCGCTGATTTTTCGCCTGGCCTGGTATGTGCTTCCACTGGCTGAATTGAAAGTTCATTCCCACGCCTTCGACGCCATCAATTTTCATCCTACGGCGATTGCGGCCTGGGTGGGAATGTTCGCGACCGCGCTGAATCTTCTGCCTGGCGGACAGCTCGATGGCGGCCACATCGTTTTTTCTATCGCCCCGCGGGCTCACAAATTGGTCTCCCGCCTGACCATTTTGGCTCTAATCCCGATGGCATTCTATTTCTGGACGGGATGGTTGCTCTGGGCGGTTTTGCTCGGCATCAGCGGTATGCGGCATCCCGTAGTTGCAGAGTGGCCAGAGGTTCGCGGCTCGCGCCGGTGGCTGGCGCTGTTCGCTTTCTTGATGTTGGTGCTCACTTTTTCGCCGGCGCCTCTCTGGGACTTCTCCTTGCTCGAGTTTCTGCGCGCATGGCGCGCGGCGCACTAAGCATGCGCTCGCGTTGTTTCCCCGGCTTTTGCTTGTAGGACTTAGGCGCTTTGGGTTCCGGAGGAAGAAACCAAGGGCTCCGAATCATCATGAGCTGCGTGGCTTCTGAGGGGGATTGGCCCGGGATGATTCCTAGCGAAGGCAGTCTTCTTCGCTCAATCCTTAACCATCCGGGTCGTCATCTCTGCGGGGTCGCCCCCAACCGCGGACTGGGCCACGATCAGCCGGCGGGCTTCGACTCGGAAGGTCGGCAGTCGCAGCCAGAACAAGGCAGCGCCACCGATGGCGGCAATCGCTCCGAGAGAAACGGTAATGGGAGCTCCCACGCGATCCGCCATGGCTCCGGCGAAAAAAGCTCCAAATGGCGCCATGCCCATGAACATCATGGAGTACACCGCCATCACCCGTCCGCGGAGCTGGTCCGGCACCATGGCCTGAATCAGCGTGTTCGAGGAGGACATCTGGAGCATCATTGAAAATCCCACGGGCAGCAGGAGGCAGACCGATAGCCAGAGATTTCGTGAGAAGGCAAACAGAATCAGGCTGATTCCAAAGCCCGCGCAGGCAAATGCCACCCAACGTCCCAGTCCTCGTACCCCGGTTTTGGAGGCCAAGGTCAGGGCTCCGAGCAACGCCCCAACACCCGTGGCGCCCATCAGGATGCCCAGGGCGCGGGCTCCCCCATGGAGGATCTTGTCGGCAAAGATCGGCATCAGCACGGTATAGGGCATCGCAACCAGACTGACCAGCCCGAGTAACAAGAGGATGGCGCGAATCGGAGCCGTGTGGTAAGCGAAACGGAATCCTTCCTTGAGACGGGCCAAGGGCGAGGCCTTGCTCGCAGGAGAGGACGGTCGCACGCGCATCATGAAGAGCCCGATGATGACGGCAATGTAACTCACTCCATTGGCAAAGAAACACCAACCTTCTCCGATTCTTGCCACCAGCACACCAGCAATGGCCGGTCCGAGAATTCGGGCTCCATTAAACATGGAGGAGTTCAGAGCAATGGCATTCATCAAATCTTCTTTGCCAACCATGTCCACTAAGAATGCCTGTCGACCTGGGATGTCGAATGCATTCACCACGCCCAGCAGCGCCGCCAGCACAAAAATGTGCCACACCTGGACGAGCCCGGTGAGGGTGAGGAAGGAAAGAATTAGGGCGAGCACCATAGACAGCGTCTGAGTTCCAATGACCACCTTCTGCCGGTTGTAGCGGTCGGCTACGATACCGCCGAGCGGAGCGACGAGAAAAACCGGGAACTGGCTGGCGAATCCCACTGAGCCCAGCAATAGCGATGATCCGGTCAGGCGGTAGACCAGCCAGGACTGAGCTACGCTTTGCATCCACGTCCCGATGAGAGAAATCAGCTGGCCGCTGAAAAAAAGCTGGAAGTTGCGATGGCGCAGCGCGCGCAGGGTCACCGGCAATGCGCTTTTGGCGAACAAGGACTCGCTCGACGAGGGATCCTGCGGCGGTTTTGTGCTACCGAGAACAGGCAAACTATTAGGATGCCATCAAGCTTGCTTGGGATCCAATCCCTAGACTTGGTTCTTCCCGCCAACGGTAATCGCGGTGACGACCACGGGCCCGGCTGAGCGAAGACGGAATTGAGAAACCCTTCCGAGAAGCTGGCGCAGCTGTTTCGATTCCTTGTCCCTACCCTTTTTCCCATCTAGGCCCGAGCCAGCCAACGCTGTTAAGCTGAGAGCATAGTTGGCGACTGAAATGGCAACTGCAAACCAGGGTGTTTCGAAAGTGCAGGTAGCACCTTCTTCTGCCGGTCCGCTCGCTGTCGTGACCACACTGTTTTTCATGTGGGGATCGCTGACCTCGCTCAATGACGTTCTGATTCCCTACGCGCAGCATGTCTTCAATCTCAAGCTTGCGGCCAGCATGCTGATCCAGACCGCATTCTTTTCCGCCTATTTCATCTTCTCGATTCCGGCATCGAGGATTATCGATTGGATCGGCTACAAGAAGGCAATCATCGTCGGCCTGCTCACCATGGTGGCGGCATGTTTCGGCTTTTATCCGGCGGCAAAAATCCCCTCCTTCCCATTCTTCCTGGCCGCCCTCATCATCCTGGCGACAGGAATCACGATCCTTCAAGTCGCTGCCAACCCCTATGTAGCCGTGCTCGGGAACCCCGAGACAGCATCCAGCCGATTGAATCTCACCCAGGCCTTCAATTCCTTGGGTACCGCCATCTTTCCCTGGATTGGGGCGCACTTGATTCTGGGGACGACTGCCTCCGCCCTGGCCCAAAACACCGAACAAGAGGCCAACGCGGTGATCAAACTCTACGTGTACTTTTTTGCCGTGGCGCTGACGATTCTGGCGCTGGCCATCGGCCTGTTTCACCTGCCGGAGATCGAGTCCGCCGGACACCGTCTGGGGGAGAAGGTCCACGACTCGGTTGGGAAGCATCCCAACCTCGTTTTCGCCGCGATCGGAATTTTTGTGTACGTCGGGGCAGAGGTGTCGATCGGCAGTTCGATCGCGAATTACCTTGCCCTGGACAACATCGGACACCTGCTTTCGGCGGCGAGCATTCCCGATCCTGCCGTGCGCTATCGCGCCGCCTTAGGAGTGGCGGCTCGCTACATTTCCCTCTACTGGTTGGGCGCGATGATTGGGCGCTTCGTGGGCTCAGGGCTCCTCCAGAAGATCAAAACCGGGAAATTACTGGCCGCCTGTGCTATCACGGCGGCGGCGCTGGTGACCATTTCGGTGGCGAGCGAAGGCCGTGTGGCCATGTGGTCGATCCTGGCAGTTGGATTGTTTAACTCGATCATGTTTCCCTCGATCTTCACCCTGGGCATCGCCGAGCTCGGCCAGCTCACGGGCGACGGGTCGGGGATTCTCAATATGGCCATCGTAGGCGGCGCCATCATTCCCTGGATCGTCGGCAGGGTTGCCGACTCCATCAACCACCGCTTCTATGCCGGCATGATCCAGGGAGAGACCAGCTGGGGCCAAGGCATCCACTACGCTCTGATTCTGCCCGCCTTTTGTTATCTCTACGTTCTGTTCTTTGCACGGAGCGGATCGAGACCGAACAGCGAGCGCTACCGGACATCTCGCAAGCCCCCAGACTGAGCTGACCCGATGGCTATTGAGGCATCCCTCCCTTCGAAGCCGCACGAGGGACTCAGCAGATGCCACGAACTCCAGCCGCAAGGCCCGATTCAAGCGGGCAAGGGCTGGCCGCGAGTCTCGACTGCCAGGGGAACGATGGCGAGCCCGGCAGCGAAGGCCACGGAGGTCCAGGCGACGGGGACGCCCAGGGATCCAAACTGCCGCACTCCGGCGCCTACCAGAAAAGTGATCGCGGCACCGCCGAAGCGGGCGAACGAGGTGGAGAAAGCGAAAGCGCTGGCGCGGCACTTGGTGGGGTACTGTTCCGGCAGCCAAAGAGTATAGACGGCGAAATTTGCGCCCCCCAAGCCGAGAAAAACCAGGCAGGCAAAAAACCACGGAAGCGCCGCCGCACCGAGGTAGAAGACCTGGCCGAAAGCGACGGCAATCGAAACCATCATCAGGAAAAAGAAAAATCCGAGCGCCCCGCGGCGTCCGAAGCGTTCTGCCAGAATGGGCATCAGGCAGCAGCCAAGGATGGTCGCAAACGAGACCACGATCGTCCCCCAGGATGCTAGCCGGGCGGCTTCGGAAGACGTGCGTCCGGAAGCTTCGGCTAGAACGGTGACGGCAGAGGGCACATAAACCGTGCCGGCCCACAGCCCGCAGACCGAAATCAGCATCAACGCCGAATTCAGCAGCGTGCGACGCCTGAAGTCGCGGGAAAAAAGCATTCCCAGCGGGCGCCAGAATGCCCGATGCGAGACAACATGCTCCCGGTCGAGCCAGCGCTTCGGCTCGGTGACGCTGTGGCGGATCCAACCGAGCAACAAGGCCGGCAGCCCGCCCACGGCGAACATCGCCCGCCAGCCGAAATGGCTGCCGATCCCGTAGTTGGCAATCGCGGCAAGAAAGATGCCGACATAATAACCGGTGTGCATCCAACCCGCTCCCGTCCTGCGCCGATGCTCGGGCCACTCTTCGGCTACGAAGGTCCCGCCCATTGCCCACTCTCCGCCGATTCCGATTCCCGTCAGGAGTCGAAGCACCGCCAGTTGCCAGACCTCAACCACCAGCGCACTGAGGAAGGTGAACAGCGAGTACCAGAGGATGGTCAACATCAAGGTGCGTACCCGCCCGAGTCTGTCACCCACCGGGCCCCATAGGAATGCGAGGCCCCACCCGACGAGAAACAGAGAGAAGAGCAGGCCTCCATAGAAGCCGATATTGCCTTTGGTGGCGGCAATGCCGGAGCGAGGCAGCAATTCGCGCAGCGAGGGCAGCAGTACCAGCGCATAAATGAACGAATCCATGCCGTCGAGCGCCCATCCGCCCCAGGAAGCCCAGAAACCGCGAAGCTGATTGGTGGTGAGGCGAGAGGAGGGAGCTTCCGATCCCGGTGGCTGTGTCGGGAACGCTGCCATGTCGCCAGGAACTATAGCAGAGTACCAACCGAAGTGATCCGGCAGGCGGGAACGGGCTCGGATTACTTGGCGCCGTTGGCGAGCGAATCGACTGCGGCTTCGACTTTGACCTGAATGGCGTGCGGCAAGACCGCATAACCTTGAGCCTCGGCCACGCTCTGTCCGCTCTCGAGGGCCCAGTGGAGGAAGTCTTTCAGGGCGCGCCCGCGGGCACCGGACCAGTTCGAAGTCGGAAGGTAGATCCAGGTAAAGCTCGAAATGGGATACGAATCTTTTCCGGGAGCATCGATGAGCGAGATGCGGAAGTCATTGGGAATCGAGCCTTCCATGGCCTTGCACGCGGCAGCGATGGTAGCGGTATTGGCCCGAACAAATTGTCCGGCGGGGTTCTCGATTGCAGCATAGCCAATGCCAGAGTGCTTAGCGAAATTCCACTCCACGTATCCAATCGCACCCTGGACCGCGGCCACTTTCGAGACCATGTCCTCGCCGCGGTTAGCCTCCATTCCAGTCGGCCAATGGGGCGAGGGGCTTTTGCCCACCCGAGCCCGGAACTCCGAACTGCTCTTCGAGAGGAAGTCCGTAAAGATGTAGTTGGAGCCTTTCCCCGGTGTCCGGTGTACTACGGTGATTTCCAAGTCGGGCAACTTGAGCTTGGGGTTCAGCCTGGCAAGGCGAGAATCGTTCCAACGGTTGAGCTTGCCAAGAAAGATCTGGGCTAACATATCGCCTGTGAAATTGAGCTCGGGATCACCAGGCAGGTTGTAGATCGGCACAATGCCAACGACGACCGTTGGAATCTGAACCAGCGGTACCTTGCCGCCCCGCATCTCATCGTTGCGCAAAATGATCTCTCCGCCGCCGAAGTCGCCGGAGCCCAAACTGATCTGCTCGAGGCTGGCGGAAGTGCCCAGCGGGAGGTAGCGTACCTGCACCCTGGGATCCTTCTTGTTGAAATCATCGATCCAAACCGTGTAGAGAGGGCTGGGAACATTCGATCCCGAGCCCACGAGGGAAACTACGTCCTGGGCGACAGCCGGGGTCAATGCGACCAGGAAGCACCAGGCCATGGCTTTGAAGATCATCGAGATCTCCCTTGCCCTATGCCGAGAGGGGTAGCGTAGCCGGCTCACAATTCCAACTCTCAGTAGAGACTAATCCGGTTTAGTTCCCGGGTTAGGTGACGAAGGTCACAAGCGCGGGTACTTCGGTGAATGGCCAACCATGGGGATAGCCATTGCGTGCTTGGGGTGTGCTGACGGCTCACCCCCTTGGAACAGTTCCCCACATAGTGGTAGGATTCCAGGTTTTCTCCGAGGGGGCGATTCAATGCGTTATGGGGTCATGGTCGCGTTGCTCCTGGTTGCCTCGGTGCGCAGCCAAACCGCTCAGCCGGATCTGAAATCTCTGTTTGAATCCAAGATTCACTCGGAATGGGAGGCGCTGAAGACGAAAGACAAGAAAGCGTACGGAGATCTGCTGGCGGAGGATTATCAGGGGGTGGAAGTCGATGGCAAGGGGGAACGCAACAAGACCCAAGCGATCAATGAAGTCCCAGAGGGAAATGTCTCTCAGTACACTCTGTGGGGTTTGAAGGTTACTCCCTTATGCCCTGATGCTGCATTCGTGACCTACGAGGTCACCATAGATTTCCCGCCCAAGTCTGTCCTGCGGTACTCGCGAGTCTTGGTGGGTGAGATTTGGGTCAAGCGAGCGGGCCAATGGAAAGAGCTGCACTATCAGGAGACTCACGTCAAGTAGCCGCCGGCGTGTTCGGCGTTTCCTCCCCGTAGTTGACCATCACCTGGCAACCTTCCGTAGCTTCCTTTGGTCAGCGTGGAGCGCTTCAGAACCGCTGATAGAGGTTTTTTATCAACGAGATCAAGGGAATCTACTTGGCTTCGAACTAGCCATCGGCTAGCGTAGACTCGGGTTAGCTCCAAGATTTCTGCGGACCAGCAGAATTACTCCGGATTAATATCCAATGCCGATGACCTTGAAATCCGTAGAAACGTTGTTGGATGTCTTGCATTTTGCCGACAGTCACACGGCCGTAATTCTGCCCGAGCTTGAGATTCGTCTGACCTATGATTCGCTGCGCCAACAGGTACTCGGGATGGCCGACGCGTTGGCTTGCGCCGGCATCGCCCGCGGGGACCGGGTGGCGCTCGCCCTGCCGAACGGCCTGCCGGCTCTGGTGAGTTTTCTTGCGGCATCCATTGCTGGAACCGCAGCCCCGCTCAATCCGGCCTATCCCTATGAGGAGTTCCTTTTTTTCTTACGCGACACGAACGCTCGCCTCTTGCTTTGTCCGCCGGCCGAGGCGGAATACGCCCGCAGTGCGGCCGCGGATCTTGGAATTCCGGTTCTTGCCGTCGCCATGAACGCTCAAGGTGAGGTGCAAGTCGAAGGTGGTCGCACGGGGGCCTCGGTGGCGCCTCCAACCCCGGACGATATAGCCCTGATTCTGCACACCAGCGGAAGCACGGGGCGGCCCAAGCGGGTTCCGCTGCGGCACTTCAACCTGGCGGTTTCGGCAGCCAATATTGCCAACGCTTATACCCTCTCGGAAGACGACGTTGCGCTTTGCATTATGCCGCTGTACCACATTCACGGAATCATGGCCTCGGCGGTTTCGACCCTGCTGTCCGGTGGCACCGTGATCCTGCCCGCGAAGTTCAACCCGCTGTCATTCTGGCGCTGGGTGCGGGAGTACCGCGTGACCTGGTTCTCGGGAGTGCCGACCATGCATAAACTGATCCTGGCCCGCACCCGCGAGAAGCCGAGTGATTCCCAGTCTCTACGCTTTATTCGCTCCTGCAGCGCGCCGTTTTCCGCCGAGACGATTCAGAAAATGGAGGATATCTTCGGCGTCCCCTTTGTCGAAGCCTACGGAATGACCGAAGCCTCCCATCAGATGACTTCGAATCCTCTGCCTCCTAGGCATCGCAAGCCTGGTTCGGTGGGCGTAGGGACCGGGATTCTGATCAGCATCATGGATGCCAAGGGAAACCACCTGGGAACCGACCAGCGAGGCGAGGTCGTCATCCAAGGGCCGAACATCTTCCGGGGATACGAAAACAATCCTGAAGCCAACGCGAGATGCTTTGTGAACGGCTGGTTTCGTACCGGCGATCAGGGATATCTGGATCGGGATTGCTACCTGCACTTGACGGGGCGGATTAAAGACATCATCATTCGCGGAGGGGAGAATATCGCGCCGCACGAGGTCGATGAAGTCTTGTTGAAGCACCCCGCGATTGCGAATGCCGTTACCTTTGGCTACCTGCACCCCACTCTGGGCGAGGAAGTGGCGGCCGCCGTCGTGTTGCACGCGCCTGGAGGCGAGACTGAATCGTCCTTGCTGAAGTTTTGTCGCGACCACCTGGCCGAATACAAATGTCCCAAGAAGATCTATTTTGTCGAAAGCATTCCCACCACGGGAACCGGCAAGATTCGGCGGCGGGCAGTCGCGGCAGCGGTCGCGGATGAGCAAGGATGAGAGTCCTCATCGTTGGAGCTGGTGCGGTCGGAGCTTACATCGGCGCCCGCATGGCTCTCACCGGTCTTGACGTCACCCTGGTAGCGCGCGGTCCCCAGCTTCGTGCCATCGCAGAGCGGGGCGTCGAAGTCCAAAGCGCCGCCGGCGATTTTCAGGCGCGCCCCAAGATCCTCGGCACCATCGAGGAAGTTGGACCGGTGGATGTGGTCTTCTTGGGGGTCAAGGCCCACAGCTTGCCGCAGCTCGCACCCCGACTGAAATCCGTGCTGGCTCCCGATACGACCGTGGTCAGCACGCAAAACGGGGTGCCCTGGTGGTTCTTCGAGAATTTTGGCGGGAGCTGGAACGGGCTGCGGTTAGAGCGCGTCGATCCCGGAGGAGTAATCTCCGGGGCGATTGAAGCGCGACGGGTAGTCGGATCGATCGTGTACTTTTCCACCGAGGTCATCGCTCCCGGTGTTATCCGTCATATTGAGGGCAACCGCATTTCGCTCGGTGAGCCTGACGGAACTCGGTCGGAGCGCGTGCGCCGCATTGCCGAAGCCTTACTGACTTCTGGCCTGCGGGCTCCCATCACCGCTCGCATTCGCAATGAAATCTGGGTCAAACTTCTCGGCAATGTCGCCTTTAACCCGCTGAGTGCTTTAACCGGCGCTACCCTGGCACAGATGGTGCACGACCCCGATGTGTCCAACCTGGCGCGGGAGATCATGCGGGAAGCCGAAGCCGTCGCCGCCCGTTTAGGACTGGATCTCCCGGTCTCGATCGAACAGCGCATGGCCGGGGCGGCCAAGGTAGGAGAGCACAAAACCTCGATGCTGCAAGACCTCGAAGCCCATCGCCCGCTGGAGCTCGAAGCGATCGTGGGCGCAATTGTCGAACTCGGCCAGCGAATCGGGGTCCCCATGCCTCATACTCAAACCATCTACAGCGCCACCAAGTTGCTGGCCGAATGCCGATCCCGCCTTCCGGCTACCCGAAATTCATGATCCCCTCCCCACTTTCTCGCCCGCCAGACGGGTTGCTGCGGCGGGGGATACCCAAGCCTTTCCACCCAAAGCCGTCTAGGCCGAAAAGTTTTTCGAGAAAACCTCTCCACCCGCTTGACAACAGGGGTATAATTCGCTGGTCCAGTTATCGGACCAGTTGGAGCTTGGGTGGCCGAGACGATCAAGTCCGACTTCGAAATCATTCGCCGCAATAAGGTCTATGAGGAAGTCGCGCGGCAACTACAGCAAATGATCCTCAAGAAGTTGCGCCCGGGCGACAAGCTGCCTTCCGAGCGCGAGCTGGCCGAAAACCTCGGGGTCAGCCGCAGTTCTATCCGTGACGCGATTCGCAGCCTGGAGCTGGTGGGCCTGGTGGAACCACGGCAAGGGGCCGGGACGGTGGTGCGGGAGATCTCGGCCAGCACGATCATGAATCCGTTCGCTGCCCTGCTTCGCCATAAGCTTCAGCTGGTGGGCGAGCTGCTCGATTTCCGCAGAATGCTCGAACCACCGCTGGCGGCCCGTGCCGCCACGCATCGATCCGAGGAGGAGCTCGAAGAACTCGAAGAGATTCTCCACCGGCAGGAAGAAAAGTTGCGTCGTGGCGAACTCGCGATCGAGGAAGATTCGGAGTTCCATTACACGATTGCGATGGCCTCGGGAAACAGCGTGGTGCTGAAGGTGCTCGATCTTTTGATGGATCTGTTGCGGGATACCCGGGAGCGCTCGTTGCAAGCGGAAGGGCGCCCGCAGAAGTCGCTTGCCGGGCATCGCCGCATTCTCATGGCGATCAAACGGCGGGATGCAGAAGCGGCCAAGGCCGCCATGCGCCGCCACATAGAAGATGTCGAAGAAATTGTGCTCGAACCGCACGAACGGGCAACCAAAACGGAGGTTTGAGATGGGCCGGTTATTTGCAATCGAAGTGATTTATCGCGGAATTTTTCAAAAGACTCTAGGCGGGCGAATCACCCGGGGCATCGTTCTCGCCGCCCACGAGGAAGGAAAGGTAGGGATTTCCTTCGGCCGCTATGGCGACAGTCCGGAGCGCAACGGGATTCCCGCCAAAAGCTTTGCCATCGTGGCGAGCGATCAGCAAACCCTCGAAGAGGGCATGGCGAAGTATGAACCCAAAGAGGTGGACATCACCATCGCGGTCGACGACACTCTCTGTAAAGGAGTCGAGTCGTGGGCCTGGTACGGGTTGCAGCCGGTAAATAAGCTTTTGAAGCCGAATGGCACATTGATCGTGACTTCGCGCGAAGCCCCCGGCAGCATCCTGGCGATGGCGCACCGCAAAGAGTCGCCCTACCGCTTGTCGATTCTGAAAGGTACGCCCAGTTTCTCGGGTCTGTGGGTGTACAAGGATGATCACACCGACGTCCGGATTCTGGGCGCGATCGCCAAACTTCTTCCCGATTTGTTCAGCCTCAAGTCGGTGCAAAAGATGATCTTGCAAGAATGGAAAGACCCGGTGAAGGCCGAGTCTGCGGCGCGCGCCTACGAGCGAGTCACCACCACCACCGTGACCCCCGATCAGGGCAATCCTGAGGTTCCCTATAAGTTCGACTTGCCGAAGTGGCATGAGATGGGGGAGGGAATCGCCATCCCGTCGATTCCTTATGGAGGTGCGGTCGAAGATCCCACCTCGCACGCGGTTGGCGGGTTCCGCCCGGATCGCAATCCCACCTTCAAGAAGTTCACGACCCGAACCATGCGGCCGGTCGTCAATTTCGACACCTGCATCAAGTGCACCTTGTGCTGGCTGCAGTGTCCCGATTCCTGCTTCGACGTCACTCCCGAAGGCCTGTATGACGCGAACATGCAAGCCTGCTGCGGGTGCGGTGTATGCGAAGCGGTGTGTCCGGTGAAGGACTGCGTCACCATGGTGAATGAGTCCGAGTTCACGGGCAACGACAGCCAGTGGGAAGCCTGGAGGAAGGACAAGGATTCCTATACGGTTTGGCTCGAAGACAAGATTAAGACTCGCGGGGAGCGATCGCACGGCTTCCGCTATCGCGGGCAGTATGAAGAGCAAATCCCCGAAATGCTTGAAATCGCCCGGGGGAATGACTGAGGAGGAAATGGTCATGGCTACCGCCATCGCAATAGAGGATCAGAAAAAAACCGAACAGACCGCACTCATCACGGGCAGCGAAGCGATCGCGGTCGCCTGCAAGCTGGCCGATGTCGATGTCATCACGGCGTATCCCATTCGTCCTTATGACACCGTCATGCAGTACGTTTCGAAGCTGGTGTCCAACGGAGAAATGGACTGCGAGTATATTGTGGCCGAGGGGGAACACTCCCAATTTGAAATCGTCAAGCACGCCTGCGCCTGCGGCGCACGGGTGTTTTGCGGCTCGAGCGGCGTGGGTTGGATGTACGCCATGGAAGCCCTAACGGTAACCCCCGCCTTGCGCATTCCGCTGGTATGCATGGTGGGCAATCGGGCGCTCGATGATCCCGGAGCCTTCGGCGTCGAACACAATGACGCTCTGGCAGTGCGTGACCTGGGCTGGCTCCTGGTATGGGTGGACAGTGCCCAGGAGGCTCTCGACACCGCCCTCGTTGCCTATCGCGTGGCCGAGGACCGTCGTATTTTTTTGCCATGCGCCATCAGCTGTGATGGTGCGTTCCTGACTCACTCGCAGGCTTTGGTAAAAATTCCCACGCAGGAGAATGTGAACGAGTTCCTGCCTCGCTACGATCGGAAAGATCTTTTGCTGCATCCCGACAACCCGATCACGGTTGCACCCCAGGGCAATGAGGACTGGGTCATGGAGATCCGGCGCCAGAACTATGCGGCCATGGAGCGCGTATCCGGTGTTTTGCGGGAGGCGTATTCTGATTTTGAGCGGGTGTTTGGGCACTCCTACAGCAACCCATTCTTCGAGGAGTATGACACCGACGACGCCGACATCGTTCTGATGGGCATGGGCACGCTATCGACGCCGGTGAAGGTTGCGATCCGGCAGATGCGTAAGGAAGGCAAGAAAGTGGGATTCGTCCGCATGCGCTGGTTCCGACCCTTTGCGGCGGAGGAGCTCGCCCGGTCGTTAAGCCGCTTCCAGGCGATCGGCGTCATTGATCGGGACTACTCCTTCGGATCTCCGTATATGAGCGGCGTGCTCACCAACGATGTTCGCAGCGCGCTCTATTCTTCCCCAGGGCGGAAACCCCCGGTCTTAGGCTTCATCGCCGGCCTGGGAGGGCGGGAAGTTACCGTGCCCGATGTCGAGAAGGTAACCGATTGTGTTTATCAAGCTGCGGAAGGCAAGTCGCAGCCGCTGACCCGCTGGATCGGGCTGCGGGAATAACCGAACTTTTGCGGATGTGTTTCACGCATCAGAAAGGATGTAGCCGCAATGGCAACTTACGTACAGATTGATCCGACGCAGAAACTTGATCCCTTCAAGTCAGTCAAGAAGCTCCCGCTCGATGAGTTTTTCACTTCCGGGCATCGCACTTGCCAGGGCTGCGAATCAGCGCTCGTCATGAAGATGATGGCGAAGGCAGCAGGTCCGCGCACCATTGTGCTGGGCAGCACCGGGTGCATGTATGTGGCGAACACGACCTACTACAGCACCTCCTGGGTCGTGCCCTGGATGCACACCCAGCTCGGCAGCAGCGGTTCGGCGGCTTTGGGGGCCTCGGCCGCACTCAAGGCGCTCATGCGCAAAGGCAAAATCAAGCGGGAGCCGATCAATGTCATTGCCTTTTGTGGTGACGGCGGCGGGGCGGACATGGGCGTGGGGGCAATTTCCGCCACCCTCACCCACCCCGATTACAACTGCCTGATCCTGATGTACGACAACGAATCCTACGCCAACACCGATATTCAGCTTTCCGGCAGCACACCTTGGGGGGCCAACACCACCTTCAGCACTCCCGGCAAGGTGAAGCGGATCATGCACCGCCGCTGGAAAAAGAATATGGCCGGCATGATGGCCGCGGGCCATCCGGAATGTAAATACGTTGCAACCATTTGCATGTCCTATGGCCTGCACGGGATGAATTCCATCCGCAAAGCGCTGGCCATTGGCGGACCAACCTTCATTCATTCCCTCGATCCCTGCCCAAAGGGTTGGGATTACGACCCTTACCTGTCTCATGAGATGGGCGAATTGGCGGTCAACACCGGGGTCTGGCCCCTGTACGAGGTGGAAAACGGCGTGCTCCGCCTTACGGGTAGGACGCAGCAGATTGCCCGCGGCAAGATCAAGCGGCAGCCGGTGCGGGATTACCTCCTCAAGCAGGGAAGATTTGCCCATTTTACCGACGACGACATCGAGTACTTCCAGAACAAGGTTGACGCAATGTGGGATAAGTGGCTCATTCCCGGGGTCATTCCTTTTCGGCAGGAAGTCGACGGGGACCGAGCCCCGGCGGAGTGAAATCAGCCGGCTAGTTTCAAATCCGACGGCGGATCGAGGGCGGCTCGGAGAAATCAGGAACGGGCAGCAGGAAGAATCCAATCCTCGGACAGCGAATATCCAGCGGGCGATTCGAAGGATGTAGCGCCGGAGGGTCAAGGTTTTGGGCCGCTCGACGAAGAGGTACAACCCTACTCCAAGCTCCTTGGTTCGTGACTGAGGAGCCTGAGTTTTTTGCGGCAAAGAATGAAAACGAGAGACGCCATGGTTCTGAACGATTGGCACCTGGCAAGAATGATTGAGCATACCAACCTGCGCCCGGAGGCGACTGAGGGGCAAATTGTCCGCCTCTGCCAGGAAGGCCGCGAGTTTGGCTTCGTAACCGTGGTCGTGAACCCCGCATACGTCGAGCTGGCGTCGTCCCAACTGGCCGGATCCGAGGTGAAAGTGGCTGCCGTAGTCGGCTTTCCCTTGGGCGCAACCCTTGCGAGCGTCAAGCGGTTTGAGGCCGGCGAGGTGCTCAAGCTGGGCGCCCGAGAGATCGACATGGTTCTGAATGTTGGTGCGCTGAAGTCGGGCAAGCGCGAGTTCGTGCAATCGGAGATTCAGAGCCTGGCTGAGATGACGCATGAGCGCGGCGGGTTGCTCAAAGTCATCCTGGAAACGGGGCTTCTCACCGATGATGAGAAGAAGCTCGCCTGTGAGTTGAGCGTCCGCGCTGGAGCAGATTTTGTCAAGACTTCCACCGGGTTCCTCGGCGGAGGAGCGACGGTGGATGATGTCCGGTTGATGCGGCAGATCGTGGGACCGAGCATCGGCGTAAAAGCGTCGGGAGGAATTCGAACCGCGGGTGACGCGAAGGCGATGATCGCGGCAGGGGCGAATCGCATCGGCACGAGCAGTGGAGTGAAAATAATCGAGGAACTGAGGGAAGCGTTACAGACTACCAGGTGATCCATTGTCGACCGAAGAGATCGCGGCTTCTGACTTCAGCCGTTGCGGGCTCGAGTGCGGGGAACCACCCAGCATCATCGCTTCAGGCAACTCGCGATCCGAATTCTCCCATGCGCCCGAAGGTGTTTTTTGTGAAGGGCCGTAATGCTTGCAATTGTGAACCAATACGCTGGTCGCCGTATCGGGCCAGGAGGAGCTCCCGGGGGTAATCTATGGCTAGTTCTCCAAAGCCAATCCGTTCCAATTTAGAGGCAGTTGGTTCTCAGGAAACCGTCATCAACCGATGGGTGCAGATGGTGTCCTGCATCATCGCGATGATGGCGATTGCTAACCTTCAATATGCTTGGACACTTTTCACCAAACCCTTGACTGGAAGTTTGCACGCCACTCTGGCCGCCGTGCAGGTTGCATTTGCGGCTTTCGTATTCTGCGAAACCTGGCTGGTGCCCTTCGAGGGATACCTGATCGATTCGCTTGGCCCACGCTTGGTCATTGGAATCGGCGGTCTGCTGGTGGGAGCCGGGTGGATCGGATCGGGATACGCTACCACGCTAACCCAACTCTATATCTGGTATGCCATCGGTGGGATTGGCGCGGGGGCGGTTTACGGTGGATGCACCGGGAACGTCCTGAAATGGTTTCCCGATCACCGCGGACTGTGCGCCGGGATTGTCTCCGGTGCCTACGGCATCGGCACGGCGCTGACGGTTGCTCCGATTGACAGCATGATCAAGGCATCCGGTTACCGCCATGCCTTCATTTTTTGGGGCATCCTGCAAGGCATTATCGTGACCGTCGCTGCCATGTTCATCGCCGCGCCCCCCAAGGGTTGGTTTCCCAAGAATTGGAAGCCTGTGGCCAAAGTCCGCCAAACTGCGCGCGACTTCACCTGGTTGGAAATGGTCAAGCAACCATCCTTCTATGCGATCTACATCATGATGACGCTCGTGGCCTTCGGCGGCTTGGTGGTCACGGCGCAACTGAAGGAGATTGCGGGGTTCTACAAGGTGGACAAAACCATCGTGGTCTGGGGTCTGTCGGCGTCGATCCTGGCGATTCAGTTGAACCGGATCGTCAACGGACTCACCCGTCCCCTGTGGGGCTGGATCTCCGACCATATCGGCCGCGAAAATGCCATGTTCAGCGCCTTCCTGATTGAAGGCCTGGCGATCTGGCTGTGGCTCCAGACCATCCATAGACCGGTGATGTTCGTGCTGTTGTCGAGCCTGGTGTTTTTTGCCTGGGGTGAGATTTTCTCGCTGTTCCCATCCTTGACCGCGGATCTGTACGGCAGGAAGTGGGCAACAACGAACTACGGAATCGTCTACACCTCGAAGGGCTTCGCCTCCATTTTTTCGGCACCAGTTGCTGCCTATGCGATGGCGAAGACTGGCTCATGGGTACCGGTGTTCTACGTGATGATTACCTGCGATGTCGTCGCCGCCTTCATGGCACTATTCTGGTTAAAGCCTTTGTCGGCGCGCACCCTGGCGGGTGCGGACGTACGACCGAGACTCGAGGAGGCCAGAGCTACCCTCGGCAAAGATGTTGCTTAAGGGACCAGTACGTTCGTCGCCTCGGCCGATTGCGTGCTGAGTGCCCCGGAATCTGGGTGACCGATCCCGGCGTGTAATGGGAAATCCGTGAACCGCCGATCGAGTAACTCCGGTTTCGGTCAGGCGATCGATCGGCTGTCAACTTCGTATCTTCCTGTCATAGATCCACAACGCTGCCGCCGTCGCCACGCCTACGGCAGTCACCGACCACCAAATGCGTTCACTCTGATGTCGGATCTCGCCCAGCTGGTGAACGAGCATTCCCCCAAACCATCCACCGATCAGCGAACCGATGCCGATCGGCAGAAAGGCAAATCCCATGTAGGTGCCCTGCTGGCCAGGCGGCGCGAGTCGAGAAATGTATTCGTAATAGCGCGGGGATTGCGTAATCTCGCCCAAGGCCACCACGAATAACGTCAGCACTGCCGTCCACACGGTCGGGTGGACGGCGAGGAGGAGCCAGGCCACGGAGGTGATCAGGGTCCCCAGAATCACGGCCTGCAGGGCGGGGATTTTGCGGGTCAAAAAGTTCACCGCGAGGGTGAGCAAGATCACGGTCAGCCCATCGGTCACCAATATCAGTTCGACAGGCGCATGGGGATCGATATATGCGTGAATGAATCCAGGCAAAGTGATGTACTGCTGCCAGAACACGACCCAGTAGCCGGTGAAAAGCACCAGGAACCACATGAAGCGGCTGATGCCGGCGAGCACAACCGCGGCCAACCCCACCCAGATCCACCAGGGTACGTTGAACCCGGGGTGAAGCGACATGGCAATCGACAGCAGTCCGGCGACGAGCAATGCGGGGAACACCAGCCGATAGTTGCCCACGACTACACAAAAATTGCGAGCCACATCCCGGATCGAAGATTGGAGCTCGTTCTGCGCCCTTCGCGGTTCTTCAAAGAACCACAGAACCAGAAAGAACATGGCGAAGACGCTGAGGGCAGCAACCCGGTACACATTTTCAACTCCCAGGTGGCGATGGGCCCACGACGCGACCAGTGGTCCGGCAGCGCCTCCAATATTCACCATGGTGTAGTAAATCGAATATCCGATCGAGCGAACCTTTTCGTTGGAGGCCCGCGCCGTGGTGCCCACCACGCAGGGCTTGACCAGGGAAATGCCCAAGGCAGGAAGGACAAGGATCGAACCGACAAACAGATCGGGGGGTACACGATCTCGTACCGGCGCCAGCCAGGCTGCTCCGATCGACCCAATCAGGAAATACGCGGCGGATAGAATCAGGTAGGCCATCGAGAGGGCGCGACGGAATCCCAGGCGGTCCGCGGCGGCTCCTCCAAAAATGGCGAGAAACCACACCATGCCTCCGAATATGCCGGCCAGAGTTCCGGTCTGCTGGGCAGAGAAATTCAGTCGTTCCTGGAGGTACAGGGCCAGCGAGGCAAACGCCCCGTAGTAGGAAAGGCGCTCGAAGATTTCGCTGATATTGGCGATCCAGAACGGCCGCTCGAAGCCGGTGCGAATCTCCTCCAATCGCTCGGAGAAGCTCAAGCCCGGCTCCTTGGCGCAGACACCCGATGGAGCGTGTTCCTCACTGTCATTTCGGCGGTCGCGGGGTGCGGGCGCAGTCGCCGGCAACGAGGAACTCCCGTCCCGTCTCGGTTCCGCGTGCTTAGATCGTCGTCTTGGTTCTTTCGCCAAAAATGGCCGTGCCGATGCGTACACACGTTGACCCCTCTTCGATTGCGACTTCAAAATCGTGCGACATCCCCATGGACAACACCTGCATGCCGACGGAGGGCAGCTGGCGGCCAGCAATTCGGTCGCGCAACTCCCGCAGTCGCCGGAAAGAGGATCGAGTTTGCTCAGGATCGTCGGCGAACGGCGGAATGGCCATCAGCCCGCGAAATTCCAAGTGCTCGAACTCCGGTGCTTTTCCTAAGAGTTCGTGCAATTCCTCGGAATCGGGTGCGACTCCGCTCTTGGCCTCTTCTTCCCCCACTTTAATCTCAATGAGCACCGCCATTTTTCGTGCGAGAAGCCGGGCAGAAAGATTGAGCTTTTCGGCCAGGCGCAGCGAGTCCAACGAGTCTACCGCAACGAACAACTCGGCAGCCTTCGCCGCCTTGTTGGTTTGCAGATGGCCGATCATATGCCACTCGGCATCAGGCAGATGCCGCAAGGCTGCCGATTTCTCGGCGAACTCCTGCACGCGATTTTCACCAAACACTCGTAGTCCAGCGTCGTAAGCTTCGAGGATTCGTTCCGCTGGGAAGGTCTTGGTTACCGCCATACAAGTAATTTCGTTCGGATTACGCCCGGCGCGGGAAGCCGCCGCTTCGATGCGTGCTCGCACGTCCTTCAAATTGTGGGCAACAATACTCACTCGAGACCAGACGCGAACGGGAGACAGAAGCTAGCTTCCCGCGCGCTTCGTTGGTTGTACTGAAACCCGGATGGGTCGTTCACATGATCGCCGTTGGTGGCGCCGGTTCATCCGGACTGCCGGCATTGGCTAGTGGTATCTTCATCATTACCAAGATCAGTACGGCCATGCCGATCAATCCGGACAGGGCAAAATTGCCTGCCTCAATGTGCCAGAGGGTGTGGTTGGTTCCGACAATTGCCGCAATGACCAGTCCGCATAACGCTTCACCGGCGATCAGGCCGGACGCGGTGAGCACCCCGGCATTATCCACCCGTGCTTTTTGCGCGTCGTTGTAGCCCCGGCGATCCCTGAGCTTGTCGGTGAACCAGCGGATCACGCCGCCGACAAAGATGGCGAAGGTGGTTTCGAGCGGCAGATACATGCCGACGGAAAACAGCATCGGACTCTTGACCTCCACCATGATCATGGCGAACCCCATCAGGATGCCAACCACCACCAGAGGCCAGGGCATGTTGCCTCCGACGATGCCTTGCGCCAGCATCGCCATCAACCCGGCTTGCGGCGCCGGTAGTGCTGCACTGCCAAAGTGGTATGCCTTATCGAGGATCATCAAGGGAAGAAATAAAACCAGGGACGCGACCACGATGCCGAAGATGTCGCCCAGTTCCATCTTGGCAGGTGTTCCGCCGAGGATGTGTCCGACCTTCAGGTCCTGCAACATCTCGCCCGCTACCGCCGAGGATACGCAAACCACAGCAGCAACGCCCAGTACGGCGGCCACTCCCCCGGTGCCAGATACGCCAAGCGCCACCATCAGGAGCGCGGCCACGACGAGCGTGCACAGGGTGAGCCCGGAAACGGGGTTGTTGGAGGAGCCGATCATGCCCACCAGGTTGCCGGAAACCGCAGCAAAGAAGAACCCCAGGACGATCATCACGGCCGCCGCGACCACGGCGCCGGCAATCACCTTGTTATCGGTCAGGTTATGCGCGCCCGCAATAAAGAAGTAGTACAGTCCGATCATGGCCAGAAACACCACTCCAATGCCGAGAAAAACTACTTTGGCGCTCAGGTCGCGATCGGTGCGGTCGGTGGCTTGATGCGCTTCGGCGGACTTCTTTAGGTCGGAAAGCGCACGCTTCACCCCTGCCATCAACTGTTTCCGCATGCGAAATAGCGTGAAGCCGGCTCCGACCAGCATGCCTCCAACGGCGATGGGGCGCACGATCGAGTACCAGACGCTGAATGCGATTCCGCTCCAATAGGCGTCGGCACTCAGGTTCGGCGGCATGCCGGGAAGACTCGGGCCGAGAAAATAAATTAGCAGCGGAACCAGCAAGCCCCAGGCAAGAACACCACCGGCGAAGTTAAGCGCTGCCAAGCGCGGTCCGATAATGTAGCCAACGCCAAGATAGGCGGGACTGACCGCCGGCGAGGTGAATGTGCTCATGCCTCCGGTGGCCAGCATCGGCGAAGCGGTACTGCGCCCCAAACGCAGGCCGGTGGGCATTTTGGGAATATCAATGAGAAACTCTTTGGTGTACCAGAACAGATTGACCTGCGAGAGGAAGTACATGACCGCGCCGAACCCCATGTTGGCAAATAGGATCTTGGCTGCCTTCGAACCCTGCTGTCCGGCCTTGTGGATTTCCGCTGCCGCCACGGATTCAGGGAAGGGAAGCTCAGGGTCTTCCACCATGACACGCCGCAACAACGTGACAAATAAGATGCCCAGCAAGCCACCAATCACCATCAGTGCCACCGACTGCCAGTACCTCTCCACCCCCAGACTCGGCCAGAGGCCTGCAAGGACAAATGCCGGGATGGTGAATACGGCACCCGCTGCCACGGATTCGCCGATCGCGCCCACGGTTCTGGCGATGTTCTCTTCGAGCAGGGATCCTTTCATCAAGCGCAGGATCGACATACCGATGACCGCCGCGGGGTACGTCGCCGCAATCGTCATCCCGGCCTTCAACCCGAGATAGGCATTGGCTGCGCCGAGAATGCCGGTCATGATCATTCCCAGAAGGACCGCGCGGAAGGTGAATTCCCGCATCTCCATACTTTGCGGCACGTAAGGCTGATATTTCTTCTGCGCGGGTGGGAGCGTTGCTTGCGTGCTCATGAGACATCCTCCCGATAATAAGTAAAGCTTGGACGGCGCACCTTAACACGCAAACCGCGTGCTTTACAAGTGCAAGAACAATCACGCGTGCCCGGTCAATGCACGATCCCGAATCGGCGAGAGCGATGCCCATCGATCCGCGCCCGGAAAAATTCATGCTGGTCGATCGTGATTCCCGGTGAAGGGCTCGATTCCGCATGTAACGAATCGCTACGATCTCGGCCTAAACAGCCGCCTTAGCACTGCCGTAACGGCTGCTCCCACCCACTGGTACCCGCTTGCATCTTGATTGCGATTGCGCCTCGATTCTGCCGTGGCTATACTGGGGGTGAGTTCGCCCGGCCCGGAGCCTCCATCGCAGGTCGAGCGAGGGAGGGGTGTCTTCAGCAGTTGCAGTAACCCAACTCGGCTCACGGGTAGCAAGGTTCCACAGCCCTCCAGCTTTGGCGGCAATCGAGGTCGCGCCGGCGCGTCGATTCCGCTGTTGTCGCCGTGTCTCCGTTCGGATGCTCGTCTTCCGCAAGATTCTCATGCTGCGAACTGCCGTGCGTTCGCAGGGTTAGGACCGCGCGCCCGCTTTTCGCCACAGTCCCGGCATCTAAAAGGTTATGTGCTTGCGCTCGGACGCGCCCCCGAGAACCGGGGGTTTCCAGGCCAGAGTCGATGGGGGACAGCATCGGTAAGGACGCCGGAAGCTTAAGAGACAGAAATGTCAGGAAAGTGGCACAATTCGCCGAATACGCTGGAGCGGACGGCGGTTTCGATCCCGGCCGGAGGGTCCGGGGATGTCAGCGGGCCCGTCCTTCATGCGCCCGTGCTGGTGCTGAATGCCTCCTACGAGCCCATCAATGTGTGCGCCGCAAGGCGTGCCATTGTGCTGGTTCTCAAAGGTGCGGCGATCGCAGAAGAAGAAAACGGCCACTTCTTGCATGCCGCTCGTCTGGCCATTCGATTGCCGTCCGTAATCCGGCTGCTCGAGTATCGACGTATTCCCCACCAGACGCGGGCTCTTTCGCGGAAGAACATTCTGCTGCGTGACCGCAACACCTGCCAGTATTGTGCCGAAGTGCTGCCGTCCAGCGACTTAACCCTCGATCATGTGGTACCCCGTTCGCGGGCCGGGACTTCAACCTGGGAAAACTTGGTGGCCTGCTGTCATCCCTGCAATCGCCGCAAGGGAAACCAGCTTCCTGGTGAGGCGGGAATGAAGCTGATGCGGGAGCCGCGGGCGTTCAATCTTCACACCAGCCGTCACATCATGCGTCTCATGGGACGCTCCGATGACAAGTGGCGCAAGTATCTTTTCTATTGAGAATTTTCCCGGATGGGAAAGAGCTTCGCGAGCGGCTTGGATCGAGCCCCCTTGGAACCGATTTGGGCGTACACTCGCGGGTGCCGCCATCCGTCATTCACGATCGGCTAGGCACGAAACTGAGCGTCTCACATGGACAATCCTTTCATGGCTCGTGCTATTCAGCTCTCCCTCGACAACGTTCTCCGCGACCAGGGAGGCCCGTTTGGTGCCGTAGTGGTGAAGAACAGCACGATCGTCGCCGAGGGGGTCAATCGCGTTACTGCTATCCCCGACCCGACGGCGCATGCCGAGGTGGTGGCCATCCGCCAAGCCTGCGCCACGCTGGGCGTCTTCGAGCTCAAAGACTGCGAACTGTATAGCTCTTGTGAACCCTGCCCGATGTGCCTGGGAGCAATCTACTGGGCTCGACTCGCGCGCGTTTATTTCGCCAACTTTGCCGCCGACGCCTCCGAGGTCGGCTTCGATGACTCCTTCATCCAGCATCAATTGGCACAACCGCGGGAACGGCGTGCGATTCCGATGGTTCAGATGATGCGCGAGCAGGCGCTCGTAGCCTTCCGGGCCTGGCGGGAGAGACCGAACAAAATTCCATACTAAAGTCTGCGGGAGCGTTCACTCGACTCGCGCGTATCGCGAGCGACAGCGCGGAAAGGTCCGGGGACAATCGCTCTATGTCTCTGTGCCGGCCGCTGCTCGACGCGCGATTGGAGCGGGGAGCCGATTTGCTCGGTCGCGCCGGCCGCTGCTGTTCGCCAGCAACTGCTGGGCCGCATCGGCCTCAAGTGGGGGGGAGAAGAAATAGCCTTGTCCCAGTTGGCAATTCAGTTGTTTGAGCTGAAGAACATGGGCGGACGATTCAATCCCTTCGGCGATTACCTTCAGGTTCAGATTCTGTGCCAAGGTAAGGATCAGATGCACGATGTCACGGTTGACGTGATCGTCATGCATATTATGGACGAAGGATCGATCGATTTTTATCACGTCGACGGGAAAGCGCCGCAGCCGGCTCAGCGAGGAGTGTCCGGTTCCAAAGTCGTCGATGACGATTTGAATTCCCAGATCTTTCAACTGCACGAGAACACGATCGGTTAAATCGGGATCCGCCATCGCCATGCTTTCTGTGACCTCTAACTGCAGCCTGCTCGGTTCTATCTCCGTCTTGCGAATGATCGTGCGGGCATCACTGACCAGGGTCGTATGGGTAAACTGCTTGGCCGAAACGTTGACGCTGATGCTGAGGAGCGGATCAGATGGAAACATCGACTGCCAGGATCGAATCTGCTGGCACGCCGAGTCGAGCACCCATCGGCCGATGGGGACGATAAGGCCGGTACTTTCTGCAATCTCGATAAACTTGTCCGGGGCAAGCAGACCGTGCTCAGGATGTTGCCACCGCAGCAGAGCCTCGAAGCCTACGATCTCTCCGGTTTCCACCTGCACAATGGGCTGATAGTGCAGACGAAGCTGGTTCTCCTCCAAGGCTATGCGCAGTTCCGATTCGAGCTTGAGCCGGTTCACGGCTCGGGCATGCATCTCGGCATCGAAAAGCTGGCAGCGTGATTTTCCCAGGGCCTTGGCGCGGCGCATGGCAATGTCGGCATCCCGCAGTAAGTCCTCGGGCCGCTCGTGGGGCGTGGTGCTGAGGGCGATGCCTATGCTCGCGGAGGTGAAGATGCCTCGCCCGGCGATCTGGAAAGGTTTCGCCATGGCCGCCTGGATCCGCTTGGCCACACGCATGGCATCACTCGGATCCCGCAATCCGTCCAGCAGAATGGTGAATTCATCCCCTCCCAGCCTCGACAAAACCTGATCACCGATCCGTCGCTTTCCCTTGGGAAGAGTGACCGTATCGTCGTAGCGCAGACAGGCGGAAAGGCGGCGACCGATCTCGATAATCAGTTGGTCACCCCCTTCGTGACCCATCGAGTCGTTGAACACCTTGAAACCATCAACGTCGACAAACAGAACCGCATACTTGTAGGCTGGATTCCGTCGCGCTCGAAGCCAGCAGTGTTGCAGCCGGTCCACGAACAGATTGCGTTTGGGGAAGCCGGTCAGAGGGTCGTGAAAGGTGTTGTATTCGAGTTTTTCTTGGGCTCGTTTTCGATCCGTGATGTCGCGCGTCACGATAACGATCTCTTGCACCTCTCCTTTGGCATTCCGGATTGCGCTGGCGGTTGATTCGAGAACGCGCCAGCTGCCGCTCTTATGGCGGATGCGATATTCGAGTCTTCTTTCGGTTGCGCCGTCGCGGGCTTCTCGCGCCGCCTCCATAACACTGAAGCGGTCTTCCGGGTGAACCTGCTCGAGGGCGGATGTCTCTTCGAGCTCGGTGGGAGAATAGCCGAGAACTCGCAGGTAGGCAGGGTTGTTGTACAGGCTTCTGCCCTTGGTGTCGACCAGCGCGATCATATCCGCCGCGTTTTCCGCAACCAGTCGAAACAGCTCTTTCCGTGTCCCGGCGGTCTGGCGTGTCCAGCGGAGCCGGAGTCGTTGCCATGCCGCGGGGATCACGAGCCCGGAACACAAACCCACCATCAGCCACGGGAAATGCTTGATCACCGTCGACAGCAGGGTTTGCGAGTGGAACCCACAGGAAGCTTGGGCAAGACATTCGACAAGGAGCAGACTGCACAGAACCGGGCGCCGAGGTGAACGAAACCAGCTTTCTCCGCGCTGGCGGGGGCTTCCCGGAATGGGAAGGCGGCACCCTGCTCGGGCGACGGTAGGGGGATGGTCGCCATTATGGATTCCCGGCATCAAGAGTGGGCCCCCTCCTCAGGTGCGTGTGGCTTGAGACTGGCACGTTGGGACACGCCAAGCTAGCACTGCAGCGCACGTCGCTCCAGTCAAGCCAACGAAAGATTTGGACCCGCAGTTAGTATAGCGGGCAGGTGTTGCCTCGGATACGAATCCGAGCCGGTACTTTAGTACCCAACATCAGTCTTCCTTCGGTTTGCACTCTCCACGCCTTCCTCCGACAGTTTTGAACATTGTTCAAATTGCTTGCCATTCTTGTTCTGGTTTGGGAAACTGAACCGACATGAAGAAGATACTGGTGATTGATGACAGTAAATTGCTGCGCATGGCCAATGCCAAGATGCTCGCCAAAGCAGGCTACGAAGTCTTGACCGCGGCAGACGGCGAAGAAGGCCTGAAGATCGTTCAGAGTCATACCCCCGATCTGTTGGTGCTCGACATGATGCTGCCCAAGGTCTCCGGGGTCGAAGTGCTTCAAACTCTGCGCAAGAATCCGTCCACCCAGCGTCTTCCAGTCATCGTGTTGACCAGCCTTTCGGAGATGAACCGGAAAAAAATCATGGCCGAAGGCGCGACCGATTTTGTAGAAAAATCTCGAGGGCTAGCCGACCAAAACTCATCGGCCCTTCTCGCAGCCATTGCCAGGGCCTTCCAGAGCGGGTAGGAACCTTCTCCGCCTTGGCTTCCTTTAAAGCGAGATCGATCGGGCCTTCTGTGAACCACGTCGTCGTTTTCATCCGTGTCTGTTTCCGGCGGCAAGGCGAGGTGCTTGCGAGTGGCGAAGCTTGAATGTTTCCAAGGATTGCTCGAGCGAAGCCCAGCAGCCGATCGCTGCCGTCGTTTCTCCGAGTTCTATTCCTCCGTAGTGACCTTCGAAGCTAGCTCGAATCTGCCCGCTTCACGGCCGCGGCAGGCGGCCAGGGCCAAGGTGATCATCTGCACCGGAAGAATTTCGAGGATGGGCAGGAGGGAAGGCGGGCTTGC
>Ga0187783_10000313_pt1 | contig 35775 bp, 29 predicted proteins | sample 1015_SJ02_MP02_2_FD_132471 | JGI IMG/M metagenome (GOLD analysis project Ga0187783, IMG submission 132471) | Tropical peat soil microbial communities from peatlands in Department of Meta, Colombia - 1015_SJ02_MP02_20_MG | ecosystem: Environmental > Terrestrial > Soil > Wetlands > Peat | place... | reverse complement strand
TTTGCCCGACCCGGCCACCCTAGAAAGACTCGCCAATGAGTTTTTCAAGGCGATGCCCCGCGATCTGGCAAATGCGGACGGAATCGTTGAGGAGGCTTCTCCAGAGCGCGAGGCGGAAGAAATCCCGGTCACGAGGTTTGAGGAAATCCTCCCGGCGAAAGAACTGTCGGCGTCCGGAGCTAACCCGAACGTCCCCGCATCAGCTGCGTATAGCCAACCAGGTCCCTTGACCGAGGCTGATCTGCGTGCAATCGCGGCATCCCTGGCGGGCTCGACGGCGTTGATTCCCGGAGCCCCAGGAACCGCGCCCATGCCGCCGATGCCGGGGGCGCCGCCTGACTTTTTCGCAGAAGGAAAAATTTCACCGCTGGCGGTCGCGCCAACCCTGGGGCCAGCCAGTGAACTGTTTTCCTTCCCGGGAATTTCGGCAACCCCCAGCTCACCGCCAACCGGCCCGCCGGGCGGTGCGGCGGTGAGTGCTGTTCCGCAATCGACGGCCAGCGCTCCAGCGCTCCCTGGTTCGTCGCCTTACGCGGTGGAGGGCGAGAAAGGCACGTCTCCGGGAGCGGCACCAGTCTGGCCCCCGCTGAACGACTGGTTCTCCTTTCCCCGCATCCCCGCGATGCCGGATGTGCGCGGCATAGAAACCGTGCCCAATCCTCCACCTCCGCCTACCTCGCCGTCACTGGTACCGCCGAGTGCCGCAGGCGGAACTGAGGTTCCCATAGAACGTCATGACGTAAAAGGGATAACACCCCAGGTTCCGGCCGACCCGACGCCGCAGAAGGGCGTGTCGGAATCCACGACAGGCGTACCCAGGGCCACGTATCCGTCCGCCGCAACGTCGCTGCCTTCCTTGAGCGATTTGTTTTCCCTTCCCGGAGTGCCTGGTTTGCAGGCGGTGCCGAACATTCCGCTGCCGCCTTCATCCTTGCCACCATCCCTGTCACCGGAGGCGGACCTACCCAAAGCGAGTCCACCTCCGACAAGGGACGTTGCCTCTCAGCCGGCAGGGGCTGCCGTCGCCGTGCCTGCCCATGGAACTCGTGAGGCGCCGGGAGTGATGTCGGGCATGGAGTCTTTTGAGTTTCGGCCTGATCTTGAGCCGAGGCAACTCGGGACTGCGAAGCGGCCACTCGATGCCAAGCTCCTCCGTCGCGACTTCCCGATTCTCGAAGAGCGCGTGCATGGCCGTCCACTCATTTGGCTCGACAACGCCGCAACTACGCAAAAGCCAAAAGCAGTCATTGATCGTCTGACGGAATTCTATAAACACGAAAACTCTAACATTCATCGCGCTGCTCACGAACTGGCGGCGCGCGCAACCGATGCCTACGAAGGCGCACGCGAAAAGACTCGGCGCTTTCTGCATGCGTCCTCCACCCGCGAAATCGTCTTCGTGCGGGGTGCGACCGAAGCCATCAACCTGGTGGCTCAAAGTTGGGGCCACCGCAATGTGCATGAGGGCGACGAGATCGTCATTACCTGGCTCGAGCATCATGCCAATATCGTTCCCTGGCAGATGCTTTGTTCAGAAAAGGGCGCACGTCTGCGCGTCGCTCCGGTGAACGATCGAGGGGAGGTCATGCTCGAGGAGTACGAGAAGTTGCTTGGCCCGCACACACGGATGGTGGCATTCAGTCAAGTCTCGAATGCGCTCGGCACCATCACCCCAGCGCACGAAATGACCGAGATCGCGCATCGCTACGGCGCGCTTGTGCTCGTCGACGGCGCTCAAGCCGTCTCTCACATGCCAATCGATGTGCAGACTCTCGACTGCGATTTCTACGTCTTCTCCGGGCACAAAGTCTTCGCGCCTACAGGGATCGGTGTGCTCTACGGAAAACAGGATCTACTCGATTCCATGCCCCCGTGGCAAGGTGGGGGCAACATGATCTCGGACGTTACCTTCGAGAGAACCATCTACCAGGCCTCGCCGGCACGTTTCGAGGCAGGGACGGGCAACATTGCCGATGCCGTTGGCTTGGGAGCGGCGCTTGACTATGTGGAGGAGGTCGGAAGGGAAAACATCGCTGCTTACGAGCACGAACTCCTGAACTATGGCACGAGGAAACTGCTGACTGTGCCCGGGCTGCGCTTGATCGGCACTCCACGCGAAAGAGCCGGCGTCCTGTCTTTTGTGCTGGATGACGTTCGCACAGAAGATGTCGGTGTTGCCCTCAATGAAGAGGGCATCGCCGTACGGGCGGGCCATCATTGTGCCCAACCCATTTTGCGGCGCATGGGGGTGGAGAGTACGGTGCGGCCCTCCCTCGCTTTTTACAACACCTGCGAGGACATCGATGCGCTGGTCGCAGCCTTGCTCCATTTGCAGGCGGGACGTTGGCACCGCAGATCATGAGCCTGAGCTCGCTCAAAGTCGGTCGTGTTTGGAACGAAGCGCCGCAAGACCGAGGCGCGAGATGAGTGCGTCGGCCATCCTGGGGCCACAGGCAAGGAGGCCTTCGAGCAAGGGATCCCGCTGATTGCACCTCAGCCGGCCATCGTCCAAGGTGGTCACAAATCCGCCGCTGCTTTCGACCAGAGCGGCTCCCGCGGCGATGTCCCATTCATGCTTGGGAACCAGCGTGAACGTGGCGTCCGCCAAGCCCGCGGACACCAGCGCCAGCTTGTAGGCGACCGAACCGACGGGCCGGATCTGGAAGCCGGCACCTTCGAATCGCTTCCATTCTCCGCGGTTCACTTCGCTGCGGCTGGCCAGCACCAAAGCGCCCGACAGGTCGCTTCGCTGGCTCGATCGGCAGGGCTTTCCGTTGTACGTCATGCCCCACCCCAGGCATCCCAAGAAAGTCTCGTTGGTCGCTGGATTGTAGACTCCACCGGCGACGGGCCGGCCGTCTTCCACCATGGCCACGGAAGCGCAGAACTCCGGGATTCCGGCGACAAATTCGCGCGTGCCATCGAGGGGATCGACGACCCAAACTCGGCGTTTCTCGAGTCGTGTGCCATCATCCACTGCTTCTTCGGAAAGCCAGCCTTCCTGCTCCCGCAGCAGTTCCCGGCGCAATACCCCATCGATCTGGCGATCGGCTTCGGTTACCGGGTCATGACCGGCCTTGTACTCGGCTTCGATGTCTCCCGGAGTGAAGCGCCGGAAAACTTCCCCGGCAGCCTCGAGAGCTGCTTGGATGCGCCGCAGCGTTTCCTCACAGGAAGAAGTAATCATGAGCCAGAGAGCACCCGGCGTTCATGCCCAAAGCATTCGTGCGCCCGTCGCCAGCAAAACCGCGCAGAGAAGCCGCCGCAGCCAAGGCACGGGCATTCGCGTGCTCAAGTGAGAGCCGAGCACGCCTCCAGGAATGGAGCCAATTACCAGCAAGCCGACGAGGGAGGAGTCGACGTTCCCCATCTTGAAATGAAGCAGGCTGGTCACTCCCGTCAGCAGGACCGCATGAACAATATCCGTGCCGACCATTACCTTCGGGGAGAAGCTGTAGAACAGCAACAAAAGCATCATGATGATGCTGCCCGAACCGACCGAGGTCATGCCCACCAGGAAGCCAGCGAGCAATCCGATCGCCGACACTCCGATGGTGGACTTCATGGTGGGCGGCCGACTCGTGACCCGCTCCTCAATTTGGGATTGAAACATCAACAGGGTGGGCACCACAAGCAGCAGGATCCCTACGGTCGTGGTGATGAAGGTGTTCACTCCATTGCCGTAGGCCAGCCGCAGATCCCGAAGCAATCCGACACCCAGAAGCGAGCCTGGAATACTGCCTGCCGCCAGGCCGAAGACCAGTTTCTTTCGCACCGTCCCTTTGGTGAGGTGTACGTAGCCGGACCCAAGCTTGGTGAGGAAATTGAACAACGCATCCGATCCCACGGCAACAATGGCCGGCACGTGCAGGGCGAAAATCAAAATCGGCAGCAGGAGAACGCCGCCGCCCACGCCGGTCATACCAATCAGTGTGCCGACGCAGAAGCCGATCACGATCTTGGCAAGAATCAGCATACCCACTCGGGGCCCGAGCTCGAGCGCCGGGGATTGGACTAACCGTGACTCCCGTTGACTCCGAGAAAGCCCTCGCGCTCGAGATGCAGCAAAATCTCCTGCGCCGCTTCCTCGGGCGTGAGCTCGGCGGTATTGATCACCACCTGGGCATCGGTGGGTTCTTCGTAAGGGTCGGAGATCCCGGTAAACTCGGGAATGATTCCTGCCCGCGCTTTGGCATAGAGGCCCTTGCGATCGCGCTGTTCGCAGATGGCGAGTGGTGTGGCCACGTGCACCAGGATGAAGCCACCGACGGGCTCGATCATGGCCCGCACCTGTTTGCGAACCGTGTCATAGGGAGCAATCGGAGCGCAAATGGCAATGCCGCCGTTCTTGGTGATTTCCGCCGCCACATAACCGATACGCCGAATATTGATATCGCGATGCTCTTTGGAGAATCCGAGCTCGGAAGAAAGATGCTTGCGCACCAGATCACCGTCGAGGAGAGTCACCGGCCGGCCCCCCTGCTCCAGGAATTTGGTCATCAGCAGGTTGGCAATGGTGGATTTACCCGAGCCCGAAAGTCCGGTAAAGAAAATCGTCAGGCCCTGCTTGTGTCGCGGCGGGAAGCTGCGCCGCAGTTCTTCGACGACTTCGCTGTAGGTAAACCACCCCGGAATTTCCCGCCCTTCATTGAGGCGTTGGCGCAGTTCTGTCCCCGAGATATTCAGCACCCGGGAACCGTTCGGCACCTCGTTGTCCGGGACGTAATAACCCTGATCTTCAAGGTACACCATCATGTTGAAGGGAACCATGGTCACGCCGATGGCAGCCTGGTGCTTTCTGAACAGCGCCTGCGCCTCATAAGGGCCGTAAAAGGGCTTGCCATCGCTGTCTTTGCCGGGACCGGCGTGATCGCGGCCCACGATGAAGTGCGTGGCGCCGTAATTCTTGCGAATGAGAGCGTGCCAAATGGCTTCGCGAGGCCCACCCATACGCATCGCCAGGGGAAGCAGCGACAGCTTGACCGTCCCCCGGGGAAATTTGGGGAGCAGCAGTTGGTAGCAGCGAACGCGGGTGAAATAGTCCACGTCGCCGGGCTTGGTCATTCCGACCGAGGGGTGAATCAACAAGCTGGCCTCAACTTGTTTGGCGGCGCGGAAGGTGAGCTCAACGTGCGCCCGGTGCATGGGATTGCGGGTCTGAAACGCCACCACTCGACGCCATCCCAGCCGGGCAAAATCCGCGCGCAATTCTGCGGGAGTGAAACGCAGGGGACGAAAATCGTAGTGCGAAGGCATCTGCGTGCCTTCCAGGCGGCCCCCGACATACCAGGGATGCGCCTGGTGCAACAAGTAATTCACGCCGGGATGGGCGGGGCTGGTGGTACCGAAGACAGATTCCGCCTCGGCTTGGCGGTCCGGCTTCCACACATCTTCCACATGCAGTAACGCCAGCATGACACCTTCCGCATCACGCAAGGCAACTCGGCTCGAGCCCGGCTGCAAACTGCGGGCAAAATCCTCTGCAACATCAAGCGTGATCGGCATGGGCCAAAGGACATCGCACCCCAGCTGCATGCGTTGACACACGCCTTCATAATCGTTGCGGTTCAGGAAGCCAGTCAGCGGGGAGAACCCGCCGCACAACAGCAACTCCAAATCGCAGATCTGGCGTGCGCTCAAGTCCCACGACGGCCATTCCCGCGAGCGCGCTTTCAGTTCGAGGATTTGTTCGGCTGGCGCCATCAGGTTGACGAGGGATCCTCCGTGTGGCGCAACCAGATGGCTTTTGGGGGCTGTCAAACGCGTCTACCTCCGGGGCGGTTGATTGTGTCGCGCGATCCGACGTGCCTGGCCGCAGGCAGACTCTGAAGCCGGAGTCTCCGCAAACCAGGAACGAATCCCACGACGCCGCAGGGCGCTTGATTCGCTGAGAAGAACGTGGGCCGGTCGGGTCGAGCGATAGTCTGCAAATCTCATTCCTTTACTAAGGTATAGGATTCGGCTAACCCCGTGCCAGCACTTGCCTTGTTGGCGGGAGAGTTTCAGCGGGCGCCGCGATGTGCAAACTTTTGCCACAAAATTCTCGCCCCACCGGCGTAGCATCGCGCCGGCTCGAAGGTGTCGCGGCTGCGTCCTAGGAGCCTATCTTGCTTGAGGTTTCCCCTCTGTCTCGCGCCAGCTCATCCTCGGCGGATCGCGTCTCCTGTCTTCGTCCACTCTCTTTCCACGAGTATTTCAACAGGCACCATACCGCCCGCAGCCCGTCCTGCCAGCTGATTTTCTTTCCCTCTTCATAGGTGCGGCCCCAGTAGCTGATCCCAACCTCGTAAATGCGCAGACGCCGCTTGGCGACCTTGATGGTGATTTCCGGCTCGAAGCCGAAGCGGTCTTCTTCGATGGGAATGGATTGGATCACGGACCGTCGAAAAGCCTTATAGCAGGTTTCCATGTCGGTGAGATTAATGTTGGTGAGACAGTTGGAAAGCAGCGTCAGCAGGCGGTTTCCGACCGAGTGCCAGAAATAGAGCACGCGGTGGGGAGCGCCGCCCAAAAACCGGGAACCGTACACCACATCGGCCTTGCCGTGGATCAAAGGCTCAAGAAGCACCGGGTAATCGCCCGGGTCATATTCGAGATCGGCATCTTGTACGATCACGAAGTCACCGCAGGCTTCGGCAATGCCGCGTCGCAGGGCCGCCCCCTTTCCCGAATTGCGGGCGTGAAGCAAGACCCGCATCTGAGGGTGCCGTTTCTCGAGTTCGAGGAGAGCTTCTCGCGACCCGTCGTCGGAACCATCGTCGACGCAAAGCAACTCGATCTCGAAGGGGACAGCCAGCACACGTTCGACGGCTTGCCGTAACGTTGCTTGCTCGTTGTAGACAGGCATCACAACGGAGAGTTTCATGACGCAAAGAGCCGCTCTAGTTTAGATCATCACTACCCAACACGCACTTTTTCCCTTGCTTTCCTTCATCATGCCGCTTTCCTGCCCAAAGGAGCGGCCAATTCTCAATGTCAAGAAGTGTAATTAGTACCATCCTCCCTTACACGGTCCAGAAATTTTTGACTACCCGATATCCCTTAAGGGAAGGCCATCGTATCGATCGACCGGCCCAGTGGTCCAGCCCGAAGGTTTCTCAAGCGGCCCTCGGCCCTAGGGCGATATTTGCCGGGATCAGTTCCGGCCGTCGCGGTGGAGCTACAAGTCCTCACCCTCGGTAGTGACTACGGCTTTAGTTTTTCGTAACTTAGCCTAGCGTCGCCCGGGGTCGGGGGAAGGGGAGAAACTGGAGAAGGAAGTCTCCATGCGGAAGGTCTGGCGTTCGAGGCGGCTTCGGTTCCTGGAGCATGTGGAAAAACCCACATCTCACGGGAAGTTCCTGGCAGCGTACATGCACCACTGGGCGAAAATCAAGATTGTATTTCGCTTCTTCTCGTTGGCTGGATGCGAAGGCGCACCGGCAGGTGTCGAGCCGCTGTCCGGCTTGTGGTCGAATCGAACCTGGGGAGAACTAACGTCCACCAGTTGCCGGGGACGCCGGTAACGTGGAGTTCGGAGCGCAGGGGGGGCCGTCAGCGTACGCTCGATGGCCAGGGACGTTCGTCCTGTCGCATGCGTCTATCCTTTGCCGGGGTACTGTGGCTCTCTCCACTAGAACTCAACCGCCTGAGGGCGATTCTGTCAAACCAGGAGCTGAGATCATGAAAATCAAGCCCATTCACCTGGGTCCACGCGAGCAGCAAATCGCCGATCTGCTGCTCGAAGGTTGCGACAATGCGGAAATTGCCAAACAGCTGAACATGGCCCGGCGCACCGTCAAGGCCCATTTCAATCGGCTTTTTCTGCGCTTTGGAATCAGAAGCGGAATCAAGCGGGTCAAGCTCGCAACACTTTTATATCGGAGGCAACTATGCTTGGAAGGGAGCGTCGCGGAGACCGGGTGCCAAGTGAGAAAGAGCAGCGAGTCATTGAGCTCGTCGCTCAAGGACTCAAGAATAGTGAAGTTGCCCAAGCCATCGGGACCACCGAACACGTTGTCAAAAACTATCTTCGAACTATCTATGACAAGCTCGGGCTCTGGAATCGGGTCGAATTAGCGTTGTGGTACGAAGCCCGGCGTCCCTTGAAAATATTGCCCTGATGCGCCGGCGTCGATGAAGCCGGGCGAGCAGGCGGAAGATCCGAGTCGTCGATGATCGGTGGCAGAAGCTCAGCAGCCCCAGTAAGGCGGGGATCCTTGAAGCCAGGAACCCGTCCGCGGCTGGGTATTGCCCCGACTTCGACTGCTTGGGAGAGTGGCACCTTGTTCCCCGTGTCCGGGGCGGGGGGGCTGCGTCGATTCGCCTCGCGCGGGAAGTTATTCGCAGGCCTTGAGCGCGGCGGGCTTGAATTGATCGAGTTGTGCGTCCCGTTGGGTTGCCATTTTCCCGCCATCCGTCTTGCCGTATTCTTCTGATCCCGAACAATAGTAGAGCGCGGTGTGCACATCTTCCCAGACTTGCGCGTGGGGATTGCCGCCGAAACCCGGATCTACCGTCGGAGGCTCCGCCAGGCCGAGGCCGACCAGAGCGCGCTCGAACAAAGTGAGCGAAGGTTGAGAAGTTTTCGTTCGCGATTTTGGTGCCGGCTGGTGCGGACTCCACCAGCCAATCGCGAGGAGGAGCACCAAGAGAGAGATGACCACGGAGACGTCGCCCTGATGTCGGCCGAGCCACCGTCTGCCCGGAGAATCGTTCTCCTTCAAGGATTCAAGCCAGGTGCGGGCTGTCGCCGCCGATGTCCAGGGCGATTGCCCAGCGGGCTTCTCGTTTGCCAGAAGGATTCGGATTTTGCTCTCGGTCTCGGTTGTTTCCGCCGCAGGTGGAAGTGAATCGAGAGCCAAGGCCGCACTGCCGTCGACCGCCGGCGTGTCCGGGACGCCACCGTCCGCATGAGCCAGAACGGGGAACGGTACCGGTACGGCAGGGGCGACTTCGCCTTCGAGAAGAAACTTGCTGCTCGGTTCGGGGTCGACGCCGCCGAGAGTCAGTGGCGCAGGAGCAAGTTCGCTGCGTGAGGAAGAAAACTCGAGCGAACGCGGGGTTCCGCATCGTCCGCAGAAACTCTCGCCCTCGCCAAAAAGGAACCCACATTGCTGACAAGCAGAACTCAGTTGGCTCGCGCCAGCCGACTCGTCCGCCTGGCTGGGCGCTGCCAGCGGCGACTCTGGGACCTCAGGCACGCTGGCCGCGACCAGCTTCAGTTCGTCCTTGAGCGCGACCGGTCCGGCCGAAATCGCGGTTGCCATCGGCGCAGGCTCATCGGTGAGCTGCGCCAGCAAGTCTGCAATGTCCGGCAGGGGTTCGGCAGAGATCTCCCTGAGCGACTGTTCTCCCACGCTTGCCGGCAGCGCGTCCGGCTCAGGCTTGGTCACCACCTCTTGGGCGCTGGTCGCCGAACCATCCGCGGTGAGGCGCTCCAGTTGCGGCTTGAGCCGCTCGAGAGCCTCGAGCACGGCGGCGTGCTCCTTGGCCAGAGCCTGTTTCCATTGCAACTCGGCCGCTCTGAGGACCGCTTCTCCCATCAGATTCGCCATGACGTGGCAGCTTTGCATCTCGGGAGCGGTCATCGATTGTGCTTGGGCAAAATTCAGTTGCAAAAAGCCAACCATGGTCAGCTTGTCGTAAAACGGAAACAGGATCGGATCGGGAGCGCTCCCTTGGAGATGCTCACGGCGAGAATCGCTCGGCATGGGCTCGCGCGTCTTGTCCTTCTGCAACAACTCTGCGATGTTGGTTGGAATGGGGACGATGGAGCCCGCCAGTGATTTCAAGGTTCCCGCCGCCGCACAGTACTCGAGCTGGTCATTCCGGAGGAAGGCCACCGCGATCGCGCTTGCACTCGTGATTCTCTCGAGTCGCTCCACGATCACTTTGGCCGCTGCGGAAGCGTCGGAGAGCGAGCGAAGCAGGGCTTGCGCTTCGGCGATCTCCACCAGAGTCGCTGCGGGATCAAGAGGCTTTTGTGACGACGCGCCCTGCTGCCGGGCGGAGCCGGCGTCGAGCACCGGTTCAAACGTCGTTTGGTCGGGCGCGGGTGTTGAGAATGCGTTGGCTACTTGTGGTTCCACCGTGTCGCGTTTCCTTTGTCGTTTCAAAAACTGACGCCCCGGATGGTGCAATTCGCCAACCAAACACGGCGATCTGGCCCGACGCCTCCCGATTCTACCAGTCGCGCTTCCCCCGGACCACGCCCATCTTCGACCCGTTAACCCACTCCAGGGTAGCGAGTTATCTCTTCCTCATCGCAGCTCAACTGCTAGGTTACCGAAGGGTGAGAGCGGGTTACTTCGATACTGTCTCGTTTTGATGTGCAATTACTTGCACATAATCGTGGAAGGTTGATCGACTTCGCTCGGGACGGGCAGCCCCGTCAGCGATCAGCGGATTGGTTCTTTCGACCCTGCCTGGGTCCGAGTTCAGGCGGAAGCAAGGCAGGGGAAGGATGACTCGGTCGGTATTGCCGCCAAGGGAGTTTTCCACAGGGGGTCAACGCGCATTCAGAGCGATCAAGATCTTTCCATACGTGGACAAGAGGAGAGAAAATATGGCTGCTCAACGTAAGCCTTCTTCCCCGGGTGCGTTTCCCTGACCCCGCTTGCACCAGGTTGGGTGCACCTGGCTGTGGAAAGCAGGCAAGTAATAGAAAAACCAGCGATTGAGAACACGACAAGGTGGTTGACGCGGCCCTCTCGATGCGGTAAACAGCTTAGCAATTTAAGAGTGGGTTATCTGAAGTCTATGCCGTCTCGTTCCTCGGGTCTGAGCCATCTCGCCATTTCGAAAAAGCCCCGATGGGCTGTGCTCAAGATCTTGCATGCTTGGCGAACCGAGCGGCCCAATTCCCATGTCATGTCCTGAGCCAAGTCAACAAAGAGCTACGGTTTTGGTGATTGAAGATTGTCCAGAAGTCCAACGCTATCTCCGTGTCTTGCTCGAGCTCGACTACTACCACGTCGAGGTCGCTAGCAACGGTGAGGAAGCCTTGCAGCGCATGCAGGAGGGCTGCACTCCCGAGCTTGTGCTGCTGGACATGCAAATGCCCGGCATGGACGGCCTGAAAACCTTGCAAAGCTTGCGGGATCTCCAACCCGGCTTGAAGGTGATTATTTGTTCCGGGGAAGACCATCCTGAAACCATTCGACAAGCCATTTTGTTGGGGGCGCAGGCTTACCTCGTCAAGCCGGTCCCGCGTCTGTACTTGTCCGCGGCGGTGGAGGGTTGCCTTGGCAGCGGGAGCGAGACCGCCACGTGTTGCATCACATACCCTTCCACCATGGCTGACCGACTGAATTGACTAGGGTCGGACGGCAAGTCGCACCTGGCTGTCCAAAAACTCCTGCAGTTGATGCCTTTCCTGGTCAGACATGGCGAGAAATTTTACGCTGATCCCGTAGCCGGGCGCGCTCGAGACCACTTGGGTTTTCGCCCATAATTTGAGGTCCTTTACCCAGATGGCAATTCTAGCTTCAGTTCCCTTAGGCAGCGGGTTCGACATCTCGACGAAGCACCCCCCTAAGCTCATATCACTAGTTCTGGCCCGAATCGGAACCGACTGATCGCTGGGATAGATTTCCACCGAGGTCGTACACTTCAGTCGTGGGTATGCTCGTCGCTCCTGCGATTCCTCGGCGAGGCTAACAGCTGTGGTCTCCGACAGGGGAAAATCCCAGAACGGCTTTTCCGGAGACAGACTCAGCAACCCAAGATGGCCAAACTTCGGGCTGCCAGTTTCGCCGATCCACCTTACTCGAAAATGGGCCTTGGTTTGGCCGTACGTCAGGCCAATGATCTCGTCGACCTTGAGTTCGGCTTGTACGCCACTCAACTCCACGCCAAACCGGCTTACATTGACCGTAGAGACCTTCTCGGTGAAGATTCGCCCATGGCGATCTGTGCCAAAGATTCGCACCGGGACGCGCGTCTCGTTTCTCGGCTGCTGACGGTCTCCCATGAGTAAAACCAAATTTGCGAGCTGTTAGGTTAGTGTCGTGATTCTACTCGAAAACGCGCCTTCGCCCAAAGGACCTTGCGTAACTAGGCTGTCGCCGGGTGATGACCCTTCGAGTACCCCCGTGCGAGCCTACCGTCCTCCCAGCTACGACGGGATTCGGCAAAACGCTGCAAAACCTTGCACACGGCAAGCTGCTGCGATCTTTCCCAATCCTGCTTCCAACAGGCAGTTGGCCGGGAACTCGACGGCAGCTGAATTGCTTCAAGGGAGTGAGAAGTCGCCGACTGAGTTCTTTCTGGCAGCGGTCGGCCCGGGAAAAATGGAACATAAAGAAACCTTCTGGATGACCTGTGATTCCTTCGAGCAGTTACGCGCCGAATACGGCCCTTTTCATACCCGCGCTGAGGCCGAGGTCGAAGCGCAAAAACTCGGGTTCGGCTATCTGTTGCGCTACGAACACCTCATCGATGAGAATGACGAAATTCAAGAGGTACGTTGCATCTTCATTGAATTGCCCCGCGCGAAATCTAAGGTTCGCTTAGCCAGCCCGCGCGGCCAGGTTCGGGAAAGCAAGTATCACACTCGCTGCGCCACGTGTGGGGAGATGGCCGTGCACGAGGAACCTTGGCGGGCCGAGGTGTGGGCTGATATCCATGAGTTCGAGCGGCGGCGTCACCGCGTGCGATTATTCGAACAGAGCCAAGGAGCCGGCCTCAGGGAGATCGGGGACTGGCGCGACCGCTGTCGATAAGCCTTCCTGACCCACGCAAGTCACGTTCCCATCTGCAAAACTCCATCATTTTCTGCTAGTCTGTTGCCCGAGAGTGCGGTCTGCGGTCGGCCCTTCCGAGAGCCCTCTATGGCCCTGGTGTTACTTGTGCTGCTAGCGCTAATTCCTTTGTTAGGTGTGGCATGGATTGCTGCCTATGGCTCTCTATTCCCGCAGCCGACCATCGATGCCCTGTTCACCTCCCTGATTCTACTGTCGACGTCCGCCATTTTCGGAATGACCGCTTTATTCGAGGTGCGCAGATATCTGTCGGGCGCGAGTGGGGGCGGCGGGGGGGTGGCAACCCCCTCCTCTCTCTCGCGTTCGGTACGGCGCGGAAGGGTGAAGGAAGTGACTTTCTATGAAGCCGATGTAGGACAGCCAAATAAATCGATTGTCACCCTGTCGGATGATGGCCGTTCGGCGGAGATGCTGGTTCTCTCCGGGGATGTTCGGAATGCGCTTCCGGTAGGACAGAAGGTTCAGATCACCTTACGCAAGCAAGGCGGAGAGAACGTTCTGGTTGACGTGCAATATTCATGATCCGCGCCCCAGAACTGTTACCGACGTAACCCTCGATCGCAAGTTCTATCTCGCTCTGTCTGCCACAGGCCCTTGAAAATTCAAAAGAGTGGTTCCCGGGACCTGTCGGTTTGCGCACAGAGGGGATGATGCCGGCCAGTGGGACGTTCCAGCCGATCGAGGAAGCACCAGCATCGGTGCCATCGATGCTCGAACGCGCGGAGCACATTCAGCGTGAGATTCACCAGCTCTCGGGCCGGGACCTGCAATTGTGGTCCATCGGGATTCTGGTGATGCTGGTTCTCGCCTCCGGCGTTCTGGCTTTGGTGTTCCCCAATTTAGTCTGGGCCGAGCATTCCATTCACATCCAAACAGCTTACCTGCCGCAGCTATTCTTTGGCCTTATTTCTCTCATCTTGTTGTTTAACATTTATCTTCTCCAGCAGAAGATCAGTCTCAACCATACCCGGGGTCGACTCATCGGGGAATTGGTGCTCAACGAACGTCTGGAAAGCCTGTCGCTGGTAGATCCGCTCACCCAGCTCCTCAACCGTCGTGCGCTCAATGAATTGATTCCGCGGGAAGTGGCCCGCGCCAATCGCTACGGACGGCCGCTGACCTTCCTGGCCATGGATCTGCGAGGCTTTCGTGAGATCAACGCCAAGTTCGGAATGAACGAGGGTAACCAGCTGCTCGCGGAATTTGGCAAGCTGCTGAAGAGTAATTTTCGCGGCTGCGACATCCTTTTGCGCCAAGGAGATGACGAATTTATCGTGGTCCTGCCGGATACCTCGGAGGAGGAAGGCGAGGCTGCCTTGCACCGCCTGTTGCGCTCAGTCAAACAATGGAATTCGAACCGCAGCAGGACTTACGAGCTCGCTTTGGCGTGGGCCGTGGCGCCCTACATCCTCGGCAGTGACGTCGCCGACGTGCTGCGCAACCTGGACCGCAAGATTTTCCAGAAAAAACACAACCTGATACCCGTGTTCTAGCTCGGCCGTCGGCTGCAAGGGCGCCGGGGTGTCAGGACGAGCGGGTTTCGCTCCCAGTCCTCACCGCGGCGCAACGCGCCGCCCCCTGCAAGCCGGCTTTGTCATTGGTGATGACATGAACCGGTATGCCTTCGAGCAAAGGCCGCATCCTGCCCTTGCTGGTAAAGGCTTCAAGAAAGAGGGGCTCGGCCAATTTGGCCAGTATCTTAGGAGCGATACCGCCCCCGATAAACACGCCCCCGGTCGCCATCAGTTTGAGGGCTAGATTTCCGGCCTCGGCTCCATAAGCGGAAACAAACAAGGTGAGCGCCTGCTCGCACAGGGCGCAGCGACCCTCGATGGCTGCGCTTGAGATGGCGGCCGCGGCATCGCCGTCGTGCATCGCTTGGCTCAGCCACGAAGGTTCGGTTCCGCGACCGGTATCGCGAAGGAAGTGAAAAACGTTGACCAACCCCGGTCCCGAAACCACCCGCTCATTGCTGACATGACCATAGCGGGAAGCCAGGTACCGCTGCAACTCGATCTCGAGCTCATTGCGGGGTGCAAAGTCCGCGTGGCCTCCCTCGCAGGCGAAGACTCGATAGTCCAATCCATCCCAATACAGGCCGGCCTCCCCCAGTCCAGTGCCGGCGGCGATGACCCCCTGGTTCCCGATTGCCTGTGCGTTCCCGGGATTGAGCGACACCACATCTTTGGCGTCGAGGGTGGCGATCCCCCAGGCATTTGCCTCGAGGTCGTTGATGATCAGAGCTTGCTCGAGCTTTAATTCTTTGGCTAGCTGTTTCGCCTCGACGACCCAGGGCAGATTGGAAGTCTCGACTCGGCCGTTGTGCACCGGGCCGGCGACGCCAAAGCAGGCGGCGTCGGCGTCGAGGCGGGAATCATCGAGAAATCGGAGCACGATTTCGTCCAGGCCGCGGTAGTCGCGGCTGGAAAAAACCGAGTCGGAGACCATGCGAAAACGGCCGTTCGATACATCGAAGAATGCCAGTCTGGCATGGGTACCTCCGATGTCGCCGGCGAGGATCATTTCTCGAAGTTCCTCCAGCGCCGACCGTCACGCTCCAGCAGTTCGTCGGCTTCCCTCGGCCCCCAGGTGCCGGCAGCGTAGTTGGGAAAGTTCCGCGGGGGCAGCGCTTTCCAGACGTCGAGCACCGGGCTCACTACACACCATCCCGCTTCCACCATGTCGGCCCGTTGAAATAAAGTTGCGTCACCGATCATCGAATCGTGCAAGAGCCGTTCGTACCCTGTACTCGATTGCGTGCCGAAGTAGTCGTGGTACTCAAAATTCATGTCGACGGCTCCCAGCCGCATAATGGGCCCGGGAACCTTGGCGGCGAACTGCAAGGAGATACCTTCCTCCGGCTGGATATGGAGCACCAGTTGATTGGGCATGAGGTTCTCGACCGGAGTGTCGCGGAACAAAACAAACGGAGCACGCCGAAACTGAATGACAATATGCGTGTTCTGCGCCAGAAGACGCTTCCCGGTACGCAAATAGAACGGAACATCCGCCCACCGCCAGTTATCGATGGCCAGCTTCATGGCGACGAAGGTTTCCGTCTTGGAATCGGGAGGCACGTCCTCCTCCTCTCGATAACCTGGAACCCTTTGTGCCTGCTCGATGCCCGAGTCGTATTGTCCCCGCACCGTGCGGCTGAGCACCTCTTCCGCGCTCAACGGCTGAATCGCGTGCAAGATCTTGGCCTGTTCATCACGCACGGCATTGGCCTGAAAGGAGATGGGGGGTTCCATGGCAGTCAAGCTGATGAGCTGCATGATGTGATTGGGAACCATGTCCCGCAACGCCCCAGCATGATCATAGTAGCTGCCGCGCTGTTCGACTCCCACCGTCTCGGACACCGAGATTTGCACATGATCGATGTAGCGCCGATTCCATATGGGTTCGAAGATTCCGTTAGCGAAGCGGAATGCCAAGATGTTCTGCACGGTTTCTTTGCCCAAGTAATGGTCGATGCGATAGATCTGCTTTTCGCTGGCCACCTTCAGAAGCTGCTGGTTGAGGGCTCTCGCCGATTCGAGATCGTGCCCAAATGGCTTCTCGACAATAATCCGCCGCCAATGCTGGCCATCTTCCCCGGTGAGGCCCACGGCAGACAACTGCCCGACAATCGCAGCAAAGAACTGGGGCGCGGTCGCCAGGTAGAAGAGGCAATTTCCCTGGGTGGAGTGATCCTTCTCGACCTTGCTCAGGAAGTCTTTCAGTTGCAAGTAGATGTTGCGGTTGTCAAACTCCCCGGTGAGGTAATAGACCCTGCCCAGGAACCACTCGATCACGTCTTGGTCGGCATCGGCTCCGGCATAGTGGGTGAGGTCCTCGGTCACCGACTGGCGGAATTGTTCTGTGGACATCGCTCCATGAGAAAGCCCGAGGATGGCAAACTCGCGGGACAACAACTGTTGCCTGGCCAGGTTATAGAGCGCGGGAATGAGCTTGCGCCGGGTGAGATCGCCGGCAGCCCCAAAGATGACCATCACGCAGGGGTCCCCGGGTCTGCCCGAGCGCGCTGGCTGAGTCAGGGAGATTTGGGCTGTGTCGAGCATCGTTCTACCTCGTGGGCTTTCCTCGTATCTTACCGTGCTGGCCATGGGAACCTAACCGAAGGACTAGAACAGATCTCCTAAGCCATCTGGCTGGTCACCGGCTCCACATGACCTCCGAACTTCTGCCGCATGGCCGAGAGCACCTTCTCGGCAAAGGTGTGCTGCTGACGCGAGCGGAAGCGGGTAAACAGGGCGGCGGAGAGTACATCGACGGGGACGGCTTCGGCAATCGCCGCCTCAATCGTCCAGCGCCCCTCGCCGGAATCCTCGACGAAGCCGGTGTATTCTGAGAGTGTAGGACTCTCTGCCAGGGCCGTCGCGGTCAAGTCCAGGAGCCAGGAACTGATGACGCTCCCTCGTCTCCACATTTCAGCAATGTCTGCCAGAGCCAGCGGGTAACGTTGTTCCTCCGGCAATTGCTGGCTGGCGGCGTTACGAAGGATGTCAAACCCCTCGGCGTAAGCCTGCATGAGCCCGTACTCGATGCCGTTGTGCACCATCTTGACGAAATGGCCTGCCCCGCTCGGCCCACAGTAAAGGTAGCCTGCTTCGGCCGTGCCCGCCTGGTTTTCCCGTCCAGGCGTGGCCGCGATATCTCCTCGCCCGGGAGCTAGGGTCTTGAGAATAGGATCCAAGTAGGCGACCACCTCTTTGGGTCCTCCGATCATCATGCAATATCCGCGCTCCAAACCCCACACACCACCGCTCGTTCCCACATCGACATAGTGAATTCCCTTGGCTTTAAGCTGCTGGGACCGTCGGATGTCGTCCTTGAAGTAAGAATTCCCTCCATCGATGAGAATATCCCCCGCTTGCATTTTTGCCGCGAGCGCCTGGACGGTCTGTTCCGTTGCATGGCCGGCTGGCACCATCAGCCACGCTACCCTGGGTTTCCCCAGTTTGCTGGCCAAATCGACCAGCGAAGTCGAAGCCAGGGCACCTTCCGCGGCCATGTGCTTCACCGGCTCGGAGCTGAGGTCGCTCACTACGACCTCATGCCCTCCCCGCAACAGCCGCCGTGCCATGTTGGCGCCCATACGCCCCAGACCGATCATTCCCAGTCTCATGCTTGTTCCTTACTTAGACGCCTGCGAACTGGCTTCCACGGCTTTGAGCAGCGTGGTGAAGGAATCCGCAAACAGCCGAACTCCATCATGGGTCAGCTTGTCGGTAACTTCTCTGATCGAGATCCCTGTTCGTGCCAGCCTTTCCATGGTTTGATTGGCTGATTCGAGATCTTCCGTCAAACTCGCGCGCGCCCGCCCGTGATCGCGGTAAGCATCCATGGTGGCTGGCGGCATGGTATTCACCGTGTCGGGGCCGATCAGCTCTTCGACGTACATCACATCGCGGTATTTCGGATTCTTGGTACTAGTACTGGCCCAGAGCACGCGCTGTGTTCTTGCACCTTGCCTGGCCAGTTGTTCCCACCGCGCGCCGCGGAAGATTCGCTGATAGCGTTGATAAGTCTGTTTTCCGTTGGCGATTGCCACTTTGCCCAGGATGCTCTCGAGTGTGGTTTTCTGCCCTTCCCCGCTTGCCGTCTTGAGGCGGTCTTGCGCTATCGAGTCCACCAGGGTGTCGATGCGGCTAATGAAGAAGCTGGCCACACTCCCGATTCTGCTAACATCTCCGCCCCGCGCCGCAAGCTTCCCCAGACCGGCGATGTAAGCTTCGGCCACCTGCTCGTAGACTTCCTGGGCAAACAACAGGGTGACGTTGATATTGATGGCTTCACTCGTGAGCTGCTCGAAGGCGGGGATGCCTTCTTGGGTCCCGGGAACCTTGATCATGACATTTTCACGGCCTACGGCCTTCCACAACCGACGCGCTTCCTGCAAGGTCGCCTCGGTATCGTGGGCCAGGAAGGGAGAAACTTCCAGGCTGACATAACCGTCCCTCCGGCGGGTGCTCTCGTACACCGGCCGCAGGCCATCGGCTGCATCCTGAATATCGCGTATCGCCAGAAGCTCGTAGCGGCCTCGGGCATCGAGATCCGTCCTGCGGGCTAAGTCCTTCAACCGATCCGAGTAGTACGTGCTTTCGACAATGGCCTTTTCAAAGATCGACGGGTTCGAGGTCATGCCCGCGAGACCATCTTCTTCCATCAATCGCTTGAGTTCCCCGGTCTCGATCAGGTCGCGTCGGATATAGTCCAGCCATACCGCCTGTCCGAGCTTCGAGAGGGCCTTCAAAGGGTTCGTGGCTTTTTCCTTTTCCAGAATTCCAGTGGGCTGCATACTAACCTCTAGATTGAAATCGACTTCAGCTTAGCAGTTCTGCGACATGGCTATTTCGACTCCGCGATGGCCTCCCGTGCCGCTTCGACCACCTTCTCGGGAGTGAATCCGAATTTCCGGAACACATCTTTGCCGGGCGCGGAAGCGCCAAAGCGGTGCATGCCAATCGTCTTCCCGTTGGGGCCAACATAACGGTCCCAACCCAAGGTGGAGGCTGCCTCTACCGCCACACGGGCCTTCAGCGGTGCGGGCAGAACATGATTGCGGTATTGTTCGCTCTGCTCTTCAAAAAGGCTCCAGCAAGGCATGCTGACCACGCGCACCTTAATTCCTTCGGACTGCAGTTGCTGGCAGGCGGCCAGGCAAAGGCTCACTTCACTTCCTGTCCCCATCAGAATGACTTCTGGTTGTCCGTTGGGCGGGTCGGCCAAAATATACCCTCCTTTGGCTAGACCTGACGCGGATCCATACTTCGACCGGTCGAAGGTGGGGAGAGCCTGGCGGGTCAGCACCAGCGCTGTTGGCCTATGCTTCAGAGGAAGGATCACCTTCCAAGCTTCCACCACTTCATTGGCGTCGGCAGGCCGAATCACCAGCAGATTCGGCATGGCCCGCAATTGCGCCAGCTGCTCGATCGGTTGGTGCGTCGGACCATCCTCCCCCAAGCCTATGGAATCGTGGGTGTAGATGAAAACGCTAGGGATCTCCATGAGCGCCGCCAGGCGGACGGCGGGCTTCATGTAGTCGTTGAAATTGAAGAAGGTTCCGCCATACGAGCGCAGTTTGGCGAGGGCCAATCCGTTCACGGCGGCTGCCATGCCGTGTTCGCGAACCCCGAAGTGCAGATTTCGTCCGCCATAGCTGCCGGCCTGGAAGTCGCCCGCGCCCTCGAACTTGAGCCGGGTGCGGTCCGAGGTTGCCAAATCGGCTGAACCACCGATGAGCCAGGGGAGGCGCTGCGCTACTTGATTGAGGACCTTTCCCGAACTGTCCCGCGTGGCCATGCCTTTCGCATCGGCGGGAAATTGCGGCAGGTCCCGATCCCAGCCGGGAGGAAGTTCGCGGTGCTCCATCCCCGCGATCTGCTCTGCGAGCTCGGGGAATCGCCTTGCATATTCGGCATACAGTTGCATCCAGTTTTCCCTCAGTTCGTGCCCGCGCCGGCCAATGCCCTGCTCAAAATGCTCCAGAACCCCGTCGGGAACCAGGAACTTCGAATCTTCCGGCCAACCATACGACCGCTTCGCCAGACGCGCTTCTTCCTCGCCAAGAGGCTCTCCGTGAGCCGCATTGGTGTCTTGCTTGTGGGGAGCTCCATAACCGATGTGGCTGTGGACCCTAATCAGAGTTGGCCCTTCCGTGGTCTGCTGGAACCGGCGATAGGCATTGTCTAACGCATCCAGATCGTTCGCATCGGCTACGTCCGTGACCGTCCAGCCGTAGGCGGAAAAGCGCTTCCCGACATCCTCGCTCAAGGACCAGGCAGCGGGGCCGTCCAGGGTGACGCGATTGTCGTCATAAATCCAGCACAGGTTGGCCAGCTTCAAGTGCCCAGCCAGGGATGCCGCCTCGCTGCCCACGCCTTCCATGATGTCGCCGTCCCCACAAAAGGCATAGACATTGTAGTTGAATATCTCAAAGCCAGGACGGTTGAGATGGGCGGCTCGCCACCGGCTGCCGATCGCCATGCCAACACTGGTTCCAACTCCCTGACCGAGCGGACCGGTGGTGGTTTCAATCCCACCGGCGATGCGGTATTCGGGGTGGCCAGGGGTCTTGCTATCCAGTTGGCGAAACCGCTTGATGTCTTCTAAGCTGATGGCGAATTCGCCGGTGGACTCATATTCAGGGTTGGTGCCGCGAACCCGGGTCAGGTACAAGATCGCGTACAGCAACATGGACGCATGCCCGTTGGAAAGCACGAACCGGTCACGATCGGGCCACGTCGGATCTTGGGGATCGAAACGTAGGAAGTGCTGCCACAGCATGTACGCCACGGGAGCCAACCCCATGGGGGCGCCGGGGTGTCCGGAATTGGCCTGCTCGACCGCGTCGATGGCCAGCGTACGGATGGTGTTGATGCTCAGGGTTGCCAACTGTTTGCTGGTCAGGATTTGCTCACTCACTGCCATAAACGTTTCTCCTCGTTCTCGAAGATTTTGATGTTCGAGGCGTCTCGAAGTTGCCGCAAAGCGTCGATCATGCAGTGTATCAAGATTGCCACCTGCGTAGGGTCAGAAACCCCAAGATTGGTTTCCGGGTGGCAATTGGCCTTGGCTCGTTCCCCGGGGGCAAAGAAAACACAAGCCAAAGGCGTAGAGGGAAGGGATGGCCTACTTGCGCGGACCGATCGGCGGTGTGAGAGTAAGAGGGGAGAATCGCAGGGAAGCTGGATGGATCGGGTTCGGTCACGCCTTCCCATCTTTCTGTCTCGCATTTACAATCAATGCGTAACTTCGATCGAGTGGGTGGAGGACGTGCTGCTCTTCTGCGCTTCCTGAATACGCGTACTCGTATGGGCTTCCATGGCGCTGAAGGAGTCGGAAGCGATTGTCCTGCGGTCTTATCCCGTGCGCGAGGCTGACCTGCTGGTCACACTCTTTACCCGCCTGGAAGGCAAAGTTCGCGGGATGGCCCGTGCGGCGAAGAAATCCAAGCGGCGGTTTGGCGGGGCGCTCGAGCCGTTAACCTATGTCCGGGCCTATTACGCGGATCGCGAGCCGCGCGAACTGGTGCGGCTGGACGCCTGCGAAGTCTTAGAGTCGCCGCTTTCGAGCGAAGTGACCTATCCGCGGGCGGTGGCGCTGGGCCACGTGGCGGAATTGCTCGACGAGCTGTTGCCGGATCGTGAGTCGAATGATCCGGTGTTCCGGCTAACGCTCTCGGTGTTGGCAGGGCTACGCGGCACAGACGTGTGGCTGCCCATTACCTATTTTGAACTTTGGATGACGCGGTTGATGGGCTATCTGCCAGAACTTTCCGCCTGCATGGTGTGCGGGCGGCTGTTGGACGGGAGCCGGGCGTTTTTTCATGGCTTGTCGGATGGGCTGGTGTGCCCGAAGGATAAGCGCTTGGCGTCATCGGAGATGTCGGTCACGTCCCGGGCATGGGCGGCCGAGATGCTTCGCGCTCCGCTCGAGAACTTAGTGAGAGAGCCGTGGTCGAAAGCGCAAGCTGCGGATCTGCGGAAATTTTTGCTACAGACGTTAGAGCGCCACATTGAGAAGAAGCTGGTGACGACAGGGATGCTCGAGAAACTCAACACCTAGCGATTTTGAATCGCCAGGGAGCCGCTAGGATGTTTGCGAGCACCCTCTTGCGAAGCCTGAGCTCCGGCAGGGATAAAAGTTTGTGACCTCCTCCAAGTCAAACCCGCCGACTTTCCAGGGCCTCATTCTGCGGCTCGAGCAGTTCTGGGCGGATCGCGGATGTGTGCTCGGGCAACCTTATGATCTTGAAGTCGGCGCCGGGACGATGGCGCCGCAAACCTTCCTGCGAGTTCTCGGCCCCCAGCCCTACAAGGTGGCGTATCTGCAGCCTTCGCGGCGGCCTGCCGACGGACGCTATGGCGAGAATCCCAATCGCCTTTACAAACACCTGCAGTTGCAGGTGATTCTTAAGCCTCCGCCGGTGAACGTGCAGCAGCTCTATTTGGAGTCTCTGGGCGCCATGGGAATCGATCTGCGCCAGCACGACATCAAGTTTGAAGAAGACAACTGGGAAGCTCCAACTCTGAGTGCCTGGGGCGTCGGCTGGCAAGTCATGCTGGACGGTTTAGAGGTCACACAATTCACCTATTTCCAGCAGTGTGGAAGCCTGGCGCTCGACCCGATCTCGGCCGAGCTCACCTACGGTCTGGAGCGAATTGCGGCATTCCTGCAGGATGTCGATTCGATTTACGACATCGTGTGGGCGCGCGATCCGGAAACCGGCCGGCCCACGACCTATGCCGATGTGCGGCTGGCCGAGGAGGAGCAGTTTTCCGTCTACAATTTCGAAACCGCCGACGTAAGCAAAACCTGGAAGCACTTTGAGTTCTACGAGGCCGAATGCAAGGCACTGCTTGATGGCTACGACGCCCGCAAAGGTAAGAAGTCACACGACGGCAGCCCTCGGGACCAAAGGCGCTTTCCCCTGCTTCCGGCTTACGATCTCTGCCTGAAGTGCTCCCACTTATTCAATATCCTCGATGCCCGCGGCGCCATTTCCGTCACCGAGCGCGTGGGAGTCATCGCCCGCGTGCGGGCCTTGGCGGTGCGGATTGCCAACGCCTACGTGGACCAGCAGAGCGAACCAAGTGCGGAGGAGGAGCCCGAGCCACAACCGAGGGCGAAAAAGCTGGCGGTCATGCCGGTCACCCGGTGAACCGTCCCTTGGGGGGATGATTCGAAGTGTCCTCGCGACCATCAGTCGAGAATCAGCGCAGGCCGGGGTTTTGTAGTGAGGTTCCCCGGTTTGCGAGAATTGGTTTTTCCGAAGATGCCTGACTTTCTTCTTGAAATCGGATGTGAAGAGATTCCTGCCCGGATGATCGACGGCGCTGCCCTCGATCTGCGGGAACGGGTAGCCAAGCTGCTCGAAGGCGAGCGCCTGGCTAGCCACCCGTCCATCTCTCATCTGGAGTCTCCGCGACGGTTAGCGGTTCTGGCCCGAGGAATCTCGCCAGCTCAGCCAGACATCACGGAACAGATCACGGGCCCGCCGGTCTCGACTGCTTTCCAAAACGGTCAGCCCACACCGGCAGCCTATGCTTTTGCCCGCAAAGCGGGAGTCGATCTCGAAAGCTTGGAGCGGGTTGCGACCGCCAAAGGGGAACGCCTCGCGGCGCGGGTCACCCAAAGGGGTCGGACAGCCTCCGAGGTGTTGTCGGATTTACTTCCCAAACAAATCCAAGCCGTCGCCTGGCCAAAAGCCATGTACTGGCGCCGGCCCGGCGAAGTTTTCGTGCGGCCGGTGCGCTGGCTGGTCGCGATGCTTGATCGGGACGTGATTCCGATGGAGCTCGATGGTATTCGCGCCGGCAATGTTTCCCGCGGACATCGAATTCTAGCCGATGGACCCGTCGAGATCCGGGCGGCGGGCGAGGATTATCGAAAGGCGTTGGAAGCTGCCAAAGTCCTCGGTCGGGAGGCCCGCCAGGCACAGGTTACGAAGGCTTTTGCAGCTCTAACCCACACGATCGACGGGGCCCGCTGGCGCGAGGACCCGCCCCTGCTCGACACAGTGGTCAATCTGACCGAATGGCCTGCGGCGATTCTGGGCAGCTTCGACCGCGAATTCCTGAAGCTACCGGAAGAGATCCTGGTCACGGTCATGCGCGATCATCAGAAGTATTTTGCCGTCGAGGATGCCCGCGGCCGGCTGTTGCCCCACTTCCTGGCCGTGCTGAATACCGACGGCGACCCTGCGGGAATCATCCGCCACGGGCACGAGCGCGTGTTGCGCGCTCGCTTCAACGACGCGCGATTCTTCTGGCAGACGGACCAGAAGCATCCCCTGCGCCAGCGCACCCCTTGGCTGAAGAACGTGACTTTTCAGAAGGACCTGGGGAGCTACTACGAAAAAACCCTTCGCATCCAGCGGCTTTCGAGTTGGCTTTGCGAAATCATCCGCCAGAGCGGCATGGCGGTGCGGCCCGGGATCGTGCACAAGGCAGCCTACCTCGCCAAGACGGATCTAACGACCGAATTGGTGAAAGAGTTCACCGAACTTCAGGGAATTGTGGGTGGCCTTTATGCTGGCATCCAAGAGCTCGACACGGGCATGCGAAAAGAGACCCAGGAATTGATCGCCGAGACGATCTATGACCAGTACAAGCCGCAATCCATGGAGGACTCGGTACCGCGTAGCGTCGAAGGGGCGGTCCTCGCCCTGGCCGATAAAGTGGACACGATTGCGGGAATGTTTGCCTTGGGCGTCGAGCCCACCGGTTCGAAGGATCCCTTCGCCTTGCGCCGCCACGCCAATGGGATCGTGAAGATCCTCGCCGAGCATAAGCTGCCCGTTCGATTGAGCCAGCTGACCGAGGATGCACGCGAGGCCTATCGGGGTTCGAACGCGGAGCGAAAATTCTCCACTGCGGTCGATGCTGCGGCGAAACTGCGGGCATTTTTCCGCGAGCGTCTGCAGTTTTACCTGACGGACCGGTTGGGCTATAAGTACGATATCGTGAATGCGGCACTGGCCGCTGACGCCGATGATGTCGTCGATTCGATCGCGCGCGCCGAAGCGGTCGCCAAAGTTCGCCCTTCGCCCGACTTCGAATCCATCTCCGTTGCGTTCAAGCGTATCAAGAATATCCTGCGACAAGCCGAGGCGGCGGGCAAGAAAACAGCCGCAGCCCTGGATCCGAGTTTAATCGAGGAAGTGGCCGAACGAGAGCTGGCCTCTCGAATTCCGCAGGTGGCGGAGCGGGTTGCCGGCCTGCGGCAAGGGAAGAACTATGAGCAGGCGTTGACGGAAATCTCGAAACTTCGGCCGGCCGTAGATGCCTTCTTCGACAAAGTCATGGTAATGGTCGAGGACGACCGCATTCGAGCTAACCGTCTGGCATTGCTTGCGACCCTGTTAGGCGAGTTCTCCACCATCGCCGACTTTTCCGAAATCGTAACCGAGCGGGAAGAAACTCAACCTTCGTGAGAGGACCGAATACTTATGGCGATCACCATTTTCTCTGAAACCGAGGCAGAAACCACCAACGCGCAAGGCAAAACCGCCAAGTACGTCTACTTTTTCGGCGGGGGCAAGGCTGAGGGTGACGGCAAGATGAAAGACGAACTGGGCGGCAAGGGCGCGGGCCTAGCCGAGATGACGAACGCAGGGTTGCCCGTCCCGCCCGGCTTCACCATCCAGACCGAGGCTTGCCGCGAATCCATGCGTCGGGGACAAGTGTCCCAGGAGGTCGACCAGCAGATGGAGATTGCGCTCAAGCGCCTGGAAGAGCTGCAAGGCCAAGAACTCGGGCGCGGCAGTCATCCTCTGTTGGTCAGTGTGCGTTCCGGCGCCAAGTTCTCGATGCCGGGCATGATGGACACAATTCTGAACCTCGGGTTGAACGACGAAACGGTCGAGGCCCTGGCGAAGCGGAGCAACAATCCTCGCTTCGCCTACGATTCCTATCGCCGCTTGATCCAAATGTTCGGCAATGTGGTGCTCGAGATTCCCAAATCCGCGTTCGAGGAAGTGTTTGAAGGCAAGAAGAAGCAGAAGAAGGCCGAACTGGACACCGATCTCGATGCCAAGGCACTCCAGGAGGTCATTGCCGGTTACAAGAAGGTGGTCAAGAAACATAGCGGCCGCGACTTTCCCCAGGATCCGCACCAGCAGCTCATCATGGCGCGCGATGCGGTGTTTCGCTCCTGGAATAACGATCGCGCCAAGCACTACCGGCGCATCAACAACATCTCGGACGATCTGGGCACGGCCGTGAACGTGCAAGCCATGGTTTTTGGCAACCTAGGCGAGAGCAGTGGTACGGGCGTAGGCTTCACCCGCAATCCCGCAACCGGCGAGAAGGAGTTTTTCGCCGAGTTCCTGATGAATGCGCAGGGGGAAGATGTCGTCGCGGGCATCCGTACTCCGCTGCGCATCGCGGAACTCGAAAGCAAGATGCCCGAGGTTTACCGCCAGCTTCGCGAGATCACCACGCGTCTGGAGAGACATTATCGCGACGTGCAGGACTTCGAGTTCACCATCCAGGATGGCAAGCTCTACATGCTGCAAACGCGCAACGGTAAGCGGACAGGGATTGCCGCGGTGCGGATCGCCATCCAGATGGTGGAGGAAGGTCTGATCACAAAAGAAGAGGCGGTTTTCCGGGTCGAGCCCAATCAGCTCCTGGATTTCCTGGTACCGCGACTCGACGAAAAGGACGTCAAGCCCGAGGATGTGCTCACCGCCCATGGCTTGCCTGCGTCTCCCGGCGCGGCGGTTGGTCAGATTGTGTTTACCGCAGATGATGCCGTCGCCAAGGCCGGGCATGGTGCTGAAAGGCAGCCTGTGATCCTGGTTCGTGCCGAGACTACGCCTGAGGACATTCAGGGGATCGAAGTTGCTGCTGGCATTCTCACCTCCAAGGGGGGCATGACAAGCCACGCCGCCGTGGTCACCCGCGGCATGGGAAAGTGCTGTGTGGCGGGCGCCGGTGAAATCGCGATCGATGAGAGAACGCGCCAAATGCGGGCTCGCGGTCAGGTGTTGCAGGAAGGAGACTGGATCACGCTCGATGGCAGCAGCGGCCGCGTGTTGAAGGGCAGGAAACGACTGCTTCCGCCCGACCCCGAGAACCTGGCCAAGCTCGGAGAATTCATGAAGTGGGCTGAGCCCTTCCGCAAAATTGGGGTCCGGGCTAACGCAGACATTCCGCGGGACGCGGAGAAGGCTCGTGAATTTGGAGCGGAAGGCATCGGCCTATGTCGTACCGAGCACATGTTTTTTGCTCCCAAGCGCGTCCCCCACATGCGGGCGATGATCATGGCGAAGAATGAAAAAGACCGTCGGGCGGCGCTAAAAAAGCTTCTCCCCATGCAGCGCTCTGATTTTGCCGGACTGTTTCGCGTCATGGATGGCCTGCCGGTCACCATCCGCTTGCTCGATCCGCCCTTGCACGAATTCTTGCCCAAGCGGGAGGAGTTGATGGTAGAAATCGCCCTGCTTGAAGCCACCCGGCCAAAATCGCCGAAGCTGAAGGAGCTCAGAACTCTCTTGCGGCGCGTAGAAGAGCTGCACGAGTTCAATCCTATGCTCGGACATCGCGGCTGCCGCTTGGGAATCACCTATCCCGAAATCACGGAAATGCAGGCGCGAGCCATTTTTGAGGCCGCGGTTGCGGTGGAGAAGGAGGGTATCAAGACTCATGCGGAAGTGATGATTCCCCTGACTGCCACGCTGAAGGAGCTGGTGCATCAGGCGGCGATCGTCCGGCGCGTGGCGGAGGAAGTCTTTCAAGAGGAAGGGGAAACCGTCCATTATCTGGTAGGTACGATGATCGAGTTGCCCCGCGCAGCCTTGATCGCCGGGGAAATTGCCCAAGAAGCTGAGTTCTTCAGCTTCGGCACGAATGATCTGACGCAGACCACATTCGGCTTTTCACGGGATGACGTCAATAAGGTCCTGCCCACATATCTAACCGAGGGCATACTCAAGCAGGACCCATTCGCCGTGCTTGATCGTGAGGGAGTAGGGGAACTGGTGCGGATCGGAATCGAGCGTGGCCGCAAAACTCGGCCCCATCTGGAAGTAGGAATCTGCGGCGAACACGGGGGAGATCCCGCCTCGGTAGAATTCTGCCACCAGGTCGGAATGGATTACGTCGCTTGTTCGCCGTTCCGCGTGCTGACTGCGCGTCTGGCCGCCGCCCAGGCCGGCGCCCGCGACAAACTGAAGCTCGCGGCTGACCGGACGAAATAAAGGGCCAGGTCGATCGCTGACAACCATACTTCCACAATGGATTGCATCGAGTTCTTAAAGATACACTTTAGCGAGATGGCTGGCGGAGGGACTGCACACAGGCTAGTGGACCTTTTGTAAACGAGCGATCAACTTCTGGGCTAGGTTCTCCTCCGATTCTGACCAGAGGAGCCGTGAATTGGCTGCGGAATTTTTTTCTGCCTTCATTGTGAAATCCACCAACTTCTGGATGTTGGCGCGAACTCGCGCCTCGGCCTCGCGGGTCAGCGGAATGGATTCTTGCAGAAAAGGGGAATCCAGACCGAAATCGACTCGGATGTGGCCATCCTGTTGGTAAGCCCCATCTTCAAACTCTTCACCTTGCGCTGCAATGATTACGGGTGAGGGTTTCAAAGCCCATTGATTTTGCTTCGCGTCCAAGAACCATAGATCCCAGGCAGCCTCGAACAGATAGGCATAATCCTGGTGCAGCAGATCGGCAGCGACGAGCATCGCTTCCTCCGGCCGGATTCCGGGGTTGAAGCGCCGTTCAAGAATTGTGGCTTCGTTCCATGAAACCGGATGCAGTGCCACGTATGCGATCCCGGGTTGCTGAACCGAAAATGGAAATGCGCGCAGAACCGACAAAGCACGCGGGAGCATATCATCCAACTCGAAGGTTGGGAACCAGAGACTGAGGTATAGCGGATCAGGCACGATGTTTCCAATTACCCCTAGTTTGATTCCAAAACGGCCACCCATGATTCGCTCGTCATCCCCGCCGGTTCCGTAAGCGGGAATTGAGGCGAGAGGAGGCTTTGCGGCTACGCCGACCACTGGTGTTTTCCCATCCAGCAATGAGCTGGAGGGACCCGTATGCAGGCAGCCGACAAACTCCTTTCTCAGCTTTTTGCAATTCAGTCTAGCAGGCAGGGAGTAGGGTTCGTCATCCCGGATGGGAAAGCACGCAAGTGCTCGAGGCGCGCTGCTACGATCAGCTTGGTCGGCTCCCGCCTCCCTCGTCCCCGTCGTCTAGCCCGGCCTAGGACATCGCCCTTTCACAAGGGCCATGTTTCATAATTACAACCACTTGCAGAGCAGGGCTAGCGTCATAAAGTGTTGTAGGGAAGCACAAGGAACACCCTCTTTTGTACCGCGGTACAAAGCCCCCGAGCCTCAATTCGAACGGCTCTCGGTCATCCGCGTACTCTCTGAAGTGATGCACGGTAGGGTCTCATTGGGGGGCAAATCCTTGCGGGCCTTGGCCTCCTCAGGGCCGACTCAACATGCGCGAGCCGGGGCATGCCACCGTTTGCTGGGTGGTGTCGCCACGCGATCCGTATTCCGGCGGCCCCCACAATCGTTGACTTGAATCGTTTCGCCATGACCTACAGGTTTGCCCGCTGGTGGGATTCTATTGGGGAGTTTCAGCAGTGGGCGCAATTTTAGTGGCAGTTTATTTCCGTCCCGCTTCGGTCAGCAGACAATCCGAGCCACCTCACCGACGTTTGTGATTTGGATCACAGCGCGTGCACCCCGGTTTCTGCAAGGGTGTTGTTGGATCGGAATCGACCAACGAAAGGTGGACGATATGAAAGTTCTATTGGCAATTGACAGGTGCGACTCGCAGGTAATTAGCCAAGTAACAAGCCGTCCATGGCCGCCGGACACGCTATTTTGCGTGATGAGCGTTGTCGATTTGCGTCATTGGGAAGGCCTGCCGGAACTCATCCACGACGCAAAATACGCCGCGGAATCTGTTGTGAAATGTGCGGCAGACAAGCTAACGAAATCTGGACACAGAGCGTTCCCCGAGACGACTGTGGGATTTCCAAAAGAAGCCATCTCTACTTATGCGAAGGAATGGAGCGCCGACCTGATCATGGTTGGTTCCCATGGACATGGTGCGGTGACTCGGGCTCTGTTAGGCAGTATCGCACAGGCTGTGCTGCACGGCGCTCATTGTCCGATCGAAATTGTTAGGCCCGTACCCGAATCTCGAGCCTCTACGCAGGGAATGAAGATCTTACTGGCTACTGATGGTTCCGAATGTTCCGCCAAGGCAGTCGATTTCGTAGCGAATCAGCCGTGGCCGGCCCGTAGTGAGGTGCGGATCCTTAGCGTAGCGCCGCTCGTGCCCGCGGATGTTCCGTCCCTCGCATCCCAATTCTCAGCGCCGTTGCCCAATTTGGTGGATGAACTCCGCAAACGAGCACGTATGCAGGCGGGAGAGGCAGTGGCGAGCGCTCGCAAAACTTTGACGCCCACAGGTCTGGATATCTACCATGCAACTCCCATGGGCGATCCTCGTGTGACAATTCTCGAGGAAGCCAAAACCTGCGATGCCGACTTGATTGTACTTGGTTCGCACGGCCGGCATGGACTGGAACGTTTCCTTATGGGAAGCGTCGCCGAAGCAGTTGCCGCTAATGCGACTTGTTCCGTAGCTGTCGTGCGCTAAAGGTTTGGGCATTTTGGCGTGAAATCAAGCACCATCGAAAGCAACGTGAATTTCAAGGCGGGCCTTATGCGAATTGTTCAGATCTCACAGCACGAATGTAAGGAGCTTTTGGGCCGCGTGTCGTTCGGAAGGCTGGCATGCTCGCTCAACGACCAGCCTTACATAGTGCCGGTTTGCTTCGCCTATGAGCCGGAGTGTCTATACCTTTTCTCTACAGTCGGGAAAAAAGTCGATTGGATGCGGCAGAACCCTAAAGTTTGTCTGCAGATTGACGACCTTGGGAATCCCTCAAACTGGACGAGCGTTGTAGTCAACGGAACCTATGTCGAGCTGCGTGAGCCACAATATGCTGCGGAAAAAGAACATGCCAAGGAGCGGCTTGCGCAGTCGGCTGAGTGGTGGGAGGCCCCAATGGCTGAGCGCCGGGAACAGGCCGACGATCTCTCCATTGAGCCTGTATTTTTTCGGATCGATATTCAGTCGATGAGCGGGCTTCGTGGAATTCCCGAAGCGCTTTAGCTGTTGTCCCGGGAGGCGTGCTCGGGACGCGGAGATTTGGAACCAGTGAACAAGGATCTCCTCATCGTCGACCACAACGAAGAGCCGTCAGGAACTTTTGCGCGCATGTTCGAGGCCGATGGACACAGTGCAACTACCACATGGAGCGGGCTTCGGTCTCCAGGGATCTACTTGGTTCGAGTTCGCAAACGGTTTCGTGCTCCGTTCGCATTGCGCCTCCACAACCACAGATAACCGCCTGCGTCCTCCTGCCGCCCGCCAGTAGCAAGGTGACGGCACTCTCTTCAGAGAGATTTGGCTTCGGTTATGCTACTGGACTGTCTGTACCTCACTCATTGATGACCGGAGAATCGTGTTCAAAAGCTGTGCCAACTTTCTGTTGTCCCGCTCGAACTACCGCTTCAATGGCCGACTCGGCCAACTCGGATCGATGCGCGCCTGATCTCCGTGTGTTTGATCCTCGACTGATGATTGGGGTAAACCAAAATCCGCATTGAGGCTGATGGTTTGTTCCCGGCTTTTTGTGAAGCCTCCAGGGGTCACCGAAAAGCGGCCATACTCTGACAATGTCGGCTTTGGTGCATCCACTGGGGGGAAGTGAGGCTATTCGGTGTGGACCTGGCGAGGCACCTTAGCCGAGGCGTGAGCAAGATCACAGCGCACAGTGAGTACGATCATGGCATCCGCCACCCGCGGTAGCCAGACTTGCGCCATAGGGGGTGGTCTATGACGCAAGAGAACCGTGATCTACTCGAATTGCTGAAGTTCGAGCTAAAATTCCTGGAAGATGGTGGGTACGGACGCTCTCCGCGTACACCCTGGAGGCCCACGCGCATGTTCCAGGACTCGCCTACGTGTCTGAATTTCAACGATCCGGCGCGTCCCCATCCTTGTAGCGATTGCCTTCTGATGCGGTTCGTTCCCGAAGAACGGAAAGAGGAACTTGTGCCGTGCTGCTTCATTCCACTTACCCAGAGCGGAGAGACAGTCGATTATTTCAATCGGTGTGGCACTCAATTAGAACTGGAGGAAGCTCTTTGCAACTGGCTTCGGACGGCTATTCATAGGATCGAGAGCGAAGGGAGGGGCGATGAGGAGCCATCCGGGAGAGAGACAAAGAAAGAAATCTGCAAGCTTGCAGGGACCTAGACCGCGGCGCCTGGTATTTGGTGCCGAGAGTGGGCCGCGACCAGCGCCTGCCCCAGGCTCAGGCCGCCATCTCCCGCAGGAACTTCCCTGTGCGTGAACACCTCAAACCCCGCAGCGACCAACTCGGCGCTCAGCTCGCGGAGCAAGTAGGCGTTCTGGAAAATGCCGCCACGCACGCATACGCGCTTCAGAGAACTACCTAATCGGACAGCCGCAGCTGTTTGACACAACATCTTGATCAATCCATTGTGAAATCGACGGCTGATCTCAGATGCCCCACCACGATCGGAACCGCCGCAGGTCGCGCAATGTCGAGAAATCTTTCCTGGGACAGCGAGGCACATGCTGAGATTCTTCTGCTTCTTCTTGGGTCGAGAAATTGTCACTCCGGGCTTAAGAGAACGATTGTTGGGTTCGCGATCTGCCTGGTGCGGCTTAGAACCTGTTAGCCATGAACCATTTTCTCCAACGCTGGTTTGTTGCGGATCACCAAAGTAGAGCCCTTTACTTGCAGCAGTTGCTTCTTCTTAAAATCTGAGAACAAGCGGCTCACGGTCTCGCGAGTCGTGCCGATCATCTCCGCGATCTCTTCGTGCGTGAGTGTGACCTTCACTTGGAACGGCCCATTCGCGTTTTCTTTCCCGGAGTCCCAGGAAAGAAGCAATTTTGCAAACTTCTCCGCAGGGGAACTCGCGAGGCCCAGGGTGCGGATTTCTTCATAGGCTGTGTAGTAATTACGACTCAGTTGCTGCGCAACCCGCAGTGCAACCTCGCCATTCTCCCGCAGAAATTGCAGCAGAGCATCACGCGCGATGAAGTTAGCTTGCCCTGGTTCCATCATTTCTGCTGTCACCTCGTAAGGGTGATTGGAAATGGTCGCATTCAAGCCAAGCACGTCTCCTGCCTCGGAGATTTTCGTGATGATCGTTTTCCCCTCACTGGAAGAAGTGGAAAGTTTTGCCTTGCCTGTACAAAGAACAAAAACTCCACGTGGCTGTTGTCCTTCAATAAACAACATCGCCGATTTTGGATAGACCGCTGTGGATTTGATCTCATTCAGCTTCTGAACTGCGGCTGGGGGTAAATTGCAGAACAGGTGTTCCTCGCGGACCGGGCAGGTCACGCAGTTGTCCAGGATTGTCAACCCGTAAGGAGCGCGCATAACCCGCGGGAATTGTAGCACCGGATCGTGACGAGATCAGGGAAAACCGTTTCTTTGCTCACCACACGTGTAGCGTCAGAATTGGGAAATCATAAGGTGTTTTGACGTAAACGTCTGATGTGTAAGGAGGTTTGATAACCACAACCATGCGTTCTCTCCGATCTCAGGCTTCGTTGTCTCGCGTACTTCAGCGTTCTGCAGTGTGGCAGGCGGTTTCTCATCTGTCCGGAGACGTTGAAAAGGGCGGCACTTCGTAGTGCCGTGTAAACCGTAGCTGCAAGTTCAAGTTCCTTTCTTGGCTTGCTTTCGTCTGGGTCGATGCTCGCGCTGGGCCGGATGCCCGCACGCCAGGATTGTGGCCAGTCGCCTCAAGCAGGTTACAGATGATCCGGAAAACTGCTATCTCTCAGCCCAAGTTGTGCCTATGGTCGCAAGCGTCTTAGCGCATTGCGCCGTCTTGATCATGCGCCTTGTCATTCCCCGGTCGATAGCCTGTTAGCATTCTCGGTCTCGGCCCGGTTTCACATGTGCGGGCAGCAGTCTTCCTCGCTGTTGTGATTGCGATCACGAAAAACGGTGACTTGGCGCACCGCGCCTACAGCGCCCAAACGCAAGAATGTGGCTGGAATCTGAGGTCGACCAGGAGGTCGTCATGCCAGCCGCAATCGAACTCCCGGAGCCGCAAGTAAGTGGTGGACTGAAAGTTGAGGAAGCCGTCCACGTATCTCAGAAGCTGAGGGTCGCGGAGAGTCCCCGCGTTTCGGAACGGTTGTTGTTTAGCGATACCCTGCTGGACTTGGGCAAATCGGATAGAAACCGTCGTAGGTTTGCCACGGTCTTCTCTTTCACCCTGCAATGCCTGCTGATCGCCGGCCTGCTGATCATTCCTCTGATGTTCACCGAAGATCTTCCCCGGCAACAGTTGCTGACATTCCTGGTGGCACCACTGCCACCCCCTCCCCCGCCTCCGCCCGCGGCGCAGGTGATGGCCAAAGTCATTCGTCAGATTCAGAGCGATCTATTGACCAGTGGCCAGCTGCTCACTCCCAGGCGGATACCGGAAAGAGTGCAGCTGATTCGTGAAGAGGAAGCGCCGCCGCCTTTACCTTCCACGGGTGGCGTGATCGGAGGCGTGCCCGGGGGTGTACCTGGCGGGCAGCTGGGAGGAGTTATCGGTGGGATCATTAGCAAAACCTCTAGCCTCGCGGCGATTCCAAAACTCGCAGTGCCAGCAGCTCCCAAACGCATCCGCATCTCTCAAGGCGTAACCAAGGGGCTGTTGATTCAAAAGATTGAACCCGAGTACCCCATGTTAGCGCTTCAAGCCCACATTCAAGGTCAGGTTGTGTTACGAGCAATCATCAGTAAGGACGGCGAGATCAAGGAGCTCGAATTGGTCAGCGGACATCCTCTGTTGGCGCCAGCCGCCGTGGAGGCGGTCAGCCATTGGCGTTACCGGCCATTTCTGTTAAACGGCCTGCCGGTGGAAGTGGAGACGAATGTCACCGTTACATTTCAACTTTCTCAGTAACATACCGCAGAGCCAGGAGAGCGTAATCGAAATTTTCAGTCGGCGGCGAAAGGAGACTAGAAATGGAAACGGGACAAAGGTATCGCGTGATTGCGTGGTGGAGTTCGGGGAAAACCGGGATTGCGAAGACTGATTCCGCGCCCAACGCAATCCATTTTACGGCGCCACCCGAATTTGGTGGCCTGGAGGGCAGGTGGACGCCCGAGGACTTGCTCCTCTGCGCTGTTGCCAGCTGCTACACGACTACCCTCCGGGCGCTCGCGGATTATTCGAAATTGGAATATTCGGACTTGGGAATCGAGGTTGAGGGAACCGTTAGAAAGGTTGATTCGGGCTATGCCTTCAGCGAAATCGTGATCCGCCCCAAACTGACGATTTCCGGCGACGAGGAGCAGGCATGTGCGTTTCGCTTGCTGCATAAAGCTAAAGCGGCGTGTTTAATATCGCGGGCTCTGTCAGTGGAGCAAACGTTTGAACCGCAAGTGCTGGTGCGTGAATCGCGAATCGAGTTTAAGCAAACCT
>Ga0187783_10000312_pt1 | contig 35879 bp, 28 predicted proteins | sample 1015_SJ02_MP02_2_FD_132471 | JGI IMG/M metagenome (GOLD analysis project Ga0187783, IMG submission 132471) | Tropical peat soil microbial communities from peatlands in Department of Meta, Colombia - 1015_SJ02_MP02_20_MG | ecosystem: Environmental > Terrestrial > Soil > Wetlands > Peat | place... | reverse complement strand
TGGTAGGGGCGGTGGGGATCGAACCCACGACCTTCGGCTTAAAAGGCCGCTGCTCTACCACTGAGCTACGCCCCTAAACTCAGTCACAACATCTTACACGAACCGCAATTCGCGCACATGTGCGACTCGAATATGCCCGCCTGAACGACGCAAAAACAATTAAGGCATATCCCGAGGCCCATTTAGTCTGCACAGAACGAATCGTAGGTTTCAGCGCGAACGCGAACGGACGCAGCCGCAGTCAGCTCATCACCGCCGACGAGCTGCATTTAATGAAGATCGTTGTACACGACACGCCCATCAACAACCGTGAGCACGGATTTCAATTGCTTGATCTTTTCGTCCGGCACTCGTTGGGGATCGAAGTAATCGTCGCTTAGAACCACCAAGTCGCCGAGTTTGCCCGTTTCAATTGAGCCCAGCTCGTTCTCTTCGTGAAAAAACCAGCCGTTGTCCGCTGTGTACATTCGGAGCGCCTGCTGGCGCGTAACTTGCTCGCCCGGATTGATCGGTGCACCGGTGCAGTCTTTTCCGGCGACCATGTAATAGATTTCGTACCACGGATCGAGAATGGAAATGTCGCCCGCATCCGAGCCTGCGCCCACGTGAATGCCGCTTTCCAGTATCGTTCGATACGGAGGACCCGCAGGCTGGCCTGCCGGCGTGCCCTGGCCGCCTTGCAGATATTTCCAGCCATGGAGCGCCATGCCCACGCCGATGGCTTTCATCGCGCGCAGCGTCTCGGGATCGATTGCCGGCACGTGGGCGATGGACCAATGCAGATCGGCGATTGGCGTTACGGCATTAACCTTTTCATAGGTCTGCGCGGTGAACTGAACTTCGGCGAGAGATAGGGTGTGCTGCTGGTAGGTCCAGCCGTGGCTGGCGATCAATTGCAAAGCGGCTTCGTAATTTTCCGGATGCTGTCCTCCCGCGAAATTTGAAAACCAGGGGCTCGCAAACTCGCCGATTCCGGAAACCCGCAGCATGCCGTCGCCGAAATCGGGAAACACATTGAGCAGGCGCTCGGTCAAGAGCGGCAGCGCCATCGTCTTGTCCATCGAGATCATGAAAAGCCGGACGCGCTCGTCTAGTTTGTGCTCGCGGTCCAGCGCGAGAAGCTGGTCGTAGACGCTCCACGGATTGGCGCTGGCAATTCCGGGAAATGTAAAGTCGTCCTGCAAATTCGGGCTGTCGGGGTCCGCGAACACGCCCATGTCCACGCTGGTCGTTAAGCCGTAGCGCAATGCGTACGCCTGCGCGTACTCGGCGCTGCGAATCTTGTCCTCTACAGTCTGCATTTTGCGCAATTCGCCGAGCGCAGCATTGGCCGCTGGCCCCGCCAAGGCGCCCGTCGCGCTGACGGCGATGCCCTTGCTCTCGAAAAATTTCTTGCCCAAGCTGTTGGTAACGGCGGGCCCAAACGTGGCAAAGAACACCGGGTGATCCGGCACGGCCTGATCGAGCTCGGCCAGCGTCGGCATTCGATTTTCGGCGAACAGCCGGGGAGTCCAATCGCCAATCGCGGTGACCCAATCGCCGGCTGGAACCGTTCGCGCCCGCTCCTTCAGCATCGCCATTGCCTCCGGGATGCTCGTGGCCGTTTCCACCATCACGTCGTAGCCAGGACGCTGGCTAAACAACACGAAGTGGTTGTGATCGTCGATCAGCCCCGGGACCACCGCACGCCCGTGCAAATTGATGACTTTCGTGCACGGGTTCAATTTGTGATTGCCCTCCGAGCCAACGTAGGCGAATCGTCCCTCCTGAATCGTTACTTCGTTGACCACGCGATCCTGCGAATCGAACGTGTGAATCTTGCCGTTCGTCAGGCGCACGTCCCGTGACCAGGAGCACGCATCCTGAGCATTCGCGGAGGCCGCCGTCGCCACCAAGCCCAACAGAACTAGCGCGGAGATTCGCATTCTCGCCCCTCTCGAAAAGAGCTTCTAAATTTTGTTCCGGCTGCATTTCTGGCCATGCCGTCACGGGCGACACCTGTGCGTTGCAGTGCCGCTCTTCACCGCAAGAAAAAACAAATTTCACATCCGTCCATGTCCCAGGGAAACTTCAGATCTGCTTCAGTAAGGCTTGAAAACGCGGTTCACTTCGGATCGAATCGAGATCGGAGTCGTGCTCAGCCCAGGCTTTATACCATTCCCCTTGCTGCAGCGCCCTTTCGAGGCAGGTGATGGCTTTCTCGGTCATGCCCAATCGGGCGTGCACGCAGGCGACGTTGTATAGCACAGCTGGATCGTCCGGATCGATGGCCAAGGCGCGTTGCGTCCATTCAAGTGCTCGATCGCGCTGGTTAGCCTGAATCAGCGCGCCGCTCCCCAGATAGAGAGCGCGCGCATCCTCCGGATGAAATTCGAGGTGTTTTTCGATCAGCCGGAGCGAACGCTGGCGCGCTGCGTCCGCCTCAAGGACCCGCCCCAGGGTCACGTAGCTCTGCGCGAGAAGCATGGGAGCCTGATAATCTTCGGGATTTGCGAGGCAGGCTTTCTCGAACAGTCCGGCTGCCTCCTCGGACTTTCCTTCCTGGAAACAGGCGCGCGCAAAGAAATAATAGGCATCGAACAGCTTCGGGTTCAGCTGAATCGCAGCCTGGAATTCGCGGTGTGCCTCGTCGTATTTTTTCGTCATCAGCAGCGCGAGTCCGCGCGAGACGTGAGCCTCGGCGAGCTCGGGATCGAGCTGCACCGCGCGCCGGCTGGCCGACTCCGCTTCTTTCAGGTCCTCCGCACTCGCGCCCCAGTACATATAGAGGTGCGAACAACAATCCGCCACGCCCGCGTAGGCGCGCGCGTAATTCGGATCGATGACGATGGCGCGCGCGAACATTTGCCGCGCGTAATCGAAGCTTTTGCGCCGGAACTGATGGAAGAATTGCCGGCCGCGCAAATAATAGTCGTAGGCCTGCACGTCGGCGGTGGGCGCTTTCTCGATCGCGCGCTTTTCCTGCTCAGTCAGCATCACTTTCAACGCTTTCGCGATGCTTTGCGCGATTTCGTCCTGAATCGCGAACACGTCCTCGATCTGGCGGTCGTAGCGCTCCGCCCAGACCGAACGCGCCGTCTTCGTTTCGACCAGCCGCGCTGTGATTCGCAGGCGATTGCCCAGGCGGCGCAGGCTGCCCTCGAGGACGAACGCAGCATTCAGCTGCTCCCCCACTTCGGGCGCCGTCGCCGGTTTGTCGCGATACACGATCACGGCCGACCGCGTGAGCACCCAGAGATCCTTGATCCGCGAAAGTTCGGTGATTATGTCTTCCGTGATGCCGTCGCGGAAGTATTCGTCCTCTTTCGAGGCGCTGGGATTTTCAAAATACAGCACCGCGACAGATTTTTCGGCTGGTTTCGCCGCTGCTGTTCCGCCCGATCCCAATTGGCGCTTCAGCCGCTCAAGATCGGCATGCATCTTCGCAGCGGTCTGGTAACGCGCTTTGCGATCTTTTTCCAGCGCGTTGTCGATGATTTCGCCAAGTTCAGGCGTAATGTGCGGATTTAGCCGAACCGCCGAGATGGGAGTGCGGTTCAGAATCGCATCGAAAATCACCGCGGAAGTTGCGCCGCTGAACGCCTGCCGGCCCGTGGCCATTTCATAGAGGACCACGCCGAGCGAAAAGAGGTCGGTGCGCGCATCGACTTCTTCGCCGCGCGCCTGCTCGGGGGACATGTAGGTCACAGTCCCGATCGCTGTTCCGGGGCTGGTCAAGTAATCAGGCGCGGTAGCGACGGTCGCCTGCGCGGACATGCCCACGGCTTCTCCTACGAGCTGGCGCCGCGAGGCCAGCTTCGCAAGGCCGAAGTCCAGAATCTTGGCTTGTCCCCGCTTGGTGATGAAAATGTTAGCCGGCTTGATGTCGCGGTGAACGATTCCTTTGGAGTGCGCCGCTTCGAGGGCGTCCGCAATCTCCACGCCGAACTCGACGATCTCCTCGATCCGCATCGGCTCCGTGGTAATGCGATGCTTCAGCGTGTCGCCTTCGAGCAGCTCCATGGCGATGAAAGGGCGGCCGCCGTGTTCGCCCACGTCATAGATCGTGCAGATATTTGGGTGGTTCAGCGCGGAAGCGGTTCGGGCCTCGCGCTGGAAGCGGTCGAGCGACTGCTGGTCCGCCATCGAATCCGGAAGAAATTTCAACGCGACGCGGCGTCCGAGGCGCGTGTCCTCGGCTTCATAGACCACGCCCATTCCGCCGCCGCCCAATTTCTCAAGGATTCGATAGTGCGAGATCGTCTGGCCGATCATGCAGAGCGTTTCCCCAAGCGCGAAGTGGGCATCTTACGCCGCTGTCGCAAAGGCGTCAACGCGCCGCACTCGTCATGGCTGACCCTGATTCCCAGCGAGGTCAATCAGCACGATGCCGGAATTTGCGCGCAGCCGGTCGAACACGATGTGCTTGCCATCGGGCGTGATGTCGAAAGTCCGCATTACGGCCGGACTGCTCAAGCGAGTCAACCGCCGTGACTGCATCGTGCGAAGGTCAAGTAACCAGAAATCCTGCTCGGCCAGTGTGCTTCCCTGCATGTAAACCAGTCCGGTGCCGTCAGGCAGGAACCTCGCGCGCTCGCCTTCGCGCTGTACATTGATTTGGGGCAGTTTCGCCTGTGAACCATCAGGATGCACTGCCAAGAGCGGCGTGAGCGTGAAGACCTGCGTGCCGCAGTAGACGATCAAATCGCCGCGCGGTGACCACACAGGATCCAAAAACGAACCGGTCGCTATCCTAACCGGCAAGCCGCCATCGATCGGTAGTTTGAACAAGCCCGCTCCGTGGGGATCGCTGCCAGCCACGACAACCCATTTGCCGTCGGGAGACCAGGAAGCTGCACCCCGCACATCCACGTCACCCGAAAGAGGGCGGAGTCCCGTTCCGTCCGCTGCGGCCACATGAATCTGACGCTTCCCGCTCCGCGTTATTGCAAATCCGACGCTTTTCCCATCGGCCGAGACAGCGGCGGGGGCTTGAAGCGCGCCCTCCGAGCCCTTCCATATCTCCAGCGCTTCCCCGTCGCGATAGCTCCATAATCCGTCGGCTCCATCGCGTGAAGACAAGTAGAACAGCGATCCACCTCCAAAGCGCGGGGCTTGGGCGCGCGCGGTGGGAACCGCAAAAGCCTCGACATCCTTTTCGTTGACGGTGTCCGCTGCAATCGGAACACTCCACAAATTGACCTGTGGGTTCACAACGCTCGTGACAAGTCGCCGATGATCTACTGTGGATGCGACGGCTGTGTATTGTTCCAAGCCGGAACTCATGCGGCGCGAAGTTCGAGTTTGCACGTCGTACGCCCACAACCACGGGCCAGCGCCGCTCTCGTTGCGAGCAACGAAAAGTACCGTCCGCTCGTCGAGGGGAGTGGGATACGCAACGTCGGTATTGAGATGTGTGAGCTGTTCCGGCTCTCCCCCGTTCGGCGAGATGCGCCACAGGTCCATTTCATGTGTGGCTGGGCGGCCGCGCGAAAAGTAAATCCAGCGCCCGTCCTGCGACCAGATCTGATAATGGTTGTGCAGTCCTGGCTCGTTTTGGATGATGAGCCGGGGATTCGCGCCGTTGTGATCCGCGACAAATGTGGGGTCTCCCGGGTCCCATTTGTGATAGACGAGGCGATCGCCGTCAGGCGACCAGGCAACTTCGGCCGCGTGTTCATCCAAGAAATCGCGGGGTGCTCCTCCGATCAGCGGCCACAACATAAGCCTCCTCTGTTCCGTGCCGCCGCTCCACACCTCCGATCCGTCGCCTGAGAATCCGACTGCACGAAGAGGCGCGCGCGCATCCCCGATGCGACCGTGGGTAAGATTCGCAAGACCGCTACCGTCGGCCTGAATCACCCAGATATCAAAGGTTCCGCCTCGGTCAGAAAGGAAGGCGACGAATTTTCCGTCCGGGGAGATTGCAGGGTCTGTGTCGGCTGCCTTGAAGTCGGTGAGCGGTGTGAACTGCGCATTGGAGAATGGATTCTCGACTTCGGGCCGTGGACGATTTGTAAGGAGCCACAGCCCGAGTGCCACTAACAATGCCAGCAGGCCGAAGACCGCAAACATCGGCCATCTCCGCGCTTTTTCTCGACGCACCCTTGAGGGCGCGACTGCCGAAACGTTGTTCGAATCCGAGAGCGCTTCCAGCGCGAAGGCTAGGTCTGATGCAGAGTGGAAACGCTGCTGCGGATCCTTTTCCAGGCAGCGACGGACCACTTTCTCCAGCGCGGGTGGAGTCGTGGGGACGGACTGGGAAACGCTCGGAGGGTCTTCGTTGAGCGTCGCGCTCATCGTTTCGACGAAAGTCGGCTTTTGGAACGCGCGCTTTCCCGTCAGCATTTCATACAGAATCGCACCGAGTGCGAAAATGTCAGCGCGATGGTCGGCTGCTTTGCCGCTCACCTGTTCCGGTGCCATGTAGCCCACCGTGCCCAAAACTACGCCCGGCTCGGTCCCCCGAGTGACCGTGGGTGCCTTGCTGTCGAAGAGCCAATTGGGCTCGATGAGTTTGGCTAAGCCGAAATCCAGAATCTTTACCCGCCCGTCTTTCGTGATGAACAGGTTCTCCGGTTTCAAGTCGCGGTGCACAATTCCCTTTTCGTGCGCCGCCGCCAGGCCCCGCGCCACCTGAACTCCATAGTCGATCACTTTGCGAAGCGGCATCGGACCGCGCTTTAACTGCTCGCGCAGCGTGACACCTTCGAGTAGCTCTGAAACCAGATAGGGCGCGCCTTCGTAGGTCCCCATCTGGTGTACCGCGAGGATGTTGGGATGGTTCAGGGCCGCTGCGGCCCGTGCTTCTTGCTCGAAGCGCCGCAGCCGTTCCGGATCCTGGGAGAGAAACGAAGGCAAGACCTTGATCGCGACATCGCGGCTCAACCGGGTGTCCCGCGCTCGATAGACTTCGCCCATGCCCCCCGCCCCAATGCGCGCAAGGATGGTGTACTGCTCGAGTTGGGCGCCTTTTTCCAACGGCTGCCTCACATCCGGCGACTGGACCATAAAGCTGCCCTCGCCTTGATCGTGGGCCACGAGCAGTGATTCAACTTCCCTTCGTAGCGCGGGTTCGGAGCAGGCTTGGTTGAGGTAGCCGGATCGCTCTTGCGGCGGACGTTCGAGCGCCGCGGCCAGCAAATTTTTCACTTCCTGCCAGCGCTCGGGCGTCAATTCGAGAGACCTCCCGAGATCATTGCCATCGGGGTCGAGCGCGTAGCTTTGGCGGTCAGTGGAAGGCACAGAAGCTAGCGCAAGTGGCGGTATCTTAGGATGGACTTCCCCGCGCGGTCAACGCACGCTCGCTCTGCGCGTCGGCGCCGTCCAGTTTGTAGGTCGATGCGCCGGCCGTTTTCACGTTCTTGTTGAACGCGAAACAGCCTAATCCGCTGCGGAAGTCGCCCCTGGCTCGAAGGAGCCGCGAGGGCGTTTGCGTTTCCAGGCGTAATCTTTGCGCAGCTTCTCCTGATGCTTTTTCACTTGTTGTTCGAGTTCGGCAAAAGCAGCCTTGGCGCTCGCGCGAACGTCCGAACCAGCCCCTGTGGCGTGAAGAGTGCCGGTCGGCAGGGTCAGGTTGAGCGAAAAGTCGAACTCGGTTTTGCGCGGAACTTTTTCGAGGGAGCTATGCAACTGCACCAGATCAGGCGAATATCGCTTCAGCAGGCGGTTCAACTTATCCAGATGCCGAGCGAAGTCCTTTTCGATCAGCTCTTGAAACTGAGGTTCGATATTGCGGTAGGCGATTTTCATACGAGCACCTTCTCAAAGCAGGGGTTTTGGCAACCTGAAGGGGCAATTGCATGAGGCGAGGCCAGCATAGCGCTGCTCGCCGGCTCTTTCAATGGTCCCTCGCAACTCGCTGCACCTCAACTGAATAGACCCATGATTTGACGCATTGACAGCCTCGATTGCGGCGTCATAGCCTGAAATAGAGTTCCTGAAGAGCCGGCGTGAACAAAAAACAGAGCCGCATCCTCATTGGTCCGGCGGGATGGTCCTACAGCGACTGGAATAAGATTCTCTATCCCGTTCCGCGCCCACGCGATTTTCACGAGGCCACGTTTCTGGCGCAATTCTTCGATACGATCGAGATCAATACTTCCTTTTATCAGCCGATTCGACCCGAACACGCGGAACAATGGGTCGATCGCGTCTCGCGCAATCCGCAATTTCTTTTCACCGCGAAGCTCTGGCGGAAATTCACGCATGAGGAAGGCGCAACAGCCGAAGACGAGAAAATTGTGCGCGCCGGTTTCGACATCCTGCAAAACGCAAGGCGCCTGGGAGCTGTGTTGTTGCAGTTCCCCTTTTCGTTTCATCAGTCGGACGAGAATTTTGAACGGCTGAAGCGGACTCTTGGGGCGTTTGCGGACTATCCGCTGGTCGTGGAAGTGCGGCATTCCTCTTGGGTGCAGCCGGATTTTCTGGAATTCTTGGCGAGCCAGGGCGTCGGAATCTGCAATATCGACCAGCCGGTGATCGGGCGTTCGATCAAGCCAAGTGACCGCGTTACGGCGCCGATCGGCTACGTTCGGCTACATGGGAGGCGTTACGACACCTGGTTCAGCGATGATCCCGAGACTCCCAGCCACGAACGCTACAACTACCTGTATCCGGAGAACGAGTTGCGCCCTTGGGCCGACCGGATCCGGCACGTGGCCGAAACCGCGAAGACTACTTTCGTAGTGACGAACAATCACTTTGAAGCGAAGGGCGTGGTCAATGCGCTGCAGTTGATTCACATGCTGTCAGGCGAACCGGTGTCAGTGCCAGAGGAATTGCGACACCACTATCCGCAGCTCGAAGCAATCGCGAATGCGCCCGCTAAGGAACCCACACTTTTCCCTCTTCCGCCAGAGTAAGCCGCACGAGTGCGCTCGCGCCTCAGCCTCATTCACAGCTCAGTTTGTAGGTTGAATGTGTTCCGTTGCTTGGAGATCTACTTTTTGAAAAGATCTTCGAAAGCCTTGCGCGCGTCGTTCGGCCGTGCAGAGGTTTGGGCAGCAGGGGCGGCCGTCGCGTAGTTGACCGGCGAAGTGTCCTTCTCGACCGTCATCCGAAACTCAAAAAACTTGCACTGATTCTTCGCATCTTTCTTGGTAATGCGCTCGGGAATTGGCTGCGTGCATTCAAACTGCCTGCCCGTATCGAAGTGAACGCACTGCTTGCAGCAATGCAGCTCGAAATGACAGCGCGGGCAAGCGCCATTGGGGTCGAAACCCGGCGCGAGCACCGCACCGCAATTCGAGCAACGCGCCCGCATGACGGTGCCCACCATTCTCGGCGTGCGCGGCCCGAGCATATCCTGTTTTGGACGAGGCTCGGCCGGCCGTTCGCTTCGCTCCCGCTTCTTTTCGTTGGAATCGCGGTCGCGATACCCCTTCTGCTTATACTTCCGCTCCATGGATACCTCCTGGGGGGATTGCCCCATCATAACCCCAAAACGATTTCACAAGTCTGTATGTTCACCAGGCGTGTGGAAAGGTAATGCGGCGCAAATTGGCCTGCCTCATGCTAAGTCAAACGCGAGCGCGAAACGGCAACTCGCTCTTCTCCTCGCTTCGCCCAAAAATGCGACAGCCCTTCAAACGGAAGTTCGGGCTGCATGAATTTTCGCGACAGGCCGAATGCGCGCGCAGCCGCCTCCGCCGCCAAATAACCGCTGCGCACCGCGCCTTCCATCGTCGCCGGCCATCCGGTATTAGTCCAGTCGCCGGCCAAGAACAGATTTTGAATTCCGAATTCCTGCATCGGGCGCCAATGATCGATGTTGGGCTCGGGCGAAAACGTTGCATGGGTATCTTTGATCACCGTCGCCTTTTCCAACTTTGCCGAACGCGCGGCCGGCAAGACCTCATTCACCTCGCGGCAGCAGAGGTCGATGATTTCCTGGCGCGATCGCGGCACAAGATCGTAAGACGCGCTGATCACGAGCTGCAGGTATTGCCGCGTCGACTGTGTTTCGCTGAACGGCTGAGCGCTGATTTGCATTTTTGTGCCGGAGCGCGCGCCTTTTTGGTAAAGCAAGGACTTGTTGAAGATCCATTGCGTCGTGTGATCAAGCAGCGTCAGGAATGGTTCCTCCATGACGACGCGGTCGAACCAAAGGTGCACTCCCGTAATCGGCGAACTGCGAAAATGCGTGGTGTCGTCTAGGATACCATCGACTGCTTTGTTCCCTTTCGGCAGCAAGACTTGCAGCGCCTGATGCGGAATCGCTAGCACGCACGCGTCCGCTGCGATTTCAGAACCGTCTTCAAGCGTCACACCGGCGAAACGGTTATCGTTCATACAGATTTGCCGGACTCCGCAGCGGACCCGCACTTCGCCGCCAAGCCGCTCGACGGCTGCGCGACACCCGTCATAAAGCTCCGCCAGCGGCACCGAGGGAACTCCGATTCGGTAGCCTTCCCTGCTGCCGAGAAAAGCTTTCCAAAAGACTTCAATTCCGCACCGCGCGCCCGTGCGAGCGAGCTCTTCGTTCAGCGCACTCACTAGGACGACGCGCCAGAAATGCTCGATGGCGCCGGGAGTCTGCTTCAGCCGATGCAGCCAATCGAGCATCGAGATGCCGTCGATGTCAGCTGGAGCGCCTCCGGACTCGGCGATCACAAGCAGCGCATTCGCAATCGCCCTTTTGTCCGCCAGCTTCAGCGCGCCAAAAAACAGGAACGATGGCGCCATGTGAAATGGCGGCGGAAGCCATGAGGCTTCGATGGTCGAGCGTTTGCCGGCCGCGTCAGCAAAATAGAGCCGGTCATAGAATCGGATCTTTTCGCTGGCGTCAACGCGCCTATAAAAGTCGGCCAGGTTCGTGCAGCAGCCGAGCGTCACATGCTGGCAATTGTCGACTTCGCTGCCGTCGGGAAGAATGTACGAAGTCGCCCTGCCGCCCAGATAAGGGCGCTTTTCGAACAAGCGGACACGGAAGCCCGCATCAGCCAGCGCGACGGCGGACGACATCCCCGCCAGACCGCCGCCGATCACCAGGACGCTTTGCGAGGACATCCGTTTTCCACCAACCGCTCATCCCTGCCCTGAGGAGGTATTGAACCTTTTCCGCACTCGACAATGAGATGCGGGAGGAAAAGACATCGAATCCGCGTTCTTCGATGCGGGCAAGGAGGCTGCTATAGGTCCGCACCAAAGCTTGCAAGGTCGCCCGGCTATCGGAATCGACCATTTGCACAAGCGGCGCGCCTTCTTCGTAGAGCCGCCAGGCGCGTTCTGCTTCGAAGGCCAGCAGGTCTCGCAGTGCTTCTGTAACCGGTCCGCGCAGCTCGCTCTCGCGAACGTTGAAACGCGCAAGATCCTCCTGCGGCAAATAGATGCGACCCATCTCCAAGTCGCTTCGCACGTCGCGCAGGATATTTGTCAACTGGAATGCGAGGCCAAGGCTCTCCGCGAGGTCCGGCGCACGCGGCTCGCGAAAACCGAAGACATAAAGGCACGTTAGCCCGACCGTGCCCGCCACGCGGTAACAATACTCCGAAAGCCGCTCGAATGTAGCATAAGACGAGACGGTAAGGTCCATTTCCGCGCCCAAAATCAAATCGTGAAAGTAGCGCGTCGGGATTTCGAAGCGCGAGATTGTGTCCGCAAGCGCCGGAAGAATTGCGTGCCCTGCGGTATTTCCGGCAACGGCCTCGTCGAGCATCGCCCGCCATCGAGCGAGTCCCCGCTTTTTGGCGTCGAGGTCGCCCGGCTCGTCAGAAACGTTGTCTACAAGGCGCATGAAGGCGTAGAGCGCACACATCGCGTTGCGTTTCTCTTTTTTCAAGCCGTAAAACGCAAGATAAAAACTGCTGTTTGCTGAACGCGCGATGCGATTGCATTCAGCGTAGGAAGCGCGAATTCGGCTGGCTTCATCGGTCGCCGCAAGCTCGCGGCTGGGCGTGGTCATCGGCGTGTCAGCGCGATCTCGTTTTTCGGATCGAGAATCCGCGACATGAATCTTCGCTTTTCTCGACACGGCGCGGCCAATGAGGGCGCCGGCTAGCAGGCGCAGTTGCGCTCGTTTGGAAAGGGCGGGGCGTTGTTGCAGTGTGTTGTAACCGGCGGCCTCGATGGCGTCGAGAATGGCGAGACCCCCGCGGCTGAACAGCTCGATATCCACACGCAGAGCGCCATCGACGCGTTCGGCGAGCGGCAGGCCGGCGGCAAAAAGCTCGCGCGTGCGCGCGATCAGAAATTTCATCAGCGCCGCATAGCGCCAGCTGAATTTCCGTTCAACGATATCAGCCTCGGTAAGACCGTAATCGGCGAGGGCATCGAGAGGGATATAGATGCGACCCTTCTCGAGATCGCGGGAGACGTCCTGCCAGAAATTCGCGAGTTGCAACGCCGTACAGGTGTAATCGGAGAGCCGCTGGCGCTCCTCGTCGCGATAGTCGCAAAGGTAGAGAACGAGACGGCCCACAGGATTCGCGGAATAGACACAGTAGTCGAGGACATGATGCCAGGTGGCGTAACGCTTGACGCTCTGATCCTGCCGAAAAGCCCGCAAAAGATCGGTGAACGGCGCGATAGGGATGTCCTTGGCCCGAATCGTCTCGCGAAGGGCAATCAGGACCGGGTGCGACGGCTGTCGTCCGGGCTGGTAAATAAGGCGAAGCTCGTCTTCCCACGCGTCGAGCAGCTCGAGGGCGCGGGCGCGATCGGGAATCTCGTCGCCCAAATCGTCCGACCAGCGGCAATAGGCGTAGACATTATAGAAGTGCTGGTGAAGGTGGCGCGGAAGGAGCCAGGAGACCACGTTGAAATTCTCGTAGTGGTGCGTGGCAAGCCAGCGCGTGTAGCGCTGGGCGTCTTCCGGGCGGCAACCATCGGCCGGAAGGTTCCGGGTGATCTCCAGTTCAGGTGTAGGAAGCATGAGGGATCAGGCCGTACGGGCCAGCCTGAGTCTCCAGGTATTATATGCGATCTGAACAAGGGCCCGAGCGAAGAGACGAGCGCCGGTGTCAGGCTGCGACTTTGGCGCCACAGAATGCAAATTTGTCAAAATGTTGCGATTAGAACGGGTCGCGATCGTTTGTTTGCAATGACTTAGGTGGGCTTCTAATAACTGGATGTTGCGATTAAAAAAATGGAAGGTGGCGTTCCATTTTGGAACTGATGGCTGGCGATCGGGAGGCGGACGCCTTGCCGGGTAGGCAAAAGCCGGGGGCCGGGCCCGAAATGTCGCTTCGCAGAGCATGTGTCTATTGGTTTAAGAGACAGCAACAAAACCGCTGAGTAATTAGATGCGGGATTGCGGCTCGAGGTTGAAAAGGCTCTTTAGAAGCCACGGCGCGGCTAAGGTCAGAAGATTAGAAATCGGTCGATTCTTGTGGTATTTAGGTTAGGCGGTGACGCGATTCCGCAGTAGAACTCGGGTCCGGGCAAATCCTAGTGCCAGCCTCGACACAAAGCCACGACGTAATTTACGGCGAACCGGGCGCCCTGCGCGGTTTTACCTGAACGACCGCCTAATCCGCGCCCGGCGGTCGCTTCCCTTCACTGACATTTTCCAGGTTTAGCGATTTCGGAAGAATCCGCTGGTTCATTGGCGATTGCGGTTCGCTGCACGCGCATATCGACATAAGGATTCGAAAATCGCAAACTGTTCCCGGAAATCGGAGGAGTTATGGCAAATGTCCAGACGGTGTTGGCCGCAAACGAAAAAGTCTCGAAGGAGGCGCTCGGGCCGCACGCGGACGAGATCGACCAGCAGCGAAAATTCCCGCGCGAGAATTTGAATGCGCTCGGGAAAGCGGAAGTGCTGGGGCTAATGATCCCGGCGGAATACGGCGGCGCAGGCGCGACGCTGGCGGACATGTCCAAGGCGCTCGAAACCGAAGGACAGAACTGCGCCTCGACCGCCATGACCGTCCTGATGCACTACTGTGCCACCGCGACGATTGCCGCAAGGGGCGGCGAGGCGCTCAAACGGAAGGTGCTGCCGGCGGCGGCGCGCGGCGAGCATCTGAGCACGCTCGCGTTCAGCGAGGCAGGCTCAGGCGGGCACTTTTACATGCCAGTGAGCGAAGCGAGGAAGAATGGCAACGGAGCGCACCTGAGCGCGAACAAGAGCTTCGTGACGAGCGCGGGCGAGGCGGACAGCTATATAGTTTCGACGAAGAGAGCCGGGGCGTCCGGGCCGACCGATGTGAATCTCTATCTCGTGTCGAAAGGCGCCGCGGGGTTTTCGACGAAAGGACGATTCGAGGGACTGGGACTGGCGGGCAACGCGAGCGCGCCCATGGTTCTCGAAAACGTAGCGGCCGATGGGAGCGAGCTGGTTGGAGCCGAGGGCAGCGGATTTCAAACGATGCTCGAAGTGGTGTTGCCGTATTTCCAGATTGGCGTCGCGTCCATATCACTGGGAATTGCGACGGCGGCATTTCAAGCGATTACGGCGCGAGTCGGAGCGCGCAAGTACGAACAGGCCGGAGGCGCGGCGCTGGCGACCATTCCGCGGGTGCAGTTTCTGGCGGCGGAAATGGCAATCGAGCTGAATGCAGCGAAGGCATACCTGAATGACACGATTCGCAAGGCTATGGCGGGCGATCCAACGGCGATGGTAGACGTGCTGGGCGTCAAAGTGAAGGCGGCGGACGCGTGTCTTGGAATCGTGTCGAGGGCCATGACGCTGGGCGGAGGATGGGCTTTCGGCCGACGGGGCGGGCTCGAACGAAATTTTCGCGACGCGCAAGCGGCGGCCGTAATGGCTCCGGCGAGCGATGTGTTGAAGGATTTCATCGGAAAGGCGTGTCTGGGATTGCCGCTGTTCTAGCGGGGCCACAGGAGGGCACAACATGTCAGGCGACAAGCCTGTACGCATCGGCGCGGTGGCGTACGACCCGAAGGTCGTGACGATCTGGGAAGGATTCAAGGAGTACTTCGCGAAAAAGGGCGTTGCGATCGACTACGTGCTGTACTCGACGTACGACGCGCAGGTGGACGCGAATCTTTCGGGCGAAGTCGACGTCGCATGGAATTCGCCGCTCGCGTGGGTCAAAAGCCAAATCTTGAGCCACGGCGGCTGCCGCGCGATCGCCATGCGCGATACGGACCGCGGCCTGACGACGAAAATTATCGTGTCAAGCCGATCACGGATGGGCGATGTGCCTGATTTGCGGGGAGGTCGAGTGGCCGTGGGCGCATCGGATTCGCCGCAAGCGACGCTGATTCCCCTGGAGATGGTTGCGGATTCAGGAGTCAAGCCGGGGAAGGACTGCGAGGTTCTCTACCACAATGTGATGGTTGGCAAGCATGGCGACCACGTGGGCGGCGAACGTGACGCGGCGAAGGCGCTGGCGGCCGGGCGCGTGGATGCGGCTTGCGTCCTGGATGCGAACTACAACGTGTTCATCAATGAAGGCACGCTCGATCCGGGTACGACCCGCGTGCTGGCGACTACCGAGCCATTCGATCACTGCAATTTCACGGCGCCGGCGGATGCGCCGGCAGAGCGAGTCCAACCTTTTCTGGATACGCTGCTGGCGATGTCGTTCGAAGATCCGGCGGTGCGCCCGTTTATGGAAATGGAAGGACTGCGAAAGTGGCTGCCTGGACGGACGAGTGGGTACAGACAACTCGAGAGGGCTGTGCAGCGTTTCCGCTTTTACGACGGTGCGGCGCTGGGCGCCGGGAGCTAGAAGCTCGATCCTCGAGTACACCTGATTTACCTGGTTTCAATGCGGCCCTAGTATGCCGAACTCCAAGCCAAAGCTTCAGCTGGATCTGCAGGACCTTGCGCCCAACGAAGGTGCGCTGGTCTTGCTGCGCCGGGCGCTGGGCCAGTTAGCGGCGGGCGAGTGTCTCGAGCTCCACGGAGACTCGGCGGGGCTGAGCGAGCAACTCGCGGCGTGGTGCCGCAAGGAGGGACATCGCTGCGAAACGATCCAAGGCCTGGCGGGAACGTATCGAATCGAGGCGGGCGGCAGGGTGGCGTCAGTCGCAACATCTCGTTTCGACGTGAGTGAAACTGCGGACCCAGCCTGGGGTCTCGCGCCACGAGGTGGGCGATTGGAAACGGGCGGTCCGCAGTTTGGATTCACGCTGCGGCAGAAACGCGACGTCTGGGCGCACGAGCTGAACACGATTTACAAACAGGCCGCGGCGGGCCAATGGTCCGCGACGCGCGACATTCCCTGGGAGCGGTTGCCACGGCTCGCGCCAGAGGTGGAGGGCGCGGTCGCGCAGATCATGACATTCCTGACGGAGAACGAGTTCGCGGCGCTGTACGTGCCGGCGCGTTTCATCGCGCGAATTCATCCGCACTATCGCGAAGTGGTCGAGGTACTGGCGATGCAGGTGGTGGACGAGGCGCGGCACGCGGAGGCCTTCACGCGACGGGCGGAGGCGGGCGGCGCGGGGTTGGGTACGACGGCGGTAAGCGGGCAGCTCTCGTTGCAAACTTTGATCGAGGAGCCGGATTTCACGACGGCAGTTTTTTTACTATGCGTAATGGGCGAGGGCACGTTTTTGACCCTGCTGAAATTTCTGGGCGAGCATGCCCCTGATCCGGTAACGAGCGCACTGGCTCTACTGGCGCACCGAGACGAGGCACGGCATGTGGCGTTCGGAACCGAGCATTTGCGCTACGTGTTTGAGCGCGAGCCGGACAGGAGAACGTCGCTCGCGAGCGCGGTCGAAAGGCGGAGCCGCATGCTAGCGTCGATTTCGGGTTTGAGCCCCTATGTGAACGATGCGCTGGTGATCTACGCGGGCGGCGGGATCGGAATCGGGCAGGTGCGCGAGGGAGCGCGACTTGTCGCAGGATTGCATGGCGAGATGGACCGCGCCCGGCGCGAGCGGCTGCAGTCGCTCGGATTCGACTCGGCAGCGGCCACGGAAATGTCGGCGTATCACACTAAGAATTTCATGTGAGCGCTTGCACTCTCCAGCGATTCACTGCTGAATGATTCATTGCGGAACGACAGATCAAGCTTACAGGCGGGACTTACGGGATGATGGCGGTCTTGAGTTCGCCGTTGCGATTCTTCATGTGCTGGAAGACGCTGGGGAGCTCCGCGAGCGGAACTTCACCGGTGATGAAATCGCTGGCGCGAATCTCGCCGCGCACGATGGTGTCGAGCGCTTCGCGAATGAATTGCGGCGTGTGGTGGAAGGTGGACTTGATGGTGATCTCGGAATAGTGCAGCGCCGCCGGATCGATTTTCACCTCCGATCCGCGCGGGCACCCGCCGAAAAGATTCACGGTGCCGCCTTTGCGGACCGCTGAGAGCGCCCACTGCCAGGTGATGGGCTGGCCAACCGCTTCGATCACGGCGTCAGCTCCACGTCCACCTTCCGTGAGCTGGCGAACGAGGCTGACAGGACTCTCGATTTCGGAAATGTCGAAGGCGGCGACAGCGCCGAGCCTTTCGGCTGCTTGCATCTGGCGCGCACGTTTGCCAACTGCGATTACACGCACATCTCGGCCCGAGAGAATGCGGATGAAACCCAGGCCGATTGGGCCGCAGCCGATGACTACGACCGTGTCGCCCGCCTTGATATTCGTCTCCTGAATGCCGCGCAGCACACAGGCGAGCGGCTCCACGAGCGCGGCGTCCAGGAACGAAACGCCCTGGGGAATTTCGAGCATGTTCTCGCGAACGATACGACCGGGAATGCGGATGTATTCGGCGTAAGCGCCGTTGTTGAAGAGAAGGTCTTCACAAAGATTCGGCTGACCCTTGCGGCAATAAAAGCAGCGGTAGCAAGGCGCGGAATTCGAAGGCACGACGCGCATGCCCGTGTGGACGCCGCCATTGACGGCGCTTCCCTTGTCTTCGATCACTCCGGCGAGCTCGTGCCCGAAAAGAGCGGGCGGCTGAATCATGCGGGCGTGGAAGCCCTGCTTCCAGACTTTCAGATCCGTGCCGCAAGTGAGCGCAACGCGGACGCGGACGAGGACATCGTCTTCATTGAGCCGCGGGATATCGACGCGCTCGATCTTCACGTCCTCGCGGCCATAGAGAACCGCCGCGGTCATGTGTCCGTTTCTTTCCAGTTGGCTCATTGGTGAATAATCAGAACTTTTAGTGTATCGCCCTTTGGGTGCGCTGCCAATTGCAAGGCTTCCCCGATGCGCTCGAGTGGGAACTGGTGCGAGATCATGTCGCGGAGCGGCAAGCGGCGGCTGAAGACGAGCTCGGCCGACTCGGCCTGATCGTCGACGGAGGCGCTGTAGGCGCCAAGAATTTCTTTTTCCTCGATCCCGATCGCGGCCGCGGGAAATTCGATGCGCAGCACGGGGTCGTTGTGTGCGAAGAGCAGAACCCGACCGCCGGGGCGCGCGATCGAAAGCGCGTCGGTGACGAGCGACGGTTGTGGCGCTGCGAGCAGGACCGCGTCCACACCGCGGCCTTCGGTTCGCTGGCGCACTTCGCTAAGCAAGTCGGTTTTTGTCGGATCGAAGGCTTCGATGGCGCCGAAACGCAGGCTTGCAGCGCGACGGGCCGGCATGGGATCGCTCGTGTAGACATTCGCGCCCTCATATTGCGCGATGACGGCGAGCAGCATCCCGATAGGTCCCTGACCGATCACGAGCGCTGTTTCGCCCGGCGCCACGCGCGCCTTGCGAACAGCTTTCAGGCACGTGTTCACCGGCTCAACGAAGGTGGCTTCCTCGAAGGTGACATCCGGCGGTAAGGCGATCATGCCGCGCTCAACGATCCAGGGCATCGCGCGAACGTACTGAGCGAAACCGCCGCCGTTGGGGTCGAAGCCGGCGGTCAAGCCGGTTTTCTTGTACCCGGCACACTGTGAAAAGAGTTTTCGTTCACAGTAGAAGCATCCGCCGCACGGGATGTGGTGGAAGCTGACGACGCGGTCGCCGGGCTTGAATTTCGTGACGCCGCCCCCAATTTCGACCACGGTTCCGGCCAGTTCATGGCCGAGAATTTGCGGCGGCTTGACGAAGCCATGATGTATTTTCTTGATGTCGGTGCCGCAGATACCGCAGGCGGCGACGCGAAACAAAACTTCGCCTTCGCCGATTTCGGGAATGGGCACCGATTCGACGACCACCTGGCCTTCGCCACGATAGACACCGGCGCGCATCGAGCTGCTAGGCCTCTCTATCTAGGTTTGCGTTCTTTCTTGTGTGATGCTGCGAGTCATTGTTGTGTTATCACGCCCATTTGCTCTTGTTGAGCCGTTTTCGAATCTATGTGCTCTGCGACGCGGCCGAAACTTTGGATTCCAACGGCCGGCCGGTTTCCGCAACTTTCAAAATGAACGCATCCAAGAATTCGCACAGGGATTGAGCCGCTTGCTTGCTCTGTCGACCTAACCGCATGAGTCCCGGCAAAGCATATGGCTGAATCGCGAGCTGCGCGAGAATCCGCGCCGTGCTCAAACGGCCCTCGGAAGTGAGGGCCAAGTTGAAATCGAGCGGCAGTGTTTGGTTGACGGCATCGCTGATCGACCGGATGGCGACCGCAGGCACGCCGAATTCGCGCGCCTGTTGGAGGACGCCGAAGCTCTCCATTTCGACGGCGTCCGCCGATGCGCCGAGAAGTTTTTTCTCTTCGGCTCGCACGATCACGCGCGGCGTGCAATAAAAGCGATCGACAGGCGTAGCCCCGCATTCGGTCGCGAATGCGACGAGCGCCTCGCTGCTCGGAAACGACTGCGAGCTGGTGTCCAGAGGCGTAATTTTCGCGAATACGTTGCGCGCGACGAGCACTTGCCCGACGCCATGGTTGGTTCGCAGCGAGCCAGCCAAGCCCGCCGAGACGCAGAAATTCAGCGGGTCAAAGTCGCCCCATACAATTTTCGCCGATTCGAGGCGAGCCCGGCTCGGCCCGAGTGCGGTGATCAACACGCCAACCTGCGCATGGCCGATCGTGGTGAACCTTACATCCGCGGAGCCCCATCGGCCGGATTTGAAATTGCGACTGGCACGCCAGGGCGCGAATTCCGATTCAAGAGCGAATGTGACTAGAACTTTCACGGGCTCTTCCTAAGCAGCCTGAGCGTGCGCGGCGAGTTTGGTCATGGCGTTTGCGACCAGATATCCGTGCTCGGCGTACCAGCGCACGGCCCGCTCGAGCGCGGGTTCCACTGGCCCGGGGCGATAACCCAATTCCCTTTCGGCTTTGTCGCTTTCCACAAACATGCGGTGCCGCGACATTTTGACGCCATCTACCGGAATTTTTGGCTCGCGGCCGGTCAGCCGCGAGAAAAATTCGTCGGCGTAGCCCGCGGCGAGTGCAACCGAATGCGGCAACTGCACGCGCGGGGCGGGACGACCCGTTATTGTTGCGAGCGCGTTCAGGATCTCTTTCAGGGTCATGTTGTGTGCGCCCAGGAGATAGCGCTCGCCGATGCTACCCTTTTCCGCTGCAAGCAGATGTCCCGCGGCGACATCTTCGACCGCGACCAGATTCAAACCCGTGTCCACGTATGCGGGCATTTTCCCGTTTGCGAAATCGAGGATGATGCGCCCGGTGGGAGTGGGCTTCCAATCGCCCGGGCCAACGGGAGTAGTTGGGTTGACGATCACGACGGGAATTCCGGCAGATGCGGCTTTCATCGCTTCGAGCTCAGCCAGGAATTTCGAGCGCTTGTAGTGGCCGATCATGTCATTGAGAGTAGCTTGCGTTTCTTCGTTTGGAAGCTTGCCGGTTTCGCGCGGGACAACCACTGTGGCGACCGTACTCGTGTAAACCACGCGCTCGACACCGGCCCGGCCGGCGGCTTCCAACAGGCGGCGGGTGCCTTCGACGTTGCTTTTGTAGATTTCGTCGGGATTTCGCGTCCAGAGGCGGTAGTCGGCCGCGATGTGAAAAACGCGGCGCACGCCTTTCAATGCGCGATCGAGCGATGCGAAATCGCGAAGGTCGCCTTCGACTCGTTCGGCGGAAAGCCCGTCGAGAGCCTGCAAATTGCTACTTGCGCGGACAAGAACGCGAACCTGATGGCCTGCGGCGACGAGCTGCCGCACGACATGACTACCGACAAAGCCGGTCCCGCCGGTGACGAGTGTGGTCATAAATCGCGAGAAACTCTGCGCCGATTACGAGGGCCGTCCGAAGTCCCGTTAGAAACGTCCTCGCGGGCTCCGCACACGGGATGGTATGAACATCGCACGTCGCTATCCCCAATAGCCGTTAGGGCGCTGGACGTCTTCGGGGGAGACCTGCACGCCGACAAAAGGCTCTCGGCCTTTGCGCAGGTTCTCGTAACGAGCTAGGGCGTACAGCGGAAACGAATTTCGATAGAGGTGATACTTCAAATAGAAAACTTGCGGGAAACCTGTGCCGGTAAATTCGTGCTCAGTCCAGGTGCCATCTTCGTTCTGATGGGAAACGAGCCAATCTACCGCGCGGACCGCAGCCGGGTCGTCTGGGCCAACTGTGGCCAGCAAGCCGATCAGTCCCCAGGCGGTTTGCGACGCGGTGCTCTTACCTTTGGCGCGATACTCTTCCGAGTAGTACGAGAGAACCGATTCGCCAAACCCACCGTCCGGATTTTGGACCGAGCGAAGCCATTCAGCCGCGCGGCGGCACTCAGCCGTTGGACCAAGACCCAAGGTGGCAAGCGCTCGCAAGACGCCGCTGGTTCCATAAATGTAATTCACGCCCCAACGGCCGAACCAGGAACCGTCCTTTTCCTGTTCGCGTCGCAGGTAGGCACGCGATCTTGCGAGCACGGCGTGACTGATCGGCCAGCCCATTTGACCAAGGCATTCGACAGCGCGGGCGGTGACGTCCGCCGTCGATGGGTCGAGCATGGCATTGTGGTCGGCGAACGGGATGTTGTTGAGGAACTGGAGATTGTTTTCGTGGTCGAAGGCGCCCCAACCGCCGTCGCTGTTTTGCATGCTCAGCAGCCAAGCGAGGCCGCGACGCATCGCCGCGCGCAAGCGGGACGAATCCGGCTCGGCCACGCGCCCGAGCGCCATCAATACGAACGCAGTGTCGTCGACGTCGGGGTAAAAATCGTTGCGAAATTCGAAAGCCCATCCGCCCGGCTCGGCCTTTCGGTTCTTAATCTGCCAGTCGCCGGGGCCGAGAATCTGATTCGAAACAAGCCAGCGTGCGGCGGAGAGCAGCGCGGGATGCGCAGGATCGAGTCCAGCCTCTTCGAGCGAAACCATCACAATTGCTGTGTCCCACAAAGGCGAGATACAGGGCTGGACGCGCAGAGTGTCTTCCTCTTCGATCTCATAGCGGGCCAGAAACTCTATCTCACGGTTGAGGAGGGGGTCAGTTGTGTCGCCGCCTTCGGCAACGAGGGCGAAGATCGAGTTCATCATCGCCGGATAGATGGTGCCGAGACCCTCGCTGCGCTCGAGCCGCTGGAGCATCCATTTCCTCGCACGGACCAGCGCGGCTCGGCGAAACGGTTTCCATGGCGAGGTTTCGTAGAGCTTGATGGCGCGGTCAAGCGCCAGGAAAAAGTTCTTCCAAGACACCACCCGCTTGTCCCAGGCCAACGAACGCGACTTTGCGTCGGGACCGCTGAACAGCTCGTCGACAGTGACGTCCGCGGGAAGCCGCCAACCCGGTTTATGTGCATAGACAATCGCGAGAGGGATGACGATTCCCCGGGTCCAGGAGGACATTTCGTACAGATTCAGAGGAAACCATTCCGGGAGCAGCATCAGTTCAGGCGGAATTGCCGGGACATGCCCCCAATCGATAGCCCCAACCATGGCCAGATAGAAGCGAACGTAGGAATTGGTGGCTTCCAGGCCGCCCAGTTCGTGAATTTTCCTCTTGGCAAGCTGAAGGTGCGGCGAGGCCGCAGAATCGCCGGCCAGGCGGAGGGCAACCCAGGCTTTTACGGTCGCGTTCAGCTCCGAAGGGCCGCCGTAGAAGATGTTCCAGCCGCCGTCTGGAAGCTGGCGATCACGGATGTATTTGGCAAGTTTCGGGATCTTGGGGGAATCCGGCTTGCCTAGGACGTGCAGGTAGAGGATGTAATCGGACTCGAGGGTGGTGTCGGCTTCGAGTTCACCCCACCAGTAGCCATCCCGACTCTGCTGGGACAGGAACCAGTTGACGGAGCGGCCGAGCGCACGCGCGATGTGAGATTCGGGAGCACGCCGCGCCACGCTGGCAGCAGCAGATGCCGAAGCGCCCTCGATCTCAACACTTAACCTTGCCTCTGGTGCCATCAGCCCCTCGGAAACTCGGTTCATTCAGTGGCAATTGGCACTGGGACTGGGGAAATCTCCCAGCGCTACATAGAGTTACGGATAGAACCCTATTATCTTTTGTGACCGCCTTCCGGTCAACTGAAAACCACCCTGGTACCAGGCGGTCCGGCATCTGTTAAGTGGGATGACGAAAGCCAGGATGTTGGCTGCTTTCACTTGGGAGCGCCCATCTTAGTTCGGGCGGAGATCGTGGCGAACAGAAAACGAATATGAGGTTCCAAGGCGGCAACGCGAGTTGGCAACGCGAGTTATGGTTCGCTCGCCGTCGCTATTCGGCCTTGTCTTGGAGTGCCTCAAGCGTCCGAACCCGCTTTTCCAACTCCGCAAGCCGCGAGAGATGCGCGTATTGCTCCTTGAATCGCTCCAGCGGGCGGGCAGGCGTGCCCCAGACGATCTGGCCCCGGCGGATGATCTTTCCAGTAGGGATGCCGGCCTGAGCGCCAGCGACGGCGCCGTCCTCGAGTTTGCAGTGATCGGCGATTCCGACCTGGCCCCCCACGGTCACGCCCTTGCCCAACGTGCTGCTGCCGGAAATCCCGGTCTGGGCGGCAACGACGGAGTGCGCCCCAATCGTGACGTTATGGCCGACCTGGACAAGATTGTCGATTTTCACGCCAGCTTCGATGCGCGTGATTTCGAGCGAGCCACGGTCGATCGCAGTGTTCGCACCAATTTCTACGTCGTCACCGATATCAAGGCCGCCGGCCTGCGGAAATTTCCACTGCTTCCCTTCACCGAAGACGTAGCCGAAACCATCGCTGCCAAGCACCGCGCCTGAGTGGACCTCGACGCGATTACCGAGGTGGCAGCCCGCATAGAGCGTGACACGCGGATGGAGCCAGCAGGCTGCGCCGATGCGCGAGTCGCGACCGATGAAGCAGAACGCCTCGATCACACTTTCGGAACCAATTTGGCAGCCTTGTTCGATCACGACGTAAGGGCCGACGAAAACATCCGGGGCGAGTTTCGCGCCAGCGCTGATCAGAGCGGTGGGGTGAACCGCGGGATTGGGCCTTCGTCTTGGCGCGAGCCATTGCACGGCCTTTACGAAAGTGAGCTTGGGATTATCGCTCGCGATGATGGTTTTCCTGGCGATCTGCGTGCCGAACGGCACAATCACGCATTGCGCGGCAGATTGCGACACGCGCTCAAGGTGACGAGGCGAGTCCATGTAGATCAAGTCTGATGGCCCTGCGCGTTCGGGACTGGAAATGCCGGTGAGTTGGATGCTTGGGTCTCCATCGGTCTGCGCTCCCAGGTATTTTGCGAGTTCACCGGCAGTGTGTGTCATGGACGGCCTCTCTCATAGTGCGTGTTTTGTTTCGCCGCGGAATCAGCGCGAGTCGGATCGGCGGCTAGAAGGCGTAGATCGGCTTCTCGCCCGGCGGACGCGTCTTCCAACGCTTATGCACCCACAGCCATTGGTCGGGATGCTCGCGGATGAAATTCTCGATAACGCGAGTGAAGCGGGCGGTGTTTTCGACGATGTCGGCCTCTTCGTTGCCGGTGCGCCTTAGCTCGATCGCGGGTTCAAATTGCAGGCGATAACAGCGGCGCCCTTGGTCCCAGGAAAGGAATCCCGGAACCACGGCGGCATCGGTTCGAAGTGCAATCCGCGCGAGCCCTGACGTGGTGGATGCAGGGACGCCAAAGAAATTCACGAAGACACCCTCTTCGAGCGTCGTATTGTGATCGGAAAGCACGCCGACAGTGCCGCCGTCATTCAGGACTTTCAGCATGGAGCGCGCAGCGCGGTTTTTTTCAATGGGCTGGTTGCCGGAGCGGCAGCGATAGGAATTGATGAGGGCGTCGACGCGCCGATTGGCGATGGGCCGCACGAGAAAATGCAACGGATAGCCATACAGGGCGTGGGCGAAAGGGGCGAGTTCCCAGGCGCTCATGTGCCCCGTGAGGAACAGCACGCCCTTGCCGCGGCGGCGGGCGGCATCGAAATTTTCGAATCCCTCCACAGTGACGATGCGCTCGATTCTGTCGCGCGTGTATTTGGGGAACTGCGAAAATTCACCGGCCATCCAACCGACCTGCCGGACCATCCCGCGTATCACTTGTTTGCGTTGAGCTTCAGTCCAATCTGGGAAAGCAAGCTGAAGATTGAATAGCGCGGCGTCGCGCAGCGGCCGACGGATCGTGTATGCCAGGGACGCGAAACACGCGCCAACGAACCTTGCCGCGGACCTTGGAAGAATGCCCATGAGTTTTAGTCCCGCCCACGCGGCGGCATACTCGAGCCATTCCCGCATCGCGAGCATTATGCGCGAGAGGCAATAGTGACGCCAGTGCGCCAAGGGCAGTGTGTTCGCAACGCTTGCAGAGAGCGTCCGGGATGCGCATCTTCTGCAAATCGTCCAAGCCGATGCTAGACTCGTGTCCGTTTTGAGCCGCACGGAGCGAAAATCCAGCCAATCACTTCTCGCGAGCTTTCTTGCGACGTCCATCGTCATTTTCGTTTGTCTCTTCGGTCAGCTTGGCGCTATCGGGCTCGTGGGACCGGACGAGCCACGGTACGTTTGGATCGCACGGGCCATGGCGCAGTCGGGCGATTGGGTGACGCCTCGTTTGTACGGGCAGCCGTGGTTTGAAAAGCCGATTCTTTATTACTGGGCCGCAGGAATCGGATTCAGGCTGCACCTGCAAGCGGAATGGGCCGCGCGACTGCCATCGGCCTTAGCGGCCTTAGCCGCGGCACTCGCGATTGGCTGGCTGGCGTGGAAACTTTACGGAGCCGAGCCGGGGATTGGAACGAGCCCGGCGCTGTTCGCACCGCTCTTATTTTCATGCACGGTCGCAGGCATCGGATTCGCGCGCGCGGCGACGCCCGACATGTTATTCAGCGCGTCGATCGCCCTGGCGATGGCTAGCGCCGCATGGGAGCTGCGGTCGACTGGCGCGCTGCGCAGTTTTGGCTCCACGCGCGATACGCTCCAACACGGATGGATCGCACTATTCCTGTTTGGCGCGTTTCTCGGGCTTGGAGTGCTGGCCAAAGGGCCGGCAGCAGTCGTGCTGCCTGGCGGTTCGATCTTGCTCTGGGCTGCCGCGACGAAACGATGGCGCGAAGTCTTGCGCTTTGTGCACCCCTCGGCAATTGTTGGCTTCTGTGTTGTGGCGCTGCCCTGGTACGTGATCTGCGCGCTGCGAAATCCGGATTTCCTACATGTCTTCATCTTCCAGCATAATTTCGAGCGGTATCTCACGCCGATATTTCAGCATCGGCAGCCTATCTGGTTTTTCGGGCCGATTATTTTGGCGGCACTGCTTCCGTGGACAATCCTGCTGTGGCCAATGGCGCGTGACGCACTGCGGATTTGGCCTGAGAATTCCTGGCGCGACTCCCCGGGATTTTTTTTCGCTTGCTGGGCAGTGTTTCCCGTCCTCTTCTTCAGCTTGTCGGAATCGAAGCTTCCCGGCTACGTGCTGCCTTCGATTCCGCCGCTCGCGCTGCTGGCTTCGGTTGCACTGGCGCGCGCCATCTCGTCACACACTTCGGTCACAGGGATCAATGCGAAGACTATCTCCATCGGCATTGGTGCGACATGGATCGTCCTGGGAATCGCTTCGCTGCTCTGGATCCGCCGACTTCCTGCGGCCGCCCGCGATGCCGCAGGTCACGATATCTCCGTAGTCGCTATTGTTGCGATCATCGGAGGAATCGGCTTGGCAACGCTCGGGAGTTTGCGCAAGCGGCTTTGGCTTCCCGTGGCTTTCGCGCTCGTTGCCATCTGCGCAGAGGCGATCGGTATCGGAATCTTGCCGCCTCTTGATCCGTTTTTTTCGGCGCGATGGCATGCCCAGTTCCTGCGCAATGACGTTCATCCCGACCGCATTTTCACCTACGATCTGCCACGATCCTGGCAATACGGCCTGGCGTTCTATCTCCGCCGCCAGTTACCCAACTGGTCGCCTGGCGATCCAAACGCAGCCCTGGTGCTTACAACACCGAGCGGTTTGCTCCAAATCCGGCGGCTGGGCCGGCTCGAGGGCGAACTCGACGAGACAGACCGCGGCATTCTATATGTGCCAGTTGCGCCGGCGGCGCGGCATTTTTCAATCGAGCATTAACGCGTCCGAGCTAGTGGCCGTGGGTCTGAGTCGGGGGAATGTTCTGCAGGAAGAAATTCACAATCTGGCTCTCGTACGTCTTGCGGTCCTCGTCCGACATATCCCGATAGCTGACGCGGCCGCGAACCAGCTGCTTTGGGTTCGGCGCCAGCAGGAAGAGTTTCAAAGTGTCGGCTCCGAGCGCCGGGCGATCATCCGACTCGATGAAAAGTTTCGGGATTCCTTTTGTGGAGTCCAATCGAGCCAGCACAGGAGGCTCATGACGAAAGGAGTACTCCGTCATTCGAAACTCGAAATCGGCGAAGCGCAGGACCAGCGGCAAAGCATTGAGACCCGATTTCGCAATCTCGGTTTGCAATAGATTGCGAGGATCGTTGTAGGCATCATCCACCGCGATAGCGGCGATCCTGGGGTCGCTGGAAGCCACTTTGAGCGAGGCATATCCGCCCATGTCGACTCCCCACAGCCCAAAGTGCTGCGGGTCGACATCATCGCGAGTGGAAAGACCCTGCACGGCCGAACGGAGCTCGCCGGTCTCTCTGTACCCCAGCGTGGTGACGCCCGGACTCGTTCCGTGGCCCCTGAAATCAAACAAGAACACGTTGAATTGATGGTCCTGCAAGGTGGTCACGAGCGTCAGGACTTCGGCGCGTTGGGACAAATACCCGTGCGAGACTACTACGGTTGGCGCTCCACGCAGCCCCGGGAAAAACCAGCCCTCGCGAGACGTGCCGTCGGCCACCGGAAACGAGAAGGTTGTCGGATGGCCCATCATGACGCCTAAGTCAAAGGTGCTAGGATTCCGCGCCGGGTGGAGAACTTGATAAAGAAGAAATCCCGAAATTGCAGAAATCGAAATGAAGACGAATATTATCAGCGCCAAAAGGGCTGACAATATTTTGGCGAGACGCGTTGCCGGATAGCGCAGTTCGGAGAGGACAGCCATCCTGTAAGCGCGGGCGCCAAAAATTAGCGCCACACGTGCGCGAATGTTAGCACAGTTCCGCGCGCGCCTATCTGGCTGGCAAGGAATACAATGCTGTATTGTGTCGTTTGGGTTCAAGGGCCGGGCAAAGCTATAATCAGGCGCAGAACCGCGGCGGGCACTCCCCCATGCAGATTGTCGACCTGCGCCAAATACATTCACGGTCGCTGGAAAACCTATTTCAAGAAGAGATACGCCGCTGGCGCGAAGAGCTTTATTGGGACTATCGGCCCTCGATCGATCTGGTGCGGAAATTCGTGGACTCTCGCGCCCTTGGGGGGTTCGCGGCAGCGGAGAACGGACACCTGGCTGGATACGGATTTTATGTGCTGGAGGAACACAAGGGCCTGATCGGCGGCCTTTTTGTCTCTTCGAATTACGCCCAGGGGCCCATCACCGAACGGCTGTTGAGCGAAATGCTGGATGCGCTGCGTGCGGTGCCGCGTTTGCGGCGCATCGAAGCCCAGCTGATGCCCTTTGGGACCGAACTTGACCCTGCTTTTCTCTCTCGGCACTTCCATTTGCACGACCGGCAATTCATGTTGCTGCCCCTTCAGGAAGCCCAGTTAGTAGGCAAACCATTTTCGCCGGGACTGCGTATCGAGCCCTGGACCGATCGCGCGCTCGAGCCGGCGGGGCGTTTGATCCAACTCTCATACGCCGATCATGTGGACGGGCAAATCAACGACCAGTACGGCAGTGAAGCGGGCAGCCTCAAGTTCTTGCGCAACATCGTTTTGTTACCCGGATGCGGACAGTTCCTGCCTGAGGCTTCGTTTCTCGTCCGGCCCGCCACGGGAGACCGTCTTGTGGGCATGATACTCACATCGACGGTGGCCGAGCGGGTGGGACACACAACCCAGGTCTGCGTTCTACCCGGTTATCAGGGGCACGGAATCGGGCGGCAGCTGATCGAGCATTCTATTCAGGCTTTGCGCCGAAGAAATTACGACTCGCTGACCCTGACAGTCACTTCCATCAACAGGCCCGCGGTTGATCTTTACGAGCACCTTGGATTCAGGGCCGTAAAGAAGTTTGCTGCGGGAGTCTGGCAGAGCTAGCACTCTTGGGGTCTCGTGGGCTACTTCTTGGCGCGCTCTTTCAGCAGGCCTTTCAGTTCGTCCATGAACTCTTTTACGTCCTTGAAATCCAGATAGACCGACGCGAAACGCACGTAAGCAACTTTGTCCAATTTTCGCAGTTGGGCCATCAAGAGGCTGCCGATCTCGGTTGTCGTGCGCTCGCGATCGTTGGCCTCGCTCACGAATGCTTCGGCGCCGTCAACGATCGACTCGAGCTTGCTGACCGGGACCGGCCTTTTCTCGCACGCCTTCAGCAATCCTTGCAGGATCTTCTGCCGCTCGAACTTTTCGCGGCGGCCATCCTTCTTGATAACCATGTACGGGATTTCATCGATGCGTTCGTATGTGGTGAAGCGGCGTTCGCACTTGAGGCATTCACGCCGCCGCCGGATCAGATCGCCCGCTCGCGCCTCGCGCGAGTCGATAACTTTGTCGTCGAGATGCGCACAGAACGGGCATCTCACGGCAGATTCTCGCCCGAATCCAGCCCCTGCTCTGCTTCCGCCAGCAATTCAGCTTCTCCGGCCTGCTCGTCGGCTTGCGCCATTCGTCGCAGCTCTCCCATTGACCAGCCCTGACGGAGCAGTAGGGGTAAGCCCACAATTGCGCAGGATGCGAAGCTGATCAACCAAATCATGATGGACGCGGCCGCCGCCGGCTCCTTTTCTACCCCTAAAATCAACGTGAAAACAAGAAACATCGCCACCTGCGCCCCTCCACCAACGCCGGGTAGCTGAATGGCGGACCCCACCATACCGAAACCAAGCGCGAGAACGGCTCCGCGAAAACTGAGTTGGGACAGCTGACCCGGAAACGCTCGGGCCACCGAATAGTAGATGAGAGCCACGAGCAGCCAATGCAAGGTCGTGTATGCGGCCAAAATCGCCAGTTCACCCCATGTTCGAATCGCCTGGAGTCCTTCACTAAAGCCCTCAAGCAAGAGAATCAACCTGCCACGCCAGCCATGTCGCCATTTGTTCTCGTGAAGTTTGCGCCGGAGCCAATGCGCGCCGTGGTGGCGAAAATAAATCAGGAATGAGACAGCGACAATCAGGCCAGCCAAAAGCACGCCGCCGGCGGAACGTGCGATCTTGATCAAGGGACTGTTCGGATCCGTATGTGTTTGGTGCTCAAAAAACAGCAAAGCGGAGCCCGCGAGCACCACGGTGGCAGCTATATCCAAAATGCGTTCCAGCACGTACACGCCAAACATTCCCGCCATCGGCAGCGATTCTTTGCGGGCAATTAATGCCGGGCGAATGGGCTCGCCTGCGCGCCCGAGCAGGAATGTGCAGGTAAAACCGACGAGAGTCGCGTCGTAAACCGGCCAAAAGCTGGTTCGGCCCAGCCAGCGGCAGAGCCGCACCCACCGCGTGGCTCGGACAGCAAAACACGCGTAGGTGATCAGGATTCCCAAGAATAGGAGTCCGGGCCGTGCATTCCGCACGGAACGGGCCACGGCGTCCCAGCGAAATCCTTCGAGCGCGATTGAGTTTCGAAACTTGTATACGAGAAAGACGACAACGAGAACGGCCAGCAGAATCAGCAGATACCGTCGAGATTTTTGCAGCATCCGCTCGAACCGTAGCAGCTAGAACCAAACGGGTCAAGGCAACGTTCGGCTGTTGCGTCCTCGACTGATGAACGGTGCTATCCTCAAACGCGCGATGTCCAGCGCGGAAGGTGAATCACACACTTCGAAGGACGTTGCTGCGGGATTATGCGCCACCTGCGAGTATGCACGATCCGTAGCTTCGGATCGCGGGGCCGTGTTTTACCTCTGCCGTCGCTCAGCTGTTGACTCGAGCTTCCCAAAATATCCGCGATTGCCGGTCATTGAGTGCCGCGGATACGTCGCTGTTGCTCTTGACCCGAAGGACGATCAGGGCTGACGTTCTATGGGTGGTTATCTTTGCGGAGGAGAACAGGCAGGGATTGCAAGTTACCGCTGAACGGCAACCAATGTTTGCGAGTGGCTCTGCGCCTTCTGCAAGAGGGCCCAATCCTGCGTGAAATCGTCAACTGTTTCACGAACTCGATCTGAAGCCTTCAGGGAGTAGTTGATGTTGGCTAGCATGATTTTGTAAGCCAACGTGCGATCGGAGCCCGGCGCGAACAAGTTCTTGGCGGACAGTCCTACTTTCACTGTCGTGCCACCTTCGTTGACTGCCAGCCAAAGGTCCCCATGGTCGTCCAGATACGGTTTGCCGTTCTCGTCGAGCTCTTTGAAGACGTGATCGAGCGAACTCCGGCTGGAAATGATTCCGGCACTGATGGCTTCCTGCACGATCATCCCGAACTGGTCGCGAAAATCCGTCCACTCCTGTGAAGTGCCCACCACATCGCCTCGTTCGCGGTTCGCCGCTGCATTCCAGGCGTGAATCTGACCGGCGTCCCCGTCTTCGTCCTTGACCTGCTGAATGTCGAAACGAAACTCCGATTCTTCCACCGTAGCGTGTTGCTCGAATTCGTGCTCGGGATTGAAGCGCCCGGTGAGCAGGTAGGATCCGAAGACGAAAGGCAGTTCATGGCTGGCGAAGATCGCCATGGGAACCAGCAGTTTTTTCGAGTGATACAACTGCTCGGTTCCCTCCCGGCAGGCGCTGCTGCGCTTGATTGTTCCGGGCAACTGCGCGAAATGAAGCACGTAATAGCCGTCATTCGGATGATGTTCCGCGTAATGCGCGAACGACCGAGCGATTCCCTTCGGGCTCGTCATGCCAAAATCGTTGATGTTACGGTGAGTGGCGTTGGGGAAATAGGTGTTGATGATCGTGCGCGTGAAATCCGCGCAATTGTGACTGAAGCCGTTAAAGTGATTCACGTTGGCCCTGTCGTTGAATTTCGCGATCAGGTCGAGGTCTTGCTGAACCGTGGTCGAAACAGCCAAGATGTAGAGCGTACGTTCCGAAGTCGCACTCACCATCTCGCGCCATTCCGCGCTGGTGCTGTTGCGGCACGACAAGCTGACGCAATAATCCTGCAATACTTGCTCTCGATAGCGCTCCTCAAGCACGCCTTTGATCTTCGTTGAGGAAAAGAGGGGACGATTCTTGGGGTTGCGGACACCGTAGAGATAGACATTCAGCGGGACGATATTCCACTCAAAGGGCTCATCTTCTCCGAGCGTCGTGTAATTACTGATGACCGACCCTTCTTCACCCGGCCCGCACAAGCGCAGCTTCACGGGCGTGGCGGGACAGATCCGCGAAAGGTACACGGCGCTGTGGCCGGAGCCTGTGATTCGTGCGACGCTGGTGTCTAAAGAATCGTTTAGGACGACACCTACGTCCGCACGGGATCCCGGGCACATACACAGTGCCCCACAGAGCGTTATCACAGCGAGTAAGACGCTGCGCAAGGCGATCCCCTCTAAGTGCCGGTCGGCTGGAACTTTAGTGGAGCACCCGCGAATGTACGGGTCAAGCCAACGCCGGTTACATTCTGGCGGCGTCCACGTCTATGAGTAAAGAGCGAAACACCCGATTGGAGCACTTATTTCGATGTAGATTCGCCGCCATTTGGTTACCCGCAACTAGGCCTGCTGGCGCCTGTCAAACCGGGCGGGCCATAACCGCGAAGCCCAGCAATGGGTCGCGCGAGGGGTGCCTGCGGAACTTTTCGCCATCGTTCTGCGTTTCATGAACTGAGGCCCAAAGTGATGCAGGTCGCGAGGCAAGAGCGGTTTGGAGCCCGACGCCCAACTGATCCAATTATGTCTGCGGGGCGAGGGAACAGCCTGGGCGCAACTGGTGCGCCTGCACACCCGGCGCGTGTATAACATGTGCTATCGATTTACCGGAAATGGGGCTGCAGCGGAGGATTTGACCCAGGAGGTGTTCTTCCGGGTATATCGTACGCTGCCGAGCTACCGCTCCGAATTCGGCGCTTTTACGACATGGCTGACGAGCGTGACACGGAACATGCTCGTGGACCATTATCGCCGTACTCGCCGCGACCGGTTGACCGATTCGATCGAGGACGCAGCGGTCCAGGTCGAAGAAAAGCCGTCGCCCACGCACACGCCAGACCGAGCGGCCCTGGCCGCAGAGTTGAGCGAGCAACTGCAGCAGGGGTTGGCGAAACTGTCGCCTGATTTGCGGGAGGCGGTCATACTGCGCGACTTGCAAGGGCTCGATTATCGTGAGATTCAGGTTGTACTGAAAGTGCCCGAGGGCACGGTGAAATCGCGGATCAATCGGGGACGTATCGAATTGGCCCGAATCCTCGAGGAAATGGGAGTTAAGCCGGAATAGGGTAAGTGCAATGGACTGGAACTGCACAAGTACGGAAGAGCGGCTGAGCGATTATCTCGATGGCGCTTTGCTGGCGGACGAGCAGGCGGCATTCTCCGCCCACGCCGCGGGTTGTGCCGCTTGCACGCAACTGATCGAGAACGTCAGCGATCTCGTCGGCAACATAAGAAAGCTCGAGATGGTTCCCGAGCCTCCGCGCCTGATTGCGCGAATTTTGGATGCGACCATGGGAGCACGCGAGCGATCCTGGCGGGATTGGTTCGACTGGGTTCCGCTGATTTGGCAGCCGCGATTTGCGATGGGAGTAGCTACCGTAGTCGCGTCGCTGGCGATTGTTCTGCACGCCGCCGGCGTTCGGCCTACCGAACTGACACCTGCCGATCTGAATCCCGCCAACATGGTGCGCGCGGTGAATCGTGAGGCACATCTGAGCTATGCACGAGGAGCGAAATTCGTGAATGATCTGCGAGTGGTCTATGAAATAGAGTCGCGATTGCAGCCTCAGCCTTCCGGCACTCAGCCGCAAGGACAGCCGTCGACCCCATCTGCGTCCCCGCGGCAAAAATCGCAGCAAACACCAGGTCCGGTGTTGCTCCGTAGCGGCAGTGAAATGGCCTTCCTGCTGAACGACCCCTGGTCTGACGTCATGTCCAATTCTTCTTCAAGGAGCGCGCGATGAAATGCGCCGTACACGCTGACGTAGACGCGACAGGCTATTGCCGCAACTGCGGCAAGCCCCTTTGCGCTGTCTGCTCGCGCGACGTGCACGGAGCGCTTTACTGCGAGCCATGCCTGGCCACCCTCATTCCATCACCGGCTGCCCCTACCGCGCCGGCAGCTGCGCCACAGTGGCAGACGCGAGTAGGGCCGAACCCAGGCGCGGCGCTCGGCTTGGGCTTCATTCCCGGATTGGGGGCCGTCTATAACGGCGAATACATCAAGGCGTTGATTCAGGTCTTTGTATTTGGCGGCCTGATCGCGGCCCAAAGCAGCGACGTACCCGCCGGATACCATGCCTTCCTGGGAATTTCGCTCGCCTGTTTTTACTTTTACATGCCGATTGACGCGTATCGCGTGGCAAAGGCCAGGCAAGAGGGCAAGGCTGAACCTCCCTCTATTCTCGAGGGCGAAAGCCGCAAACCGATTGGTGCGATTGTGCTCATCGGACTCGGCATCTTTTTGCTTCTCGCAAACACGGGGCTGCTGCAGTGGGATTGGTTGGCTCGTGGATGGCCGGTTATTCTGATCGGCCTGGGACTCTGGATGCTCGCGGATCGGTGGAAGCAAAAACAGTAAGGACTGCGGCGTGCCAAACGAAAGCAAATCGCGTTGCGGTTGTACTCACTGCCGCGTGCGGACCGCCTTCGGGCCAGTCATGGTAATCACGGTCGGAGTACTTTTTCTGGTCGCCGAATACACGCACTATGGCTTCGGCCAGCTGTGGCCGGTCCTGCTGATCGTCGCCGGCGTGCTCGCTCTGCTTCAGTCCCTGGCGCCGCGCGAAGGCCACATCGATTCGTGAGGAACCTTTGAGCGATCAGTCGCCACCACGCCGATCGATCTTTATCGCCCTCTTGCTGATCGTTCTGGGTCTCGTCTTCCTGCTCGAGCGTTTCTATCCGGGCTTTCGCGTCGGTCACTTGATTCGCCTTTACTGGCCGGTGCTGATCATTCTCTGGGGCGTGGCGAAACTCATCGACTACTTTGCCGCGCGTCAAGGACCGCGGCGGCCCTCATTTTTATCAGGCGGCGAGGCCGTTCTGCTCGTGGTCCTCGCATTTGTTCTCGCAGGTTTTGCGGTCCGGGACTGGGTTGAAGATCGCTATCCGGATGTCAGAGTGGACCTCGACGTTCCTCCATTTCATCAGCCCTATTCGCGTAGCCAGCAGCTTGCGGCTCAGGTGATTCCCTCTGGCGCGCACGTGGATGTGGACACTCTTCGCGGAAACATCACGATCCGCGCCGGTAACGAGCTGCAAGTGAGCGGCAACAAAACTTCCTGGGCTGGCAGCGAATCATCGGCAGACGCAATGATGAGCCAGGTGAACATCGTCGTCCAAAGGACATTCGATGGCTATCACATTCACCCGACGACTCAGACTTCCTTTCGAGGGCTCGTTGGCGTCGATCTGGACGTGCAGATCCCGAAGGACGTGAGCCTGGCGGTCAACACGCCTCACGGCGACATAAACATTTCCGGAATCGCCGGAAGAATAGACGCGGGGACGGGCAGCGGAAGCATCGAAATCCATCAGGCGGGATCGGATGTGAACGCCACATTGAAAGGAGGCGATGCACGCATCAGCCAGGTCACCGGAAATCTACATCTTTGGGGA
>Ga0187783_10000311_pt1 | contig 35892 bp, 38 predicted proteins | sample 1015_SJ02_MP02_2_FD_132471 | JGI IMG/M metagenome (GOLD analysis project Ga0187783, IMG submission 132471) | Tropical peat soil microbial communities from peatlands in Department of Meta, Colombia - 1015_SJ02_MP02_20_MG | ecosystem: Environmental > Terrestrial > Soil > Wetlands > Peat | place... | reverse complement strand
GAAAGCCTCTCTTTCGAGCAAAGGACTGACACGCGACTGGAAAGGGATGACCAGAGGTTCCGCTGATATCAAGCAGATGTCCCTGGATGAACACCAGGGATCGCTCCGCGGCTAGCCAATCTCTCGTCGCTGAGAGAAACGATTACTTGGTCGGACGAACTAGGGCCCGCGAGATGCCCGGAGGGAGCGAAAAAGGGTGGGTGCGAGAGGCACTCGTTCTCCAGCTTTCATCCTCTCCACAGAGGCCTTCCGACCTGGCGAAGAAGCTCAAGGTCTCCAGACCGACGGTCTCGTACCACCTAAAGGAGCTGACGAGAAGGGGCATCGTAGAGATCATAGACGTCAGGAGGCTCAAGGGGAGCGTCAGCGAGAAGACGTACGGCCTGACGAAGGGAGGGATGACGGTCGCGGTCAAGAGGAGCCAGGTCCCCGCGCTGGGAGACCACTTGGAGAGGATGGAACAGCTGAAGATGAACTGGCCCAGTCTGACTTCTGAGCAGCGAGTCACGGAAGTCGAGCTTCTCTTGTACGCGCTCTTCGTCTACTCCAACGGAGAGCCCTCCGCTCCGCAGTCTGAGGAGTTCGAAACGTACGGCAAGCGGACCGGATCCGAGCTGTTCGCTCCGGATGTGACGGGGTCGACTGGAGCTAAGGTTCTGGGGTCCGCGGTGAAATTGCTCGCCACCGCCGGGTTCGCCAATTGCTCGCTCGAGACGAAGGTGGACGGAAGGTCTGAGGTCATGAGGTGCCTGAAGTGCTTCGGGAGCAGGGAGTACGGCGGCCCAGTCTGCCACTTCACGCGCGGAGCAATCGCCGGCATTCTGGAAGCGAGGACGAAGGGGCACGAGGTCACGCTGAAGAGCGACCCGCGCCTTGGGTGCACTCTCGAGCTGGTCCACCAGAAGTTAAATCGTGGAAAGTGACGCGAAGGTAGGTTGGCGAGCCTCATGGGCAGGGAGGAGTTCCTGAGAGCGCTCAGGACGAACGTCCTAGGGAGGAGGAAGATGCACCCGTTGATGGTCCTTCTGCACGAGGGCGAACTGTCCAGGGAGCAGTTGAAATCATGGATCGTGAACCGCTTCTACTTTCAGGAAAACGTCCCAGTGAAGGACGCCGTGATCCTGTCCAAGTGCCCCGAGCCAGACGTGAGGAGGCTCTGGATCTCCCGTCTTCTGAGGAGGGAAGGCATGCAGAGGGAGCTGGGCGATGTCGAAGGGTGGGTCGAGCTCGCTACAGCTGCCGGTATAAGCCGAGAGAGGCTGATGGGCTCCAGAGTTCTTCCGGGAGTCAGGTTCGCCGTCGATTCGTACGTGAACTTCGCGAGGACGTCTTCCTGGTTAGAGGGCGTGGCAGCGTCACTTGTAGAGCAGTTTGCGAAGGAAGAGCTCTTGGCCCGTATCGACGCCTTCAAGCGTCACTATTCCTGGGTCGCTCCTTCTGGGCTCAAGTTCTTCATGTCGCGGCTCGCCGCCGTAGACGAATCGAATGAGGTCGCACTCGGGATAGTCATGAAGTACTGCATCACGAGAAAAGCACAGAACCGGGCGGTGAGCTCGGCTGTCTTCGCGAGCGACGTGAACTGGTCGATCAATGATGCGATCTACATGGATGCATTCTCGCAGTCGCTGGCCTCCCCCGAGCGTGAGAAGGGTCGACACCAGACGGCTTCCTAGGTTGCAGGAATCGAGCCGCCACCAAAACAGTGAATCCCGCTCCGAACACGGCCGCAAGGACCCAAGGGAGGTACACTTCGAGGCTTGAAGTCGAGCTTTGGGGGAGGTCTAGAGCGAGCAGAGCTCCCGGCACCCCCTGGGTTGAATTCGAATACGAAGGGGAGCTCAGAAGTTGGAAGAGCATGACGTTCCCGGCCGAGGAGGTCCCCACCGTGACCCCTTCGTAGAGGCCAGCGCCAACGTAGAACGAACCGTCCACCGCCCCGCTCTTGGCGTCCAGCGCTATGATGTAACCGTCCAAGCTGCTCGCAAACACCATTCCCCCCGTCGCGGTCAGCCATCCCCGGTAGGGAACGCCTGGTACGCTGTACTTCCAGTCGACGTTGCCTGAGGAGGCGTCTAGCGCGTAGATAGTCGTGTTGGCGGACTCCTGGTCGGGCACGGCAGAGGAGAACCCGACGTAACTGGGACCGATCTCGCTGACTGGTCCCACGGTCACGAAGGTGCAGTAGTTGTGTGTCGCGACGAAGACCCGCCCGTACGCAATCGCGATGTCAGACTCGATTCCACCCTCGATCCCCGGGCACTGCTCGATGGTGCCGGCCTTGGGATAGTCGTTCCACTTCTCGGTAGCGTTGTAGGTACCCGTTGACGTGAAGTCAGCGTTCGGCGTGTTCAGGCGCGCCACCGTCGGAGGGTCGAACTGCCAGATGAGTTTCCCTGTCTGTGCATCGAGGGCGTAGACGTAGCCGTTCTTGCATTGCTTGATGACTGCCGTCTCGTTCTGGCCTGAGACAGTGATGTTGGCGAGAGCGACGTTCCAACCGCAGTCGAAGTCGTAGAGGTCGTGCGGGGTGGACTGGAAGTACCAGAGCATGTGGCCGTCGGTTGCGTTGAGAGCAACTATGGAGTCTGAGAAGAGGTCAGGACCCGGTCGGTAGGTCGCGTTGCCTTCCGGTGCAGGGTTCGCCGTCCCCGCGAAGACGAGCCCGTCGGTAGGGTCAACGGCCATCTGGTCCCAGTCGGGTCCTCCGCCAGCACGAGTGGTACCGTTCGTGTATCCCAAGGTCCCCCAGTCTCCTGGATAGGGGGCGACGTTCCCATGGCAGGTCTGCGGAGGACATTCGTCGGTGTCCCAGTCAATTTCCCCCCCTGCCGGGGGCGAAACGTACCAGCGCCAGAGGAGAGTACCAGTGGTGATGTTGTAGCCGGCTATGAAGCCCCGGCCCGAGTCGGTTCCGCTCGAGTCGTCGCTGCCAGACCAGATGAATATGTCCTTGTAGAAGACGGGAGGCGTTCCGGAGTAGTTGTACTTGCCGTCGTTCCCCGGGATGCCCGAGCATATCCTCGTGATGTGTTCGACCACCGCGCCGGTGAGGGCATTCAGGCTGAGGGCTGAGCAGTCTGGTAGGTTCGCCCAGATGTTGCCCTCGTAGTACGTGATTCCGTGGACGTGCCCGGCGAGGTCGCTGAGCGGCAAGCCTGTTGTGTTCAGCTGGGGCTGGTAGCTCCATATCGTTGACCCGTCTTCGGCGTTCAACGCCATTATAGTGAGGTCGTTCGTCATGACGTAGACAACTCCAGAGACGACCAGGGGAGGAGCGATGGCACCCTCGCCGAGAAACGTGAGCCCCCGCACTGGCCCCGAGGCGGCGAAGGGGAGAATCCAAGCCAGCTGTAAGGAGCCGACTGTCGCGGGCGTGACCTGCGTCTGGCTGACGGTCCCAGTCCCGAACATGTTGGCGGACGGGTAAGTCCAGTTGACTGAGGGTTGCGCCGCTTCGGACGGAGCTCCGACCATGGTTGTCAATGACAGGAGCGCCAACACGATTCCGATCCCGATTGCAGCTTTCAGCTTCAGGTAAGTTACCTCCCGGGGGCTTCGATAGCCTCAGAGACCACGTAGGGTCGGCAAGCGGCGCTTATCAAGAGTGTTCAGACACGATAGATTCGAGTCGAGCTACGAAGATAGACTCACCAATCGTCATGGGCCGCAGGTTGGCAGAGCCCACATGAGCTCGGCTTGTATGGCCACAGTTGCCGACGAGCCTAAGACTGCGTTCGTGTAGACCAGGTCGAAGGTTTCGTCGTCGTTTGGCAGACTGAAGTCGGTAGACGCGGAGCGAGCCCCGTTGGAGGAGTAGAGTGTCGCCACTGAGGACCCACCCGTGTCGGTGCCGGAAGAAGCGTTGTCCTTCGCATTGAAAGCCGACTGAAAGGCCGCGTAGTTGGAGGCGTTGTAGATGCTGACCTCGATCTGCCCCCCTTCGGTAACGTTGAAGCTGTTGTCGACCTGTGGGTTGAGGCGACCCGCAGGGACGGGAAGAGGGAAGACCAGGTCGGTGCCTCCCTGTATGGCCACGGGCGATGAGGCGTTGCTCAGAGAGATGGTCTGCTCGATGCCTGCAGAGGGGGTGCATGTCACTGAGGCCGTCGAGCTTGCGCCAGGCTTTGCGACGAGGAGGTAGCCGCCAAGCGCAGCTACTACGAGAACGACAACAACAACGATCACAATCGGCCCGGTTTTAGAGCCGCTTTTTTCAGCCATTGCGGTTGCCTCCAACCCTTCAGAGAGCGCTGCCCGCCAGTAGTTAATTGTTTTCAGGAACTGCGGCCCATCATCCGGACTAGGCATTTATAGAGACGGGGAGTCGTCGTGAGCCATGAGGACGCAGGTCGTGCTGGCCGGTGGGGCCGGCCTAGTCGTGGGGGCGGCCATGAACTACCTGCTTTCCGACCTGAAGTCCGCGTACTTTAGGGCCTACCTGCCTCCTTGGGTCATCTGTTCATACGTAATTCTAGCGCTCGGAGCCGGGTTGCTCCTAGTAGGTCTCATCGTCAAGCCCTCTTCGGCTCTCAGGCTCGATGCCAGCAGGGCTGCCAACGCGCTGACGTACATCGCCGTAGTCAATGGGATCGCCGCCATCGCCTTTGCCGCCCCGGTGCTCATACCGAGTTTCAGATTCCCTATCCTAATAACTCAGTGGCCGGGGATATACATGGTCATAGCCTACGTCGCTTTCCTTGTAGTAGGGATACTGGGCAATCTCGCGTGGTCCAGCGTCTTCAGAAGCCTTCCGAGCATGGGCAAGGGCACGACGGTCTACAGGAGCCTTTTCCTGCTGCAGCTAGTGGGAGGGGAGGTCGGGATTTTCGGGATGGCGATTGCCATGTTCTTGGGGGGGTACGTCGGTGCCTATCAGAACTACATAGGCTTCGGCCCGGTGGTGGTGGGGATCGACATGGAATTCTCCGTCATACCATCGGCCATAGGGATCTTCCTTGTGTTATCCTCAAACGCTGCTGGTTTCCTGAACTTTCTTGTTTCGAAGGACGAGCGGAACGTCCTAAGTGGAATGCGTCAGGCACCCGCTCAATAGCCTGCGCCCGTCTCAATCGCCTTTATGCTGCTGAGCGAGCAGACGCTGGGCACGTTCTTGAGGCTGACGCAGGTCAGCGCAACATAGACGTCCGCGGCAGCATACTCTCCCCATGCGAATTGGTCCGCGGGCTTTGATAGCTGGTCGAGGATCTGGTCGTGAGTCATGTTCTCTATGCTGAGCACGCCAGTCTCGTTCCCGAGGACTTGGGCGTCCGCTCCCGACACTGAGAGCTTCCCCCAAATGGTGTAGGGCGTACCCGCAAAGTTGTTGTTGGCTGTTATCACCTCCATGGCAGCGTAATAGACAGCACTCCCCGAGCCCTCTAGATATTGTGAGATGTACTCGACCGTCTGCATCTGGAATCCGGCGGTGATGGGTGATGCGTACTCGATCGAAATGAAGTTGATGACGTCGCTGTTGTAGAAGTTTCCTATGTCTACGCTCGAATTGGAGTCGTACTCGTCAGGCCTCCAGTATATGGTCGGCACGTCCCCGTCCCCGAAGGAGCTGTAGCCCTTGAAGAGTTGGCTGAAGTTACCGAACCTGCTGAGCGCGAGCGCCATCGCCCACCTATTCTCGCCGCAAAAGATACAAGAAATGGCTCCAAGGTAGATCACGGAGAGCTTACCGTTTGCCTTTAGGGAGTAAGACGGCGTTGCGGTGGTCGAGACGGGCAGCTTGATGGTGCCGTTGAGGAGCATCTCTCCCGCGGCTTCGAAGTAACTCGTAGAGGCGTTGTTGATAATCGAGAGCTCGGTTGTTGAGAAGGGTGAGTTAATCCCCGTCAGCCTTGTGCCGAAGGGGGCAGAGGCGGTCACTATCGGGGCGTCGGACAGTGAAGTCGGAGGAGTGTAGAGCGGGCCCGTCACGGATTGGGTCAGTTGCGAGGACCCAAGGTTGAGCTGATCGGCCAGGTTCTCCACTCGAAGGAAAGCGGAGATTGCCACGGCGCTCGAGACCATGGAGAGCGCCAATGCGACGTAGACGAATAGTTTGAGACTGTCTCTTCTTGAGGTCTTCGTTACAAGCCTCTCCTTGAGTCTGTGCGCTCGTCTTCATGTGAAAGTGATGCTTGGAGTCTGTGGGCAGCTGGCATCATTTCATCTTCCTGCTCGACGCGTAGAAAAAGAAAAACAGAGCTGACAGCAGCAATGCGACTGCCAGATACCTGAACGTAGCCGCGTCCCCTAGGACGGCAGTCATCACTCCCCCAGCGAGAGCTCCGAGGCCGTAACCCGCATGCTCAAAGGCGTGGTTTGTCCCCATTATTGCGGCCCTGGTGCTGTCGTTTGACCTTTCGCTAAGGATAACGTACTGACTTATTCGCGCCATCGCCAATGCGGTTCCGAAGATCAACGATGACCCCAGGAAGGTCCAGACTGATGGGTTCGAGAAGACGAGCGCGAGCGCGAGTGAGCCCAAGACCATCCCCACGACCAGCAGTATCATGCGTCGACCGCTCCTGTCTTCATAGAGGCCAATCGGTATCATCGTGAGAATGCAAGTGGTCGCCATGATCGTCCCGGATGCCGCCCCTATATCTCTCACGAGAGAGACTGAGCTCAGATCCTGGGCATACACTGACACGTACAACAGGTACGAAGTAAACGCGAGAGAGACGGCCACCGTAGTGCCTATCGTGACCGCTACCGTCGAGTCCTTCAGAACTCCGAAGTAAGCCGCCCAACTGACTCCTTGGTTTGTCTCGGGCTGCACTGCCTTGGATGACTCCACACCGCCCATTGCCATCATGTCTGGACGGACGCTCCCTCCCATGGACTGTGGACTTCCGCTCATAGACTTCGATGCTATCGCCGCGGCTAGCAGGAAGATGACTGCGGAGACGACGAAGGTCTGCTCCCTCCCCACCAACACGGCAATCACTCCTCCAGCCCCGGGACCAAAGACGTATGAGGCAAACTCCGCGTCCTCGATTATGCCGTAGGACTTCCCCATGTCTGCGCTCTCCGAGACGTCCCCCACGTAGGCGAGCGTGCTCGATGTGTAGGTGCCGTGTCCGAGGCCGAGGAACGTGAGCGAGAAGGCCACGCCCACCAGGAATCCGGTGAGACTGCCCGACCCACCGACCGCAAGAAGCGTCAGCATCGAAGCGCAGCCGAGCAAGCAACCGGTGAGGGAGAGGGCTCTGCGGCCAAACTTGTCGGTCAGGTGGCCCATCGGTATCGCAATCAGCCCAGAGAGCACGAGGTAGAGCGCGGAAATCGTGCCGACCAGGAGGTAGCCGCTCACTCCCAGATTGTACGTCACCGTCAGAGCCTGCGAGATCCAGGCAAGAACGACGATGAAGGCGCTGTACTCCGCGAAGTAGGTCATGAATCCAACGGAGACGACCCCTGCGAGTCTACCCAGTATGTGTGTAGAGCTCACTCCCAAACGCGAAGGGCGCAAGCCTCGCCCGCCTTGAAAAGGTTAGCCTTAGCTGACCATCGGGGGAAAACTAAGATAAGAGCGAGCGAGCTCGACGAGCGGATGGCCGATGTGAGGGCAGCGCGCGAATGGCTTGCCCTAGCTGCGGTGAATCTCGGAAACTTCGTCACGCCCCTGGACACGGGCATCATGACCGTAGTGCTGCCGACGATTGCAGCAGACCTAGGGGGGCTCCAGTATGCACGGCTTGTGCTCCTCATCCCCCTTGAGTCTCTTCTGATCGAGGCTGCGTTCATGCCCGTCTTCGGGAGATTCTCCGACGCGCACGGAAGGAAGAGGTGGTTCGTGATCGGGCTTTGTTTCTTCTCACTCGGCGCATTCCTTTCGGGTCAATCGTCGACGGTCGTGGAGCTTCTCGTGTTCCGGGTGGTCCAGGCGCTCGGAGCCGCCTTCATTCTGGCGAACGGGCGGGCCCTCATCGCGGACACGTTCTCACCCAAGAGAAGGGGACTGGCCCTCGGGCTTCACGTTTCAACGCTCTACGTGGCTACGGCTCTCGGCGTCTTCCTCACCACTTCCATCGTGAGCATAACGGCTCTCGTGGGATGGAGGTACATCTTCTACGTGAGCGGGACGATAGCCGCCGCCTCGATACCTCTTTCGGTCGTCTTCATCAAAGAGAGCCCGAAGACACAGGGAAAGAGGACAGACTGGCTCGGAGCCTTCTTCCTGGTCGCAGCGCTCGGGGGAACACTCTTCGTCCTGACACAGGTGCCTCAGTACGGATGGGGCAACTTCAGCGTGTACGTGCAGGACTTTCGGTTACCCTTCCTCAACATCTACTACTATCTCAACGCGGAAGTGACGATACCGCTGGAGCTCGTCGGACTCTTGTCCTTGGCTTCGGGCATTCTATTCGTTGTGACGGAACTGAGGGTTCAGTCTCCAATCATCGACTTCGGGCTCTTCAGGAGGAACAGGATGTTCCTTTCGACGAACGCATCGGCGTTCGCACTGTACACGGCCCACTGGGGGACATTGATCACCCTGTCATTCTACTTGGAAGAAGTGAGACACCTTTCAATTCTGGCGAGCGGGCTCTTACTGCTAGTCGAGCCGGTCGCGGTCGCCTGCACGGCGGTGGTAGGGGGTTTGGTGGCCTCTCGGACCGGCAGCAGGGACCCGACCATCGTAGGAATGGGCATCGCAGCAGTGGCTCTCCTCTCTCTGGCGACTATATCTACGACCTCGGGTGTCCTGTACCTCGCCTTCTTGCTGGCCGTCCTGGGTATTGGTGTAGGTATCTTCGCTCCTGGCAACACCAACGCAAACCTGGGCTCCGTCCCGCCCTCGGACAGAGGCATGGCAAATGGAGTCCTCGGGATGATGAGGTTCACCGGGCAGAGCCTCAGTATAGCGATTGGCTCCTATCTGGCTGGCGACTTCCTCCTAGGACAGTGCTTCGGCAAGGGTTGTACGTACACGCCCGGTCAGGCTGCAGGAGCCCTCGACATCTACTTTGTCGTGGGAGCCGTGATAGCTGTGGTGGGAATCGCCTTCGCCTACTTTGGAAGAGACTGATCTGAGGACTTTTCTGACCCCTCTGGACTTGCAGTAGCCGTCATCCTGCGTTTGCTCCTTGTCGAGAGGATGTAGACACCCAAGAACACCACGATGACTCCGAGCGCTATCACAGGGATCTCCGAGTAGAGCGGATTCGTCGAAGATGTAGACTGAGTGACCAACTGTAGGCCGAGCACCAGACCCGGCGTCGACGTGGGAAGGTCGCCTCCCCCGGCTGGAACGAAGACCATCATGTCGCCCTGGAAGTCGCGACCGATAGACACGCCCGAGGCCCCGAGCCCTCCGAGCTGGATGCTCCTGAGCAGCTGGCCAGTCTGCTCGTTGAGAGCATAGAGCACACCGTCTCTGTCAACTGCGTAGACGACGCCACCGCTGACCACCGCGGAAGAACCCTGATATCTGTCGGGCATGAGAAACTCCCAGTTTATCTTTCCGTCGGCCAAGTCTATCGAGTACAGAGTAGAGTTCTGGCTCGTGGCGGGGTCGCCTTGGTAGATGTAGCCGTTGATTATCTGGCCCTTGTACGACAGTGGACCCTTCGTCATCTGCCCGCAGGCGTTCTGGCTCGCGACGAACAAATTGTCTCCGTCGAGAGCCGGTGCCATTTCTACCCCTCCGTCGGTGCCAGGACAGATTGGCCTGCCGACCATCCCCGCTTGATTCTCGGTCAGGTTTGCGCCGCTCCCCGCGTTGTCGTTCGGGACGTTCTCTTCGGGTGAGCCCAGGTATATCGGAGGAACGACCAAGGCACCCTTCGCGGCGCTCAGCACGTAGACGTAGTTGTTCTTCGCCGCCTGGATCACGACCTCCTGTGCCTGACCGTTAATCGTCAGGTTTGCCAGAGTGATGCTCCAGCCCCCCTCGTGTTCTGTCAGGTCATGCGGGTTGATCTGGTAGTACCAGACGAGCCTCCCGTCTGTGACGTTGAGAGCGATGACACAGTCAGTGTAGAGGTTGGGGCCCGGCCTCAAGGAGGCGTCATAGACGTCCGAGGGATGCCCGGTCGAGAAGTAGAGGAGCCCGGTCCTGTTGTCGAGCGTCATCAGCCCCCAGGCTGCGCCTCCTCCAATCAGAGTAGAATTGCCCCAGTCCCCGGAGTAAGCAGCGATGTTCCCCAGGCTCGCGTTAGCGTCCCAGTCGGCTTGACCGCCCGCTGGAGGTACGGAGAACCATTGCCAGAGTAGCTGCTTGGTCTTGACGTTGTAGGCTCGGACGTAGCCCCTGCCTCCGTAATCGGTGGTCGATGCCCTAACGACGAGCGTGTCGCCGTACAGCAGGGGTGCCTTTTCGCCGAAGTAAGTGCCCGTGTTCCCAGGGATGTTGGCGCCCGTATCAGGTATGGTGAGCTCGACTGCGCCCGTTGTGGCGTTGAGCCCGTAGACAGTGGTGTCGGATGCCGTGAAGTAAACTACTCCGTCGTAGTACGCGATGCTGCTTATGTTGTATGCATACGACCACCAGGTGTCGTTCACAAACTCTGACATGTTGACCTGATAGGACCATATCACGTCCCCTGAACCAGCGTTGAGCGCTATCACGCGGTTGTAGGGAGTGGCAAAGTACAGGATACCGCTGATGATCAGAGGCTGAGTCTCGATTCCAAGGCTCGGAGCGGCGCCGGGGATGTCGTATGGGTTCTCCGGGACCTGATAGATCCACTTCACCTGCAAGTTCTGCACGTTGTTCACGTTTATGACGCTCTGAGGATCGTTGTTGGTGTTGAACCCGTTGTATGCTGAACTGGGCCAGTTAGCGTACTGCAACGAGGCCTGTGCCCTGCCGACGGGCACTGCCTGAGGATAGACCAAGAACGACGCTGCTAGAACTGCAATTGCGAACAGGACTAGACTTGACTTTGACAACGAGGTCGGCGCTGCCGGAAATTACTTGGACTCCTATATAGATTGCAGGAACTAACTCAAGTCTTGGCGCTTGAAGATTATGAATCCTATCGCGAAGGCTATCGCTATCCAAGCGACGAACGCGGCGGAGAGCGCCAAGACCGTGTTCTTCTGGAAGTAGTCGTAGGCGATAAGACCCAGACTGCTCCAGGCAGTGTCGGGCTCTCCAAGGAGAATCGTTGTAAGTATTATGGCTAGTTCGATGGGGTCTATCAGGACGAGAGAAACCGCAGCCAACTCTCCGAACTCCAAGTTCAAGATAATGGCTAGGTTTGTGACGTTTGAGAGGGCCGTGAACAGTAACCACGTGAAGAGCGCGACAACGAGGGCCGTCACCTTACGCTTCGAGAGGTCTGAGATTATGAATCCGAGCGCGAGCATGCTGATGTTCAGCATGACCGAAAAGAGAATCAGGACTCCCATTCCAGAATACGCCGAGAGGTTGGTCGTGTACGACACGACCGCCGCCGCTCCAAAGCCGATAATGACCGCGAGCGAGGTCGAAATCAGCAGGCCCGCTGTCCTGCCCAAGAAGAACTCGGTCTTCGAGATCGGGTTCGAGAGAATGTACTGGAGGGTACCCGACTCCTTCTCGTCGACTATTGAAGTGGAAGACATGGGAAGTGCGAGAAGGGGTATGATGGGAAGCGAGAATCCGACAAGCACCGTAAGGAAGTTCTCTAGGTAGTTCGCCGGGAGTATGTGACCTTGCAGCTCGACGAGGTCGGGTATGTCTATCGCCAGAAGGAAGAAGACGATTGTGAACAGAATGAGCCACTTCGCCCTGATCGACTCCTTGAAAGTCAGGGAGAGTACTCCCCACACGCCAGAGAGATTCAATTATTCCTGCTCCTCTGAATTAGCTTAACGTACTCGGCCTCTATCTTGCTGCGCTCGACCAGGAGGTCATCAATCTCCTCGGAAGAATTCAGGAGGTCCTTCACCAGTTTCAGTTTGATCGAGCTTGGCACTGAAGCGGTAATCCACTCTCCGTCCGAACTCACCTCAATTGCTCCCTCGGCCTCAAGCAAGCGAATCACGTTCGCCTGCGAGTTCTCTTGCTTGACCCTCATGTAGAGCGTGTCGTTGACCCCCATGTTCTTCAGCAGGATGTCAGGGGCACCCTGTCCTATCACCTTCCCGCGGTCGAGAATCACGACTTGGGTCGCGAGTTCACCAAGACCCGTGAGGTGCGTCGTCGTCAGAAGCGACTTTCCAGACTTCAAGAGAGTCTTCAGAAGCGATTGGAACTCCAACTGCCCCCTGAGGTCCACGTTGCTAGTCGGTTCGTCCAAGAGCAGGAGAGGCGGATTTCCGATCATCGCCAGAGCGATCCCGAGTCGCTGCTTCATGCCGTCGGACAGCGCCCTCACCTTCTTGTCCTTCACGTTCCACAGGTCAACGTACTTCAGCTTCTCCTCGGCCTCGCTCCTCGCTGTATTCTTCAATCTGGTGCTGAGTATGGCATGATCCTTCACCGTGATGCCTTCGTAGAAGGCATAGTTTTGGGGGACATAGCCGATGTGGTCCTTCGCAGCGCTCGAGTCTCTTTTCACGTTCACTCCGTCTACCGAAATGCGGCCATCGAAGGAGACCAGGTCCATGATGCAACGAATGAGAGTTGTCTTGCCCGCACCGTTGGGGCCTAGGATCAGGACGTGATTCCCCTGAGCGAGATTCAGCGAGATGTTCTCGAGGGCCAGAAACTTGCCGTACCTCTTGGTCACGTTCTCCACGCTCAAAATGGGTGGCGAAGCTGTGGATGGACTGCCCAGCAACTGCCCGGGTTTCGACTTGGTCAATCTTATAATGGTTTTCTGGGCTGTGTCAAGGATTCGGCGATGGCTTCTCGTTGGCCATAGAATCGTCATCCCTATTGTCCCGAAGCAATATGAGGGCTGCCGCGACAACGGCTATTCCTCCCACTACCAACGCGTAACCCAAGTAGTTTACCGTCGTTGATGAAGGCCCCTGAACGATTACGCTTCCAGCCGAGGCCTGAGTGCCCTCCGTGAGGTCATAGTTGTAAGGGAGCTCCAGCCAAACTTCGTAGTTTAGCGCCACGCCGATGCTCGCGTTCCTTGACTGGCCAGCACTCACACCCGAGTTCGATTCGGAAATCGGGAGGGTCACGTTCAACGGTCCCCAGTGAGACCCAGGATAGAGGGGTCTCCCCGAAGTGTTCCCCAAGCCTGTCGTGGAGCCTACACTCGCTTCAACCACGTGCGTGAGGTCGACGTACACCGTGACGACGAGTTCGTAGTTGATGATGTACGACTCCTGGCCTGTGATGTTGTTCACGAAGAGGGTCAGGGCCATGACCAGATCTGATCCAGTCTTGACGTTTTCGCTGTAGTGGTATTGCAGCGTGAAATAGTTGTTGCCATGCGCGCCGTAGGTAGCCATCGCGGCACTCCCCCCTTCGGTCTGCCCAGAAGTGAGAGGAGGAATGACGGAAAGGATCAGGACAGCTGTGAACAAGACGAGAGCTCGGACGGTGACCATCCTCACTGTCTTCGAGGAAGTCAAAAGGGAGGCCTCAAAATGTCAGAGTCCCCAACGACTCGATCTGAGTCTGTGCAGCGTTTAGAGCAGCAGCTGGCGTCAGACCGCCGCCCCACGCCTTGTTCAGATTGGACGCTATTGCCTGCAGCGCGTCGAACCAGTCGGGGAAACCGATCAGGGCTGCGAGACCTCCTGTTTGGAAGATTTCCTTTGTGATGTTGGTGACCTCGTATGCTCCACTCTGCAGCGCGGATGCGATGGCGGGTGCCTGTAGCGGGGAATTGCGCGTGGGGAAGACGTGGTATTGTTGAAGAACCATGGACTCTTCAGTGCCCTTAGCGGTAGCCCATTGAAGCCAGAGCCATGCCGCCTCGGGGTTTTTCGAGAACTTGGAGACTCCAACCCCAGCGCCTCCAAACGTTGAGAATGAGCCAGAAGGACCTGAGGGATTCCGCTGGAAGCCGAACTTTCCAGCCGCGATAGATCTAGATGGGTCGTCAATCCACGACTGGTAGTCGTTCCAGAGCAGCGCGGATGCCGACAAACCGTGCGCAAGAGAGTTGAAAACGTCGTCCCAGGTGTACGTCGGTGAGCCTGGGTCTGCCATGGGTTGGAAGCGCACGAAGTTCTCTAGCGCTGATACAACCGCGTCATCTGTAAGATTCGGGCTTATCGTACTCCCATCTATGTTCCACATAGTGGCGCCAAAACTGGCGAGATGATTGAGGAATTCGTACACTACGTCAATGTCGGGAGCTGCCTGGCTCACGCACGCGAATGGCGTTATCGCCGATTTTTGAATCGCCTGGTCGTTGGCGAACAGTTCGTCCCACGTCTGGGGAGGCGTGAGCCCGAGCTCGTCGTAGATGTCCTTCCTATAATAGAGGATCATGGTGGGTGTGTCCAGCGGGAGAACTGGCACCTGGGCCGGAGTACTCCCTCCCGCTCCGAGCGCTAAGTCGGGCGGATAGGTACCAACGTAGTCCCAGACGAACTGATTGAAGTCTGCGAAGTCGATGCCTGGATAGGTGATCTCGGGATAAGTCTCCGCCAGCTCGAGGGGCGAAATCGAGTCCGTTGTGAACGCTCCCAGATTCTGGTTATCCACCCCGAAGACATCGTAGGTTGGACTCTTGGTGTCGAACATGAGAGAAACGTCGGAAAGCTGCAGCGAATAGGGTTTGATCGAGTACACGTCGTCAGTTCTTGCCACCGACGCGAAGTCGCTGTCGATGAGCTGGAGGGTCAGAGGTGTGAATTCTTCTTCCAGCGTGAGGTTCAGAGTCGTACCCGAGTAGGGCCCCGAAACAGATGACAACCAAGCTAGGAAGTCTTGGTAGTCTGGCAGGTCGGAAATTGTGTTGGAGCTCGAGATTGAGCCGGTCGAAGCCTCGCTCGTGGTGTTGGTTGCTGACCCCGGCAGCAGTAACTCGCCCGCTCCCAGCGCGGCTACTCCAATTCCTGCAGCGGCTAGTCCATAACCGATGAACTTCCTCCTGCTCATTTTTGGCGTTCGAATCACCCACAATGGTTAGGTCGACTCAGGCAGGTACGACCAGACGCAAATTCTTGAGTGGCCTATTTACGCGTGTCCGCCGAGGAAACAGACGTTTACCGGGGCTCCTATTCGTCCCGTGTACGGGTCGCAAGTGGCGTCACCGCTGGGAGCGCAGTCGATGGGGCAAGTCTGGCATGACTCGTTCGGGTCGCAGATGCCGTTGCCGCACGTCTGCTGGAACTGTGCGCACGCCGACGCGCTCATCCCTGCTGGGCACGGCCACGTCGGAGCGTTGGGAAGATGGGCCGCTGCCTTGTACCCTTGAGGGAGATAACCAAGATAGTTTGCCCACACCCCCTCTGGGTTGTACCCAACCTGGTATCCTCCCGAGGTTGTGACAACCGAGTTCGAAGCAGTAGGCGAGTCTCCACTTGTCAGGTAGTACAGACCCACGGCTCCGGCCAAGACGATCAAAACGATGATTCCGACAAACGCGACCTGGCGCTTCATGACTTAGAAAGAAGTTCGCTCTTCTTGCTTATAAGCAATGCTCGCAGAGGAAGAGATCCCGAATAGTTCTGAACTGTGTTCCGTATTCCTAAAAAATTAGGAGGCGGGTTTTCTGCGCCTCATGGCGAGAAAGCCCGTCGCGATTATGAATATGGCTGCTACGGCTACTACTCCGTAGAACGCGGCGGATGAGACACCACCCGTCGACGTAGTTGAAGTGACAGTAGGTCCTGCTGTTGTGACTGTTGTCGATGCAGTTGCTGTGACCGTCGCTGCCGCCAGAGATGGAGGCAGTGAAAGTACTACTAGGTCTCCTAGAGGTGCTGTCTGCGAGAAGTACAGGCCTGGCTCCGCAATCGGTAGGAACATTTCCTCCGTCCCGTTCGCGGTCGCTCCGATGGATGGCAAGATTGTCAACGGCCCACCTATCAGCTTCTGAGCCAACACGTTGCCATTCATGTCGTTGAGCGCTACCAGATACCCTGTCGACAGAGTGAGGTATGCGACTCCGTCGCTTATCGTCACTCCGCCTCTGTAACCGATGTCAGGTATGAAGTAGTGCCAGACTTCCTGTCCGGTTGCTGCGTTGATTCCGTAGGCTGTGGCGTTGTCTGTTGGAGTGTACCCTGCAATGGTGCCCACCCCAATTCCTGAGGCAGTGTTGTAGTTGGTTGTGTTCATCTCCTGGTATCCCGCGACGCCAGGGAGGTTGTGCTGGACTGCGACGATCATGTTGTTGACTGGATCGAAAGCCATGTCGTTCTCGAAGCCTCCGCCCTCACCTGGCAGGCTCACGAACGAAGCGTTGTTCGGCGCTGGCCAAATTGAATCCATCTGTGTCGAGTTCAGAACGCTGTATATGTGGCAGTACTGGCAGCGCGGAAGGTCTGTGGCTGGAGGAGTCCAGTACCAGATCAGAGCGCCAGTCTTTGCGTTGAGTTGGAAGATGTATGCGTTCTTGCAGCTCTTCATGACCACTTCTTGCGATTGTCCGTTGATTGTTTCGTTGGCTAGAATCTGGTTCCAGGAGCAGTCCCAGTCCCAAGAGTCGTGAGGAGTGGCTTGGAATCCCCATACGAGTGTTCCGTTCTGATCGTCGATGGCAAGTATGCTTGCCGACCAAAGATCAGGACCAGGCATGCATGGTGAGTCATACGGATTCCTGTTGTTCGTGGCAACGTAGGCTATCCCCGTGTTGGGGTCGATGACCCATGGGCCACCCCAACTCTCTCCAACTCCTCCTGGGGATTGACCACCTAGATCGTTCTTGCATGTGGTGGTTTCAATGTATCCCCAATCGTTGTAGAGGGTAGCGTTTTGCACGCTGGGCGAGAGAGTCTTGAGGTTGACCGCTCCGCTTCCATTGAAGGCGTAGGCGCCAACCATGCTGTTGACCGTCTGAGCGTCCCAGTTGGGGTCAGACCCGTCTTGGGGAGCGCTTGTGTATGTGGTCCAGAGCAGCTTCGGCGGATTGACGTTGACGTCCCAGCCCCTGAAGAATCCTCTTCCCGAGTTGCTCGCGGAGGTTCCGCTGGCCGAGGTGATGAGTATTCCCCTTCTCTGGTCCAAGACCAGGGCAGGCGAGATGGTACTGTATGTTCCCTCGTTACCTGTGATGCCAAAGTGATTGGCGTCGGTCCCGTTCAGGTCGGCGAAGGTCAGTTTGACAGTTCCGAGTTCCGCGTCTAAGGCGTAGACGTGGTAGTTGTTTGCGGCCCACCATATTGTTGGACCTCCCAACAGCGTGCTGTTCGTGGAGAGCACGATTGCGCTGTTGTGGAAGTGGACTAGACTGCCTCCCCCGTTGAAGGCGTCGGTTGCGTTAGGCCCGTAAGGCAGTTCATAGGTCCAGATGAGTTTGCCGTTCTGAGCGTTGAGTGCATAGATTCCGTTGTAGTCCATGATCACGTAGACAATCCCTTGGTAGACCAAAGGCGTCGTAGCTATGCCCGGAGCTGCGAATCCGGGGAACCCGGACCCATAGGAAGCCCATTGGGATGGGAGGCCTGGCGTCGGGAAGAGCCACGCTACCTGCAGGTCTGCTACCGTCGAGGGGTTGATCTGTGTCTGTGGGTTGTAGTTCTGATTGTTCTGATTCCCGTCCTCGAAAGTCCAATTGAAGCCACCGCTTGAAGAAGCCTGAGCGTGAGTCGAGAGGATGTATGCCGGAGTCACCATCGCGAAGACAAAGATTGCTGTGAATGCTAGTGCTATGATGTTATTCCTTTGAAGAATACGGCTCATTTTCGAAGCGCAAAGACGTCCGTTGGCGTATTTATCGTTTTGCATGCGTTTGGGTGCGACTCGAGCGAGTCTCCATGAGACTCATTCCGCCGGGAAAGGACAGCGGCAGCTTTAACTTCGCCCGCGAGCACTTGGGCAATCTGCTTCCGGAACTTTCTGAAATCGTACAGAGAAGAAGAATCTTGGGGATCAGTCAGCGTCAGTTGGCTGGACTTGTGGGCAAGAGTCAGTCTGCTATCGCAAAGATCGAATCGGGGAGGGTGAGTCCCCCCTACGACCTCGTAAAGCACATCTTTGAAGCGCTGGAAAGGGCGCAGTCCAAGAGCGAGGGCAGGATATCGGATTTTGCATCCAAGCCCGTGGTGAGCATTCAAAAATCCGATTCCGTGATAAGAGTGCTCAAGATTCTGCAGACTACTGGTTTCAAGCAGGTTCCCGTGAGGCAAGGAGAGCGTTGGGTCGGATGCGTGTATGAGAGGACTATCGCGAGACACATCATGGAAACCAAGAATCCAAACGATGTGTTGAGGCTGAAGGTCGGAACGATCATGGATGAAGCCCTGCCAATAGTAATGGGAGATGCCCCGGTTTCTGCAATCATCCCGCTCCTACAGGCGACTCAGGCAGTGCTTGTTTCTAGGAAGGGCAGGGTTACGGCGATCGCGACGAACGCGGACCTTCTGCGTTTCATACAACAAGACCCCGGCAAGCTCGTCATGAAGCCGAAGGGGAGCCGTGGGACCGACTCGGCTGACCATTGCTAGTCAGCAGCGCATTCAGGATATTCAAAACGCTTAACTCCGTCAACCGCCGGAAAGTCCATCGTGAACAGGTCGAGGGTGGGGGCTGTCCTCGTTGCCTTGGTCATCGCGGTCGCGATATTTGGACTGCTCGTGGGCGATCCTTTCGGGTCTCAGAAGTCAAACAGCACCGCGCAGACATATAGCGGGGCCAGAGTCTCGGTCCAATCAGACATTCTCACGGTTGGATACCAGGCCGGACTCTGGAACATAACCATACTGAATTCGGGAACCCTCCCTCTTGTGAAGTTGACCGTCGTGCTCTCTACGCCCGTCCAGACTGAGGTCTGCTCCGGATTCCAGGGCGGGATAGCATTTCGCAACTGTCCGGCAACACAGGGCGGACCCTACCCTCCTGGCACCAAACTCGTAGCCTACGCGAGTGGGGCGGGTCCAGGCTCGGCAACCATTGGGTCGTCCTACCTCGTGACGATGGACGCTTCATTCGCCAACGGCGAGTCGCTCAACTTCACCTCCTATGTCACTGCTGAGGGAGCCTAGATTGCTGCATTCGCTTCGAGAAAGGAATCCTTAAGATTCAAAGCGCGGGACGGCGTTCGTGCAGTCCCTCAGCATCGACAAAGCTTCGAAGTATTTCCTCTACTTTGCAGTCGCCAACCTGATTGGAGCGGTCCTGATCACAATTCCAGTGATAGTCCCCGAGTTCACATTTCCACTGGTTCTGACCGTCTGGCCCGGCACTTGGATCTTCATCGCCTACTTCATCTTCCTCATAGTGGCGGTCATGGGTAATATTGCCTGGGCAGCGCTGCTTGACATGACCAAGAGGCACTTCGGCAGGAGCTACGTCAATCGGTACATGGCCGAGGCACAGTTCTCACTGACGACACTCGGAGTCTACGGGCAGACCTCTCTCATGTTTACCGTAGGGTACTTGGGAGGGTACGCCGCCCTTCTGGGGTTCGGAAAGGCCACGATAACTCAGGGAATAATTGGTTGGATGGTCGTTCCTATAGGAGTCTTCATCCTGCTCTATCTGATCGGAACTATCATAGGCATCGCGAACCTGCTCTTCACCATTTCAGGCAGGAACGACTCTCCTTGAGACTCAGACGCCGAGCGAGAGAAATCAGCGCGTTTTGGAACCGAAGCTGAAAAGAGATGTGGTTCGGACGGAGATTGGGTCATCCATGGACGGAGTCACTTGCAATCCTGACAATCCTCATGATCAGTTCGCTGCCAGGACTCGCGAAAGCCCAAGTGCTGAACGGCCAAAACTGGGAGGGACCGGACAACAACTACCCTCTTAACTGGAACTACTCTCCTCAGACCGCGGTCAACGAGTCCAACGTAGCAGGGCTGCAGGTGAGCTGGACTTGGCCCGTCCCCGACTCGCCCTCGGTCCTCGCTAGCGCCGAGGGGGTGATGGTGACGCCTCTAGTCGTCCAAGGGGTGGTCTATGGCGTCACGAATTGGGGAGCGGTGTTCGCGCTGAACGCGGATGACGGGGCGGGCGTCTGGTTGACCGACCTTCCTTTGCAGGAGAACTACTCTAACTATCTTCAACCGTCTGTTCCGCCATCTCTCGGATATCCGATCGGACACTTCCACCAGATATTGTACACAACGAAGATCCTGGGGTCTCCATTGATCTGGGTAATCGCCAACACCTATCAGGTCTTTGCTCTCAATGCCTACACCGGTAGCGTGGTTTTGGACTTCAACCCTCTGATTCTCGGGCTCGCTTCGGTTTCGGGGAACCGTGGCATTTACGATCAAGATACGCCCACTATTCTGATTGACCAACTCCGAGGGATCATGCTCTTCGGTCCGTCGGACAGCGAAGGCGAGAGCTCTGGACGGGGATACGTTCAAGGATGGAACGTGAACACATCGAGACCTCAGCTACTCTGGACGAGCTACATCATTCCTCCGCAGGACGGAGGCGACCCTTCATGGTCGATGAGCTCCGTGGAGAACATGAGCGACGCGTACATATTCAACGGAACCTCGGCACTGAACCTCAAGAGCCTACCTCAAGCGCAATTGCGGAGCATGCTCTACGGAGACTGGGGGACCTTCGGCTACGACGGATACAGAAGCTATGCGGGTGCGAGCACTTCTTGGGGAGGGCCATGGGCGATTGACGACCAGCTCGGCCTCGCTTACATTGGCACAAACACACCCACGCCGGACTGGAATGGGACCGACAGACCCGGGCCTGACCTGTGGTCTGACTCGGTTTTGGCGCTGAACGTGACGACTGGGAGGTTGGTGTGGGGATTCCAGGCGATGCCACACTCGCTCGGGGACCTGGACTGTGCGTGGAACGTTCTACTCGCGAATCAGACAATCGAAGGACGGGTTGAGCCGGTGGTGTACAAAGGATGCAAGGACGGATACATCTTCGCGCTCGACGGGACTGACGGCTCGATGATGTGGTACTTCAAGCCGCCCACCGTCAGGTACGACAACGTGAAGGTCTTCAGTCCCACCAACGAGACCGAGATGACCAAGGTGAACTGGTACGGATACCCGTCCAAGGAGCCCATTATCCAAAATCCGAGCGACACGGGGAGCCTAGAGTCGGACATATCTTACGACCCAACGACCAACTCGATATACCTCGTGACCTACAACGAACCGAAGCTCTTCAACATCACCAACGTCGGACCTACCCAGGGCTCTTTCTCCTACTCGAACTGGGAATTTGACTGGGGTGTCTCACTTGCGTCAATCTTGAACGACGGACCCACGAATTCGACCGTCACTTCCCTGAACGCTTCGAACGGGTCAATCAGGTGGTCGTACTTCGTGAACAACGAACCGTACAGGGGAGGTCTCACAGTCAGCGGAGGAGTGGTCTACGCGTCTCTTCTCAACGGGACGCTCATGATGCTCGACGCAGAGAGCGGCGCATGGTTGGCGTCGAAGAACATCGGTGGAGAGCTCCTCATCCAACCGGCTATAGGAGAAGACGCCAGCGGGAGCACAATGATATTTCTCACCGACACAGGGTCCTCTAGATGGGGGCCAGCCTTCGCTGGGTTCATCCAGGCGCTTGCGCCGGTCGAGCCCAAGGTTCAAACGGCTCCTCTTCTGGAGTACTATATGGGGGGCGCCATCGTGCTGCTGACCGTCGCTGTCGCTCTGCTTGCCGTTCTGAAAGTCAAAGCCAGAAATCGTTTTTAAAGTCAGGATTGGCTCGCTGCTTGGAAGCGGGACGCATTCAACGCGACATAATATTTGAGGGAACTCTGGCGGCTCTGGTCAGCTGCTTGTTTCTCTTGGTCTCGTACGTTGAGATTCCTTTCTACGCTCAGGAGCACATCGTTCAAAAAGTAGCGCTAGTTGCGTTGGCGGGCAGTTTGGCCCTTGTTGCCCTCGGCTTCTACTACGGACGAGGGTCCAGGGAACCGAGCCCTGGTTAGACTGTGACTAGCTCTTCATTCTCCAGAGGCTGAGGAATCCTATCAGAGCGCCAAGTATGGTGACGCCGATGAAAATCGCCTCTACCACCGGGGGCATGTCGTTCAGGACCGAAGTGGGATCCGACGACAGGGGAGGAATAATCTTCGTTGCTATCCACTCTGCGGCTATCGGTGCGCCGTAACCTTGTGCGAGGGCAGACCCTCCCACGTATCCGATGGCCGCCATCAACCCGGTCGCCCCAATCACGCCCGCTTCGTAGAAAATCAGGTGGAGCCAGCCGAAGGCCTTGTTCACGTTTTGCAGTGGGGTCATCTTGCCTCTGAAGTAGTACATGGAACCCCAGAAGACCATTCCGGCCACCCCTACAAGCACGAACACAATCCAAGCGACCAGGACCCAAGTGCCGGGCCAGTTGACGTCCATTGTGGACTTGCACCCGAACAGACCGGGCGGCGTCGCGATGCAGAGCCCCGGGTCAAGAATTGGAACGGTGAATAGGACCGCCAAAATACCGTTGATGCTGGCGAGTCCGAAGAACTTCTTCGCCATCTCATCGGAGTTCAATTGCGCCATTCATCTCCTGACGACGGCTCGTCCCCCAAGCCCTCGCAACGCCCCTAGCTCCCGGTCAAGTGATAAAAGCGTTGCCTTGGCTATGTGGCTGCTCTTCACTCGAAGGCTTCAAAGACTTTGGCTTTCGGGACTACGTCTGGGCCTCCTGTAGATGAAGGCCACCACCACGATGAGCAGAATGGAAACGTACAGTCCCAGAGCCACGAAGGGTGCGAAGTGCCACTCGAACGCGTGTTCAGAGGCGAGGTTCGGGTTCTCCCCAGCGATCTGGAGACCCCACTGTGGGAACACAGTGGAAGTGAGAGGATTGGACGCCGTGAATGTTTGGTAGTTCCACACCTCTGAGTTGATGTACCAAGTACCGGCCTCGTTCTCCCACTGCTGCGTCACGTTAACTACGGCTGTTATGTTCCCGAGGGCGGGGCTCGCCCCGTTTAGATGCATCACAAAAGTGGCGTTGACTTCTGAGGGCGACAACGTCACCATGGTCAACTTCGAGATTACGGCGCTAAGCGACGTGGTCTTAGCTATCGAAGCGTCATAGAGGATCCTGATGTTTCCTTGTCCGTTGTAGACTCCTCCCAGACCCTGAGTCGTCCCTTCCCAGTTGTCCACGCTCGACGACGTGTAGAAGTTGGATAACGATTCGACCGCTCTGTCGTTGAAGGCCTGGACGAAGAGGTTGATCTGTGACAGCACCGCGGAATTGTTCCCTGTCGAAGCCGAGAAGCTAGAAGAGGTTGAGTTGGACGAAGCGGTTGTCGTTGTTGAAGTAGAAGTGGACGACGTGGTTGGGGTAGTTGTGGTAGTGGTTGTAGATGAGCTTCGAGACGCGAGATAGAAGCCCACGCCCGCTACCACTACTATAACAACAACAATGACCGCTATGACGGCAGTGGAGACTGCTCTCTTCTCCGTACGCACGCGGTTGTGAGGGCTTTCACCACTATATAATCATCCCGTCATGGGAGACGCCGACTGAAGACTCACTCGAGAGCAGAGGATATTAGCGAGTGAAAGGAAGTGTTGGAGAAAATGCAGAGAAGGTCACGAGTACTGCTCGCCGCTGCATTTGTCCTTGTCTTAACCGCACTAATAGCTGCCTTCTTTCTCGTGGTCCCTGCACATGTTGAGAGCACGCCCCCGAAGATAGTCGTGAGCTACGGCACAGAGGCTCACGCAAATTCGATCTCAGACCTGCAGCTATACCTGGCGATCAACTCCTCGAGGCTTCAGAGTGGGCAGGCTCTAGCAATCACACTCTTCGAAGAGAATCCCACGGGCTCGCTGGTGAACGTGAGCTCAGCTTCAGACTATGTCACTCGGGACCTTGGAATAGGGATATCCCCATGCACCTTTGTGAACGAGCCTATCAGCTTCGCAGTATTCAGCGGAAATTTTGGTGCGGGGAATTTTACACAAGGATTACCCCTTCAGTTGGACAACCCCTCGTTGATCTACAGTTGTCCCCCGACCTGGACGGTCCGCTACTGGGAGTTCCAGTCAGAAGGTAACACCACCGTGTTGGATGGCTGCCAAACGATCCACTGCTTCAGCCAGGGGTTGATTTTCGACAACGCTCAGGTTGTCGTAGTCCAAGGGACGTACACGAAAGGTCAAAGCACGGTCGAAGACTTTAGCCCAGGCGTTTACACGATTGTCGGAGGGGATGAATGGGGGGCGGCCGTCCTTCTCCACTTCACCATCTCGTAGAAGCACAAGACGAAGGAGGCGGACCGGCGGACCGCTACCCTATTAAGCAGACTAGCTACTAACGTGTCAATTGAGTCGCAGGCCTGCGAGACGCGGAGGGCCAGACAGGCCTTGGGGTAAGATTGCCGGGGCGGTAGTGGTCGTCTTGTTGGTCGTGGGAGCTTATGAGTTCTACCCTAGACCAGAGTACACCACGCACGACATAACCTGTGGAGTTCTGATCTACGGGATCATATCAGCCCAGACGGTCAATTCTGGGGGCACTGAGGTCCCAGTAAACCTGACTGAGACCACGATGACCAACTTCTCTACGACTACGAACATAGGAGCCCCTCCCGGTAAGGTGGTAACGACCTTCACTTCGTCGACGGGCTCAGGTTTCAACGGATATGGTCAGTATACCCATTGCACTTACCTCAACTCGACTTCGTCCAGCACTTGATGATGGGACCGAGACTCTCTTCGAAGTAGTCAGTCGAGTCGAGCTGTCTCGGCCCGACAAGGATAGTTTAAAGAATCCATCGAAACCGGTTCGAAAGTTGGAACATCCACCTCCGTTTCCACACGCAAGATTGGTCAAAGTCTCGGTGATTGTCGTAGTACTGGTGGTTGCTGCCTCCTTTTACTTCTACATATCAGCGCCGGCGAGGTCCTGCGATAGCTATCCCCTGACAGAGTTAAGTGAGTCCGTCACAACAACGAATTCGACCAGGGCGGTGCTGACTACCTCCTGGCTTGACTGCTCCTCTCACGCCGTGAGGTTCGTAGTTCAGGGGGGAGGGACATCCAATTCCGAGTCGGAATTCGCGTTCACCTCACTCCCCGTATCCGTTGAACCAGGACAGTCCGTTCTCGTTCAAGTAAACTACAATCCTACCACGAGCTTGTTTTCGGGCACTTTCGTATTTCTTGCGGCTTACAATGCAACCGACTCGGGGCAGATAGTGAGCGGACAATACGCGTTTACCGCGTAGTCTCAATCGCGAAGATTCTTTGCACTGCTTTGGTCCAAGCAATGAGTGGCATCTGTCACTTTATCCAACCGGCTGGTCTCTACTCATAGAGCTGTGGGGCCCTTGAATGCACTTGAATCCATCAAGCCTTATTAGCCGTCTAGCGTCCGACAAAACTGCGAACCCCTGAGGTGACTGAGACGAAAGCCAAAAGGAGATCCGAGTCAATTTCATACTGGTACCTCTTTCTTATTCCGCTATTTGCGATATTGGCCGTCATCGAGTTCTATCCACTAGTTGAAGGGATAGGAGACAGCTTCACCAATCCCAACGGGGCCTTCTCGTTTTCCAACTACACTATGATTTTCGCGGACCACGCTTTCTGGTCCGCCCTGTTGGTCTCTCTCGCCTACACAGTCGGGAGCACCTCCCTATGCGTAGCTGTGGGTCTCGTGTTGGCATTCCTCGTAACTCAGAGAGTGAGGGGAAGAGGCTTCTTCGAAGCCCTCTACGTCTTTCCTCTTGCCGTCTCTCCTATCGTCGTGGGAGTAGTCTGGGCGCCGGGCGGCGTCTGGGACGACATCCAGACCTTCACACATTTCATACTGCACATCCCTTACTGGAACGAGTTGTCCGTCTTCTTCTACTTCCCCGTGATGATTCTCTCTGAGGCGTGGGAGTGGGGGCCTCTGATCATGCTTGTAGCGCTGAGCATAGTCAACGCGCAGTCACCGGCAGTCTTCGAGGCTGCAGAGGTCTTCGGCGCTACGGCATGGCAGAGGTTCAGGATGGTCGCGGTGCCTTCGATACTTCGTTCTCCCGTGCTGCAGTTCGTGGTGGTCCTTCGACTGATCGACGCTATGCGAGCCTTCGAGATTCCCTTGGCCTGGTCGAACTGGGTGGGATTCCAGACCACGATTGGGTCGCCCGTCGACACCCTAAGCCTCTATTTGTACAAGCTCATCTTCATCCCAGCTTACGGGTTCCCACTCGGGCTGATCACCGCGGTGGGTGTAGCCCTCCTGGGTGGAACTCTAGTTGCTGCGTACGCGATGATGAGGCTGCTACAGCGCGTGGGAGCTAGTAGACCTTGAACAAGACCAAGAAGAAACCACTGTCCTTCGACAGTCGCATAGTGGCCTACGGGTCCCTCGTCTTTGCTGCTCTGTACTCCGTCTGGCCTATCATGGTGATGGGCTTGGAAGGATACAACGTCGACCTCTCGCCACTGTTCTCCGGAAAGGGAATCAGGTTCGTCGGCGGGGTCCCCGCTTACAGCGGGGGCATATATCCGACGCCGATACACTATCTGGATGCGCTGTTCATAGGTGCCTTCCCCAGGCTGCTGGGTAATACTCTCTTGATCTCGGCGATCAGCATCGCGATGGCTCTGGCGGCAGGACTCGGGACCGCATACATGCTCGCGCGAATCCCCGTAAGGGGCAGGGGGGTGCTTTCCTACTTGCTTCTAGCCCTCCGCGCCGTCTCGCCTTTCCTGGTGATAGTGCCGCTCTACATTTACTACACAAGAAACGGCCTTTGGGACACCTACTTCGGGCTCGCTTTGGCCGAGGAACTGACAATTCTTTCAGTGGTGGTTTGGATGCTGCGAGGATTCTTCGCGGACATTCCTAGGGAGGTCTACGACGCGGCCGCCGTGTTCGGGGCAAGTGAAGGTCAAATCTTCAGGCGGGTAGCGTTGCGCATGGTTATCCCGGGTGTCATCGTCACGGTGGTCTTCTCCTTCATCCTGATATGGAACGAGTTCGTCATCGCTGACATACTCTCAGGCGGGGCTGCGAAGACCGTCGCTGTCGGAGTGTGGTCAGGGCTTGGAGAGAGCGTTCAAGCATTCAAGGTGGTCAGCCCGGACGACCTCAACGCCGGTGGGTTTCTCGCGTGGGTACCTGCAATCGCGGTCATGCTGGCCATTCGAAAGTATCTTGCGAAAGGTTACAGCCTGGGCACAGCCAGCTGAAGTCAGTCGCGGGAGTCCTGAGAGAACGACTTCAATATCAAAGCGAAAGAGACTATTATGAGGGCAGCAATCAGAGCCGCGACAATCTCGGCGACCTCGGTCCAAGAAAACACTCCCGAATAGAGCAGGTCGATTGTAGTCCCCACTGCCGTCAGTAGGCCAAACAAGCCAAAGATCAGGACGGAGAGGCGAACCGTGTTGATTCAGCGATCCTGGCTGGGAGGGGCGTCAAACTAGCAACTCCCCGCTCTTCTTATCGAAGAAGTGCATCTTCTTTACAGGGAGGTCAAGCTGGACATGACGGCCAGGTGTCACCTGTGCGTTGGGAGGAAGGACTATCCTGAAGACTCTGCCCGCGACGAACGACGACACCACCGTGCTAGAGCCCAGTGTCTCAAAACTCTCGATTTCGACATCTAGGTTCGCTTCCGATATCCTCTTGGCTAGCACACCAATGTCTTCTGGACGGATTCCGACCAGTACGGAACTTCCCCCTGCTTTCTGCCTCACAAGACCAGCAGTAGCCACGTCGAGAGGTATCGTCGCGTTGTCCAACTTGAGCATGTTCACCTCTGTGATCTCGGCCTCCATTATGTTCGTTGGAGGATTACCCACAAACCCTGCGACGAAGGAGTTCGCGGGCCTCGAGTACACTTCGAGCGGTGCTCCGTATTGGGATAGCTTCCCAGCGTTCATTATCCCAATGGAATCGGCCAGACCCATGGCTTCTGCCTGGTCGTGCGTGACATAGATAGCGGTCATCTGCGTCTCCCTCCTGATCTTCTTTAGCTCGGTCCTGAGCTGGGCTCTCAGCGGGGCGTCCAGGCTGGTTAGGGGCTCGTCCATGAGAAGCGCGTTCGGTTGCCTGACAATGGCGCGGCCCAGTGCCGCCCTCTGCTGCTCCCCGCCACTCAGCTGGGCGGGTTTCTTCGGCAGGAGGTGCTTGATCACGAGTAGGTCAGCGACCTCGTTGACCCGCTTGTCGATCTCCGTCTTGGAGACGTTCCTGACCTTGAGCGGGAACCCGATGTTGTCGTGGATGGTCATCAGCGGGAACAAGGCGGAGGTCTGGAAGACCATCGCGAGGTCCCTTTCCCTAGGCGGGAGGTCCGTCACCGCTTCGCCGTCGATCTTCACTGAACCCGAGTCAGGTTTCTCAAAGCCCGCCACACACCTGAGGAGTGTCGTCTTGCCCGACCCTGATGGCCCGAGGACGACTGTGAATGTCCCGCTACTAACCTTGAGCGATACCCCGTCTACCGCTTGAGTTGTGCCATACCTCTTCGACACGTTTTCGATTTCTATGTTGGCCATTGGAGCGACATCAAGACCAAGGCATGCTGCTGAATTTCATAGAATCGGCTGTGCGATAGATTCTCAGCACGCTGCAAAGCCTTGCGAAAAGTATCGCTCGCCCCTGTTTATTTATGCTTTGAGTGCAGTTGACCGCCGGAACGAGACCGAAGAGGATAAATTCGGACGAGCGGGATTTTGCGTGCGGGTTGTTCAAGAAGAAGAGCATGGCTGTCAGTCGCACCCTAGCCTTGGTCATGATACTCGCGCTGGTCGTGGCGCTAATAGCCGGGGAGTACTTCATAACCTCGAAGAGCAACGGCGGGTCGACCGAAGTCGACATAACCATCGTCGAGGACAACCCCGTCCTTCAGCTGGACCACTTCTACCCCGACAACGTGACCGTGGCTTTGGGACAGAACGTGACGCTGGCTATCCTGAACGGAGATGACGAGTTGAGGGTCTTCACCCTCACGCAGTTCGGTATCAACGAATCAATGGCACCGGGGACGGCTGTTCGCGTCACTTTCGTGGCGAACCATGCAGGAGATTTCCTCTTTTACTCCCCCAAGACTCCGCCCAGCGCTGTGAGCCAGGGTCGGCCCGGCCCCTATCTCTCCGGGAACTTCACCGTGACCTGACAAAATGACAACACATCTTGCCCTCCCTTCGAAAGACCGAAAGAACGAAGGACCTCTAGAGTGAGATCGCATGGAATCCAGACGCTGGTACCTTGTCTTCATACCACTCTTCGCAGTCCTGGGCTTTGTCGTCGTCTACCCTCTGATCGCCAGCCTATACATCAGCCTTACGACGGTCAGCGGCTCCTTCAGCCTCTCAAACTACGCTGCAATGGTCTCGACCCCGACCTTCTGGAACGCGCTCAACATCTCCCTTCTCTACTCGCTCAGTAGCACGATAATCGCAGTCGCGATAGGCCTGGGCTTGACGTACATCCTGACTCAGGAGCTCCGAGGGAGGGGATTCTTCGAGATGGTCTACATTCTCCCATTGGCGGTCGCCCCCATAGTCGTGGGCACCGTCTGGGCGCCGAGCGGCTTCTGGGATGACGTCCAGACATTCTCCCACTTCCAGCTGCACCTGCCCTACTTCAACGAGCTGAGCCCGCTCTTCTACTTCCCGACGATGTTCCTGTCAGAAGCCTGGGAGTGGGAGCCCTTGATCATGCTCGTGGCAATCAGCATCATCAACGGCACCGCGAAGGAGATCTACGAAGCCGCCGAGCTGCACGGGGCGACGGCGTTCCAGAAGTTCAGGATGGTGACGCTCCCGAGCGTGCTCCGCTCTCCCGTGATGCAGGTGATAGTTGTCCTGCGTTTCATCGACGCGATGCGAGCATTCGAGATCCCGCTCGCCTGGTCGAACTGGCTTGGCTACACGACTACACTCGGGTCGCCCGTGGACACGATAAGTCTCTACATCTACAAGCTGCTCTTTTCGTCTCCCCTAGGATTCTCAGTCGGTGTAGCCTCGGCGGTCGCCCTCACGCTCTTCGCGATAACGCTGGTGGGGGCTCTGATTCTGCTTAGAATCCTGAAGGCGGTGGGGGATTAGAAGATGACAGAGAAGACCACGAGCGGCAGCGCGAAGTCCTATGACCGAACCCGAAGGAGGCTGAGGACGAGGAGGATCCTCCTCTACGTCGTGGCCGTGCTCGCGGCTCTCTACTCCTTCTGGCCCATCATGACCACCGCCCTGGAGGGGTACAACATCGACCTCGCGGCGATCTTCTCCGGCAGGGCGTTCAGGCTCGTCGGCGGACTGCGCTACAACGGCGGAATCTATCCTAGCGCCATCTACTATCTGCAGTCGCTGGGCGTCGAGGCATACCCGAGGCTCGTGGTCGACACCCTCATCGTAGCTGCTCTGAGCATAAGCATCGCGCTGCTCGTCGGGATACCTGTCGCTTACGTTCTCGCCAGGATAGACGTCAGAGGGAAGACACTCGTGTCGTACCTCCTTCTGGCTCTGAGGACTGTCTCCCAGTACGTCGTCATCATACCCCTCTACATTGCATACTCGGAGCTGGGAATATACGACTCCTTCACTGGCATAGCTCTGGCTGAACAGGTACTGATACTGTCGGTAGTCGTCTGGATGCTGCGCGGTTTCTTCGCAGACATACCCAGGGACGTCTATGAGGCCGCGACAGTTTTTGGTAAGAGGGAGTGGGAGGTCTTCAGGAGGGTCATATTCCCGATGGTCGTCCCGGGCGTGGTCGTCACGACGATGTTCGCCCTCGTCCTGCTCTGGAACGACTTCATCATCGCCGACGCGCTCACTGGAGCCGCGACCAGGACGGTCGCAGTGGGGGTTTGGGAGGGCCTTGCGATCAACCAGCTCTCCTTCAGCGCGGTGGCCTGGGACACTCTCAACGCGGCAGGGACGCTCGCGTATATACCCGCTGCGGTGGTGATGCTCCTGATCAAGAGATACCTTGCGAAGGGCTTCAGCCTGGGGTTAGCCCGCTAGAACTCCCTCAAAATGGTGTAGGATGGCACGGTGCCTGAACCGAACCTGATGCTCTCCAAGATCTTCAGGTCATAAGTGGTCCCGTTCGTCTGCAAGGGACCCACTTCGGTAACGTAGAACGTCCCCGACGAAGCGCCCGTGCCAGTTATGTTCAGGGTGCTGCCGAAGGCGTCGACTATGCTCGTCTGCTTCATCGCCGACATGAAGGTCGAACGGGTCAGGGTCTGACCGCTCGAGAGCACGTTGCGGATCGCGTTGATCATCATCTCCATCCCCAGGTAGGAGTAGTAGTAGTTGGAGCCTATCTCGGTCGGACAGACTCCGCAGTAGGCTATCGACTTGTTCGCATCTCCATAGATGTAAGGCTCGAGGGCGTTCACGAACGAGGAAGCGACGGGGTAGCTGGTGCTCAGCGCGCTGTCGAAGAGGGTGACGCCCCTTATGCCTGTCGCGTTCGTTCCTAGGTCGCTCACCTGATCGTCCACGGACGCCACGAATATCTGCTTCTGGGAGAAGCCAGCTGACTGAAGGGCCTCGATGACGTTAGACTGGGAGAACTCGACCGTAGGGAGCCATGAGACTATGACCGCGTTCGCCCCCGAGAACTTCGCCGCCTCCGCTGCCGTCCCCCACGGGAACTGGGCGTTCGCGTACAGCTGGTCGAAGACGATGCTCTCGTTCTTGAATGTGCTCGCGTACCACTTCACGCCTGCCGCCATCTCGACCTGCTGGTCCGCGTTCTGGGTCATGAGCGCTATCTTCGCGCCGGGGACCGCTTCGGAGACATACTTGGCGACGGCCGCTCCCCACTGCACCGCGTCGGGCTGGACGCTCACAGTCCAGTTGTTGTCTGGCGGGGTCAAAGCCGCGGACGATAGCGTCGAGACGACGAAGGGCACTTCGTGCGGTCCCGTATAGTCCGAAATCGCCAGCGCATCCTCCTGGTTGGTCGGCCCGGTGATCGCGAGCACCCCGTACTGGTCGAGGTCCAGAGCCTGCTTGGCAGCCCTCTGAGGGTTGGACTGTGAATCGTCGACTATCAGGTCGATCATCCGCCCGTCGACGCCCCCAGCGGCGTTGGTCTCGTTCACGGCAAGCTCAGCGCCGATCCTGGCCGCGTACCCCTGGGGCACAGGCGTGATGCCCACTCGCGCCTGCTCTAGGTCCGCCACCCCTGTCGTTATCTCCGTGATGAAACCTATCTTGATCGGTGAACCTATTGCCGGATTCAACACGGTGACCGACTGAGTACCGGGGCTTGGTCTGGAGAGGACCGCGAACACTGCCACCGCCGCTAGGACAATGACAATCAGAACGACCGCTGACGCCGCATTCTTGCGAGACTTTGACGCAGGCGCTGACAACCTGACCCATCGAACCTTTGCGGAGAGCTATTTATCCGAGCGAATGCTACGATGCAAGGACGGTCATGTTCCCCCAAGTCTCTTGTGCGCCGGTGCAGTTACCGCAGAGACCGGGCGGCTCGTAATACGGAAACACCCCGACCTGGTTTGGCACGAAGCTCACTCGGGTGGTCACCCCACTGGGAACGACGCCCGTGTTCACTCCGAACGCCGGAATCGCCAGCTCGTGAGGATCGTCGTCAGTGTTGTCGAAGACTATAGTGACGTGCTGGCCTTCTGTGACCGTGAAGTAGTGCGGGAAGAACTCGTCAGGCGCCCCATTCTGCGGGGTCCCGTCCGTGACCATGATGTTGATGGTGACCGAGTTCTTGGAAGTCGCGTTTGCGTTGTTGATGTAGTACGCGGAGCTGATCGCGAGAACACCGATCAGAGCTATCGCAGCTATCACGATCCTTGAGACACCCTTCCTGCCTCGCGTGCTTGACAACCGCCTTGCGCTCTGAGGACGCCTCGGATTTATACTGTTTGAGTGCGTTTGAACTGCTAACTCTGGGTCGATCACGAGCTCTGCACCAAGAACCACCCGTTCAACGACTGACCTGCATCGCAGTTCCCACCGCCGCAATCCTCCGAAGGCTCTGAGTAGGAGTAGTTTCCGTCCTTCGATGCGACGAAAGAGAGCGTGGCTGTGCCGTTCGGCTTGATCTGTCCGGTGTCTAGGCCGAAGCTTGGAATCGCTAGCCCGTGGGTCAGATTGTCAGAGTTCTGTATGACAAGCGTGATGTGCTCTCCTAGGTTGACGGTGAAGTTTTGAGGGTAGTAGGTGGCGGGGGTGCTCAGGTATCTGCCACCTATCTGGATGTCAATCTGTTCTCCATAGTAGTTCCCAGAGTTGGACTTGTAGACCACGTAGTAGAGGACTCCAGCGACCGCCACCAGAAGCACTAAGACCACAGCCCCAAGTTCGACCTTCGAGACCTTCGGTTTCGGGGACGCCTTGGGAGCTGCTTCCGTGGCCCGCCTTTGAACGCGCGTTCCCTCGTGGGCCCGGCCAGCAAAGGGGTGCGCGAGATAGCCCGTCGTCATACCGTCCGTCCCCCACTGAGCGAACTCCAGAAATAAACCATTTGAACGCAGTTGCACTTACCGGAGCTCGAACGAGCCCGAGGCATGCTCCCCGGAAGAAACCTGCCGATGTAATAATCCTTATGTAATTCTGGGAGACTTTCTCGCACAGTGGGTCCCAGCTGTTCTCCATCTTCGGCTACACGCCGGTCCCCGACGACTTCACGAATTCGATCTCAGTGGTCGTCGTCGCTATAGCGATATACTACGCATACAAGATCGTCAGGCTCTCCCGAGAGAGAGAGTTCGTGGCGCTGAGAGGAGGTAGGGCGCCATACTACATAATCCTGGGTCTGATATTTCTCGAGCTCGACAGAGTCTTCGACCTGCTGACCAACTACCTGTCGGGGATCTTCGGATACCAAATCACGGTCACCTTCAACGATCCTCCAGCGGCCCTAGCAGCCGTTTTCATAATGCTCGGTCTTAGGGAGATGTACACTGTATACCTGAAGGACTCGAAGCTCGCGATGAGCGTGCCCTCCCCCCAGGAGATTTGGGAGAGTGAGAACACGGCCGAACCGGTGGCACCGGTTCAAACTTCGTTGGGACTAGCCGCTGACTCGCTTGAACGTCGCGGTCAGAAAACCGGCCCTGACGGCCGAGTCGGTGATGACGTATCCCCCGGAGTTGAACATGACTTCGAGGGCCTTGAAGACGACGCTGGTGTGCTCCAGCGGCATCTCAGGGACGAAGACGGCCTTTAGGAAGAACTCGTCCCCCTTCCTCTTCTCCAGCAGAAACTCGCTACAGTCCCAGAGGAAGTCGGATGCGTAGTCCCGCAGGGATTGCAAGAACTCCTCTTCCGAGGCCTTGTTGAGAAAGACGTCTGCCTGCCACTTTGCGTTTTCGGTGATCGCCTTGGTCCACTTTTTCTTCACGCCCCTGGAAGCTTCCGAACTCGCGGTGTACCAGAGGTCCTGGTTGACGAGCATCATCCGGGACTTCTTCGCCCTGTCCTCCACCACCCTTGCTTTCGCTGCCTCCCTGGGCGAATATCCGAGCCTGTGGGCCTCGAGGGCGAACAGACCCAGCTCGTTGATCAGGCTGTAGAGTGTCTTCCCTTCCATGTTTGCAAGCCTGACAAGCTCCTGAGCGATGTCCTCGTTCATGTTGACCGTTCGGCGCTTGCCAAACCTTGTGTCCAGAGACACGACGCGCAATCTCTTCATCATGACCTAATAAGCACGCTTGATGTCCTGTGAGTTATGGACAGGAATCCCACCATTGGGAGGTAGGAGCCGGTTGAAGGAGCTCGAAAATGACCCCGAAAACCCGTGCTTTGGGTGCGGGCCGAACAACCAGATTGGGCTCCGGCTGAAGTTCTACAAGGACAGTAGCCGCGTGATTGCCAGAACAACTTTCGACGAGAGACGCTCTGCATGGCCCGGGCAGGTCCATGGAGGAGTGGTCTTCACAGCGCTCGAATGCACCTGCCAGTGGACGTTCCAGACTCTCAAGCACAGGTCGGGGCCGACCGAGAAGTGGAAGATGGAGTTCGTGGACAGAGTCGAGGTGGGAGAGCCTGTGACGCTAGTCGGCAGGGTCACCAAAGTGTCACCTGGCATGGTCCGGGTTCGGGCTGATATCCTTCAAAGAATGAAGGCCCGAGCCTTCATGGTGCAAGACATCCGAGTTGTAAGGGACCTCAAGGAGTTCAGGAAGCTGCGACCGGCAGTAGAGATCGATAGAGTGATGATGAGGAACTTCGAGCGACGATGATGGCTACCCTTCTAGGCAGCCTGCAGTGGGTCGATGACTTCCAACCAGTCCACCCTCTTTAGGGCTGCGTCGTGAGTCATGATTCTGTTCACCTTCGCGCGCCTCATCAGTGCCAAGATGGTCGCGTCTCTGCCGCCGATTCCCAAGTGGGAGTATCTCTTGAGCATGTCAACGGCTTCAAGTGCATCCTGATATTCGAAGTCTGATATTGCAAGGGGAAAACGGAGAAAGAGTCCCAGCTTCTCCCCTCCCGACACCGGTCCCAGACTCCTCACGAGGAATTGTGCCAGCTCCATCACCACTATCGTGTTTGCGGCTATCTGTTCCGTCTTCAGTGCATTCTCGACCGGCCCCTCGACCCGCCTGTGCTCCGCTGCATCCCGGTCGAAGAAATAAGCCCAAATGTTCGTGTCAATGATGAGGATGGTCGGCACCCCAGATGGCTTTGAGGTCCTTCGGATCTATCTTTGAGCTATGAACGCAGCCTTTCAAACCTTCGATGAACTCCTCCACCCCTATCTCAGGGGACAGCAGCAGCTCGTTCCCTTTCGTCGAGATTCTGAGCTTCTGTTCAGGCCTGAGCTTGAGCTCTGTCCTAAGTTCGTTGGGTATGACGATCCTCCCCCTCTCGTCTATGACAGCTTCACCCATCTGATTTCCCATCCCATCAAATTTCCCACTCTTCAATAAGCTTGTACGTTCCAATCTGAAAGCGACCGTCTACGATGCAGTGTCTCTTGCTAGACTCAGTCCCCGCTCCTCAACGTCTGACCAACGGTCAAACTCTTCAAGCGTATTG
>Ga0187783_10000310_pt1 | contig 35948 bp, 29 predicted proteins | sample 1015_SJ02_MP02_2_FD_132471 | JGI IMG/M metagenome (GOLD analysis project Ga0187783, IMG submission 132471) | Tropical peat soil microbial communities from peatlands in Department of Meta, Colombia - 1015_SJ02_MP02_20_MG | ecosystem: Environmental > Terrestrial > Soil > Wetlands > Peat | place... | reverse complement strand
TCGGGAGGCTCGGAAGTGCGCAATCGTCAGGCAGCGCGCTATGCGCGCTGGTCGGCAACAGCGGCAGCCTTGATTGCTATGGCCGTGGCGGCCCTCTACGCAGAAAGAGCCCTTCGCGAAGTGCGCGCGAGGCGTAAGGCACCCAAGGCCCTGTCGTTGACCGTCGAACAGCAATCTGCGCAGTTCTCCTACTCCAAAGTGGAACAGGACCGCACCCTCTTCACGATTCGAGCCTCGCGGGCCACTCAATACAAGGATCAGAATCGCGCTGTGCTGGACGATGTGTGGATCACCATCTACGGTCGCGAGGGGACCGGCAACGACAACATTCACACCCAGCAGTGCAGCTACGAGCCGGACACCGGTGCCGTGCGCTGCGAAGGCGATGTCCAAATCGACATTCAAAACGCTGCGCCTGCCAGCGGTCCGCCGGCCCCCCCGCCGGGCAAAACCCTCGAAGTGAGGACCAGCAATTTGTCCTTTAACCGCAACACGGGCGAAGCCTCCACTCCGGCCGCCGTCGAGTTCCAGTTTCCGACCGGGCAGGGGCGCGGCCTCGGAGGCTCCTACAGCGCAGAGGAAGGAATCGTGCGTCTAGAACGGGATGTCCGATTCGAAATAAAGCCTTCTGAGCAGACAAGCGGTCTGCCCGTGACTGCCTCAGGAAGCAGCCTGGAAATCCGTCGCAAAGACCGGACCGTGGTATTAGCGGGCCCAGCCGTTGTGAACGAGGGCGCCCGGAAAATCTCCGCGGACAAAATCTCGATCGAGCTGGACGCGAGTTACCACGCACGGCATGTTGTCGCCGAGGGCCACCCGCGGATGGAGGCCGACGAGGCCCGCGGAAAAACTGTGATCACGGCGGATCGTCTGGAAGGTTTGTTGAGCGATGCCGGATGGATCGACACCGTCATCGTGGACGGGAACATCGTTGGGAGTCGACAGAGCGCGGCTGGCACCGACCACTTCTCGGCAGGGCGCGTTGCATTCACCATGGTTCCCGCGAGCAATCTGATCAAAGAGATGACGGCAACGGGCGGCATCACGGCGGAACTGCACCAAGGCAGCGACACCCATCTGCTGAAAACCGATGCCCTGCGCCTGCAGTTCTCCGACGTCCAGCCCGCCAATGGCAAACCAACAGCCCGATCGATCGAACAGCAACACGTTGAGAGCGCAGAGACGCTGGCGCCGGCAACCATCGAGTCGAAGAGCCTCAAAGACGCGATGACGTTGCGCGCCAAGCAGTTTGTGGCGGAAATCGGCGCCGATGGGCACCTGGACGAGCTCCTGGGACACTCGGGAGTCGAAGTTCGCAGGGTCACCGGGAACGGGGCTCCGCAGACGGTCATGGCGACAGAAATGATCGCCAAGTTTGACGCGCACGGTCAGTGGGAAAACGTCCAGGAAACGGGAAACGTCCGGTTTTATCAGGCCGACCGACAGGCCAGTGCTGCCCGCGCCACCATCGCTCGCCCCACAGATACCATCACGCTGGAAGGTTCGCCGGCGATCTCCGATGCGATGAGCCGGACCACCGCGGCCAATATCACGATCAATCAGAGCTCGGGTGAGCTCCACGCCACCGGCGATGTCATCTCCACCTATATCGCTTCTAGCGGGGGAGACGCAGTAGGGCTCAGCGCAGGAGCCGCGCATGTCTCGGCGGACGCGCTTTCCGGCTCGGTGAACTCGGGCCAGGTCACCTACTCCGGCCATGCGCGGTTGTGGCAGGGGGACTCGGTCCTCGATAGCGAGCAGATCCAGATTTGGCGTGACGACAAGAAGCTCCAGGCCCGAGGACATGTCGTCGCCGTGTTCCCCCAGGCGTCCGGCCCGCTGGCCTCGTTGCCCGGAGCCGACCCCCACCGTGCGCCTTCTCCATCCAAGCCGACGCTCTGGAAGGTCACGGCACCATCTTTGACCTACTGGAACGATCAAGGCAGGGCGCACCTGGAAGGCGGGGTCGTGGCCAGATCCGATCAGGGCTCTCTCGAATCGCACACCCTGGAGGCTTTTCTCGACGCACTGCCCGCAGCAGGGAACGGCGCCCCGGCTCCACCCGGAGCCCGGCAGTTGAGCCGGGTGCTGGCTGAAGGGGCCGTGGTGGTGCGGGAGGGCGACCGCCGGGGCACGGCGGAGCGGGCCGAATACACGGCGGCGGACGGAAAATTCGTTCTGTCCGGCGGACAGCCCACCTTAGCCAATGCCGCGAGCGATACAACGACGGGCCATTCGTTGACCTTCTTTGTAGCGAATGATACGATTTTGGTTGATTCGGAAGAAGGTTTGCGCACGGTTACGAAGCACCGGGTTGAGAAATGAACCGGCATGTTGAAGCTCCAGGGGGCCGATCTCAGAAAGTCGTTTCGCGGTCGGAAGGTTGTTGACGACGTTACTCTGGAGATTCGACAGGGCGAGGTGGTCGGGCTGCTCGGGCCGAACGGCGCAGGAAAGACCACGACGTTTTACATCCTGGTCGGCCTCGCGCGTCCCGATTACGGGCGCGTTCTGCTCGATGGCGAGGACATTACCGACCTTCCCATGTATCTGCGGGCCCGCAGCGGCATCAGCTACCTCCCTCAAGAACCTTCCGTTTTTCGCAAGCTGACGGTTGAAGAAAACCTGATCGCGGTCTTAGAAACTCTGTCGATCACTCCGGAGCAGCGGCGCGAACGAGTCGAGGAACTTCTAGCGCAAATGGGACTTGAGGGAGTACGTTACAGCCAGGCCCATGTACTTTCAGGCGGCGAGCGTCGACGTTTGGAGATTGCGCGGTCTCTTGTCTTGTCGCCGTCCTTTATACTTCTGGATGAGCCGTTTGCGGGGATCGACCCGTTGACCGTGGTCGATATACAGAAGATCGTGGCGGAGTTGAGTGAGTCGGGGATTGGCGTGCTCGTCACAGATCACAATGTGCGTGATACACTGGCGGTTACAAATCGCGCCTACATCATCAGCGAAGGCAAGATCCTCGCCGCGGGAAATCCCGCGGAGCTCTCGGCCAATGCTGATGTACGTCGCATTTACCTGGGAGAAGGGTTCCGTCTGAACTGACCTATGAATTGGCTCGCCCCCAAATTGCACCTGCGGCTGGCTCAAAAGCAGATCTTGACGCCTGGGCTGGTCCAGATGGTCAGCGTGCTGGCCTTAAATCGCTTGGAACTGCGCGAGATGATCAACCAGGAGATTATGGCCAATCCGGTTCTGGAAGAAGTGGCAGACGACGGCGCCGGCGTCGATAGCTACACCGACGAGGCGTTCCTGAAGAAGGAAACGGAAAAGGTGCCCGAAACGGAAGCGCCCAACCCGTTCGACGAATTCGACTTCGGCTCGTTCTTCACGCAATACCTGGATACGGGCGCCGAGCGGGCCGCAGGCAGCGAACATGAAGAAGTGGAAAAGCCCTCCTTCGATAAGTTTCTATCTTCGCCGGCGAGCCTGACCGATCACCTGGCCTGGCAGCTGAGCGTAAGCATCTGCACCGAGACGGTTCGCAAGATCGCCGAAGCCATCATCGGCAACCTCGATGAGAACGGATATCTGACAGCCACGCTCGATGAAATTGTCCAATCCGGAAGCTACTCGATGGACGACGTCGAAGAGGCTTTGGCCATGGTGCAGGAGTTCGATCCGCCGGGAGTGGGCGCGCGCGATCTGCCCGAATGCCTGCTTTTGCAGATCAAACTGCTCGATCCGCAAAACACCCTGGCCCGACAAATCATCACCGACCATCTTAAACTCCTGCAGAACAACCAGTTGAAGGAGGTCGCGCGGGCGCTCAACCGCCCCGTGGAGCTGGTGAAACGCGCCGTCGACGTGATCAAGCGGCTCGATCCCAAGCCGGGCCTGCGTTACAACAAGACCGAGCCGCGCCTGGTTGAGCCGGACGTCCAATTCCGCAAAGAGGACGGCGAGTGGCAGGTCTTTATGAACGATGACGATGTCCCCCAGCTTCGCCTGAGCCCCACGTACCGCCGCCTGCTGGCGCGCGACGCCGCCGACCGCGACGTCCGGAACTACGTCAAAGAGCGTTTCACGGCCGCCATTCAATTGATGAAGAACATCGAGCAGCGCAAGCACACGATTTTGCGCGTCTGCCAATCGATTCTGCGCCGCCAGAAAGACTTTCTCGACTACGGCCCCGATCAGCTGAAGCCGATGATGATTAAAGAAGTGGCCGAGGAAGTAGGCGTGCATCCGTCGACGGTGAGCCGCGCCGTGGCCAACAAGTACGTGCACACGCCGCAGGGAGTTTTGGAGCTGCGCAGCTTCTTTTCCGAGTCCGTCAACGGGCCGCAGGGTGCCGAGATGTCTTTGCTGTCTCTGAAGAGACGCGTCAAGCAGATGATCGAGGAAGAAGACGCGACTCGTCCGCTGACGGATGAGCAGATCACCAAGAAACTCAGCGAGGAAGGCATCCACGTGACGCGCCGCACCGTGGCGAAGTACCGCGAAGATCTCCGCATCCCGAGCACGCATCGCCGCCGGGTGAAAGCCTGACCGCGCACCCGTGGCGCGCCCGGATAAGAAGACCGATTCCCGGCAACTCGTAATACTCACCGGACTTTCGGGCTCGGGAAAAGGCTCTGTCCTGAATACCTTCGAGGATCTCGGCTTTTATTGCGTCGATAATCTTCCCGTCGCTCTGATTCCGACGTTCACCGAGCTCTACAGCGAAGGCCGCGGCGAAATCTCGCGGGCAGCCTTGCTGGTGGACGCCCGCGAGGGCGAGCGAATCGAAGAACTGCCCGCCATGTATCGCAGCCTCAAGACGAAACATGGCGCGACGCTGGTTTTCATCGAGGCTAGTGACGCGGCCCTCCAGCGCCGCTTCAGCGAAACGCGCCGGCCGCATCCGCTAGGCACCGTTTCGATTCTGCAGGGAATTCGCGAGGAGCGCCGACGCATGGCCCCGATCCGCCGGCTGGCGGATGTGGTGATCGACACAACGAAGCTGAACGTGCACGAACTCCGCCAGCTCGTCATCGAACGTTTCGAAAAAGCCGGCCGCCGGCCATTGCTGGTCTCCGTGGTGAGCTTTGGTTTCCGCTATGGAATACCGGCCGATGCCGACCTGGTTTTTGACGTGCGTTTCCTCCCCAACCCGCACTTCGTCCCGCGGCTGCGCCCCTATTCAGGCAAAGACGCCCGCGTGGCGCGCTATATTCGCTCGTTCCCCCAGACCGGAGAGTTTCTGCGCCGCGTCGAAAGTCTTCTCGGCTATTTGATTCCGCACTACATCCGTGAAGGCAAAAGCTATTTGACGGTTGCGCTGGGGTGCACGGGAGGGCGTCACCGCTCGGTCGCACTGGCCGAAGTGATTCGCCGCGAGCTTCAGCGCAAGGGATATTCAGCCAAGGTCGTTCATCGCGACTTGGAGAAATCGGCGTCCTGATCGGCAGAACGCGGACCCGCACCGTTTTCGTGGATCGGACACCTGCTCGTATTACGCCTTGCAAGACGCGCGCTCGATGAATAGGCTAGACGCATTCACGGGGGCAGCTCAACGGTCCGGTCGGTTGAAGGTTCTGATGTCCGTCGCATGATGTCGACAGGGGAAACCATGCACGGAAGTCCGCCTCTCGCCGCGCGGCAGGAGATCCAGCGGCTGCTAGGGTACCTCCGTCCCTATGTGCCGCGCCTGCTTCTGGGAATTGTGCTGATCGCGGTGATGGGAGCGGTAGAATTCTTGGTAGCGTTCGCGTTTCGTCCTGCCTTCGACATCATTCTGAATCCACACTCAACCGCACAGGCCTTGGTCCTTTTCAAGATACCTTACACGCATCGGGTGCTCGACCTGCATTCCTTCGCTCCCCGCCATTTTCACAACGTTTGGACCGTTTTTGCCTTCGCGCTCGTGCTCTTGGTCGTCACGAAAGGGGCGGCCGAGTACGTCGGAAGCATCCTCATTCAGCATGTCGGACTTTCTGCAGTCACCGACCTTCGCAACGAGGTCTACACGCACGTCGTCCAGCAGCCGATCGGTTTCTTCCAAAACCATCCGGCCGGTCGCGTGATGTCTGCGGTGATCAGCGACATCGAACAGTTACGCACAGCCTTCTCGGATTGGCTGGCCGAGCTGTTTCGCCAGGCATTTGCGCTGGTCGCTTTCGTGAGCGTCCTGCTGGTGATTAACTGGAGAATGGCCCTGGGATCCGCCGTGCTGATTCCCGTCGTGGTGTGGCCCATCGGCAGGTTCGGACGGCGCATTCGCCGCTCCTCGGAAAAGAGCCGCTCGCGTCTGGCCGATTTGAGCCACATTCTGCAGGAGACCATCACGGGAAATCGCGTGGTGAAGGCCTTCGGGATGGAAGATTTTGAGATTCACAAATTCCGCGGATCGGCACGCAAGCTCCTGCAAGAAAACATGCGCTGGATCCGGGCTTTCGCCGCCACCTCCCCGGTGATGGATCTTTTGGGTGCTGTGGTTGTCGCCCTGGTGCTGTTGGCCGCACGCGGTGAGATCAAAGCGGGCCGGATGACGGTCGGACTGTTTGTCTCGTTCGCCTACGCGCTGTTTAAGGCCTACGAGCCGGTCAAGCGCCTCGGCAATGTCTATCAACTCTTTCTGCAGGCGGCCGGAACCTCCCGGCAGGTCTTCTCCTACCTGGAGCTGCCGCGGGAACTGATGGAGGCGCCGGGCGCGAAGGCCCTGCCGCGTCTGACCGGATCGGTTCGGTTTGATCACGCCAGCTTCGCCTACGACGGAGGCCCCCTGATTTTGAAGGGCATCGATCTGGATGTTCCCGCCGGCTCCGTCGTTGCCATCGTTGGTTCCAGCGGCGCGGGAAAAACCACACTGGTGAATTTGCTACCACGCTTTCACAGCGTGACGGCTGGCGCCGTTTGCATCGACGGCCATGACGTGCGAGAAGTTACGCTCCGTTCCCTTCGCGAGCAAATGGCCATCGTGACGCAGGAGACCATGTTGTTTAACGACACCGTCCGCAATAATCTCTGTTACGGGCGACCGAGCATGGCGAAGGAGAAAGTCATTCGGGCGGCTCAGGCTGCTTTGGCCCATGACTTCATCATGCAGATGCCGCTCGGCTACGACACGGTCATCGGCGACCGCGGCCAGCGTCTGTCGGGAGGACAGCGCCAGCGCCTGGCCATTGCGCGTGCCCTGCTGAAGGACGCTCCTATTCTGATTCTCGACGAGGCCACCTCGGAGCTGGATTCCGAATCCGAGTTGCTCGTACAAGGAGCGCTGAACAACCTCATGAGGGGCCGAACCGTGTTCGTGATCGCGCACCGCCTCTCGACCATTCGCCGCGCTGACCTCATCGCCGTTCTCGAGGATGGAACGATTCGCGAACGTGGAACCCACGAAGAGCTACTGCTGCGGAACGGACTTTACGCGCGGCTGTATGACATGCAGTTCCGCGACGCCGAGCCGGTCTCCCGCGCGCTAGGCCCGGAGTAACCATGTCCGGCGCACCCACTCGGCCCACCTCCGCCTGGTCTGCCGAAACTGCCGCGAAGAGCCTCAAGTCGATGACCGGCTACGCTCAGGCCGAGCGCGTTGAACACGGTTTCAGCATGCGCGTTTCCGTGCGCAGTGTGAATCACCGCTTTCTGGACCTGCATGTCCGCCTCCCGGAAGGTTTCGAGCCCCTGGAGCCTCAGATTCGCAAAATCATTCGAGAACGCGTTCGCCGCGGACACTTGGACGTCACGCTGCGTTATGAGCCGGCCGGGCCGGCGGCGCTGGCTATCAACGAGCGCGTGGCCGCCGCGTATGTCGAGGCCGTCAATGGGCTCAGAAAGAAGTTCGGCATTGTTGCCGAACCGGACCTCCTCTCGGTTCTGCGCCTGCCTGGGGTCATGGGCTTGCCCTCGACACCGCTCGATCAGGAACCGGCAAAGCTGGAGGACACCTTGGCCGCCTGCCTGGAGGAGGCGCTCGATAAACTCGACCGCATGCGAGGGCACGAAGGGGATGCGCTGCGGCAGGAAATGCTTCGCCGCCTGGCGCATATCACCGATCTGGCCGCCCGAGTCGATCCGCTGGCCGAGCGCGCGCGCCCTGCTTTCGCAAAACGCCTCGAGACGCGCCTTCAGGAACTGCTCGCCGAAACGCAGCTCGATCCAGTGCGCATCACCCAAGAAGCCGCCATCGCCGCCGAACGGAGCGACGTCTCCGAGGAGCTCACACGGCTGGCCAGCCACGTGCGCCAGTTTGAATCCGTGCTGACAACGGCTTCCGACGCCGGAAAGAAGCTTGATTTCCTGCTACAGGAAATGCAGCGGGAGGCCAATACGCTGCTGTCCAAAACCCCGGGCCATGAAGGGGAGGGAATCGAAATCACCACGCTCGGGCTCGAGATCAAATCGGAAATCGAAAAACTTCGTGAACAGGTGCAGAACGTCGAATGAACCGTACCAAGCCACTGGTCCTGATTGTTTCCGGGCCCTCCGGCTCGGGAAAATCCACGCTGGTGCAGAAAATTTTGCAGCTGCCGGGTCTGATGCTGTCCGTTTCGTGCACGACGCGGCCGCCCCGCAAGACGGAATCGGCCGGCAAGTGGTACAATTTCGTGAGCGAAGCCGAGTTTCAGGGGATGGTGGCGCGGGGCGAATTCCTCGAATACGCACAAGTCTTCGGGAAAAACTGGTACGGGACGCCGCTCAGCTCGCTCGATCAAGCGCGCGCCGAGCGCAAAGATCTCGTCCTCGAAATCGATGTACAGGGCGCGCTCCAGGCCAAGCAAAAGCTGCCTGACGCCGTGGCTATTTTTGTTCTGCCGCCTTCGCGCGAACATCTCGAGCAGCGCATCCGCGAGCGCGGCCAGGATTCTGAGGATGAAATCCGCCGGCGACTGGAATGCGCGCGGCAGGAGATTTTAAACTATCGTGCCTACGACTTCGTGGTCATTAACGACAACCTCGAGCGCGCGGGCCGCGAGGTGCAGGCCATTGTCCTGGGCTCCCGCTGCCGCGTGGAGCACGAGGAAGTACGGATTCACGAAATTCTAAAGTCCTTTGGAGGCTGATCATCTCATGCCCGTTCTTAGACAAGCGCCGGATAGCCAGTTTGCCTATGTCGTTGTCGTCTCGCGCCGCGCCCGGCAGTTGATGATTGGCGCCCGCCCACTGGTAGAGAATCCCAGGGCGCGCAAAACCACGCGCATCGCCGAAGAGGAACTGCAGCAGGGATTGCTTGAATACGAAGTGCCCGACCTTCCCGAGATACCGGACGATGCCGACGGGAAGCGCCGGAAGTAGCTGGATGTCTTTATGAAGATTGTGCTTGGCGTCTCCGGCGGAGTGGCTGCCTACAAAGCGGCTGAACTGGTTCGCCGCCTGCAGCAGGAAAAGCTCGACGTGCAGGTGGTGATGACCCGCTCCGCGCGGGAGTTTGTTACCCCGCTTACATTCGCGGCGCTCACGGGCAACAAAGTGATCACGGAAATGTTTGGCGCCGACGACGCCCCGCCTGCCAACGTCGAAAGCGCCATCGAACACATCGCTGTCGCCCAGCGCATCGATCTTCTGTTGGTGGCCCCGGCGACCGCCGACATCCTCGCTCACTTCGCCCACGGCATTGCCGACGATTTCCTCACGACGCTCTACTTAGCGACAAAGGCCCCGGTGATCGTCGCGCCGGCGATGAACGTCAACATGTGGTCGCATCCCGCGACCGAGGAGAATCTCAGAAAGCTTCGCGCGCAACACGTCCATGTCGTCGATCCCGAGGAGGGCTACCTGGCTTGTGGAATGACCGGAGCGGGCCGCCTCGCCCCAACGGAAGCGATCGTCCAAAAAGTCCGTGCTGTGTTGGGGCTCCGGCACGACCTGGAGGGTCAGACCGTCCTCATTACCGCGGGCCCCACGCGCGAAGATATCGATCCCGTGCGATTCCTGACGAACCGCTCCTCGGGCAAAATGGGCTATGCTCTGGCGGAAGCCGCCGTCGGTCGCGGGGCGCGTGTGATTTTGATCAGCGGCCCGACCGATCTCACGGTTCCGGAGGGCACCGATTGGGTACCCGTCAGAACCGCCGAGGAAATGCGCGACGCCGTGCGCGAGCGCGGCTTGGATGCCAACGTGGTCATCATGGCAGCCGCCGTCTCCGACTATCGCCTTCGAGCGCCGCACACCCAAAAGGTGAAGCGCGGCGAGGCTCACCTGCTCCTCGAGCTCGAACCCACGCCAGACATTCTTGCGGAGCTAGGTGGCCAGAAAGGCTCTCGGGTTTTGGTGGGCTTCGCCGCGGAAACCGAGCGCCTCGAAGAACATGCGCGGGACAAGCTCGTTCGCAAGCACGCGGACATCATCGTAGCAAACGACGTCACCCAACACGGTGCCGGGTTTGACACTGACACGAACATCGTCACACTGTTTCTCCGCGATGGCCGGGAGATCCCGCTCCCCCAACTCAGCAAGTTCGAAGTCGCCAACCGTATACTCGACCACACCCTCGAAATCCAGAAGTTGTAGGGTTTCTTTCCACCATCCGTTGACACGCTCGAACGGCTGGGTTACAAGGCTCCGTCGGGCTTTTCCATCTTCCTTTTGTCCGCACGGAGAATAAATGAATCGCAAACGACTGTTAGCTCTGATGACTTGGGCCGGTCTGTTGTTCCTCCCCGCGGTGCGAGGGGGCGCTCAGCAAGCGAGAATTTCGGAACCCGCGATCAGCCCGCCCGAGTCCGTCGGCTTCTCCTCCGAACGCCTCAAGCGCCTGCATGCCCAAATGCAAAATGAAGTCGACTCGAAACAGCTGGCCGGCGTCGTAACGTTGCTAGCCCGCCACGGAAAGATTGTCGATTTCCAAGCCTACGGGAAGAAAGACCTCGCCAGCGACGCTCCCATGACGAAGGACACCATCTTCCGGATTTTTTCCATGACCAAGCCTGTGACCGGCGTGGCCATGATGATTCTCTACGAAGAGGGTAAATGGCGGCCCAGCGATCCGATCTCGCAATACATTCCGGAGTTCGCACACCTGAAGGTTTTCAGCGGGGTCGATGCGAGCGGCAAGATTCTTCTGGAGGACCCGGTTCACCCACCCACGATGGCGGAACTGATGACTCACACGGCGGGGTTCACCTATGGAGTCTTTGGCAACAGCCCCGTCGACAAGATGTATCAAAGCCAGGGCGTGCTGCAGTCGAAATCTCTCCAGGACATGATCGACAAGCTCCAGAATATCCCGTTGCTGTATCAGCCGGGTACCCGTTGGGTCTACAGCGTCTCGATGGATGTTCAGGGCTATCTGGTAGAGAAGTTGTCGGGCCAAACCCTCCCCGACTTCATGCGCGATCACATCTTTCGCCCCCTGGGCATGGTCGACACCGGGTTTTTTGTGCCCCAAGCGAAATGGAGCCGTTTTGCCACGTTGTACGGAGAGAACGCCAAAGGGGAGCTCGCTCCTCTCCCGGTCGGCGGGCTGGCGGGCGATTATTCCAAGGAGCCGACCATGCCCTCGGGCGGCGGCGGAATGGTCTCCACCGCCCAGGATTATCTGCGCTTCGCCGAAATGCTTGTCGATGGTGGCGCACTCAACGGCGTGCGCATCCTGGCACCGGCCACGGTCCAGCTGATGACCTCGAACCACCTGGCTGCCAACCTGCTGACCGGCGAGTTTTCGATCGGCCCGGAGGTGATCCGTCCCGGAATGGGTTGGGGCTATGACTGCGCGGTTCTTTACGATCCGCCTCTCGCCAATGAAATTGTGGGTAAGGGCACGTTTTTCTGGCTGGGAGCGGCGGACACTTGGTTCTGGGACGATCCTGCCAACGACCTTGTTTTTGTCGGCATGACCCAGCACCTGATCGGTCCCAAACAACCCAACGTCGAACAGTTGAGCCGTCCGACCGTGTATCAAGCCTTGATCAGGCCGCAGATGTAGCGAGAGGGGCCGATGGAACCATCCCGCAGCGCTCAGCTGGAAGCGTGGCTGCGCTATGCCGACGAACTTGGCCTCGGTCCATTTGACCTCAGCCGCCCGTCGGAACAAGCGCCTTGGGGTTCACCGGGCGCTGGAACACCGGTCGAAGCCCCCGCGCCCCCGGTTCCTCCCCCGTCCGTCGGCGAGAAGGCGCCCCGCGCCCCGGTGCCGCCCGCGAGCCCGCGGGCCGTCGTTTCGGCGCTGTTTCCTGTGGTCTCGGGGCCATCGCTTTTTGAGGAGCGCGTCGACAACGATACGCTCGAGCGCATCCGCAGTGATATCGGCCCCGGTTGCACCCGCTGCAAGCTGCACCGGGGTCGCAAGAACATCGTTTTCGGTGTTGGTGATTCAAAAGCGGAGCTTGTATTTGTTGGCGAAGGACCAGGCCATGAAGAAGACCTGCAGGCCGAGCCGTTTGTCGGCCGCGCCGGAAAATTGCTGACGCAAATGATCGAGGCCATGGGCCTTCGCCGACCCGATGTGTACATCTGCAACGTGGTGAAGTGCCGCCCACCGGAAAATCGCCTCCCCGAGAAGGACGAAATCGCAACGTGCTCACCCTATCTGATTCGCCAGCTCGATGTGATCAAACCCAAAGTGATCTGCTGCCTCGGCGCCTGCTCAGCCCAAACTCTACTGAACACGACCCAGGGCATTTCCCGTTACCGCGGCGAATGGTTCGATTATCGCGGGGCCAAGTTGATGGCAACCTACCACCCGGCCTACTTGCTTCGGAATCCCGCCGCGAAAAGCGAAGTCTGGAAGGATTTGCAAAAGATTATGGCCGTTCTCGGCCTTCAACCGAAACGGCGCTAGAAAGCCACCCGGCAGATTGGCGAACGCTCCGATGGCTATGGCAGAGCAAGAAAGCCCAGGCCCCTTGAATATCTTGCTGGCCACTTTGGGCAGCGCCGGTGACGTTCATCCGATGATCTCGCTCGGAACCGCTCTCAGGAAGCGCGGCCACCGCGCGACCATCATCACGAACGAAATCTTTTGCGATTCTGTCCGCTCCGCGGGTCTCGACTTTATTGCCATGGGCACCGCTCGGGAAGCGCGCGAGACCATGGCCGACCCGCGGCTGTGGCAGCCCAATCGGGGATATCAGTGCGTCGCCGAGCGCGTCATCGTTCCGAATATTCCGCGGCTTTACCAGATCATCGAAGGACAGGCAGGCCCCGGCACCGTCCTGGTGGCGTCGGGGGTTTGCTTCGGTGCGCGCGTCGCGCAAGAAAAACTCGGAACGCCCCTTGCGACCGTCCATCTACAGCCCACCATTATCCGAAGCCTGGTCGACTCCGGCAAATATGGCCCGATCCCCATGGGCCCAACCATGCCTCCGGCCATCAAGCAATCCATGTTCTGGTTGCTCGACACTCTGGCGATAGACAGGTTCATCGTTCCTGCCCTCAATCGATTTCGCGCCCAGCTGGCACTCGGGCCCGTGCACCGTGTTTTGGACGGCTATGCTCACTCACCCCAGCTGGTCCTCTGCCTGTTTCCCGACTGGTTTGCGCCTCGGCAACCCGACTGGCCGCCGAACACGCACCAGACGGGATTCGTCCTTTACGACGGCGGCGATGTTTACAAACTTCCGCCTGCGGCTGAAGAATTTCTTAGCGCTGGATCTCCCCCGGTTGTTTTCACGCCCGGATCGGCAGCGGCAACCCTCCATGAGTTCTTCCGCGAATCGGTCGAGACCTGCCGCATCGCTCAGCTTCGAGGCCTGCTCCTCACCATGCATCCGGGTCAGCTTCCCAAGAGTCTGCCCTCCGACGTGCGCTCGTTTTCCTATCTGCCCTTTAGCCGGATTCTTCCTCGCTGTGCAGCGATCACCTATCACGGAGGGATCGGCACGATGGCCCAGGCGATCAAGGCCGGCGTTCCGCACCTGGTCGTCCCCCATTCGCACGATCAGCCGGACAACGGTTTTCGCATCGAGCGACTTGGCTTGGGCTCCTGCGTTCCGCCCCGCCGCTATCGGGCCTCGGAAATGGCCGCGACTCTGCGCCAGCTTGTCGATTCCAGCGAAATTCGTGAACGCTGCCGCGAGTACTCCAGGAGAATCGATTCGGAGGCTGCTCTCGGCCGTGCCTGCGATTTGATTGAGCGCCTCGCGCAAGACTAATTCTGGCCGCCCTGCCGGGGAAAAGTCGCGCGGGCTGCTAGACTAGAGCACGATGATGGCCCCGCGTTATTGCGAAGTCGCGCTTCCCGTTCCGCTCCGCTCGACCTTCACCTATGCCGTGCCAGACTCATGGGATGGCCAGCCGCTCATCGGACGCCGCGTCGTCGTTCCCTTCGGCCGGCGCGCCATGATCGGGCTGGCGGTTACCGAATCCGATCGCGCACCCGATGTCGCGCACATCAGAGAACTGGTCGGCGTGATGGACCCGCTCCCGGCCCTTCCGTCTAAGCTCATGGCGTTGGGCTATTGGATCAGCCGCTATTACCTCGCACCCATTGGAGAGACGTTTCGTGCCCTGTTGCCGCCGGAGGTCGAACTCCGCCAGCAACGCACCTACACGATCACCGATTCTGGCCGAGCATATTTCCAGCAACTCGCCGAGCTGAGGAAAAAAATAGGCGCGCCGAGCGCCGAATTGAACCTGTTCGAACGGATCCAAGACCAAAACGGCTCCTCTCCCGCGCGCCTCGGACGCACCCCCGGCGCCAAAGCCCTTGCCGAGCGGATGGTCCGGCGCGGCTACCTCTCTCGGTTGGAAATCCTTCGCCATCGCAAGAGCCGCACCCAAAAAATTGTGACCTGGCGGCCGGATGCCGCCGAGGCTGCGGGAAGCGAGGCCGAAGCAAGGATTCGCGAAGTCCTCCTGGCCGAGCGCGGACCCACGCCGCTGGCCGTGCTCCTCGAAGAGGCTCAGGTGTCCCGCTCGCTCGTCGAGCGGCTGGAACGGGTGGGCATGCTGGAAAGCTGGGAGGAACCGGTCACCACGGGCGAAGACCCCTGGGACACGGACTTCACCCCCCCCGTCAACGTTCTAAATGCGGAGCAAAACAATGCGCTCGAAGAACTTCGACGCTGGATCGTTCGAGGCGAATTTCTAACCGCGCTCCTTCATGGCGTCACGGGCAGCGGCAAGACGGAAGTCTATCTCGGCGCGATCGAAGCAGCCCTGGCGCGCGGCAAGACAGCGATCGTCCTCGTTCCTGAAATTGCGCTCACGCTGTGGGTCGGCCGCCTCGTGCGCGGGCGTTTTGGCGACCGTGTGGCAGTCCTGCACAGCGGCGTGCCGGAAATCGAACGCGCTCGCGAATGGTGGCGCGTCAGACGCCGAGAGGCATCGGTCGTTGTGGGCACCCGCTCTGCCGTTTTTGCCCCGCTTGAAAATCTCGGCTTGCTCATCGTGGACGAAGAGCAAGAATCAAGCTATAAGCAGGAAGAGACACCGCGTTACAACGGACGCGACACCGCCGTATATCGCGCCCGCCTGGAGGGTGCCGTCGCGCTGGTGGGATCGGCCACGCCCTCGCTGGAAACCTTTCACAACACCCGCACCGGCAAATACAAACTGCTTACGCTCACGTCCCGCGTTGAAAATCGCTCACTCGCGGAGGTACGCATCATCGATCTGCGCGAAGAATTTCGCCGCCAGCGTCGCGCCGCTCCGATTTCCGAGACACTTCGCGCCGCGATTGCCCTTCGCCTTGAAGAGAACACGCAGGCCATGGTGCTCATCAACCGTCGCGGCTACTCCTGGTCGCTACTGTGCCGAAGCTGCGGCGCCGTGGTCGGCTGCGAAAATTGCAGCATCGCGCTGACCTATCACAAAAGCCGCCTGCGTCTGGAGTGTCATTACTGCGGTTTTTCGATCCGCCCGCCGAAGCAATGTCCGAAATGCCGCGCGGAGTACCTGTATTTTGTGGGCGATGGTGCCGAGCGGGTCGACGAGTATCTGCGTCGAATCTTTCCGCAAGCCCACGTCGCGCGGCTGGACCGCGACACCGTCCGCACCAAGCGCGCCTATCAGCAAGTTCTCGGAGCCTTTGCCAAAGGCCAAATCGACATTCTCGTCGGCACTCAAATGGTGGCAAAGGGTCATGATTTTCGCCGCGTGACCCTGGTTGGCGTGGTTTCGGCTGACCTAGCGCTCGGTCGTCCGGATTTCCGAGCGGCGGAACGGACCTTCCAGTTGCTCACCCAAGTCGCCGGGCGTGCCGGCCGAGGGGAACTACCCGGCGAAGTTCTCGTCGAGACCTACTATCCCGAACACTACGCCATTCAGTATGCGGCCCGGCAGGATTATGTCCGTTTTTACGAAAAGGAGGCGGAGTTTCGCCGCCTTCTCCACTATCCGCCCTTCACCGCACTTGCGAATGTGGTCGTGCGCGACCGCAAGATCGAAAAAGCGATTCGCTGGTCTCGTTCTCTCGCCGCCTGTTTCGAGCCCTTTGAAAAACAAGGCGTGAAGGTCCTCGGCCCCGCCACTGCACCGCTGGCGCGCCTGCGCCGCGACTACCGCTTCCAGTTTGTGCTTAAGTCGTCCCACCGCGCGGCGCTCGGGAAGGCCCTCGCCGCCGTTTTGGATTTTTGCTCGGCGAAAGAAATTCCCCCCACCGCCGTCTTGGTGGACGTGGACCCTGCCAGTCTGTTCTGAGCGAAGGGTTGGCCAAGAGGGGCGGCCCTCTACTGGACCGGCCAGGGAGTAAAGCACGACAGAAAAATAATCAACGCAACCACCGCCCAGGCCCGCCGTGCGCCATCGAGCGACTGCCAGCGGTCGTAGAGCGGAGGATGTCGAAATCGCAGCGTCAGAATCAGCAGGATGGTTCCCCAGGCATACCACAATGAAAACGGATCGCTGCTGCCACGGGTGGTGACCCAGCCCATCAGGAGCAGCGCCAGCGACACCCCAATTGAGATCCTTCTGTGCCACTCGCTCACCAGACTGAACATGATGTGTCCGCCATCGAGCTGCCAAACCGGCAGAAGATTCAATGCCGTCACGAACAGCCCGACCCAGGCCGCCCGCGCGACGGGATCGAGCAGCACCCATCGCACATCGATGTTCGGATGAAACACACCGGCAAACAGTCGCACCAGCAGCGGGTGCCCGAAGACCAGCGCGGCCCGATCCTCCGCGCCGGGCGCGATCTTCGAGGTCGCCACGCCGTACGCCATCGCCGGAAGCGCTACCAGAAACCCCACCACGGGACCGGCCAGACCCACGTCAAACAGGGCGCGGCGCGTGGTTATGGGCGACCGGATCCGTATGAAGGCGCCAAAGGTCCCGAAAAAATTCGGCGCTGGAATAAAATACGGATAGCTCACATCGATTCCGTAAGCCTTCCCGACAAAATAATGCCCGAGTTCGTGCGCCAGTAAGATCGCCATCAGGGTAAAGGAAAACGGGATGCCCAGCGCCAGCAACTCCGGACGCTCGAACGGCAAGGCCATCATCGCCACAGGGTTCTGATCGCCTGAAAACGGCTCCCGGTTTTCCGCATAGGACTGCGCAAATTCCGAGCCGACAGCAAGCGTGGAAATAACCGTAAGCAGAAACAGGATCAGCGCCGGCCACAGCGGCCGCCGTCTCGACCCTGTCCCCTGAAGGTCCAACAGCGGCGGGAGATTTCTTTCCAGGACTTCGACCGGTATTCGGCCTTGTCCGTTTCCGCTGCTCATGTGAGCCGACTCGTTCGCATCGCTATCACGAGTTGGATGCGCGGAAGGCCTCGCACAGAGGCGCGAAACATTACGGCTTGGCAGCCGGAGCCGGAAGCGCCTGAAGCTCTTTGCCAGGCTTGAAGCGAACAGCCTTGCCCGGCGGTATGTTCACTTGCTGCCCCGTTCGCGGGTTGCGTCCGATGCCTGTTTTGCGTGGTTTCACGTTGAAGACCCCGAAACGGCGCAGCTCGATACGGCGTCCACCGCCGAGCGCATTCTTCATCGCCTCGAACACGGTTTCAACGGCCTGTTCAGCCTTGGTGCGCGTAATGTTGGTCTTCTGTACGATGGCATTGACGATGTCTAACTTAATCACAACACCCTCCGGGCAACGGTCCCATCAGGCCGGAAATCTATGCTAGTCAGGGGTTTGCAGGTTGTCAAGCATCGCTCGGGCGAATGCCGTTCGCCATAGAAGCTGCCCGAACGCCGTAGGGTCGTAGAATGAGCGGGGAGCGGGCCGATCTATTTACTCACCTGCAGCGATTCCAAATACTCGCTGAGGGTCCTAATGCGCAGCTTGACGACCTTTTCGTTCCGCTTGTCATAGTATCGAAAGATAGGGCCCCACGTGGGCATTTCCGACGAGCCGTGAGCCAGAAAACCCGGACCAAATTCGAGGACGCTGGAAACGTAATCGTAGGGAAACTTCCCTTGATGGCGGATCGCCAATGTGCTCAAGTCGGCGGGAGGTGTCTTTAGCGCGACGGCGAGTGGGCCGTGGCCTTTCGCGTCGGCGCCGTGGCAAGCGGCGCAGTATTGCGTGTACATCTGCTGGCCGGTCGGCATATAGGTTCGTGGAAGCTCGGTCTCATTCGCAGCCGGACCCGCGCCAGCCAAACACGCGATCCACAGCAAAAAGCCGGACAGAACGACACGCCCTATGGCCATGAGGGACTCCTGAATACGTGCCCCACCTTAATTCGAGGCCTCGCTCAAATCAATAGCCCAGCGATCGAGGAACTGGGATAAGCTCCTGTTCTAAAACGTTCAGCGAGGCGCCCGAGATGAAAGCCCCTGGCATTGCGATTGAAATTCCCGGCTTCGGCCAGCGCGTCATTCACGCCGTCGTCAGCGATTACACTGGCACCCTGTCGTGCCACGGGAAGCTGACTCCGGGCGTCAGGCCCCTCCTGCGCCGCTTGTCAAAGCTGGTCGATCTAATGATCGTGACCGCCGACACGTACGGAACGGCGCGTCAGCAGCTCAGAGGAATTGCCGTCCCGCACATGTTGGCAAGGAAAAGGCAGGATCTTGAAAAGCGAGACTTTGTAAAGCGATTTGATCTGAAAAACGTCGCCGCCCTCGGCAACGGCAACAACGATCGCCTATTGCTGCGCGCGGTGAGTGAAGCGGGCGGCTTGAGCCTGGCTGTCGACAACGGAGAAGGCTGCGCGCTCGACGCCCTACGGCACGCGCACGTTGTTATCTGGGGTGCCACCAACGCCCTCACTCTACTTCTCAATCCTATGGCCCTCAAGGCTACCCTGCGTTTTTAGTGAAACGCTGGCGCACGAGCAAGCGCCAGCTCCTGGCCGCGTTCGAGCTCAGTTGCCCGTGACTGGATTCTTATAGTGGTACGGTGGCACGTACACATCGGGATAGAGCTTATACGTCTCGGTCGGAGGCTGGTCCGGAGGAAGACCGGGAATCGGTCCGGGCGGCGGATCACCGCCCTTGTCCCAGCCTTTGTAATAGTCCGAGTAATACGTGAAGTAGGCGTGAAGCTTTCTGATCTTCCAGACGCCATCCTCTTTTACATACTCGTTTTCATACGTCGCTTCACCCCACTGGGCCGAACGGTTCAGGACGCCGACCTGCATGATGGCGCGCCAGCGTCCCTTCGCCGTCAGGCCATCGGGGGCAATGTCGATCTTGGGCTGCAGCTGCATGTGGTTAAACAGAGTCCCGTAGGTAAGCGCCGGCAGTTTGTGCAGATACGCCCGCACGCGATCTTGTCCTACGTAGACGCCGCGCAATCCGATTTCGAGCGTGCTGTCTTTGGCGAACAAATCGGCCGCTTCGTCCCACTTGCATTTATCGACGTAATAACCGTAGGCGGTCTGCAAATTCGAGATGGCGATGTAGTCCTGCGAATTTTGGACCAGCTTTTGAAGCGCTGCCACTTGCGCTTTGAGCGCCCCCACCTCCGCGGCCAGGTCTTTCGAGCTGTCGGGCGTGTCTCGGTCTTTATCTCCCGCCGCGAAAGCAACGGCCGTCGGAAACGTTAGCAACATCACAAACAAAAGTTCGAGAGTTTGAATTCTCATTTCCGGATGTCTCCTTCATTTCCCGGTGACCGGGTTGGTATAGTGAAATGGCGGCACGAAGACCTCGGGATACAGTTTGTAGGGATCCGTCGTGGGCCGGTCCGGCGGAAAGTTGGGAATGGGTCCCGGAGCCGGATTTCCCCCCTGATCCCAACCCTTGTAATAGTCGACGTAAAAGGTCATGTAGTAATGCAGCTTCCTGATTTTCCAGACGCCCGCTTCCTTGACATAGTCGTTCTCGTAGGTCCCCTCGGCCCACTGTGCGCTTCGGTGAAGCATGCCGAACTGTTCGAACGCGCGCCAGCGTCCCTTCGCCGTCAGACCATCGGGGGCAATGTCGATCTTGGGCTGCAGTTGCATGTGATTGAAAAGCGTGCCGAACGTGAGATCGGGAAGGGTGTGCAGGTAGGCGCGCACCCGGTCCTGCCCGACCCACACCCCCCGCAAGCCAATTTCGAGCGTGCCGTCTTTTGCGAAAAGGTCCGCGACCTGGTCCCACAAGCACTTATCGACGTAATAGCCGTAGGCGGTTTGCAGATTGGAGATGGCGATATAGTCTTGTGAGCTCTGAACCTGCCGCTCGAGCTGCGCGACTTCCGCTTTCAGCCGATCCAGCTCCGTGGCGTCTTTCTTGTTTCCCGCCGCCAGCGCCAACGCGACGGGAATCAGCAGCGTCAGCACGAGCGAGACCCTCAGCGAATTCCTATTCATCGAAGCCACACTCCGCCTCGGGCGCACGGGCGCACGCCCTGGTTGGATCCGCACAAATCGGACGGGAGAGTACCAACCAGCGGTGGGGCGTGCAAGACGGAAAACGAATCCGGGCTGCTCACTTCGGGTATAGTGTGCTTCGTCTTCGGGAGGTGAGCGATGTCAGTGCGTAGTCGTCGTGAAATGCTGAAAACCGCAGTCGGTTTCGGACTCGAGGCTGTCTCGGCGGGTACCCTCTCCGCGGCAGCCCTCCGCCCTGCCGTTCCGCAGGCGGCGCCCTCTACGACTGCGGCGTCTTTTCCTGGATTCAAATCCGGCACGCTGGAAGGTTCGGGGGCCATTATCCACTATGTCAGCGGCGGCAGCGGATCGCCTGTGCTGCTATTGCACGGCTATCCGGAAAACCACCTGATGTGGCGGAAGGTCGCGCCCACGCTTGCCGAGAACTTCACCACGGTCGTCGCCGATCTCAGAGGCTACGGCGACAGTAGCAAGCCTGCCGGCGGAGGAGACCACTCCGCCTATTCGAAGCGCACCATGGCACAGGATCAGGTCGAGCTGATGCTGCGGCTCGGTTTTCCGAAATTCGCCGTGGTGGGCCATGATCGCGGAGGGCGCGTGGCGCACCGCATGGCTCTCGATCACCGCGATGCCGTTACGAAGCTCGCCGTGCTCGATATCATCCCAACCTACACGCTCTACCACTCCGTCAACAAAGAGGTGGCGACGGCGTACTATCACTGGTTTTTCTTGATTCAGCCGGAGCCGTTCCCCGAGACTTTGATCGGCAACAGCGTCGAGTTCTATATGAGGCGGTCGCTCGGCCCGCTGGTACCCAGCGTGATCTCGGAAGACATCTACGCGGAATATCTACGGACCTTTCGCGAGCCAGCCGCAATTCACGCCTGCTGCGAGGACTATCGTGCGGGCGCATCGATCGACCTCGACCACGATGCCGCCGATCTCGCCGAGAAAATCACCTGTCCCGTGCTCGCGCTATGGGGCGAGCGCGGCCCGATGCACCGCTACTACGACGTCCTGGCCACGTGGAAAGAGCGCGGAACCAATGTCAGCGGCCGATCGATTGCCGCGGGGCATTTCCTCGCGGAAGAAAAACCCGATGACGTGGCTCGCGAACTTGTGAAATTTCTGGAAACCTAATGGCCCCTCGTAGAGTCATTTCGCTGCCAGTGGCAACGGCTCTCCCCACTTGCCCGTGAAGACGAACGATGAGACCGGTTTGCGTTGACGCGGCCCGATCTCGGCATCGCGCAGCCGCCCTTCCGGGAGCGTCAAGGGGTCACCCGGGTAACCAATGGTGAATCCTGCCACTGCTTCGTAGTCCGCCGGAATGGAGAAAATCTGACGCGCCTTGTCGGGAAGGATTCCGGCCATCTGATGGATTTGTAGACCGAGAGCCGTGGCCTGAAGCGCCAACGTGGCCGCCGCCTGGCCTACATCGTGGAACGCATGCCGGTTGATTGAGCCATCCTGTGGCATCTTCAAGCCGGCCACCGTGAGACCGATGACCGGCGCGTTCTTCGCCCAACTCTGATTGACTTCAACGAAGGAGTCGAGTACTTTCTTGAAATTTTCCGGATGATCTTTTGTAGCAACGATGAAATACCAGGGCTGCGCGTTGTAAGACGATGCGGCCCAACGCGCCGCTTCAAAAGCGGTGCGCAGTTTCTCCGGCTCCACGGCGCGCGCTTCGAAGGCTCGCGGACTCCATCGGTGGGCGATCAGCTCGTGAATCGGCACGGCCGCCGGAGCCGGCTTCTTGTGATCCAACATCGTTCCTCCTTGATAGGGGACAGTATCCGATCACAAATGGGATGCCGGCGCACGATCAAGCGATGCAACCGAATGCCGCGAAAGCGTCCGATTTTCAGGTCGCTTTGGAAACGCGAGATGAGTCGATCGAAAATCCGCCTGCGCCGAACGTCGCCAGGTACAACAGGCCGCCCATGATGGCGAGATTTTTTTCGAAGTGGATCATATTGTCGATCCGATCCATTCCCTGCAGGGCCCAAAAGTTGTGAAACAGCAACGTTGTGGGAATCAGGTACAGAAACAGAATCCAAGCCGTAAACCGCGTGAACAGCCCAAGAAGAACGGCGAGCCCGCCTACCAGCTCGATGACCAGGGCAATGCCCAGCGCGACGCTAGGCATCGGCAAGTGCTTCGCCGCTACCATCCCCTCTTCCATGGAGAAGCCCGCAATCTTGCCGACGCCAGCCAAAAGGAAGACCATGCTGAGCAGGATCCGTCCCACCAACTGCACCACGCCACCGGAGGAGTTCGCCATAAAAGTTCTCCTTTCCACAAAGCCCTTGCCGGGCTCCCGAGCAGCTGCAAACTACCACAAAACGGCCTTGAAGAAGAGCTGAGGTCAGGTCGGACAGCGGGATCTCGGTCGTGGTCGAAGGGAAAGGTGAAACGCGAATCCAGCAGGATTCCGACTACGGTTTCTGGGTAGGCCGCAGAACGACCTCGCTGATAAAGCTTTGTGCTGTTTCGGTTAGGATCATTTCGACGGCGTGCGCCACGTCCTCGGGTTTGAGCATTTTCTCGGCGCTTTTGCCGGTATGGGGAGAAAACTCGGTCGCCACAGTGCCGGGGCACACGGCGGCTACGCGTATGCCAAACGGGCGAAGGTCCTCAGCCATCGATTGCGTGAGACCGAGCAGGCCCCATTTCGACGCGCAGTAGGTTGCACCGCCGGCAAACGCACTCTTCCCGGCGAGCGACGCAATGTTGACGATATGCCCGGCACGACGGAGAACCATGCCGGGCGCGACCAGCCTCGTCAACAGGAACACGGCCTTCAAATTGGTGTCTAATACAAGATCCCAACTGGCTTCGGTCGTCTCCTGCACGGGTGCGAAGTATCCGATCCCTGCGTTGTTGATGAGAACGTGGACCGGGCCGAGCGATGCCTCGGCCCTCTCGACGAGCGAGGCGAGCTCAGCGGGGCGAGTCACGTCGGCCGGCACGGCCAAAACCGGATAACCGCAGCGCTCCAACTCCGCCGCTGCCCCAGAAAGCCTGTTGGCATCGCGAGCACAAAGCGCGAGTTTCGAGCCCATCCGCCCGAGCGTGCGTGCGAGCGCCAGTCCGATCCCGCGGCTGGCCCCGGTGATGAGGGAAACCTTTCCGGCGAGCGGCTTTTCGGACATGGTGAGCGGAGCCAGCGAGGCGACATACCGGCTGAAGCAGTCATCTTATCACGCAGGGGAGGGTGACGAACGCGGCATCTTACTGGATTAAAGCTGGTTTTGGCTTGCGCAGCTTCGGAGCTTTCCCTATAATCCCGCTTTCCATTGCGCAGTCGTCCTGCTGTGGTGGCCCCGAGTTCGGCCAGCAGTCCAGAGTTAGCCCAGGAGGCTGGGAAGTGATTATACGAAATCATTTTATAAACGCGTTTGTAATCGCCGCGCCCGCCCTGGCCCTCCTGTCTTTGCCGGCCAATGCCGCGCTCCGCAGGACGTCGCAAGCAGGCCAGCAACCCAGCTATACGCTCCCCGAGTACAACGCGGAACAAGCCGCCGCCACGGAAAAAGACCCCCAAGCCAAGATCAAGCTGCTCGATTCTTTTGTCGCCCAATACCCGAATTCGACGCTGCTGCAGTACATTTACCAGTTCTATTATCAATCGTATTACCAGTTGAAGAATTATGGGAAGGCCATCGAATACGCGGACAAGCTCATCGCACTCGGCGACAAGGCCGATCTTGCCGTCCGAGTGCAGGCGATTCAGGCGCGCGTCCAGCTTTTTTCGCTGGCTTTTGATCCGAAGGCCGCCGACGCTCATGACCAACTCATCAAGCAGCGTGATGCGGCCCTTTTAGGCGTGAAGCTGTTTCCGGACCTAAAGAAAGTGCCGAACAGCACGGTGACCGACGATCAGGTGAAAGCGGGCACCGCCTATTTGGAAGCAGCGGCGGGCGCGGCCGACATTCAATTGAAGGACTCTTCGGCGGCCGTGGAGGCGTTCAAGGCCGCTCTGGCAATCAATCCCAAGGACGCTGTCTCGAGCTACCGCCTGGGGCTCGCCTATCTAAACTCGACTCCCCCGCAGGCTCTGGACGGCTTTTGGGCGCTCGCCCGGGCCATCGCTCTGAAAGTTCCCGATGATGCCAAGATCAAGGATTACCTGCGTTCCCGGATTCTGCAGTATGAACAGCCCGGCTGCGACAACCAGGTCGATGCGCAGTTGAACGAACTGCTGCAACTCGCCGCGAACTCACCCGACCGGCCTGCCAGCTATGTGATTCCGAGCCATGACGATTTGGTCAAGATCAGCCAATCCAGCACCATCATTACAGTGATCAACGATCTGTCCGGCGGAGGCGACAAGGCCAAAACAACCTGGCTGGCCATCTGCGGCGCCGAATTTCCGGAAGTGGTCGGCAAGATCATTGAAGTTCAGAAGGCGGACAACGCAGCCAATTTCCTGGTTTTCACCAGCGACAACGCCGATCAGATGCAAGCGGCCACAACGGCGAACATGAGCGTGAAGGTGTGGACGGCGCCGCCGCCTGCCGGCACGGCGGCTGTTCCGCAACCGGACGTGGTGCGGTTCCAGAAGGATGATCCGATCCGATTCTCGGGCGCGCTGGTGAGTTACGATCCCTCTCCGTTCCTGCTGCACTGGGACCAGGTGAAGGTCGATCCCACGACCATTCCTGCCGCGGCGGGCGCTCCCAAGCACCCCCCTACGCATAAGCCCACCTCCAAACAGGAGTAACAGCGAAGACAAGGTCGGGCCGCGAGTCGCTCGGTGTGTCAGAGTGTTTTCAGCGACGGCTGGACGAGTCGAGGTGGTATTCTGAGATCTTGCGGCTCAGTGTGTTGCGGTGGATTCCAAGAATTTTGGCGGCACGGCATTGATTTCCCTTGGCGTGTTCCAGCACGCGTTTGATGAACTTTTTCTCGAATTCGGTGAGCGCTTCTTCGAGCAGGATCCCGCGATCCACCATCATTCCGACCAGCGATTCCAGTTGCTCTTTCACTGTGCACGCTCCAGAACACCGCTCGGGAACGGGATATCAGGATTCAGTCGAGTGCGTGGCCGGTGAGGCGTTGATAAGCTTCTCTATATTTTTCCTGTGTGCCGGCGACAACGTTGGGTGGAAGCTCCGGAGCCGGCGGTTGCTTATTCCAAGCGACATGCTCCAGATAATCGCGAACGTACTGCTTATCGAATGAGGGCTGTGCGTGACCCGGCTCATAGCCGTCGGCGGGCCAGAACCGCGATGAATCGGGCGTCAAGGCTTCGTCAATCCAGACAAGTTCTTTCCCCAGGGTGCCAAACTCGAACTTCGTGTCCGCAATGAGGATACCCCGCGCGGAAGCGTGCTCGGCGGCACGACGATACAGAGTAAGGCTCGTTTCGCGTAAACGCTGCGCGAGCGAGAGCCCGATCTGTGAAACGACCTCGTCGAATGAAATGTTCTCATCGTGGCCGGTCGCCGCTTTGGTCGAGGGTGTGAAGATCGGCTCCGGCAGACGATCGGACTCGCGCAGATCGGGAGGAAGACGGATGCCGCAGACGCTCCCTGACTTCTGGTACTCCTTCCAGCCCGACCCGGAAAGGTAGCCCCGAACGACGCACTCGACCAGAATCGGTTCGGTTTTGCGAACGAGCATGGCGCGGCCTCGCAGCTCGTCCGCGTAGGGAGCGAGTTCAGGCGGAAAATATTTCGACGCGATGAGATGGTTTTTCGTAACGTCTTCCAAATAATCGAACCAGAAAACGGAGAGCTGCGTCAGCACACGTCCCTTGTCGGGAATCGGTGTGGGAAGAACGACGTCGAAAGCAGACAGCCTGTCGGTCGCCACGATGAGCAGAAGGCCGTTGTCCAGCTCATAGATGTCGCGGACCTTGCCACGCCCGAGGAGTTTGAGCCCCGGGAAATTTGTTTCCAAGATGAGAGCTTGCATCGACGAAGAAGCCACGAGCTTTGGGTCCTCGGTCTACGGAGGCGGGTATTCTAGCGCAGGGTGAGTTGTTGTCAATCGCTAAGAGCTGATCTACCGTAGGGAGATTCCGATCGAGAGCGAATTGCCTCGGCGAGGCGATGCTTGCCGTCACGCGCGGGAAGGACGGAAATCCGTTACGCGGCGTTGCTGGTGCTGGCTGCCTCCGGCAAGGTCTCCGCGGCGTCTTCTTCCCATTTGACGGAAACGAGCTTGGAGATTCCGGGCTCCTGCATGGTCACGCCGTAAAGCACTGAACCGATTTCCATCGTTTTGCGATTGTGGGTGACGACAATGAATTGCGTCTGCCCGCACATCTCGGCCAGCATTTTACTGAAGCGCCCGACGTTGGCCTCATCAAGCGGCGCGTCCACTTCGTCCAGGATGCAGAAGGGACTAGGCTGGTAGCGGAATACGGCGATCAGCAGGGCCAGCGCCGTCAAGGCCTTTTCACCGCCCGACAGGAGAAAGACGTTCTGAAGCCGCTTTCCAGGCGGCTGAGCGACGATGTCGATCCCAGACTCGCCCGAGCTATCGGGCTCGCTCAGGCGCATCTCGCCGTGGCCACCGCCGAACAGCGACTGAAAGGCAACCGCGAAATGTGCATTGATGAAATGGAAAGCCTCTTCGAATTTCTTCTGTGACACTTCGTCCAGTTCATGGATTGTGAGTTGCGTGTTTTCGATCGATTGCACCAGGTCGTCGCGTTCCCGCCGCAAAAACGCCTCACGCTGCTCACATTCCTGAAATTCCTCGAGCGCCATCATATTCACCGGGCCCATCGCTTCCACGCGCGCCTTCATCTCGCTGTAGTTTGCCTCGGCCGACGCAAGTTCTTCGGCTCGAAGCAGCCTGGGCTCCTGTGCCATCAGTTCTTCCGGCTGCGCGTTCAACTCGGAAACGCACGTTTGTCGGAGGTAGTCACGATCGGAATCATTGCGAGCCTTTTCGATCTGATGGTGGTTCCGCTCGGCACGCAGTTCATCGAGCGACTGGCGGCGCCCGCGCAAAGATTCATCAATGTGGCCGCAGCGGGATCGCGCCTGTTGCCATTCGGTCTCCAGTGTGGCCTGATGTTCGGTCAACCGTGCCTTCTCGCGCCGGAGATCTTCGACCTGTTGTCGAAGCTGTTGTGAGGAGGCCTCCACGTCGGTTCGCTCGCTGAGGAGCGCCTGATGCCGCTGGCGCAGTCCCACCACGCGCTCGTGGGACTCGGCCAATTCGGTATCGAGACGGTGCTCGGCCGTTTCGGCGCTCCCGAGCCGCTCCGCCATCACCGCCAGCTCTTCCCGGCACGCCACAACCTGTTCCTGCAACTGCTGAAAATCACGGCGCAGGCCGCTGAGCGTCTCCGCCGCTTGGGCGGCCTGAGCCTCTGCTTGCGCTCGGGAACGCATGGCCTCCGCATGTTCAGATCCCGCTTGCTCGGCCCGGATGCGCGCCGCCTCCGCCTCGGCGCGAAGCCGCGCGATCTCTTCGCGTTCGGTCCCAACCTGCTGCTCGACGCGAGCGAATTCGCGGTGGGCTTGCTCGCGCTGATGGATCGCTGCGACCAGATTTTTCTCCGCTTCCAGGTGTGCGGCGGTGGTGGCCGAAAGATGAAGTTCGGCTGTGGCGATTTCAGACGCGAGCCTAGAGAGCTCGACTTCACCTTCCCGCGCGATCACCTCGAGCCTGGCCAATTCGGTCTCGCGCTGGCGCAGTTCCCGCTTGAGCGCGAGGGGGCCGGCGTCGTCCTTGCGCCCGCCGGAAACCATCCGGCCGTGGTAACAGGTGCCGTCCGGCGTAAGAAAATAGCTGTGTGGGTTCGCGCAGGCCATGCGCTCGGCGGCTGCCGGTGTCTCGACCAGGTAGGCGGTGCGCAGCTTTTTCAGGAAATACTTGGTATTCGGTCCGAGGGGCTCGCGAAACTCGACCAGGCGATCGAGCCGCTCGATAAAGTCCCCGGGCATGGACGAGCCGAGATCGATCTCGGATTTATCGATATCGAGACCGTGGATGGAATCGACGAAAAACGTAGCACGGCCGCCCATTTCATTGCGGAGCAAGGCCACTCCGGCGCGCGCCTGATCGAACGATTCGACGACGATGTACTCGAGCTCGTCGCGAAAGAATTGCTCGATGGCACCCTCATACTGTTCCGGCACCTCCGCGTAGTCCGCCAGCAGACCGACAGCGCGAAAGCCGCTGGAACTGCCTTGCCCGCTGACGTTAAAAAGTTTTTGCACCGCGTCCGCCGTGTAGGCGCGCTCGCGCAAAATCTGCTCGATCGAGGCGTGGCGCGCGCGTTCGGCGGACAATTCCCGCCGGGCCCGCTCGAGCCGCTGGGCCGTCAGCTCGTGCGATTGACGGAGGCTCGCGAGATGAGACTGCTCGTTTCGAACCGCGGACGCTAGTTCTTCAGCGCGCTGCTGGGATTGTTCGAAGGCGTCGTCGGCGATTCGGATACCGGCCCCTAGACCGGCATGCTCCTGCTCGAGCGTGTTCAAGGACCGAGCCCGCTGGGCTTGAAAGGCGCTGTGTCGCGCGGACGCTTCATGAGCCTGTAGCGATTCGGCCTGGGCCTGGGCCGCTTTTTCCACCAGGCTGCCGGCGCACTCTCGGAGCTCGGCGATGCGCGCTTCCAGAAGACCCTGATCGGCAGCGCTGGCGGAGACACGTTCGGTGGCTTGGCGCAGCGCCGACTCGAGCGATCGAGCCGCTGCGCGGAGCCGAGCGACCAACTCGCGGTGCTCCCGGACTCGCTCCGTGAGATCGAATGCCTGCCGCTCGGCCTGTTCGATGTCGATGGCCAGGTGCGCCACGCGCGACTGAAGCTGTGTGCTCTGCTCGCGATTGAAGGTGATGCGGTTTTCCGCCCGGTCGAGATCGAGTGCTGTCTGGTTCAGCACGTTCTGGGTGTGACGGAGCTCCGCATCCAACTCATAGGTACGCCCGCTGAGGCGTTCCTGCTCACCTTCGAGTTCCTCGACCGAGCGGACTTGCTGCGCTTCGGCCGCTTCCATCTCGCCCAAAACTGCTTCCAGGCGGGAGGCTTCGGCATCGAGTTGTCCTGCCTTGCTGGCCAGCACGATGCGCAGCAGGCCGCGCATCTGTTCGCGCAATTCGGCGTAGCGACGCGCCTTCGACGCCTGCCGCTTGAGTGACGCAAGCTGCTTTTCGACCTCCACGAAGATGTCGTTCACACGCGCCAGATTGACCTTCGAGGCCTCCAGTTTCGCCTCGGCGAGTCGCCGCTTGGTCTTGTACATGGTGATTCCCGCGGCCTCTTCGATGATGGCTCGGCGATCCAACGGCTTGGAGTTGAGAATCTGGCCAATGCGGCCCTGCTCGATGATCGCGTAGCTATCCGGGCCCAGGCCGACGCCCATGAAGATTTCCTGAACATCCCGAAGACGCGCGACGCGTCCGTTGACGAGATACTCGCTTTGGCCGGAACGATACAGGCGGCGTCCGACCACGACTTCGCCGGGGCGAAGAACGACCGCAGGCTTCTCCGTAGCCCGTTTCTTCCAAGCCTTGCGGCCGTCGGAAACGGGTGCGGTCGGGGCCGGTTCAGGCGCGCTTGCTTGGGCCGCCGCCCCCGTCTCGGAAACCAACTCCGCATCCATCACCTTGGCCACGACTTCGGAGAGTTCCGCATCGACCAGTGTCAGCGTCACTTCGGCCAAGCCCATGGGCGGGCGCGTGGCAGTGCCGTTAAAGATGCAGTCGGACATGCGCTCGGCGCGGAGCATCTTATGGCTCTGCTCGCCGAGCACCCAGGAGACGGCGTCGACGATGTTGGACTTGCCGCAGCCGTTCGGGCCGACGATACAGGTCACGCCGCTGCCGCTGAACGTAATCAGCGTCTTCTCGCAGAACGACTTGAAGCCAAACAGTTCGACTTTGCGAAGTTTCAGCACCCGGGCCTCTCGTGCCAACCGCTTCTCCCTCTGGTCGAGCCGCGGGAGAAAAAGCGTCGTTTGGATTTGTGCCGGAGGTAATAGACGACAGAAACGCCCGGAGGGGTGTGATCCGTGACCCGTCCGCCTGGCGCTGCAGAATTGGCGGGACTACAAAGTAGCATGGTCAATAGAGCGTGTAAAGCCACCTTTTCCGGTTCGTTTGCGCAGGATGCAAAGTACGCCTCCAAAAAAGCAGGCACGCGAAAACGCCTTGCCGCACTCTTCCTAGTGGCGGCTCGAGGCAACCGATTCGCGGGCCTCGCGCAGCTCCGGCCGGTCTGCCGCGGGCGCCGAGACCGCGACCAGTCGAACATAATACGCGTGGGCCGCCGGAGTACTGCCGGCCGATGCGGCGGCGTGCGCCGCGCCATAGAGCGCGTCGAAACGGTTGGGATAATTCTGGAGGACGACTCGATATTCAGACAGCGACTGGGAAGGCTTGTTGAGTTCCAGCAGAAGATCTGCGAGCATTTCGCGCGCGGGCGCCGCAAAAGGCTCGTCATGCTCAGCGTCCTCGCGGTCCGCAGCCGCTCTCAGTTTCTTGAGGGCTTCCTCGGATCTTCCCTCCGCAAACGCCACCCATCCCTCGGCTTCGCTCTCATCGACGCTGTAGGAAGCCGCCACTTCGTTGCCAAGGTCTTGCTCGTGCTTCTGCCTGGCCCGAACGATTTCCACGAGCTTGGCGAGATCTTGCTGGGCTCCCTTCACGTCGCCGCTGCGCGCCGCGCCAATGGCGCGCCCCCAATACGTGGTGTCCTGCCAGATCAAACGTTCGTTCGGTATGGGGAGCGAGGCTGCTTCGCTCCAGCGGTGCAGCTCGATTGTGTTCCGCGCGGAGAACATGGCCTGGTGATTGGCGATATCTTCGGCCGTCGCGCCTGGAACGGATTTCACCTCGTCGACCAGGCCGCGGGCCTTGACCTCCTGACCACTTTGTAGATAGGCATAGTCGAGAAAATCCATGGGATGGAACTGATAGCTGGCGTCGCCGCGATGAGCCCTGGTCGCGTCGGCTGCGGCGGCGATCGCGGCAATGTTGGAGTCGATCATTTCCTGCCACAAGCCGAGCCGGCGGAAAATGTGCGAGGGCATGTGAAGCGCGTGCGAAGAATCGGGAGCAATCTTGGCGTATGCGCGAGCGGCGGAAAGCCCCTGGGGAGCAAGCTCGGGCGTATCGGCGGCGTGAATCAAATAGTGCGCGACGCCGGGATTGTCTGGTTGCTTCGCAAACAGAGGATTCAGGAGGGCGATGGCCTTCTTGCGATTGGCGAGCTCTTCGACGTCGTCTTGCGCCAGGGCAATAAGCGACAGCGCGTAGAATGCGCCGGCGTCGACGTCATTCGGATTGTCCCGATAGAGCTTCTCCAGTCCGGCCGAATAGGCCTGCCTGCGTTCCTTGTGACTGAGTTTCGCGTCGTCCCTGTAGAACGCGGCCGCCGCGGCGATGTATTCGCGTTCGCGGTCCGTAGCCGCGCTCAGGGCCTGCGCCTTTTCGATCTCTTTCCGTCCGTTGGCAAGCGTCGCGATGTTCGGGAAATCCCATAGCTGATGGTAGAGCGCCAGGGCGCTGCCCCAGTCGGCTATCGCGCAGTGCGCGTCTTGCTGGGCGGCGCTGGTGAACTCCTGACGGGCCTCCTCGTATTGGAAGGAGTGCAGCAGCGCCACGCCCTTTTCGATGCTCGCTTGCACTTCGGGCGCGCAGGAACTAGGAAAGTTCACCTTGCCAACTTGTTCGACAGCGCGACCCGACGCCGGGCCCCGCGCGCTTGAAGCGTGAAGAACGGAGAGGAGAGAAAACGAAGCAGCGAAGACACCGGCGATCAAAACAAAGGGCCTCATAAGACCTCTCCGAAGGGGAGCTAACAGCGATGGTAGCAAAATCCTTGATCGACAAAGCAAGCTTTCCTTCGAGATCTAAACGGCGACGAAAACCCCGAAAGGACCGTACGGATGGGCCCCCCAGAAAGATTAGAATCTCAACATCGCAGCCCAACCCGTGGCAGTCGAAGATTCTGGTGTTACGGGGAGAGGCGTTCGGTGGAGCGAATTGCTGGATATCGAAAAAGCCCATCTCTATGGCCAGTTCGTTGAGGCGGCTTACGCCATGTACGACAAGCCTCAAGGGAATCCGCTCCGGCCTGCGCCAGCCGGAATTCCAGCTGGCTATGAACTGGGAGCCTGGATTCACATGTCCGATTTCGTCGGCGACCTTCAGACATTGAAATTCTACGGCATCGTTGCACACAATCTTACCGATCCGAATGTGCGTGTGATCGCGATCCGCGGGACCGAAGGCGCAATCGAGTGGCTGGACGACCTCTTCGCCAGTCTCGTTCCCTTCCGCGAAGCCCCCTCGGCTGGGCGCGTGGCCGCCGGATTCGACAAGATCTACGACACCCTGAGGATTGTGAGGCGCCAGCTGCCCGGCGCGCCGGCCGACTTCGGGGAAACCTTTCCGGGTTCGTTCGCCGACCAACTCGAGCAACTGGCACGCAGTCGCGAAGCCGAGCGAGGCGAAGCCCGCGTTGGCGGCCAACGCCCGAAGCGAACCACCATCGTAACCGGGCACAGCCTGGGAGCGGCGCTGGCCACTCTGTTCGTAATGGAGAACGACTGGAAGCGCAAGTTCGATATCACTACGCTGTGCACATTCGCATCGCCGCGCGTCGGCAACATGGAGTTCGTCGCTCTGTTTAACCAGTTGCAGATCGATTCTTGGAGGATCTTCAACCTTCAAGACCTTGTCCCGAAGCTGCCGCCCCACGTTCCGGTGGTGCTGAACTACGACCACGTCGAGACGGCGTATTCGTTCGATTCCTCCGACTTCGCCAAAAACAGCCCGCTGTGCTGGCATGCGCTGGAGACGTACCTGCACTGGCTCGACCCCCAGTCTCCCTTGCGGCCGGAGTGCGTTCGGACGCTTTAGGCCGGACCAACAGCCGGATTCGTGTCAGCTCTTGAGGTACCAGGGCACGTTGATCAGAACGATGCGGTCGCTGCCGTGCAATAGGATCATGGCCTTGAGCATCTCTGCGCGCTGGTTGTGGAGAGGGTAGTGATACCAGTGGTGTTCGACAAGCTCGGGTACGATGATGGCGATTTGCCGCTCCGGATTATCCTTTTCCACCTGTAACACGTATTGCAGAATCGGCCGCAGTACCAAACGGTAGGGAGAAGGAAGAATGATCAGCTCGGGCGGCGTGTGTCCCGCCTTCTTCACCGGAATCTCGACGTCGTCGCGCCATTGCTCGCGAAGTGACTCCACTTCATCTTCCATTGCGACATGCAGCGCGTAAATATCCGGCGACAGCGCCAGGGCGAATTGCAGCGCCCGCTGCGCGACTTTGCCCCACTGCTGGATCGCCACCACCACCAGTGGCGGCGACATCGTCCCAACGTTCAGGGGTGCCGCGCTGGACACCTCTTCGGCCACCCTCCGGTAGTGACTCCGCACCCGCAACATCGCTGCGATCATCGCCGCGATCAGCAGCGCACTGACCCACGCGCCGGACGTGAACTTGGCGACGAGTACGACCAGGGTCGTCACTCCCGTTGCCGCCGCGCCGAACGCGTTGACGAGCATGCTCCGGCCCGAGCCCGGCCCGCCCTGCCGCTTCCAGTGGGCCACCATCCCGGCCTGCGAAAGCGTGAACGCTGTAAACGCGCCAATCGCGAACAGAGGAATTAGGCGGTCGGTGACGCCGCCAAAAAGGATCAGCAGGACCGCGGAAAGCACCGCCAGCAGGAGAATCCCCTCGGAATAAACGAGGCGGCGTCCTCGATATCCGAGCGAGTGAGGTAGGAAGCTATTCTGGGCGACGACGCGGCACAAGCGAGGAAAATCCGCATAGGCGGTGTTCGCGGAGAGCGACAGGATCAGTAGCACCGAACCGATGGTGATGTAGTAGAACCAACCTCGCCCGCAAACCGCGCCTACTAACATCGACAGAACGCTCTGGTATCCAGGCGCGCCGGGGTCGGTGGCGGCGATGGCGTACGCTCGAACCAAATAGGCGATACCGGCCAGGAGCACGATCAAGAGTCCTATGATGACGGTCAGCGCCCGCTGGGCCTCTTTCACGGCCGGCTCGCGAAATGCGCGGACGCCATTGCTCACCGCCTCGACGCCGGTCATCGCCGTGCAACCGTTCGAAAACACTTGCAGCAGAATCCACGTGCTCGCCACAGCCACGACGCTGGCACCGGGCGGGGGCGGCGCGACGACGGGCGTCGGATGGCCTCCGGCAAGAACGGTCTTGATAGTGCCTTCGAGGATCACCCACAGCAGCGTGCCCACAAACAGGTACGTCGGCACCATGAAGGTAACCCCCGTCTCGCGCACGCCGCGAAGATTCACGATCGTAATGACCACCAGAATCATGAGACAAAGGATCAGCGTGTGAGGCTCGAGACTGGGGATAGCGGAAACCAGTGCTCCCACCCCGGCGGAAATGCCCACGGCGACGACAAGGACGTAGTCGATCATCAAGGCTGCCGCCGCGAGCAACCCCGGATAGATCCCCAGATTTTCCGTTGCGACCGTGTACGAGCCCCCGCCGCCGGGATATGCGGCGATGGTCTGGCGGTAGGAGAAATAGACGATCGTCAGCAATATGATGATGCTGACGCTGATGGGCACGATATAGGCGACTCCTGCCGCGCCGAGCGGAATCAAGAGAGTCAGAGCCGCCTCCGGCCCGTACGCCGCGGAGCTGAGCGCGTCCAGACCGAAGATAGGGATCCCGGCGGAGGTGCCGATCTGCTCGGCGCGCTCATCCGACGTCGCCAGCGGCTTTCCGAGCAGGATGTTGAGCAGAGACATGGACCCCCTGGGACAATCAGAAAAGGAGCGCCTAGAGTAATTCTTCGGTCAACGAATTGGAATCACAAAGCTTGCAGGTTTCCGGCGCAACCCACAGTTTTCACACAGCTGTAACCTGGCCGGGGTGCGCAGTGCGGCGTCTAGCAAACCCTGACCCCCGCGCCGTTCGCTCATTGACTTCGAAGGGGAACGAAGCCTAGCATGGCCCGCTCAGGAGACTCCTTGGACTCGCCCAGCAGTCCCGGAATCCGCCGAATCGCCGCGAGCGTCTTGGTCCTGGCCGCTGTCCTGGCTCTCTCCATCCTAGGCGAGCAGCCGCCGGCGCCGAAGCCATCGGCCGTTGCGGAAACGGAGTTCTCAGCGGAGCGCGCGGTGGACGCGCTTCGCCGCATTCTGAAGGAGGATGTACCTCATCCGGTCGGGAGCCCGGCGAACGACGTCGTCCGCCAGCGCATCCTGGACGAGTTCACGCGGCTCGGCTACCAGCCACAGGTACAAACGACCTTCGCATGCTCGAAGTACGCATCCTGTGCCACCGTCAAAAACGTACTGGCGCGTCTGGACGGAACCGCAGGGGGCGGCGCGGTGTTGGTGGCGGCTCACTATGACTCGGTGCCAGCCGGCCCAGGCG
>Ga0187783_10000309_pt1 | contig 35968 bp, 32 predicted proteins | sample 1015_SJ02_MP02_2_FD_132471 | JGI IMG/M metagenome (GOLD analysis project Ga0187783, IMG submission 132471) | Tropical peat soil microbial communities from peatlands in Department of Meta, Colombia - 1015_SJ02_MP02_20_MG | ecosystem: Environmental > Terrestrial > Soil > Wetlands > Peat | place... | reverse complement strand
TAGGAAGGTTACCGCTTGGCGATCTGTATCCGGTTAAAGAGGTCCCCTTCAAAACATGGAGCGACGCGGCTCTCAAAGCCTGCACAAGCGCTGGAGATGTCCCTGCCACAACAAATCCACAATAAGCTACGGAGTGAGTTCAGTTCGGCAGCAACACGACATTTGGAACCGAGTTTCCGGAATGTCGCGATCGAAGCGATTCGGGGGATGGTTCAGCAGGCCAAGTGGTCAAGTTAACGATTTTGCGGGCAGCATCTGGTCTCACGCCTCCGACTTAGCGAACTTGAGGCTGCGATTCAAAACCCCGCTTTCCGGCGAAGTGAAGTTGACCGCAAAAGTCGCCACATACCGGGACTTCTTAATGGGTTGGTCGCGAGCAAGATGCTCGCGACTTCCTGGGATGGCACGGTGAGACCGAAGGCATCCTGTTCGCAGCCGATCTGGATGGAACCTTAACAAATCCGCCACTGATTATTCGACCAGGCTCTTTAGTCGGCGGGACCGGGCCAGTGTTGGGCGATGACGTCCCTGAGTTCGGCAGCCCATGACTTCCATGTCGCCAAAATCGGAGGCGGGTAACTCAGTTGCACGGCCAAGAACAATTCTGTCACGACAGCAATTTCGTCTAATCGCCCAAACGCATTAATTTTTGATGAATTCTCAGAAAACCGCCAGCGTGTGGCACGCTTTCCCGTAAGATTGGGCGTGCAATGGGCATGGGAGGTAAGACATCTGAGGTTCGAAACCAGCGACATCTCCGTCGTCATACCTTATTACAATCGAGAGCAGTACATCGATGAGGCGGTGCAGTCTGTGCTCGCGCAGACTCTGAAACCGCTGGAGATCATACTGGTAAACGATGGTTCGCGGGAATCGTCTCGCCGGTATCTGGATCGATATTCCGACCTGTGCAGAATCATCGATTTGCCGGTGAATGGGGGAGCGGCAGGATCACGCAATGCTGGGGTTCGCCACGCCCGTGGCCGTTTCGTCGCATTTCTGGACGATGACGATCTCTGGCTGCCCCACAAACTGGAAGTGCAGCGCGCTTACATGGATCAGCGACCGGATTGTGCGATAGTCCATTCGGCGGCATGGTTTTTTTACAGAGATGCACCGGACGAGTATTACAAACGCTTTGATCCGGGCCCAATGACTGTCGCTCAAGCCATCAGAAATGAATATTGGGCCATCATCCCGACCGTCCTGATTCGGATAGAGGCATTTCGGGCCCTGGAAGGACTCGACCTTAATTTCCGCATAGCCGAAGATCGTGACTTCATCATTCGGTGTTGTGCGATGGGCTACAAGGTAGAAGGAATTACAGAGCCACTGGTCCGCATTCGCCGCGAAGGACAGGAAGGCTTGACTCCGAACCATTGGTTCACGTTTCGAGAAGATCTAAAGATGTGTTGGAAGCACAGGAGGCATTACGTTCGGGCCTACGGCCTACGAGGTGTTGTGAACTTTGTGCTCGAGAAGATCCAACTGCCCGCGACCAAGACACGATATCTAAACAGGGCCATCCGCTTCCTGACCAGGGTAATCAAGATCAAGTACAAATTGAGGCCGGGCTACACAGACCCCGTTCTCGCGGGAACTGGCAAACTGCCTCCGCTCGTGTGGCTGTCTGAAGCTACGAGATTTGCCGGAGACGAGTCGTTGTGATCGATGCGAAGAATGATATTTCGGTCATCATTCCTTACTACAACCGGGAAAAATTTGTCCACGATGCGGTCCAATCGGTCTTGGGGCAAACGCTGAAGCCGCTAGAGATCATCATCGTTAACGACTGTTCGCGCTGGAACGCACGCAGAGAATTAGATCGTTACACGAGCACATGCAAGATCCTCGACTTGACCAAGAATGTCGGACTGGCCGGTGCCCGGAATGCCGGAATGAGAATCGCCAGCGGCAAGTACATTGCACTACTGGACGATGACGATATATGGTTGCCCCACAAGCTTGAAGTACAACATGGATACATGGAACAACATCCGGAGTGTTTCCTTGTTCACGGGGCTGTGTGGGCATTCTTTTCTAAGAGGCCTGAACAGTTCTGGACATGGTGTGTGCCGGGTTCCTTGACTCTCGCTCAATCACTGACCGACTTATGCTGGGTTTGCCCGTCGACCATGTTCTTTCGGGCGCAGGACGCACAGGCGGTGGGAGGGTTTGATCCCGTCTTTCGGCAATGTGAGGATCGCGATTTCGTCATTCGATGCTGCGCGGCTGGGTTTAGGATTCACTGCCTAAATGAGCCTCTAGCTCGCCTGAGACGAGAGGACCATGACCGGCTGACCCGTCATAAATGGCGAATACTCCGTACGGATCTGAAAATGTGCTGGAAACATAGAAGGCATTATTTTGGGGCTTACGGCATACGAGGGATTTTGAGTTTTGTGCTGGAGAAGTCGCATACTGCAACACGCGACACACGCTATCTGGACGGAGCCGGAAGACTTGTGCTCCGGTTCGTAGAGCCGAAGTATTCGCTGAAGAAGGGATTTCGGGACCCGATCTCATCGGCAAGCGCCCCGGACATCGAGGGCGTCGCTATCCCGCAGTTGAGATAGATTACTCATGTTTCCACGGAGCGACCCGCGCTAATGATCGCATTCAGCGATATCTCCGTCATCATCCCTTACTACAACCGGGAGGAATTCGTCGACCAGGCGGTTCAATCAGTCCTAGGGCAAACGCTTAAGCCGCTCGAGATCATCATTGTTAACGATTGCTCCCGAGAGTCGGCCCGCAGAGGGTTGGATCGTTATGCGAGCACTTGCAAGATCCTCGACTTGCCCAGGAACGTCGGACTGGCCGGTGCCCGAAACGCTGGAATCAGAGTCGCTCGCGGCAAATACGTTGCGTTGTTGGACGACGACGATATCTGGTTGCCCCGTAAGCTGGAAGTACAGCGCAAACATATGGAAGATCACCCAGAGTGTTCCATGGTCCATGGCGCGGTCTGGGCCTTCTTTTCCGATAAGCCGGATCAACTCTGGGTGTGGTGCGAGCCGGGATCCATGCCTCTGGCGAAGGCGCTAACTGACAAATACTGGGCCTGTCCTTCAAGCATGTTTTTCCGCGCTCAGGCGGCGCGGGATATCGGCGGGTTTGATCCCGCATTTCGACAATGCGAGGACCGGGATTTTTTGATTCGACTCTGCGCCGCCGGCTTGAGAGTCCACTGTATCCCAGAGCCTCTGGTTCGACTGAGACGGGAGAACCACGACCGGCTGACGCTGCACAAATGGACAATCCTCCGCACAGATCTCAAGATGTGTTGGAAGCATAGGAAATTGTACCGGCGAGTTTACGGCATGTGCGGTATTGTGAGTTTTGTTCTGGAGAAGACACGCATTGCGACCCGCGAGACACGCTTTCTGGACGGAGCTGGGAGGTTATTGCTCCGGTTCGTGGATGTAGATTATTCAGTCAGGAAGAATTACCGGGATCCGACACAGCCCGATGTGGTAGAACCTCAGCGGGTTGTCGGATAGTGCCATCCATTGAATACAACTATCAAGCAACCAGTGTATATGCCTGGAGATCGCGACGTTTCCGTCATCATCCCTTACTACAATCGAGATGAATTCATCGACGAGGCAGTAAGATCGGTACTGGCGCAGACACTCCAACCGCTCGAAATCATCATCGTGAACGACTGCTCTCGCGAGTCCTCACGCCGATACCTGGATCGCTACGCAGGTGTCTGCAGAATCCTGGATCTGGAGAAGAACGTAGGCCTGGCCGGATCGCGGAACGCCGGGATCCGCATCGCTCGTGGTCGGTTCGTGGCCCTCCTTGACGACGACGATATTTGGCTGGCGGAGAAATTAGAAGTGCAGCGCGCTTACATGGAAGAGCATCCATCCTGCCCGGCGGTGACGTGCTGGGTGACGGCATTCTTTGCGGACAAGCCGGATGATCTCTGGGTGCAATTTGATGCAAATCCTATCCGCCTGTCGCAGGCGCTCAATGAGTGGTACTGGGCAGTTCCTTCAACATTGATGATTCGAACCGGCGCGCTTCGCGCCGTTGGCGGCTTCAATCCCAGATTTCGTGAATGCGAGGATCGTGAGTTCATGATTCGGTTTTGTGCGGCGGGCTACAGCATCGAAGGCATTCCCCGATCACTCGTTCGCTTTCGCCGCACTGGCCAGAGTTGCCTCAGCGGACGCAAGTGGAGGATGTATCGCGTGCACATGCGTATTGTCTGGCTTCATCGCGCGCTTTTCTTTCGGGTTTATGGGATTCGGGGAATATTGAATTTTCTTCTTGCCACGCTTCGCAAAGCGACCGAACAGACACGATACGTCGAGGGTGCAGTCAGATTGCTGCTTCGCGTGATTCCTCCCAATTGGCAAACCCGGCCAGGCTATGAGGAACCAGTTCTCTGCGACGCCGGAGAGCACGCTTGAGTTGGAAGCTTCCCTTGGGTCTACGGGTGCCATCGTTCCGTAGGCATAGCAGCCGATGATATGTTTGGCCTGAGAAAACGCGCGCAGGAAATGCTCCGACGAGTTAGTCCGTCATACCGCATCAAACGCAAGCACGAAGCCGAACTTGCTTATTGGCAGAGCGGGTTGCAAAATCTGGAAGACTGGTTCGCAAAGGGGGCTAACCTGCGTATTGGCCTCCCACCGCCAACTCCGGAGCAAAAGCTCAATGTCTCGGACTCGTGGGTCGTAAACGCGGTCATGAGCCTGCACAGTTTGCGCCCGCACTACACCGAGAGACTGCGGATAGAGCGCGATCATTTTCGTGGTCAGCGAGTTCTGGAAGTCGGCTGCGGGCCGCTCGCGCCGATCTTGCAATTTACCGGTTGTGCTCGCCACTGCGCTGATCCTTTAGTCGGCGCCTACCTGGCAGCGGGATGGCCGTTATACGACTACGACGCGAAGTTTGTGAGTACGCGTGGCGAGTCCTTGCCTTACCGTGAGGGCTACTTTGACGCTGTCATTTCTGTAAATGCACTCGATCACGTAGATGACTTCGAGCAGACCGCCCGGGAGATGGAACGTGTGGTAAGACCGGGTGGCCGAATCTACTTCGACGTCGAATATCACGAGCCGACTGTCACCGAACCGTTGAAGCTCGACGATGCCCGCGTGCGAATGGCCTTTTCTCGATGCGAACTCACAGCCGTCATCAGCCGATCAGGAAAAGAGTTGTACGAAGCTCTAGTGAAGCGCTTTGATCTGCTTCCTTTTGATTTCTATCATTTCGATAGTCAATTCTGCACTTGGCGGGCGGTCCGGAAATAAGATGAACGCAAAAAAAAGAAGACGCAGGAGCGGCAATCCCGCCGTCACACCCCAGGCTCGTGCTCGCTGCAACGCCATGAGCCACGGTGCATCTCGCCACTACGCGGTTTCGATCGCCCTGGTCATTGCGGCGGTGAGTTTGGGAGTGTACTGGCGAACGCTGAGTCAGCCGTTCCTCAACTACGACGATCCCGACTATGTCACCGAGAATCGACATGTTCAGGCGGGGTTGACCCGAACGACGATAGCTTGGGCCCTAACCGCTACGGACGCAGCCAACTGGTTTCCGGCAACCTGGATTTCGCATGCCCTCGATTGCGAGTTGTATGGCCTCGAGCCCGCGGGCCACCACGCCACTAGTGTCATCCTGCACGCCGTCAACAGCGTGCTCGTATTCCTGTTTTTCTTCAGTGCAACCGGGAAGCGCGCTGCCAGCGCTTTCCTTGCTGGCGCATTCGCACTGCACCCGCTGAATGTAGAATCCGTAGCTTGGGTGGCAGAACGCAAGAATGTCCTTTCCACACTGTTCTTTGTCTTAACCTTGCTTGCTTACCTGTCGTATGTCCGGCGGCGTGAGATCCGCAGCTACGTGATGGTTGCGACTCTCTTCGGGCTAGGTCTGACCGCCAAGCCGATGATCATTACTCTCCCCTTCGTGCTCTTGCTGTTGGACTATTGGCCGTTACGGCGGCTGAGGGAGGGCAGTTCAAAGGAGAGCGAATCTTCCGATGCGCCAGCCTTGCCTTGGACGAAGCTCATCGTCGAGAAGATTCCGCTATTTCTCATGTCGGCAGCCAGCGCCATCATCACCATCGTTGCACAGCGCACAGGCCGCGCCGTGGAGCCTCTGCAGCAGCTCTCGTTTGGGGTCAGAATCGAAAATGCTATCTACTCGTACGCCGTCTATGTCTTCCGTATCTTCTGGCCGGTCGACCTCGCTCCCTTCTATCCTCACCCACGCAACACGTTGCAGGCCGTCCAGATCGTCCCCAGCGCTATCTTCCTCTCAATAGTAAGTGCGGTGGCTTGCCGCGACCGCGTGCGCAGACCTTATCTGTTCGTTGGCTGGCTTTGGTTCCTGGGCACTCTGCTCCCTGTGATCGGCCTGATACAAGTGGGGGGGCAGGGCATGGCGGACCGCTACGCATACATCCCGATGCTCGGCGTTCTGCTGATGGTGACGTGGACGGTGGCCGATCTCATCGAGCGCTGGGCCCAAGGATTACATGTGGTCAGGGGTACCGCTACGGCCGCACTACTCGTTCTCGCGGCTCTTACGGTTCACCAGTTGCGATTCTGGGATAACAGCTACGACCTCTGGACGCATGCCATCGCCGTCACTAAGGACAACTTCATTGCCTACGACGGCATTGCCCAGGTCTTGCTCGTCCAGGGAAACCCCGAGGCGCTGCACTACTATGAAGCCGCGGCCAAAATCGCCCCCTGGGACTCGGCTAGCCACGCCGCCGTGGCTGGGAACTTCCAGGATCAAGGCCGCCTAAACGACGCGGTTCGCGAGTATGAGATCTCGCTCCGCGGCAGCCCACGCCCCGATGTGCGTGCCTACGTCGAAATCAATCTTGGCTTGATCTATCGCCAGTTGGGCAATGAAGCGAAGGCCCAGGAGTTGTCAGCCCGTGCAGTGCAGACCGACCTTCTTACCGTGCACAAGATGATCACACAGCTGGAGGACCGCCTTCGGGTGGCTCCCGGCCCGCAGGGATTTCTGCGTTTGGGATCGTTGCTGGAATCGGTCAAAGACTTGGACAGAGCCAGGGCTGCCTACTCCCAGGCACTCAATTTGGATGCGAGTCTTCAGGATGCTCAGGCAGGACTGCTTCGCCTCAACGCGCTACAACACAAGACCGGCAGATAGGACGGCGACAGGAATGGCTCCTATCATCTGTACCGTCAGCTAATAAGTACAAACAGCGGTAGACCTTCAACGGTGACCCGATGATCGCTCGGTCCTTACTAACCCCGACTCGCAGGGAGCCTCTGGGTCCCAGCTCGACTACCTCAATCAACCGCCGTGCCGCCAGTCTATTCCCAATTTTCTAACGACTTGGCCATCTGTGGGGCAGCGTCACCGTGTTCCTGCTGGGTGCTACTGTATGCGGGGAAGATACCATAGATGCCGTTCATTCCGTATGGCTCCAGCTCAATCTCCCGCAAGCATTCTTGTGACACGATGTCAAAGAGCGCGATGTGCGTCGGCTTGACGATCGTGCCCTCGCGCAGGACCGTTTTGACCCAGCGCACGTTCTCAGTGAATATCGTTTTACGAATGCGGCTAAATCCTACCCAGATTCTTCGTTCATCGACCGGCAGCACTCCGCGGCACCAGGCCGGCAACACCTCCCTGCCCTTGTCCTGAATCTTTCTGAGATTGATCATTTGACTAACGCGCAATGTTCTCCGGTCTACGATGACTATTTTTCCATCAATACCGGTAAAAAAGATTTCGTCACCACACACCAATCCGTCGTGCGGCATTTCACCTTCCATCGCAATTCGTTTCCCGGGTCGGTTCAAGCAAATGGCGTCGCGCTTGAAGGCGCGCGTAGCCCAGACCTCGTCGTCCAACTCGAAGACGAAATTGGGGTGCGCCAGGTGAGGTTTGGTGCTACCCACTTTCCGATAATCAACGCCACGGGAAAAGCGTTCCCAGGGAGGCTCCCCTATGACGCTCCATTCCGCAATGGTCTCACCCTGAGGGGTGATCTTGACCACCATGTCGAGGCCCGTAGTGACAACGAGCAGATTGCCGTCTTGTGATGGGGTTACGTGGTGAACGTCGTTAAAACAGGGAAGGGAAATGTAACCAATTTGGCGAAATTCCGGCAGGCGATAAATCAGGACCTCGGTGGTGGTACAAGTATAAAGAGCGTCGCCGACTATTGCCCCGGTGTGGAAATTTCCCGCGGGCCTTTCACCGGCACGGACCTCTCGCGGACTTTCATACGCCACACAAGTTCGCACTGTCCCTGTGTCGGCATCAACTTCTAGAATGAGCGCCGTTTTGTACAAACACCAGTCGTGCTCCTCTGTTCGCTCCCTGCGCTCGACCCCTCGTTCCCTCCCACCCAAGACGTAGACCTTGGCCATAGATTTACGAGATTTGCTTGACACCCTTCTTCCCTAGGATGTGATGAGCACATCACGAATCCGTGTTGCCGACACGCCAGCGAGCTAGACTTTACGGTCTGTGAGATTTCGGGCTGACCATCTGATAAAAAGCTCCCATCTACTCGCCGCAACAACCGTCACTGCCGATCCAGCCATCCTGCCGCTTTGATTGAATCATGTCCTTGTTAACAGGAAATGAATTCTCTCGGCGCGCTGACTGTCCCGCCACGGGCGCTACCAACTCAAGGTAATACTCTGTTCCGGGCAGTGGGAAGAACCGGACTCGAGGTGTAGCTCATTTACCGGTCTCAAACCATCCTCGTTTTGCGCGGATCCGGGGACACACGTGGTGTAACATCTCTGCGACAGGTTCTTCCACTACTTCAAAAAACTTCAGCCGACGACAGGTGCTTCGCCATTGTCCGGCTGCTGAAGGACATCTTCTCTCCTCGTGATGAACTACTCATTATCCGATGACATTATCCCGATTCGCAGGCCTCACTTCCACGCAAAGGATGGCGCGCTCTTTTTCTTGATATCTCGACAACCGTACGCGCCGTTGGGGGACTCCGAGAATGCGATCTGGGAGGCTATCGACGGAAGAACGAGCATTGTGAATTTGCGAAAGCGGTTTGCAGCTGTGGATGCGGTGCTGAATCGGTTTGCCAGCCTAGGCATCTGCGACCTGCTGCCGGTCGGATTTCCATCGCATCGCCGCCGCATTCTTGTCATTGAACCTCACATGGACGACGCCGCCCTGAGCATAGGAGGTACGATGTGGCTGCGGCGAAACGAATGTGAGTTCACCGTTCTGACTTTGGCCGGCATCAACAATTTCACGAGCTATTATTTGGCGGAGCGGGATTTCTTTGACATTGCTGAAGTCACTGCGTTGCGCAAAGCAGAATCTGCCTTGTGCCTCAAGCATATTGGAGGGCATCACATAACCCTGGATTTACCAGAAGCACCCCTCCGCTACCGAAACGCTCGATGGACCCTGGACTGGTTCCGCCAGCATCGAGATGCGATATGGACACTCGTCGCGCGCTCGCCGCAAATTGCCGAGTTGGACGAATGGACCGCAGCTCTGGCGCAGCGCTTTACGAACCTCGAGACCGAGGAGATTTGGATGCCCTTGGGTGTGGGAGATCACGCTGATCATCAGTTGGCACGCCAGGTGGGCCTCCACATTCTCAGCAAACCGGAACTCGTCGAAGGGCGTAAGGTCAGGCTCTACGAGGAGGTGCCATACACAGTAAAGTGGACCGGTCACGCCGACCAGGTAATCGCAGCACTGAGAAACGCAGGAGCGCGCATTGAGAAAGAGCACGTCGACATCAACGAGGCGATGACAGCGAAGTTGCATTTGGTGTCTATCTATGCCTCACAATTCAAGATGAATTACATCAAGCCGCTCATCGAGAAATCTGTTAGGGAGGTTCTGTATGAGGTCGTGACTCCCCCATCCATGACAGTTGATCCAATCTCCTGCTATGCGGACAGCCACCACGTGTTCGAGATGGCCCGGGAAATTGCCCCGTGGGTAGGCCGTCACAAATCGGCATCCTTGGTTAGGCTCTTCGTGCTCACGCCATTCGGCAGATGGGCGCAGGATATGCAATTGCTGCTCGATCTTTTCCCACAGGCCCGATTTGAGGTGTTTATGGCTCGCCGACGGATGGTGGAGACTGAAACCTTCTCATCACCTCGAATTCAAATAAGTCCGGTAGATAGCGGGCGTTGGTACTTGGCCGCAGGACGCCTGCTCCTCAGTCGCCCCAGCCCGCTTGTCATTGTGGTGAGTCCGGAAAAGCAACGCCATGCTCGGTGGCTGAGTGCGGGTTGTGTCGCTTCCGACACCGTAATTGCGCCGAGCCTGAATGTCTTCACGTTGGCTTTGGGGCTGGCAGGCGCGGCCTGACCCCGTGGTCCTTTTGCAAATTAGCGACCGGAACTGACTCTTCGTGCATGTACCCCAACAGCTGGAATTGCCACGAGCGATGGGCGACTGGGGCGAGTATTGGCGCGGGTTGGCATTGCGCACAAGCAAAACGCCAAGGTTTCACTCCCAATTTGTCCACATTAATTTTCGGTAAATTTTCGGAACGTGGCGTTCCAAGTGACCCATCACAGGCGAGAATTACGTCGCGCCAATGAGTAGTGGAATATTCCGTTCAAGGAGTAACCTTCATTGCGGTATCCCTGCCAACATGCGATGAGATTCCTCTCAAGAAAGCAGCTGGGGACGTTATTGTTTTTTCTGCTCGCTCTGGGGACGGTTTACCCACAAACTTTGAGCGGGATGCCACTCGCCAACCAGACTGCCGAGGACCCGCTGATGGGAAGTGGATTTTCGAGTTTACCCGCGCCATCCCGGAGCTACTTCCTTGGGGGCGTCCACGTAAGTACCGGAGCAGAAAGCAATCCGAGCTTGTTGTCGACATATTCATCCCAAATCTCTTCCGTCACAAACCTGCTCGGAGACTTCAGTTTGCGGAAGTTCTGGCGCCACTTCGAGACCTCAGTCGACTACACGGGGGGGGACACGCTCTACCGCGCCTACGGCGACCAAGAATTCACTAACCAACAGTTTCAGCGGTTTAGTGCGGACGGGGTTATCCGATGGAAAGGGGGACAACTGAGCCTCAAAGAATTGTTCACCTACACTGGCAGTCGCGGGTTTGGATCGTCATCCCCGGGCGGCATCGGTAACCCCACCAACCCAGGATCTGAGTTTTTCGGTGCTGCCGTCTTTGCCCCGTCCTACCTAGGCAACGTGACGGTAGTCAGCGTTGCCGAAGCCCTATCGAGGCGATCTTCAGTGAGCTTTTCCGCGGCCTATTCATTCAACGATTACATCAATAGTGAAGGCTTATTCAACAGTCGGCAAGCATCGATGCAGACGGGATACACGTACCAGATCAGTCGACGAAACAACATCGGGGTGATCTATGGATATCAGGATTTTCAATTTATCCCAAATGTTCAGAGCGTCGTCACAAATTCAGCGCAGTTTGTCTTCGAACGCCACTTCTCTGATCGCATCGATTTGGTCCTGGGTGCGGGCCCGGACCGCATAGTCACCACTGGAATTATCAGTACTCAGTCTCAAATCAACACCACTGGGCAAGCATCACTTATGTATCGTCGGCGGAAATCTGGTCTCAACTTTTCGTACTTCCGACTGGTCACCTCCGGTTCGGGCGTCTACGCTGGGGGTCTTAGCGACACTGCCACGATATCCATCGACCGGAGGGTTTCTCGGTCTTGGCAAGCCACACTCAGGGGCAGCTACGATAGAGCCAGTGGGCTCGGTGTCAGCTCGTTTGGAGCGCAATTGCCCCAATCTAAGTATTGGTTGGCAGGCGTTACTGTGCATCGGCGCTTGGGACGATCCCTAAGCGCTTTTGCCAGTTACGAATTCAACAATGACAGCTTTCTCACTTGCGCCGGTTTCCAGCGTTGCGGTCCCGCTGCAAACCGCAACGCCATTTTGACTGGTTTTGATTGGTCTATTCGCCCAGTTCACCTGGAATAGTCGCACTGCCGCTGCACCGGCGCATATTCGTTGGAGCCTAGAGCTTCTGTTCGCTATGGGAACAAAGTAATCGCCAACATAACGTGATAAGGATTTGAAGCTAAAGTGATTCGCATCTTCAACGTGTACTACCCAAGCCGAGCGCTCATCCTTGTCATGGGAGAGGCGCTGATGATTTTTGCTTCTCTCCTGATCGGTGTAATTTGGCGATTTCGCGAGGACAGCTTCTTGGTTTTGAACTTCGAACATGGTTACCATGCGCTGTTAATACTGACCGTCCTTGCACTGCTGATTTCCCATGGGTTTGATCTCTACGATCCACTCCACTTTAAGGCCAAGGCAGAACTTTATTTCAGGGTGCTGCTGGTTCCAGGTTTGTTGGCGATTGGGCTAGCCATAGCGGGTGAAATGTTTCCACATGTAATGCATGTAATGTTAGGGAACTTTTCCTTTGAATCTGGACTGATTATCCTGACTTTGGCGCTGCTCGCGTGGCGCAGCGCATATGCATGGCTGGTCTCCCAGCCCTATCTGAGGGAACGCATTTACGTATTAGGTACAGGTGAGCGCGCACAGAGACTCGTCGAGGGTCTCAAGGGCCGTTCGGAAACGGGAATCGATGTCGTTGGCTGGAGTGGTGAACTGGCAGATAACGTGACGAGAGAGAACGTGGCCGCCCATCTGGTGGCGGTGGCACGCGACAAGGCTGTGCACCGTGTCATCGTGGCCATGCAGGATCGTCGGGACGCGATGCCGATGCAGGAACTTCTACACCTGCGTTTGCAGAACACCATTCACATTGAAGACGCAACTTCGTGGCTGGAGAAGATTTCGGGCAAGATCGAAGTGGAACATCTTTACCCCAGCTGGATCATTTTCGAAGAGGGTTTCCGCTTCACCGATGGTTTCCTGCTCGTGCGGCGGTTCCTGCACTGCGCCGTAGCGTTCTCCGCGCTGGTCTTAACTGCGCCGTTGATTCCCTTCATTGCACTCGCCATTTGGCTGGACTCCCCGGGACCCGTGTTCTACCGCCAAAAGCGTGTCGGCCGCGGTGAAAAGATTTTCTACTGCCGTAAGTTCCGCACTATGTGTCAAGATGCGGAGGCCGACATCGGCCCCACTTGGGCCGACGATGAAGATCCTCGCATTACTCGGGTGGGAAAGTTCCTGCGTGTTTCACGGCTGGACGAGATTCCACAACTGTGGTGTGTCTTGAAAGGCGATATGGCATTCGTTGGACCTCGGCCGGAGCGTCCGGAGTTTGTTGAGTGGCTGATGAAGGAAATTCCCTACTATGGGATGCGGCATTTGGTGCCCCCAGGAATAACGGGCTGGGCACAAGTATCGTACAAGTACGGCAATACAGTGGAAGATGCCAAAGAGAAACTGGAGTATGACCTTTTCTACATCAAGAACGCCTCCATCGGGCTCGACCTCGTAATCCTGTTCCAGACCATAAAGACTGTGGTCCTGGGGCGGGGAGCAATTTGATGACGCCTGGTCGAATGGGAGGCCGAAAAAACGCTTTCACTGCTGGCGTCCTTCGGTGTTCGTGGACGCAAATGATATCAATCCGCGGCGGCAGGCCTGTTTAATTTTCGGTAAATTCTTGGTCAGCGCACTCGGTAGGGTTCCAAATTCGCTTAACATCGTCCTACCACCATCGGAGGACCGGGTAGTGTCGGCAGCCAGGGACATTTCCGTAGTAATTGCCTACCACAATCGTGAACAGTACATCGACCAAGCCATACGATCCGTCCTGGGGCAAACGCTCAAACCGCTTGAAATCATTGTTGTTAATGACTGCTCGCGGGAGTCCGCCCGCAGACACCTTGATCGTTATGCTGACGCGTGCACGATCGTGGATATGCCCACGAACGTCGGACCGGCTGAAGCCCGCAACGCCGGAGTTCGCCATGCCCACGGTCAATTCGTCGCTTTCCTGGACGACGATGACCTCTGGTTACCCCGGAAACTCGAACTCCAGCGCAATTATCTGCTCGAACATCCTGAATGCGCCGCCGTCCACAGCACAGCATGGGCGTTCTTTTCTGACAAACCCGATGCGTTGTTGGGATGTCATTGGTCCGGTCCCATTCGACTTGCGCAGGCCTTAACAAACAACCATTGGGTAATGATCCCAACCACGCTCATCCGCACAGATGTTTTTCGAGCAATTGGAGGATTTGATCCTCGATTTCGAGAGTGCGATGATCGCGACTTTATCATCCGGTGCTGTGCAGCCGGCTACAAAATCGAAGGCATTGCCGAGCCCCTAGCTCGCATCAGACGGGAGGGCCATCCGAGCCTCACTCGGCGAAACTGGCGCATGTATTGGATGGACATGAAAATGTGCTGGACACACCGATCCTTTTACTATCGAGCTTATGGCATCCGTGGCTTCGTGAGCTTTCTTTTGGAGAAGTTGCACATTGCAAGCTACTACACACCGTATGTGGACGGAGGCGTTCGCTTCTTGATTCGTCTGTTTAAAGTGAAGTATAAGGTGAGGCCCGGATTTCGTGATCCGGTATCGTCCGAAAACCAATTCCAGGTGGTTCCTGCTGTTGAGAATAGTAACAAGCTCAGGGCAAAGATTACTCACGAAATGTGAGAACCGGCGTAATCCTGTTTAAACGACAAAGACCGAAGAAGCACAATGATTGCAGTCTCCTCGAATCAGCACCGGAACGCACCCAACTCAGTTGTGGTAATTTCGCAGAACCAGCGCGAAGCAAACCTGGGACAACCCCATTTACTAAATGAACTGCCAGAGAATTTATTGAAAATTCATCGAGCATCAAATAGGTCTGCCGCTGCAGACTGATATTATATCCGGTATCATATCCGGCTGGTTTTAGCTTCGATTCGCTTTTGCCCGAGAGGCCTGCGGTTATGGATCTCTGTAGGAAGGAATCGAATCGCGAGGCGTTCCGATGTTTAGACTCCATGAACAAGAAGATTGTCATTATTGGAGCGGGACCGACGGGACTGGGTGCTGCCTACCGCCTCCAGGAAGTTGGCTACGATAATTGGATACTCTACGAGAAGAGTGACGACGTCGGCGGACATGCCACATCGCACGTCGATAAGCACGGGTTCGTTTGGGACGAGGGCGGCCACGTCATCTTTTCCCACTATCCGTACTTCGACCGGTTGATTGATACGATGCTGGGCAAAGAAGTTCACGAGCGGATTCGCGAAAGTTGGATCGTGAAAGGTGATTCCTGGGTTCCTTATCCGTTCCAGAGTAACCTTCGTTATCTGCCCAAGGATGTTCAGATTGCATGCCTGCTCGGAGCGGCAAAGGCGGCTTCAAATGGCGCCGGTCACAACACAGGCAATTTTCGAGAGTGGATTCTCGCCACCTTCGGGCAGGGAATCGCGGATCATTTCATGTTTCCTTACAACGCGAAAGTCTGGACGACACCACTTGAAAAGATGTCGAAGTCCTGGATCGCCGATCGTGTTGCCGTCGTCGATTTTAAGAAATTGCTCGAAAACGTTCTCTATGAACGCGACGATGTCGGATGGGGTTCCAACAGCAAATTCAAGTTTCCCTTACATGGTGGAACGGGCGAAATCTATCGTCGGATGGCAAGCCATTTTAAAGAAAGGATCCATTTGGGCAAGAGGCTCGTCGAAATCGATCCGATGCGAAAGACAATTTCGTTCGCCGATGGTTCTGGCGACAGCTACGATGTATTGATTTCGACGGCGCCGCTGGATCAACTTGTGCAGATTATGAAACCCGCGAAGGGCCGACTTCTCGATGCCGCGAGTGGCCTGGAACACAACAATCTGCTCGTAGTGGGCGTCGGGCTGAAGAAGAAAATTGAGACGGGGCGTTGCTGGATTTACTTTACCGATGCGGAAATGCCATGCTATCGGGCCACGTATTTCTCTCATTACTCGCCATTTAATGTTCCGAACGGCGATACCGACACGTACAGTTCCTTCATGTGCGAAATCTCTTTTCGCGTTGGAGAAAACCCCGATCCTGACACGGTGCTCGATCAAGTGATCGCCGGCTTGATTCGCGCCAAGATGCTCGACCAAGGAGACCGCGACCGCATTGTATCCCGTTATCAACGGTTTGTCGGCTATTCGTATCCCATCCCGACGCTTGGGCGCGACCAGGCACTTGCCGTTTTGCAGCCCGCCCTTTTAGAGAAGGGAATCTACTCGCGGGGGCGTTTCGGAGCTTGGCGGTATGAGGTTGGAAACATGGATCACTCCGTCATGATGGGAGTGGAAGCAGTGAACAATATAGTTTCGGGCGAAAAGGAATCCGTGTTCCACAGTGCATAAATAAGGACGTGCAGCCCCTTCACAACACTCCGGCTCCCACAGTCAGCATCATCGTCCCCAGCTACAAGACTGCCCATCTTATTCGCGCGTGTCTCGATTCTATTTTTACGCAAACCTTCACCGACTTCGAGGCCATTGTGGTCAATGACGGTTCACCGGACACGCCTGAACTGGAGAAGGTCCTTCAGCCTTATTTGGACCGGATTGTCTATATCAAGCAGGAAAACAAGCGCGCCGCTGCAGCCCGCAATACCGCGATCCGGCATGCGCGCGGCGAGTTTCTGGCGTTTCTCGACAGCGATGACACGTGGCTGCCCGACCACCTCGCCAATCAGATGTCGATGTTCGCCGCGGACCCGTCGCTCGGCCTGACGTATGCAAATGCCTTGCTGATCGGCGATCCGCGCGGGGAGATTCCGTTCGCCGAGCTGTGCCCGTCGCACGGTGAGGCGACGTTTGAGGCGCTCATCGTGGAGCGTTGTCAGATTCCGATTTCAACCGTGGTCGTGCGCAAGCAGGCGGTGGTCGATGTCGGAATGTTCGATGAAAGGCTCCCGCGCTGCGATGACTATGACCTTTGGGTCAGGATCGCCTTCAATGGTAATAAGATCGCCTATAGTCGCAAGGCGCAGGCACGGCTTTTTATAGGACGGCCTGGCTCTCTGGGCGTCATCCGGGCCAAGATGGCCGAAGCTTACTGGAACATGCTCGAACAATTCCAGCGCACTCTTCCGCTAAGCGAAGCTCAGCGCGCGCTCCTTGAGAAACGGACCGCCTACGCCAAAGCTCTTTTCATGCTGGAGGAAGGTAAGTGCAGACTCGAAGAGCGCCAGTATGAGCAAGCGAAAGAGCTGATTATGGGCGCCAACGCGTATTATCGTCGATCGTCCTTGAGCCTGACGGTGCTCGGCCTGGATCTGGCGCCGGCAGCCACGTCAAAATTGGTATCCTTTATTCTTCGCAAACGCAGCGGGGATTTGGCATGAGCGAATTTTGCGCGGCTCCCGCTTCCCAATGCCCCCGGGTCTGGATTCTGTGATGATCAAGCGACTGATCGCGGGTGGCAGGCAGTTCCTGGGATTGCATGCGCCCGGGCGCAATCTTCGAGTGCTTCCGGACGATATATTTTTGGTGTCGTATCCCAAGTCGGGCAGTACGTGGACGCGCTTTCTGATCGCGAATCTGGCTTATCCGGAAAAGAATCCGGATTTTTCCAACATCAATGATCTGATTCCTGATCCGGAGGCAATGGCGAAACGCGACCTGGATCGGGCGCCTCGGCCGCGCATGCTCAAGAGTCACGACTGTTTCGATCCCCGATTTCGGAAGGTCGTCTACATCGTTCGCGATCCGCGGGATGTGGCGCTCTCCGAATATTACTTCGACATCAAGCGGCGGGCGATCCCAGAGGATTTTCCACTGACTAAGTTCGTTTCCCGATTTGTGCGCGGTGAGCTGAATCACTCGCACGGGACTTGGGGGGAGAACGTCGCAACATGGTTCTACACTCGCGCCCACGACTCCCGTTTCTTATTGGTTCGCTATGAATCTCTTCAGGTGAATGGAATGCAAGAACTGCGGCGCATCGCCGAGTTCCTGAGGATATCGGCGGATGACCAGCGTCTCGCCTTTGCGCTCGAGCAGAGTTCGGCCAACCGTATGCGCGAACTGGAAAAGAAACAGGCTCATCTCTGGTCTTCAACCAGAGAGACGCGAAAAGATAAGCCGTTTGTCCGTGCCGCCAAGTCCGGCGTGTGGAAAATGGAGTTGCCCGCCTCGAGCGTCGGCGAAATCGAGGCGGCATGGGCCACTCTGATGCAGGAAATCGGCTACGAACTAACCTCCGTGCTGGTCCAGAGCCCGTATTTACTGCAGAAATAAGAAGCGTCAAGGCGTTAGTCCGCATCGAACCTCCTTCGATTGGGGTTCGATTGCGTGTTCTCGCGAGGCAAGAGATATAGGTGGAATTTCGGGGGTGGGTAGCTCTTGAGATCCTCACCGGCCCAACGGGTCACGCGCACAGCAGGCCAGCCCAAGATCCAGACCTCGTAGTCGTCCAACCGAAGCAATCCGAGAAGGTCTTCTACGCAGGATCCGTAGCGCGCAATCCAATCTACGTGAACTTCGATGGCGATCTTGGGGCGATGCCGCATGATCTGTGATGCACCTCTGAGGACACGGTCTTCAAAGCCTTCAACATCGATTTTCAAAAATTGCGGAATCCCAAACTTCTCCGCCAGCCGATCCAGGGGGAGCAAATCGACGGTAATAGTGGGGAGATCACTCATCCCACCCGATGAAACACCACCTTCATTCGTGTCTTGGAGAATGGCGATTCTGCCGACGGAATCCCCGATCGCGGCTTGGACGACCGTGACGTTATTCAGCGAGTTCAAAGCCAGGTTTTTCTTAAGGATCGCGACGTTGTGCGGGTTTGGTTCAATGGCTATGGCGCGGGATACTCGACGCGCTATCGGAATGAGATGAAACCCGTGATGGCTGCCCACTTCAAACACTGTATCCGTGGCGGAGAGCATGTGATCGATAATGAAGGGAACTTCGACCATCCACTCATGATGCTCGCCCTCGTACCACATCCTTGCTGTCGAATCTCCAGTGTAAAACTGAAAAGATTCCTCGTGGATACGTTTCATGCTTACATAAGGACGAAAAACTGCGTTCCTCTTCCAAATCAGAACTTTTCGCACCAATTGCGTCACCGGAGCGGGAGACACGTCACGGATAAATGATCGCAGTTGTTGGCCTAACCGTTCTGCTGTCACGGTCTCCCCTCCTGTATGTGATGTCGTCACGCTATCACAATCCGATCGCTAGCTATAGCTAGCTCTCTCCAGAAACCATTCATCGGTCGTTCATGCGGTCTGCGGAATAACTACTTAAAGGCCGAGCTTTTGTGCCCGTTTTGTCAATAATCGGATCTGCTGCTCGCGATACCTGGCCTCATCGTATGCGGTTCCTTTATCCACGTATTGCTGTCCGTGTTTCATCGGCCTGTAAAACAGGCATGCTAGCTTTCGAGCCATCGCGGCGATCGCATTGGGAGCGCCCAGCCTAGTGCGTAGGCGGCGGTATTGCGCGCCCAGGTAACTTTGGCTGCGCAGAGTCCCAGCAGCATTGCGAAACGCCACTGTGGCCCGATTGACGACTTTTCGAGTTCGACGGTTCAGAATCTTGCCTCCGCTTTGTTCGTTGGTGGGACATAGGCCTAGCCAGCTGGCGAAGTGTTTTTCACTCGCAAAGGCACTGAGCTCAGCGCCGACCTCCGCAATCACGGTCTGGGTCGTCAGAACATCGATGCCATTGATTTGTGCCCAGTCATTTAGACCCCAACGACTCCAAGTGTTTTCGCAACTGTAGATCGCAGTCGGCGATTTTCTCCTGATAGATTCGATAGAGCTCTAGGTGCTGTCGTAGCACGAACAATAGTTCTTCGCGCCAGTTCCCGTAAGGGACCGTCCACCGCTAAGCTGGGACGTCTGCTGCCAAGAATGCACTAAGATACCACTCAGAATGTTGCTGGCGAACAGGATGAGGTTAACCGTGGCGCGAGCGCCTGGCCATTTCCACGAAGGCTAATACCCGCTGCCGATGCCTAAGCCATAAGGTTGCTGCGTAAACCACAATCCCGGTGGCAATCTTAAGCACCACGCGAAAAAGCAAGGATCGGCTGCTGGAAATGGCATACCCCACCCATTCCACGGCCAATGCCATAATAATGGTTCCCTCGAGGGCGGGGCGCAACGCGCGGAGGTACTCGGCCAGGCCCATCTCGATTTTCGCCAATACCTTTCGAAACATAAACAGCACTACCCACGGGTAAGCTACCACCCACGCCCAAGCGATTCCGGTAATGCCCCAATGGCTGCCGATATAGAAAGACGGTCCGAGAACAAACAGCATGGCCACTGAATTCCACATCACAAATCGAGGGTTGCCCAGCGCAACTAGCACTTTAGGAATGAGCGCTACAATCGAACGGAACGCAGCGTAAATCGAAAGGACTTCGAGCGGGCCAATCGCGCCCTCCCATTTGCGACCCAGCACGAAAGGGACAACTTCAGGAGCAACGATCCCCAGACCAACACAGGCAGGGAACGTAATTAGCGCGATGCTTTCAGTGAGATTTCGCAGGTAACGCCGAACCGCAGCCAGGTCGTCCTTAACGGCCACCAGATAGCTCGGGACAACCACCGTGACAACGCTGGTCACCTTTTCCACCGGGATGTGCGCCAATGTCCAAGCGATCCCGTAAAGTCCAAGCGCTCGAGGACCCAACACCCGGGCGGCGGTGAAATTGTCCAGACTTTCATAACCATCCGTCGCCGCTGTAGCGACCACAACCTGCCCGCCAAAAGCCAGCGGCCTCCGAACCGAATGCCAGCGTGGGACCGCGTACCCTTGCGGCCGAATCCAGAGCAGGGGCGCGCCCCGCAAAAGTGAGCCCGTTAAGCCTCCGAAAACCAACGCCCAATAGCCCCAACCAGACCACGCCAATAACAACTGAAGGACGGCAGCCACCACTGCAGCGATCGCATTCAGTAGTGAGAGGGTTCGAAAGCGCAATTCCTTCATCATGATACCTTGGGAAACAAGCTGCATACCGGTCATGACAAAGCTGAGGGAGCTCACAACGATTACTGCAGCCAGACGGGGTATTCTAAAGAACCACGCGACGGGCCATGCGAGAGCGGCCGCGATAGTGAACGATCCAAGTCCAAGCGCCAAGCCAACGGTGTTGAGTTGAGAGAGTTGTGCGTCCGTAAGATCGAGCATCACGACCGCGCGGCCGATTCCAAGAGTGGAGGTATACGCCAATGGCATCAGAACCACGTTCATAGCAGCGATGCCAAAATCGGCGGGTCCTACGAATCGGAGCACAATCAAGAACGCGCCCCAAGTCAAGACTTGGCTGGTCCAATCACCGATTGTGTTCCACGCCACACTGTGAAGCAGCGACCGATCCATCTTTCGCGTGCCCGTGAGTGCCGGCTTGGCAGAAGTCTGCTCCGCGACTGTCTCATACTTCAGCGCCAAATTTTCTTCTGTATCCAAATCTGTTCCCTTCGATGGAATGAAGTAGGTGGGCTCTCTGCGCAAAGCAGTTCCAATGGGGCAATACCCGTGCGAAACTCATAGCAACGGAAGCGAGACTCCCTGAGGCCTAAGCTCTCTCGTGTCAAAATCCGTTGCTATCCCCAGTTAAAGACCCAGTAGATCATAGTTTCGAAATATGACAGTACGATGAAATGGAGTTTCCAGACAGCGTGGACGCGCCGTGGGTTGGTTTCCAGAGCACTCTGATGCCAACTCCCATCACCGGCGTGTAAGACGAGAAAACCCCCAAACCTGTCCCCGAAATGTCATGTTTTCGGCTGTAACTTTTACGAGCGGCGTTTCGAATCTTCATTGGCTAGTGGAGAAGCCCTTCTGTTAAGGGCTAAATTGATGCAGTGCAACGCTCTCCACACTGAGCCCGGGAGTTTCTTTCGCAACCAATCCTTGCCCTTGCTCGCCTTGTGCAGGAACTGGAGATACAGCCCTCCCGTACTGAGCCTGGGAGCAAAATGCAGCTGGCGATAGTGGCCCTCGCAAGCTCCCCAGCGCGCTTTGTACGGATCTTCTCCGCCTAAGAAATCGTATGTTCGGACTCTTTCTGCAATCAGCTGCTTGAGCACTTCTCCGCGCAAAACGTACCCCGGCCGATCGGAGCTCCGCTTGTGGTCGTAACCCTCCTGCAACTGGAAAACCCTCTCACCATAGCGGAATGCGAATTGCACCGCTGCGATCTCGCCGTTGAGTTCCAACACCCAGAGTTCTAACCAGCCTCGGGCCAGCAAACGACGACTGAGTTGCTCATAAAATTCTCGACGTTTGGCCGAGGAAAACGATCCCGGTTCGCCTGCGATTTGCCAACGTCCTTGATGAAGCCGAAACAAGGCTTTCAAACAGACAGGCAATTCGTCTGCCTTTGTGCAGCGGTAGATTCGCGTGGAGTATCGTCTTTGGAGGCGCCGCGTATAGCGCGCGAGATTGTTGCGGTCTTCGCTTGAAAGCAATTGGGTATACAGTTCCCAACTTTCCGGCAAAAGCACGGCTGACGACCTCAAAGAATACTCGAAAAATGTGTCCGCCGAGGAGTTGAGGATTTCTGCCAGGCACCTCGCCGCGAGGGAATCCGGAGGTAAGGTATTCAGTTCACAGACATCCCACTGCCGCCGCCGCAGCCTCAAATACCCAAGAACAGATTCAGCCAGCGCCCATTCGAAACCTGGCTGTACTGGCAAATCTAAGTTGTCGGAATCGCCGCTGCCATCACCCATCAAGCGGAGCACTCGTACGGAAAACCAGCCCCTGCGCTCTTTGGAAATCGAAAAAGGAGCTAGCCCCACCAACTCGCCCGAGTCGAACAGCGCCAGGATCAGCAAATGACGATTATTTCCGAAGGAGTCCCACCAGGACGACAACCACTCCCAGGTGGAAAAAGTTGTTGCTGACGGATAATGCGAGAGCAGCGTATCCCATGCCGGTCGCAAGGCACTCAGTTCATCAACGTTTTCGTAGGCGCAAAGGTTGAGTTCCACAGGGGTTCTGCTGTTGCGGAGAAGCGGAACCGTGCTTGGCGGCGGTTCAAATGTTCTCATGAGTGAGCCCAAACCGCGCTGACCTCAACTCACGGATTCGCCGACGCGAAGGAGTCGAAAGTCCGCAACGTAATCTTCTGGCGTACCCCGCGCGCGGATTAGAAAGTCCTGGCGACTATCCACCCATACTTCTGGAGGAGTTGGATGACTTAGGAAACCTAACGGACTGGCAGTTCTCGCATAGGCTCCAGACTGGAAGATGCCAACTAGGTCGCCGACTTCCGCGTGAGGCAACTGCACCGATCGGCCTAACGTGTCTAAAGGAGTGCACAGGGGACCGACCACATCGACTGTTTCGGTCGCTGAAGCATTGAGGTTGTTCAGAATGGCCATTGGAAAATTCCGTTTGATGGCCTGGCCTAAGTTTCCGGAAGCCGCTAAATGGTGGTTCATTCCTCCATCGAGAATCAAATATTTTTTTCCGCGCGAGACCTTGATATCGTTGATCCGGGTAACGTACACGCCAGCCTCGCCGACCAAGAAGCGTCCGGGCTCAACCATAAATTTAGTTTGCGCAAAACAGTCTTCTCTTTCGATTCCTGCCAGCAGCTCGCACAGATTCTCTCGGAGCTGGCACATATCCAGCTCAGTGTCGCCTGGAAAGTAGGGGATTCCAAGCCCGCCCCCGAAATCTAGTGTTCGCAGCGGGAACTTCATCTGTGCTGCGGCGAGTCGAAAGATCTCCAGCCCTTTTTCGTATTGCGCCATTAGCAATTTGTGATCGAGGATCTGAGTTCCTGCATATAGGTGAATCCCGCAAAAGTCGAGGTGCGGGTCGCTGGCAATGCGCCGGAGAAGGGGGGCAAGCTGTTCTTCGTCGACACCAAACGGTGCCGGTTTCCCCCCCATAACCATAGCACCGCCCAGTCCTTCCTCGTTCGGGTTGACCCTGATCGCCAGGGATGTGCGGACACCAAGTCTTTTGCTTATGGCACCAATTCGCTCGATTTCTAATTCCGATTCCGCATGAATTTCGCCGATGCCTTGAGTAATTACCGCGTCAAGTTCTGCTTCCGTCTTACCCGGACCGGCGAAAACAATGTTCTCCGGCGAGCATCCGGCACTCCGGGCCTCGTAGAACTCTCCTGCGGATGCGATCTCAAGCCCTGCTCCCTTTTCCAGGAAGTATTTGAGAAATGCAGGATTCGGATTGGCTTTGACCGAATAGCTTATTGCGAACCGGTCAGGAATGGCGTTGCGTAGTGCTGAGTATTTTCGCTCGAGTATAGCTCGGTCGTAGATGAAAACCGGAGTTCCGTACTGGTGAGCAACGCTGGATGCAGGAATCTCGCCGACGAGCAACTCCCCGTCAGAGCTGCTCTTCCAATAAGAACTAACAAATGCGGGGTAGCAAGGAGAAACCGAACTCGGGCTTGTCATAACAGTCCTTCCCGCCGTCTCAGCGCAGGGTAATCGATTTTGCCGCTACTCGTCTTCGGCAATTCCTCTAATACTTCGATAAACCTAGGCACCATATGGCGGGGCATTTTCTCCTCGCAAAACGCCAATAGTGCTTCCGTGTCTACCCTCTCACCATTTCTGGGAACCACAAAGATCTTGACGAGCTGTCCCGACAGTTCGTCAGGGACTCCGATGGCCGCGGCATGACCCACTCTTTCACTCTGAAAAACGACTTCTTCCACTTCCGTCGGGCTGATCCGAATTCCAGAAGACTTGATCATCGCATCCCTGCGGCCCACGTAATAAAGGAATCCATCTTCATCCATTCGTACCCAATCGCCGGAGTAACAGACCCGTTCGACGTCGCCCAGTTCCGCGGGTAGAAGTGGATTCCGCCTGAGCACACGATCAGTCGCTTCACGATCGCCCCAGTATCCCATCGATACCGTTGGCCCCCGATGGACTAGCTCCCCGACCTCACCCGGTTTGCATAACTCCCCGTGCTGATTGAGGACCAGAATTTCCGTATCCGGAATAGCCTTTCCCATCGAGGTTGGCCGACGGTCTAACTCTTCCGGCGGCAAGTATGTAGAACGGAAGGCCTCGGTGAGTCCGTACATCAAGAAAACTTTGGTTGTGGGAAGAACTTTCCGTAGCGCCGCGAGAACGTTTTGCGGCATCGCACCGCCGGTATTGGTGATATAGCGCAGAGCAGGGAAACTATTCTTTGGAAGAGTCGAGCTCGGTTGAGCCAGCAAACTCCATACCGTCGGCACTCCCGCCAGACCGGTGATTTGTTCACCGACCAAAGTCTCGACGATCTGTTTCGCAAAAACAAAATTGATGAGAACAATTGTCCCGCCCTGCTGAAAGGCGGTCGTTAACTGGTTCAGCCCGGCGTCAAAGCTGAAGGGAAGTACTGCCAGAATACGGTCGCTGGAATTAATTTCAAGATAGGCGGAGACAATGCTCGCTCCGGCCATGATATTGGCGTGACTGAGCATTACACCCTTCGGTTTTCCCGTAGAACCTGAGGTGTAGAGGATGGCCGCCAGATCTTTGCTGATGCCCCAATCTTTCCACGCGCCTTCTGGTACACGACCGTCGCACATCGCGCCCAAGTTGTAAGTTGGCAGAGAGGTGGGGGCTCGGTCGGAAGGCGGAACTAGGACGACAAAACGCAAAGACGGGATGCAGGGCAAAACGGGCAATAGACACTCAAGTTTGCTGCTTGAAGTGATAAGTACCGAGATACCACAATCCCGTCCGATATGGGCGACCTGCTCGGGAAAAAGAACTGCATTGGCAGGCACGAATACGCCTCCAGCCTGCGACACGGCGAAAATTGAGAACACCTGGGCAACACCGGCATCTAGGTGGATCCCTACCCGATCGCCCCGCTGCAAACCGGCGCTACGCAAGCCAGCAGCGAGACCATGGACTTTGGCTTCAACTTCCGCATACGTGAGCCGCTCATCCCCGTGAACGAGGGCCTCTTTCTCGGGAAATCGCAACGCGCTCGTTCGCAACAGATGATGAAGCAAGAAATCCATTCCATGTGCTCGATTCTAGAAATTGGAGTTTCAGCTACATCTACTCCGCCTTCCGGTCGCCTGCAGGGGCGGTTCCGTCCTTTTGTCCCCACCGGAGCCGATGACCCATCCCGTACCTGAGCTTCGACGAGAGCGTATAAGCTAGATTCCCGATGGGCCCTCGAAATACAAAATGATGACTCAGCGGCCGAGCCTCTTTCGTCCATCTCAGTTTCCATTCTTGGTTCTGTCCGGTGAGGTCATAACATCGAATACCGCGTGCGACACAATCGCGTACGATTTCTTCAATAATGAGATGACCCGGGCTGTATCGCCGGAAATTCTCGTCGTAGGCTACGATCACCGAGTAGTAGCAAGCCGCAAGAGTAAAACCATACTGGGCAGCCACGACCTGTCCGTTCAGTTCCAGCATGTACAGGGTAAAGTAGCCGTAATACGAGGCTGATTCAGCAACTTCATCGAAGAAAGGCCGCACTTGCATAGAGAGGATCGAAGTACTTTTCCGCCCCTTCCATCCGCTTGCTTCCAAGTGGTAAAAGCGGTCGAGCGAATTCCATTCGGCCCTTTCCACGCGATAGAAGCTTAGTCGAATACCATCCTCGGCTAGTTGGCGCCGCACGTGTCGAAGTTCTCTCCTTAGCCGGGCATTAACAGGCAGCATGTTCAGCTGCTGCGGATCCTCCGGCAGGCTGACATAAGGGCTGGGTTTGTCAGGAATTTGGATTACACGATACCCGTCAGCCCGGGCGACGGCAGCCAGGCGACTTACCGTGCTGCCCTCGAGGGCAGCACGCAATTGAAGAAGGTCCCAACCACCCGAGCTTCTTAAATACTTCCAGGTAGCGCGGACCGCGGCTTCGCCATCCCGACCCGCGCCGCATATTGCGTCAAAGCGGCCGGCCCAAAAGTTGACAGGGGCTCGGAGCTTTCGCACTGGCATCTTGCTGAAGGTTCCCATCTCCTCGATTAACGGCAGCAGCATTCGTAGACGACCGTCAATTCTGGCGGTGACCAGCACCACCTTCGCGCCGGGAGCAAACGATCGCAAATAAGCTCGAATCCACTCCGGACGGTAAAACGGTTGGTTTGCGCTAGTTTCCGCACACAAAGCCCGCCATTCGTCTGCCAATGGATCGAGTATCTCCGCTCCCCCCCGGTAACTAGAGATAACAACAGCCGACGTGGTCGCAACCGTACTATTACAAGCGGCGCTCATGACTTCCTTTGAAACAGTCGGCCGATTGCGGGCTTAAACCTGAGTCCCAAGTTGTAAGCCAATTTCCCACGCGGCCCATTGAATACCATGTAGTGATCGACAGGACAAGCCTGGCTTGTCCACTTCATTTTCCACGCGTCATCTTCACCCATAATATCGAGGACAACGATTCGGCGCGCGGCGCAATCCTTCAAGATTTCGTTGATAATCAGGTGACCGGGAGCGAATTGTCTGAACTGCTCATCGTATGCAACTTTCGGAGAATAGCAGCGTCCTTGAAGAACAAGGGAGAAATGAGCAGCCATAAGCTGGCCTTTCCATTCCAACATGTAAAGCGCGAAGTAGCCGTGAGCTGCCGCGCAGCGCGCGATCTCATCGAAGAATTGTTTTTTGGAACGGCTGCAAGCAATGGCGCTTCCATCCCTGCCCTTCCAGCCGCTTGCTTCCAGCTGATAGAAGCGGTCCAGAGCTGCCGGGTCTGCAGCATCAATGCGGCGTAGTCTGAGCGCGCCGCCTTCTCCCAGCCGTTTGTACACTTGAGTCAGCTGGCTTCTTAACTTGGAATTTGGCGGTACCTTCCTCCAAAGCCCCGGTTCGTAAGGTATTGGGATGTACGGACTAGGTCGCTCAGGCACTCGAGTCGTATGAAATCCGTCAGCTCGGGCCAAAGCTGCAAGATGGCCGCTCGTGCCGTCCCGCGGGGTATAATTCAGCTGCAACATATCCCAGCCGCCTGACTTCCGCAGATAATCCCAGGTGGCGTCGACGGCTTCGTCGCCCTCAGGCCCAGCGCTTCGGACTACATCAAAGCGACCACAATGAAGACTTACGGGGGCGCGAAGCTTTCTAACAGGCACTTTGCTGAAGGTGCTCTTTTCCTCCAACAGCGGAAGGACCAGATGCAACCTGCCGTTCAATCTGGTAGTGATAAGCACAATTTTGGCGGCCGGCGAAAATGCTCGGATGTGGGCCCCAATCCATTCCGGGCGGTAAAAAGGTTGGTCGTTCTCAGATTCGGCGCAGAGATTTCGCCACTCGTCTGCGCACTGGTCCATCACTTTCACATCACCGCGGAGGGCGCAAACCGAGAGCGAGGCCGGGAAAGGTCGAATGCAATTCGCAGCGGCTGTCGACATGAGATTAAACGTGCGCAGTGCGAACATCCCCTTCCAAGCAAAAAACCGTGCGGAAAGAGTGGCTGGGGATTCGGACGTAAGCGCTTGCGTTCTTGGCCAGCCTTTCACACGCCAAGTTCGACTTGACTGAAAGCCCAGCTCAGACCGGGCGTCAAGTGCTTGCCCTTTCGTCCGTTCGATCCGTCATAGGCCACAACACGCGCGGTTCTTTCTCGCTGACGAAATCCAGTCCGCCGGAGAAGCCCGCTTAGCTCACTATCCGGCACACAATATACGTTCAAACATTGCGCGGACTGACTGCGGCAGACTTCGGTAGTGGCCTCCAGCAGTGACAACCCCACATCAGCGAGGCGAGAGCCGAACAGATCGACAATGAGCACGCGACTATTTGATTCCCACTCGAAGATAATAAACGCTACCAGTTCTCCCCCACGGCGAGCCACCAGTGTTTGATATCTGAGCTTGTTGGCATCGCGTAAGTGTTCCGTGCATGCGGGATCGTCCCTAAAGCGCCAATTCAGAATCTCTGCCGAACGATTGGCTCGGATCGCTCCCGACTTGGACACCATTCGGTCGAGGTGAGAGAACTCATCTCCGAATCTTTCGTCGAACTCACAAATCTCCAGGCCCGATATTTGGCGTTTGCGCCCACGCATTTCGAAGAGCATGTTTGCCGTAACAACCAAAGGCTTGGTCCAGGCGCGCTTCCCCAACCTTCTTTCAAAGAATTCGTCGCTGCGAAGTGGAAGAGCATAGCGCACCATTTCGCAATTGGGGCGCATACCGATCCGATCAAATGTCGACATGCCCTCGTCGTGAGGCGGGCAATCATAGCAAAAAGCCAAATCCCCGGAGTCAACTGGGCCGAACGTCGCACGTTGCAACATCACCGCTGGCCCGAGGCTGCGATGACCGGCATCTACAGCAAAAAACATCACTTGCCCCGCTGTTACTTGGTTGCCGTCGACATACATGAGCCTCGGGAAAACCGTAGTCGTACCCACCACACGGTGGTTGCCAGGCTCGTATATCAACCAGGTCCAGCCCATTCCCGCTGGGTTCAGCGTCCAATGCCAATCAAAACGGCGATCGTAGTTGTTTCCACCGAAGCACCTCTCGAACAGCTCCAGCATCTGTTGGCGATCTTCGGCTAGAGAAGCGCGGCGTATAGCCAGACTCATCTCTTGGAACCCCCAGCCGGTCTGTAGTCGTTTTCGCCGTTTGAAGTTCGGGTTACCGACGTCATTCTGTGGAGCTTCTCGTTACGACCGAAGAGAGTCTTGGACAAAAGTAACTTCGTTTGCCGACTGATCTTTCGGTCTCCCATCCTGATGCATTTCCGGCAATAAGCCGGGAAGGGCTTTACTGACACTATTCCCGAGCTTGCAACGAAGCGGAATTGTACATCAGCCCATCTTCGGTGAATGTTGACGTGATGTTAAAATCGGGACCGACGTCTTCGCCGCCGATGGTCCGTAAACAGTGGCAGGCTACTGGTTGCGGACTTGAGAGTGATGCAGGGAAGCCGATTCCCGCAAATATCGGCAGCGCAATCTCCTTGGTGCACCTGCAGCTGAACTCCCATGCTGGAACCCGTGCAATACTCCATAGCTGTCAACGTAGTGTGAATCTATTTTCGATTTGGTCAAACCTGAGGCTGGCGAAAAAATCTGGGCGGGAGAACGGCCTTGACGGTGTTCGAAGCGAAATACCGCATATGTGTAAGGAAGGCAACCACCGAAGGCATGGGATCCGACAATTTGAATGTTGCATCGGACACCGAAAGACTAAAATCTCCGAGCATCTCACCCAGATTCTGCCGCAGGAGTTGTCGGGCGTACGCCGAGTGGCGGCCCTGCCCCAATAGGCTATACAGCCGGGTAAGGTATCCCATCGTAAAGCGCCACTTGGTGCCAATGGAGTAGCTCTTGGGTATCTCGGGGCGCTCGCCGTGCAGAAGCTGCCACTGATACAAGGGAAAGTCGATTCCCGCAGCGATTGGTAGAGAGATCGTGCCCCAATAGCGCCCATTGACTTCCATAAATACCGCCCTGCCGTCGGGGTTTACCTTGTATTCGACCATAGCCACGCCTTCCCACCGCAAAGCGCGCAACAAAGCCAAAGACGAGTCCAGCAGCTTCTGGTTTACAGCTTCGGCAATTGCAGTCACGGAAATGCCTCCCGTGTAGGGGAATTCTTTGATACGGCGATGCTGAAACGCCGCCAGGCACTCTCCGTGGTGCAGCAGCATTTCAATTCCGACGCCTGCACCCGCGCAATATTCCTGCAGCAGCATAGGCGGAGCAAACTCCCGGGCACGGAGAAACCTGGCAACGACGTCGTCGGCTGTTAGGAGCATCATGCTCTTGATTTCCTCGGCCCGTGTTTCTTTTCCCGAAGGCTTGAGAACCCAGGGAAATGGCAAGCTCGAGAACAGTGCGGGCAGCTGTGCCGAATTTGAAATCAGCTTCGTGTTCGGTATCTCAAGGCCACATTTCTGCGCGAGCTCCAAGGTGGAAAACTTACTCAAAACGATATCTGTGATTTCAGGTGGCGGGCAGGCCAGGCACGACAACTTCTGGAGATGATGGTAGTGTGCTGTGACGGCCACGAGGCTCTGGTCATCTGCTGGTATAACCATGTCGTGTCCGCCCTGTCGAATGAAATCGCTGAGCTGCTCCACAAATCCTGCCGGATCGACCTCAGGATGAGGAACGCGCCTGAACTGGCGAACGGCGCGCGAAGCAGGGCGGGGCTCTTGGGCAAAATCTGCAACGTCGACCGGTATACTGTGTCGGTGCAGAGACCGCGCAATTGTGACCACGATTCGCGGAATCCAACCGAGTACAAGAACAGGACGTTTCAGAAGGTTCCTTGCTTTTCCGTTCGTCGGCTCTCCGTTCGACGTGCCATTTGCGTGATCTGGGGCAGGTTGATCAGAGGCACGTTCATTGGCAACGGTCATCCGCCATCGACGCGGGTTTGACCGCTAATCTAGTCCAGCGGAGACTTGGTCCTCGCTCCGCTTCCTTGCGGCGAAAGCGGCCATGCGATTAATATCCGCAAAGTTGTCGGGAATCAGTTCCTCGTCCGAAATCGTAATGTTGAACGTCCGCTCAAGAAAGGCCACAATCTCCAATATCCCCAATGAGTCGACGATGCGCGATTCTAGCAGCGGAGTGCCATCATCGATCGACCTCTTCCTCGCCGCCGGAAATTTCTGGACGATGAACGACAGAATCTTGTCACGCACCGGATTCCTCTGGTTCATTTCTTCCTGCACCCCTTGGCGATTACTGTACGTCCTAGCCAGGCACCACAACAAGCTGCAAACACAACCAATGGGTACAACCGTTGGCGAAACCCTCGCTGGAGTTCCGAAATCACAGATTCTAGCCGAACCTCAAAATGAAAATGTTGATATTCGGTTAATTCCCACGACGCGAAAACAGGAGAAACCCGGGAAGCTTTCAGTTGATGTTTGCCTGCTCGCTGGTTATCTTCGCAGTGCAGGAATTTTGCCGAACTGATCCTCTGATTCAGATCCGGCGCACTTGCTCCGTGAAAGCCGATAACTTTCAACGATATTACCCACGCTTCGGCAAAATCGAAGTTTGTATTGGAATCGCTGTTTTCCGGAAAAGCTAAAAATCCATCTCGCCAGGTTGGCCAAGAGCTGACGGAACAGCCATCGTGGAACGCCGAAGTAGAAGATGCCCTCCTTCGGAAGTCCGGCGGTCCGAGTCAAGGAAACCCCGTTGTAGTAGTACCAGGAAAGGAAGTACTTTTTTGTTGCTCTGCCCGGATCAACGGGGTGGTAGACGATTGCGGTCGGGCAGTACATGATTTTGTCGCCTGCATCGATGAGTCTTTGTCCGAACTCGGTGTCATCGCAAGTGACGGTGTGTTTGCTTCCAGTCACGCCAAGGTCAAGTCGGAAGAGACCGTGACGCTCAAAGACCTCTCTCCGGAAGGCGGAATTCGCTCCCAGCGGAGGTTCTCTAATTTCCTTGAATTCGTCGCCCAGTTCGAAATTTGTGATCGCAAACTGTCCTTCCATCTCTAGCCAGTCGGGTTTGGGATGATTCCACAAGGGCACCACTCTGCCGGCAACTGCTGCGCAATCGAACCGGTCAAACGTTTGTTTCAGAGTAGAAAGCCAATCCGGGTGTAGCAACACGTCGTCGTCGGTGAAAACGACGATCTCGCCCCTTGCCTCCGCAATCCCAGCATTGAGCGCTGCCGACCTCCCTTGCCGCCTTTCAAAAACATACCGGACTGGGAACTCCGCGGTTTCGGCAAACTCCTCCACCGCCGTCCGCGTGGAGTCCGTGGAATTGTTGTCCACCACCAAAAGCTCCCACTTCAAGTTCTCAGGAATTACCAACCTCGAAAAGCTTTCCAAGGTGACACGCAGACTGGCCGCGCGATTGTAGGATGCAAGAAGCACACTGATATTCATATGGTTGGTTCTTCCCGTGTCCTCCGTTTCTTTACCAACCGGTCGAATATTAGAACATATATGAATGCGGTGTGAAAATCATGCCGGTTGGTTGAAGCAACGGTCGTGTAGCTCTGGACCCGACAGCGCCACGGGCCTTTGTAGTGCGGCCAATGAGCAGGGTGAATATTGATGCACCCACGCGCTGGCAACCGTAGCTATGGTCCCTCCAGTTGAAGGGACACGCCAAAGAAACTAGAACTCCGAGCGGCGGTTCCGCAGAACGCGGCATCGTTTTGGGTTGCTTACACGTAGAAACAGAAAGCCATAGGCTTCCAGCCATGGTCCGAAGCGTTTCCGGAGATAACATGCCGCCCGGAAACGGAACTCTTGTGAACGCAAGCTGGCAGCACCGGGACAGCCGTCACCTTCATCCGGGCAAGCCTTCGCAACCCATTGACTTTGCATTGCATTCTGAGGATGGCGTCGGGGTCCGATCATCAGAATTTACACAGAAGTCGGAGCTGCCAATCGTCAGACAGCAACCCGCACGTCACGGCATTGCTGAGAACTCCATGGTTGGGGAGATTTGGACTGCTCATGACAAGGCAAAAACTGTTCGGAAATGAGGAATGGGTGGGCCCGGGGCCCCGGCCGCCCAATTCTCTGCCCTGATCGGGGATTCCAGCTTCGAAGTATCCCCACTCATAGGACAACCCGTCATACTGCTGGGGCATGAGGCGGCCGCGATATCGCAAACTTCCAATGGCTTTACCGACAGAACTGGGAGAATTCATCAACTTTTCATATTCAAGCCTGAGGAGCTACCTGGATGGAGCTGATATTATGCTCGTTGCTCGGGAACCCGTGCTCCAAACATTCATGCCACAGGTCAAACTTCGTTTTCCTAAGGGCAGAGTACAACCGGGAATTCGGGGAGGAATTCAGCTTTGCCGTCACGTCCATGGGCAGAATTGAACGGAGTTACTCGCCTTAATGCGAATGGCATTACCACACTCGCAGTGAATCAGCCGTCGCAAGGGAAAAGAGAGGTCTTAAGTGGAGCCTTTTTTTGGCTGACCGCGTTCTATTTCATTTATTGTGCGCGACCTGGGGACCTGATCGCAGCCGTAAGCGTCATTCCGTTGGCCAAAGTTTCAGGGGGGCTGGCAGCTCTAACTCTCTTGTTCAGCATCGGCAGAACCTCCCGCGGCATTAGAGACCTTCCCAAAGAAGCTTTTTACTTATTGTTCCTCATCATTCTCCTGTTTGTTTCTGCTTTGCTTTCCCCCGTCTGGAAGGGCGGAGCCTTTGCCATGGCTCTGGATTTTTCCAAGGTGTTTATCGGCTGGACTTTGACGTTTCTTCTCGTCACGACCGTAAGGAGATTTAGACGCATAGTTTTCATTCAGGCTGCGTCCGTGGCCGTTGTTTCGTGCGTGGCCCTGGTGAAGGGGCACTCCGTCCCGCGATTGGCAGATGTCATCCACGGAAGCCTATACTCGAACCCGAATGACATGGGGTTCGCGATCGTTCTGTCGATCCCATTCAGTTTGGCATTTCTTCTCTCCGCTCGAAGTTTCGTGCGGAAGGGAGCATGGGCCATTGGCATAGTAGCAATGCTTGCCGCCTTAGTGTTAACAGCTTCGCGAGCGGGCTTCATTGACCTAGTCATTGCGGGAACAGTGCTTCTGCGGGAATTTGGGGCTAAAGGCAAGCGCCCCTACCTGATTGCTGGAGCCGTTTTCCTGTGCCTGGCTTTGTTGCTCGTCGTTGGCAAGGATCTTACTCTGCGCTTCAACGGGATTGTCAAGGGCGGTAATTCATCAGAGCAAGATAGCGCCCACGCATCGTACGAAGAACGCAGGCTCCTTATGATTAAGTCCTTCGACGCAATAGTTCACTACCCGATTTTAGGCATAGGTGCCGGGAACTTCCAAATATACTCTGGGGTTTGGAAAGATGTTCATGCATCGTATTTGCAAATAGCTGTAGAGGGAGGAATTCCGGTCCTCATCTTTTATCTGCTGTTCTTCTTCCGAGGTTTCGCCAACCTTAGAGCAATTGGCAGGATGCAGAATCTGGATAATGAGACGGTTCTATTTTTCGGTGCCTTGAAGAGTTCATTGATTGGTTTTATGGTAGGGGCCTGTTTCGCCCCGGAGGCATATCAATTTTTCCCGTACTTCGCTGTGTGCTACACGTCCGTTCTGTTGGCGATGGCGAAAGAGCGTGATCCCGCCCGAGCTCCTGCACCAAGACTGCTGACCTCACCGCTGTGTTATCCTGCGAGGTCTTATTAAGCCAATGGGAGATGCCGTTAAATCCTCGGTGCCCCTTGATTTACCGGCTCCGATGCGTTGCCCAGTCTGCGGTTCGTGGCTGGAACAACAGGGAAACGAGCGACGCTGTGGCACTTGCGAAGAGGAAACTGCGTGTGCGAAGCATTTTGACTCGCGAAATACCTCCGATCATGAGGGATTGGGTGCAGTACATCAAACCGCGGTGATTTCGGCTGCAACGTCGAGAGAGTTATCGCTCCGGAAGATGGTGAGTCGAACCATGCGTTGGCTTCCTAGCTACGCGTGGCAGCGAGTTGCACGTCGCACGCCCAGCGGGAGTGTTCATCTGATGATCGTGTTGGCTGATCATTTTGAGCCCTCCATCGTCCCAGACAGGGGCTCTGCCCGGGCACCTCAAGACGAGCAGGAACGTCGCGTCGAATGTTGGTGCCGGGAATACCCATTGGCCTTTAACACATGGCGTGACCACGAGGATCGGCCGTTCGTACACACCTATTTTTATCCAGCCGAGCAGTACGATAAGATTCTGCTGCAGCGCCTGGCTAGCCTTTGCCAGGCCGGATGGGGCGAGATTGAAACCCATCTGCATCACGGAACAAGCAACCCAGATACCGAGGAGAACACCCACCGTCAGCTACTGGAGTTTCGGAATACTCTCGCTTCCGAGCATGGAGGCCTCTGCTATTTAGACGGTGCGGGGCCTCCGCGCTACGCTTTCGTTCATGGTAACTATGCGTTGGCAAATTCGGCGGGCGGAATCAACTGTGGGGTTGATTCCGAGATGCAAGTCCTGGCGGAGACGGGTTGTTATGCTGACCTCACACTGCCCCCCGGACCCTTCTACCAAACCCACGTGTCAAAGATCAATTCACTCTATGAATGCTCGGCTCCGCTCAGTCGTCGGGGGGCACACCGGAGCGGGCGCGACCTCGAAGTGGGGCGGCGTCCCGAAATTTTTCCCCTGATGGTCGAAGGCCCGTTAATGCTGAATGTCGCGCGGCTCGGAGG
>Ga0187783_10000308_pt1 | contig 36253 bp, 29 predicted proteins | sample 1015_SJ02_MP02_2_FD_132471 | JGI IMG/M metagenome (GOLD analysis project Ga0187783, IMG submission 132471) | Tropical peat soil microbial communities from peatlands in Department of Meta, Colombia - 1015_SJ02_MP02_20_MG | ecosystem: Environmental > Terrestrial > Soil > Wetlands > Peat | place... | reverse complement strand
CGCGACCGGCTCGGTGTTGCGCCTGTTTGGCTCGCGCAGACTTCACCAGGGTCCGGTGCATTCGCCCGACGAGCTCAAGCTCATTGTGACCGCCAGCCGCCAATTTGGTCAGATTCCGAAGTTCCAGGAGGAGGTGATCCATCACGCGCTCGAACTGGAAAGCATCACCGTCCGTCAGGTGATGATCCCGCGGCCCGACATTTTCTCCTTGCCCGGAGATCTCACCCTTGATGAAGCCTTATCGCGGATGGTCGAAGGTCACCACTCACGGGTTCCGGTGTATGACCCCCAGAGCGGGCCGGAACACATTGTGGGCGTGCTGTACGCCAAGGATCTGATGCGCTGGACCCGGCTGCGACTGACGGCGAACCTAGTTCAGCCGGGGGTGGCCCGGATCTTAAGCATGAAGATCAGCCAGATCATGCGCGACGTACTGGTTGTTCCCGAGACGAAGGTGTTGACCGAATTGCTGGAAGAATTCAGAAAGCGCAAGCGGCACCTGGCCGTGGTGGTCGATGAGTTCGGCTCGACGGCCGGCGTCATTACCGTAGAAGACGTCTTGGAACAACTCGTGGGTGAAATTGAAGACGAACGGGACCAATTGGAAGTTTCGCCGCAACCCGCCAGCCTGCAATCCGACGTTGCCTCGGTGCTCGACGGATCGGTGGGAATCCGCGATCTCGAAATGCAATATGAACTTGAGCTTCCACGCGATGCTGGGTTTGAAACCCTGGCGGGATTCGTGCTGGCCCGTTTGCAGAGAATTCCCACGGTAGGCGAAAGCTTTGATTACGAGCGACACCGCTTTGTCGTCGAGGAAATGGAAGGTCACCGGATCGCGAAAGTTAGGATTGAGAAGCTGCATCCGTCGACCGTCAGCAAAGCGGGAGACTAAAGACCCATCCGGGGAAATCCTGCGCACCAGGAGAACCGTGTTTCGCTACCTCACTCGCCGCCTGCTGTATGCCGTTCCCGTAGTATGGCTGGTGGTTTCCGTAGTTTTCCTGCTCATCCACCTGGTGCCGGGCGATCCCATTTTGCAGATGCTCGGCGAAGGAACGCCCGCGGCCGACCTCGAAGCCGCCCGCCATGCCTACGGCCTCGATGCCCCGATCGGACAGCAGTATCTTCACTATTGGCGGGGCGTGCTGCGCGGCGACCTCGGGCCGTCCTTGCGCTTCAACCAAGCGGTCAGCCACCTCATCGTGCAACGCTACCCGTATACCGTGGAGTTGACCCTGGCCAGCCTCCTGGTCGCGGTCGTCCTGGCGGTTCCCGCCGGCGTACGTTCTGCCCAAAGACGCAATCGCTGGGATGACCGACTGCTCAGCGTGGCGAGCCTGTTTGGACTGTCATTTCCCAACTTTGCCTTGGGACCGATTTTGATCTTGTTTTTCTCGCTGAAATTACGCCTGTTACCGGTCTCCGGCTCAGGTACGTTCGCCCATCTGGTGCTTCCCGCCCTCACCCTGGGTAGTGCTCTGGCCGCCATCCTCACGCGCATGGTCCGCACTTCCATGCTCGAAGAGCTCACCCAGGATTACATTCGCACCGCGCGCGCCAAAGGCCTCTCGGAACGTGCGGTCGTCTACCGCCATGCGCTGCGCAATGCCATGATTCCCGTCATGACTGTCCTCGGTCTGCAATTAGGAGCCCTGCTCGCAGGCGCCATTGTGACGGAGACGATCTTTTCCTGGCCGGGAATTGGGCGATTGGCCATCCAGGCCATTGGCAATCGCGATTACTACCTGGTCGCAGGCTGTATCCTAGCGATTGGATTGACCTATGTGGGGGTGAATTTTCTCACCGATCTGCTCTATTCGGTGGTCAATCCGAGAATTCGGCAGTAAATCATTGAGGAGATCGACGCTGGCAGGAGGCCACAAGCATCGAGCCGGTTGTATTCTTCGCCTCGCCCCATGCTGTCATCGGGCATGGCCATCGCCGGCGGTCAAACTGCCAAATCCCGGCCCTGCGCGGTGCTGCTCGAGCTCCATTGCGGCTGCTCAACAGCCCGGCTGATCAGCTCCCACCGGGCCGATTTTGTCGTCAGGCATAGCTATCGCAGGTGTTGACTGGAGATCTGGTAGTGGCGACTTAGGAATCTCGCGTGCAAACCACCCCCGTCTCAATCCAACGTGCCGTTCGGCATCATCCCCTGGCCGTGGTTGGCTTGCTGCTGGTCGCGATGTTTGTGGCCTTCGCTCTGTTCGCGTCCTGGATTTCTCCTTACGACCCGGTCTCGATTGACCTGCCGTCGCGCCTGTCCCCGCCTTCGCCCACGCACTGGTGCGGAAGCGATGAGCTCGGCCGTGATCTATGTTCCCGCCTGATCTATGGATCTCGCGTTTCCATGCTCGTCGGAAGCTCGGTCGTGGCCGCGTCTCTCGGAATAGGACTGATCGTAGGATCGATTGCCGGCTACTACGGCGGCCGGGTGGACCGAATTGTCAATGTCGTGGTGATGAACGCATTTCTTTCTTTTCCCGGAATTCTTCTGGCCATCGCGTTTGTAGCCTTTCGCGGGCCGGGAATCTTCAACCTTGTGTTGGCGCTGTCGCTCGGCGGTTGGGTCGGCTACGCGCGTTTAGTGCGCGCCCAGGTGCTTTCGGCCCGTGAACGAGAATATGTCGAAGCCGCACGCGCCCTGGGCGCGAGCGACCTGCGAATCCTGGGTCGTCACATCCTGCCCAACATCATTCAACCGGTGATTGTTCAGGCAGCAATCGGGATGGCTGGCGCCATTCTCGCCGAGGCGACCATGAGCTTCCTTGGCCTCGGCGTTCCTCCACCCACAGCCAGCTGGGGTACCATGCTCAACGACGCCCGGGCTCATCTGTTCGACGCTCCCCACCTGGTTCTGTTTCCTGCGGCTGCGGTTATGCTGGCGGTGCTCTCCTTCAACTTTATCGGTGACGCGCTGCGGGACTACTTGGATCCTCGCTCCCGCATCGAGGCCGGCCTTTAGTTTCCGTTCGTTCTCGGCCGCGCCGAACGCTCTGCTTGCGAGGAAGACTGGCGGAGGCCCGGCTTTGCAGGTCGCAGCCGGCCGCTTGACGCCTGGGGAAAAATATCTAGGTGAGAATTCTGATCTCGGCCGGCGAAGCCTCCGGCGAAATGTACGGGGGGCAACTGATCGCGGCGCTGCGCCGTGTCGCCGGGCAGCTTCCGCCGGGCGGCACCGCTTTCCCCGCGGATGAGCAGCTCGAATTCTTCGGCGTCGGCGGGGACCGCATGCGAGCCGCCGGCTTTGACGCCATCGTGGACGCCCGAGAGCTAGCCGTGGTTGGCATCACGGAAATCCTTGGCCATCTACCGAAAATCTACATGCTCTTTGCCAGGCTCATCGCCGAAGCCGACAGGCGCCGGCCCGATCTCGCTGTGGTCATTGATTCGCCAGCCTTCAATTGGAGGGTGGCGCGCCAGATGCACAAGCGCGGCATTCCCGTTGTCTACTATGTATGCCCGCAATTCTGGGCGTGGAGGCAAGGTCGCGTCCGGCTGCTGCGCCGCTATATTGCCAAGGCGCTGGTGATTTTCCCGTTCGAAGAGCGCTTTTACCGCGATCGCGGCGTGGATGCCACCTTCGTCGGCCATCCGCTGGCCAACCTGCCCCTAGCAGGAATCACGCGGGCCAGCTACGCTGCCCAGCACGGACTCGACCTCGCCAAGCCCTGGATCACGCTTATGCCCGGCAGTCGAGTGAACGAAGTGCGGATGAACTTACCTACGATCCTCGAGGCGGCCTCGCAGCTGGGTGCGGCCTACCAATTCCTGTTGCCGGTTGCCCCCACCCTCAGTCGGGCTTGGCTCGAAGGGCTGCTTGGCAACCGCGAGCGCATCCATCTCGTCAACGACGGTCTAGCGGCTTTGACCCACGCGCGCGGCGGCATCATTGCCAGCGGAACCGCCACCGTCGAAGCCGCTATCGTGGGCACCCCATTTGTCATGGTCTACCGGGTCAGCCCGCTCACCTATGCTTTAGGGCGCCCGGGGGTGAAAGTCCCCTATCTTGCCATGGTGAATTTGATCGCCGGCAGAGAAGTTGTCCCGGAACTGATCCAGCGGGACTTCACCGCCCAAAGTGTCGTCGTCAACCTGAGAACCGTCCTTGCCGACGGTCCGGCTCGGGCGAGGATGATCGCGGGTCTCGGGGAGGTTCGAGACGCGCTGCGCAGCCCCGATCATGGCCGTGCCTCACCGGCGGAGCAGGCCGCCCATTCCATTCTCCGGCTTTGGCTGGAGCGGAGACGTTAGACACCGAGGTCACGGTTTCGAGCTTTCAGGCTTGTGTCGCCAGCATCTTTTGGGCCAAAATCTTCATCATAGTGAGAGAACATCCGGGAGATACGGTTTTCATGCTCGGTCGACCTCGGCCCAGGTGTCGAGCCGCCATCGGTAGTTTGGCGTTCCTTTTTTTGCTGTTGGCGTTGCCTGCGCGGGCCGCGGAGAAAGCTCGCCTTAAGGTTGACGATTATCAGATCAATGCTCAGCTTACCCCCCACATCCACAAGCTCGCCGCCCATGTCAAAGTCAGCTTCACGGCGCTTGAGAACACCAATGTCGCCATTTTCCAACTGCATAATGATCTGCGTTTGAACAAGGTGACGGACGACAGTGGCAAACTGCTCAGCGCTGAGCGCATTGCGCAGGATTCGACCGTGCGTGTCCAGTTGCTGAAGCCACTGAACAAGGACGAGTCTGCCAGCCTGAACTTTGACTACGACGGGACCCTGGAATCGGCCGATGACAGTCCGGTGCAAGGGCTCAAGCTGGCCTATGTGGGGGACGACACCAGCTATCTGCTTTACCCCGGTCGTTGGTTCCCGGTGGTGGCCTACGGCACGAACCGCTTTACGGCCACGGTAAGCATTACCGTTCCCGCGCATATGACGGTGATCGGCAGTGGACAGCAAAGCGAAAGCAACACTCCGGCGTTGACGAGCGCGACACCCGGCGATTCGCTCAAGACGTACACGTTTGTGTGGAGCAAGCCGAGCTTTCCGGGAACCGTCATTGCCGGAACCTTTCAGGAGTTCAAAAGCGACGAAGCGGGGGTGGATCTCCACGTTTTCTTTAAGCCAATTCATCAGAACCTGGGCACGTTGTATGCCGAAACCGCGATCAAGGAATTCACCTACTTCATTACGCTCTACGGCCCGGCACCCACTACCACGCTCCGGGTGGTCGAGATTCCTGACGACACTGTACCCTCGGTGTGGGCTCCCGGACTGGCAGGAATCGCCAGCCGGGCGATCACGGAGAAGGTCAATTACCGCCTTTTGGCCAACACCATCGCGCATCAGTGGTGGGGCGCTTCCGTCAGTCCCGCGTCGGTCGACGACTGGTGGCTGAACGACGGTTTTGCCCGTTACTCGGAAGCCAGATATGTCGAGACTGCTGCCGGACAAGCCGGACTGGAAGAGGCAGTGAAAGACATGTCGGTCGGAGCCTTGGCTTATGACACCGTGCCGCTCTCGACGGTCGGCAAGCTCGACTGGTTCTCCCCCGAGTTCCAAACCCTGGTCACAGATAAAGGAGGGATGATCCTGCACATGTTGCGCTGGGTGATGGGCGACCAGAAGTTCGATCTGACGATGCGCACCTTTGCGGCAAAGTATGCCGGCAAATCCGCCTCGGTAGACGATTTTCGCGAGCTCGCCGAGCAGAACTATGGCGACAAGCTGACCTGGTTCTTTTCGCAGTGGCTGGATTCAACCGGGGCTCCCGAGTTCAAGGTGAAGTACACGGTGTACCGCTTGGGCGGTGTTGGGCCGCCGAAAAATGGCGCCGAAAAGGCGGCCGGCTTCCGCATCGTCGGCCAGATTACCCAGGATCTCGATCTGTTTCGTATGCCAGTGTTGCTGAAGATTGATACCGATGGCAGAACGGAAGAGAAGCGAATCGACGTGGTGGGCACGGATTCGGCTTTCACGGTCGAGACCTTTGGCAAGCCGCGGCGCATATCCCTCGATCCGAACAACGAACTGCTGAAGAACTCGCCCAATATCCGGCTGCGCGCCTCGATCCAGCGCGGTCAAGCTCTGGTGCAGCAGGGAGACCTGGCTGGCGCCCTCGCCGAGTACAACAAGGCGCTCGACGTGAGCAAGAACAGCTCGCTCGCCCACTATCGCATCGCAGAGGTGTTTTTCCAGCAGAAGAATTACCAGGCTTCGGCCAACGCCTATCGTGACGCGCTGAACGGCGATGGCGAGCCCCGCTGGACCGAAGTCTGGAGCCACATCCAGCTCGGCAAGATCTTCGATATCACCGGTCAGCGCGAACGCGCAACCAATGAGTACCGTCAGGCCTTACAGACCAACGACAACACCCAGGGCGCGCTCGATGAAGCTCGGCGCTACCTGCAAAAGCCGTTCGAGCAACCTAAGAACAAACCGGAAGCCGGAAACTGAACCGAGCTCTTTTTTTGTTCAAACCGGCCCTCGCCTCGCGTCGAAGCAGGCTTAATACGCCCAGCGCACCAGTGCGGTCCCGACCGTAAAGCCTGCGCCGACCGCTGCCAGCAGCACCAAATCGCCTTTGTTCAGCTTGCCTTGCTGACGCGCGCTATTCATGGCGAGAGGAATCGTGGCGGAGGTTGTGTTGCCATAGCGGTCGATGTCGATAATCACCTTTTCGATCGGCATCCGCAAGCGATCCGCGGTCGCGGTGATGATTCGTTTGTTGGCCTGATGCGGAACAAAAACGTCAATGTCATCGGCCGTCAAGCCATTCCGTTTGAGCAGTTCCTCGCAGAGCTCCGCCATTTTGCGAACGGCAAACTTGAAGACCGCCTGGCCGTCCTGGTGAACGTAGTGCATCTTTTGGCTGACGGTCTCATGGCTCGCCGGATTGAGGCTGCCTCCACCCGGCATGAACAGCGAACACCCTCCGGATCCATCCACTTCATGCAGGAAATCGATGATACCCCACGATTCCTCGGCCGGTTCCAGGATCACGGCTCCGGCGCCATCTCCAAAAATGACGCAGGTTGCACGGTCGGTGTAGTCGATGATGGACGACATCACGTCGGCGCCGATCACCATAACTTTCTTGTGCACCCCCGAGGCCACGAATCGTGACCCCACTTGCAGGGCATAGAGGAACGAGGAACAGGCGGCGTTCAAATCGAATCCCCAGACTCGTTTGGCGCCCAGCTTGTGCTGCACCAGGCAAGCCGAGCATGGGAACAGCATATCCGGTGTGACCGTGGCCACGATGATGGCTTCGAGATCCGAAGGTGCGATGCCCCGATCTGCCAAGGCCCGCTTCGCCGCCTGTACTCCCAGATCACTGGTGGCAACGCCTTTGTCCACAATATGCCGCTCCCGAATCCCTACCCGCTCGACGATCCATTGATCGTTCGTCTCCACCATTTTTTCCAGATCTGCGTTGGTCAACAGGCGGGGTGGAACATAGGTTCCTAGAGCACTTATCTTGGCGCGCACCATCGCACTCACTCGTTGGTTTCTCCCCAGGGAAAGGTAAAGCGTCTATTGTACGCAGGCGTACAGCAATGTCCAAGTGACTCGAACACTCAGAACTGGACCGGTTTCGATTTTCCAGGCTCGCTTTAGTATCCGGTAAGTGGGGGACCATCACCGAGTGAGCATCGGGAAATTCGGGTGATGATTGCGTCCTTTTGCTGCTCTGGGTTATGGCCCGCTTCCGGGGGGTGGGACGTGAGAGTAGTTAATGACGGGTGCCAGAATCTCTCACGGATTGGGAGCTAGAACGCCTGACAAAGGGTCCCCAAGGGGCCCAAGATCGGGACAGAGTAGACTCCCGTCAGACTCTTAATTCTTAGTGATGATCCTAACGATTAACCGAAGAGCCCCTTGCAGTCCACCACCTCGTCATACTTAGCGTCTGCATAATTCTCGGCGGCACGCTCGCGGTAGCGCAAAGCCAGGCACCGGAGACCCGCTGCACACGCAAGAGCCCGTTACCGTTGCTTCCTTCCGGACCTGGCGGGGTTGGCGGGAAAACGTCGCGCGGGACCGATGCCTGACAGTGAGATTCTAGCAGGAGTCAGGGCGGAGCTACGCCGGCAGCCAGCGGCGAGAGAACCACGTGCCATGGTGTTCCCTGGTCGGGAGGAAATGGATGCGAAAGACCGCCGCTCCGGGACCCTGACTAGCAAGCTTCCGTACCCTTCCCTTTCCCTCGGAAATCGCCAACAATACAGAAGCCAATGTTCGTAGCGAAACCTGCGGAACCTTCTGCGCCCACGATTACGGTCGCCATGGAGCGCTATTTCGAAATTGCGCTCTACTTGCTGGTTTTCGTGGGATTCGGATGCTTGGCGTCGACCGGAGGACTTGATCTCGGACCGGTGTTGCTGGTCAGTGCCGCTCTTCTCCTTCGCGGATACACTCTGGTCACCCGCCAGTCCATCCTGATTCCGGAGAGTTGGACGACGCCGCTTACGGTCGCTTATGGGCTCTTCTACCTGGTGGATTATTCCCTTATCTCGCGTACATTTCTCGGCTCGACCGTGCATCTTGTGCTTTTCGTGATGGTGGTACGCCTGTTTTCCGCGCGGCGCGAGCGCGATTATTACTTTCTGGCGGTGATTTCCTTTTTGATGCTTCTAGGCGCATCGGTGCTGACGGTCGAGAGCACTTTCTTGTTTGCCTCTCTAGCCTTCATGCTCGTGGGCGTGGTGACGTTCATCCTGATGGAAATGCTGAGCGCATCTCGGCGGGCGACGATTCAGGCCAGTCCCACCGGGGATCAGTGCCTGGGCAAGAGGCTGGGACTGTGGCTGGTTCTGTCGGCTCCTGCATTTGTCGTCTTCCTCTTGATGGCGGGCGCGGTCATCTTTCTGGTCCTACCCCGGCTTTCGAGCAGCTACCTGAGCGAATATGCGGCCGGCACCGGAATTGCCACCGGCTTTAGCGACCATGTACAACTCGGTCAGATCGGGGAGATTCAGCAGTCCAGCTCCCTGGTCATGCATATTCAAGTCGAGGGCGACCGTCAGGGCATTCTCGACTTGAAGTGGCGGGGAGTGACGCTGAACTCATTCAACGGCAAGAGCTGGTCGAACCCCCACGAACAACATCTTGTGGGCCGCCTTGGCGACCGGTTTGTGTTGAGTCAAACGCTGGACAACCCGGCGTCCCCCACTCCGGCCCGGATGATTCGCTATCGGGTATTGATGGAACCCGTCGCCAGCAGTGTATTCTTCCTGGCCCCCACGCCGTTAACTCTCGAGGGGAACTATCGGATGATCTCGATGGACGAAGGCGGAGCGGTATTTGACCCCGACCTAGAACATCCGGTCAACACCTACGAAGCGACCTCGAATGTCGCCGCGGCCAGTCCTCAACAACTGCGCACGGCTGCCTCCGAATATCCTCCAACCCTGAAAAACGACCTCCAGATTCCAGCTGGCCTGGATCCGCGCATTCGACCCCTGGCGGAACAGATCACCTCTTCCGCGGGCAACAACTACGACAAAGCCATCGCCCTCGAACAATACTTGCGCACGCACTTCACCTACAGCCTTAGGTTGCCGCGCGTGGTGGAGCCTGACCCGCTGGCCAACTTTCTTTTTGAGCGCAAGCAAGGGCACTGTGAGTATTTCGCTTCGGCCTTGGCCATCATGCTGCGCACGGTGGCAATACCGGCGCGGGTGGTGAATGGGTTCCGCACGGGCGAGTTCAACGACATCACCTCCCAGTACCTGGTGCGCGCCAGGAATGCGCACTCCTGGGTAGAGGCGTTTTTTCCCGGCTATGGATGGATCAGTTTTGATCCCACGCCTGCCGCTCCGGCGCCTTCCCGAACTGGTTGGAGCCGCATGATGTTGTACTTGGATGCGGCCGCCTCCTTCTGGCGCGAATGGGTTATCAACTACGACGCCGCTCATCAGCATATTCTTACCCAGCAGGCAGCCGGCAATGCACTCGATTGGTTGCATCACACGCACAACTGGGCCTGGCACGGGTACCAGGGCTTGCTCGACCTCGCTCGCCGCTCCCGAGAAACGGTCTCTCAGGCTCCCTTGGCCTGGAGCGTCAAAGCGGTCTGCGGCGTACTCTTGTTGATCTTGGGAGGCAAGGTTCCTCGCTTGTGGGGGGCAATTGGCCGGCAGCGGGTGGCGGCGCGTCCCGAGAAGTTTCCCCAGGCAGCTGCGACCATCTGGTACGAACGCACGATCCGGACGCTCGCCAAACGAGGCTTTCCGAAATCTCCCGCCCAAACGCCAGAAGAGTTTCTGCGCTCGATTCCTGATCAGGCTCTGCGCGAGCGGATCTTCCGCCTGACGCAATCTTATGAACGGGCACGCTTTGGGAATTCAGCGGAGGATGCCGCCCGTTTGCCCCAAATCTTTGCCGAGATCCGAAGCACCCGCCGCCACTAAACCAGCTCCGGCTCGAGCATCTTCTGGCCCACGGGAGGGAGGCTTGGTTGGACGCGGACCACAAGCCGAGGTCCTTGCCTTGGCGATGTTAGAATAGAAGTGATTGCATGTCCCACCCGAACCTGACGGCAGCCCCCAACGTCGATGGCGAAACCGAGGCCAAACCTTCTTCCCCAGCGAAAGTTGGCTTTGTCAGCCTGGGCTGTCCCAAAAACCTTGTCGATACTGAAGTGATGATGGGCATGCTCGCCCGGGCGGGAGCCGAGCTGGTCCGCCGCCCGGAAGACGCCGATATCATCGTGGTCAACACCTGTTCGTTCATCGAGAGTGCGCAACAGGAATCGGTGAACACCATTCTCGAGATGGTGCAACATAAAACCGGGGGTCGGGCGCGGAAGCTTGTGGTCGCCGGTTGCCTGGTGGAACGATTCCGCGAAGCGATTCGCCAAAGCATTCCGGAAGTGGACGCCGTCGTCGGTACCGGAGAATTGGAAAACATACTGCCGGCCTCCGGAATGGGGCCACGACCTGCGGTCACTTCCCTCCCCATTCTTTCTTCGCGAGCCGAAGGAGACGCCCGCCTAGCCGCCGGCCGGTTCTCGCGCGAGTCCTGGGATGGGGCCATCGCCGATCTGCCCAACTACTTGTATGACGAGGCTACCCCCCGGTTGCTGACAACTCCTCCCCATACCGCCTACATCAAGATCGCTGAGGGCTGTGATCATCCCTGCAGTTTTTGCATCATTCCCCAGCTGCGGGGCAGGTTCCGCTCGCGTCGATTTGAGTCCGTGGTCGCCGAAGCGGAACGACTGGCTCGCTCCGGCGTGCGTGAAATCACCCTGATCGGCCAAGATACCACTTGCTACGGGGAAGACTTCGGTCTGAAAGAGGGTCTGGCGCTGCTGCTCGAGAGACTGGCCGGCATCGACGGTCTGCGCTGGATTCGATTTCTCTACGCCTACCCCAACAAAATCACCGCCCGCCTGCTAGAGGCCATCGCGGCTTCGGACAAGGTTTGCTCCTACGTTGATCTGCCTCTGCAGCACGCATCACCCTCGGTGTTGAAGCGCATGCAACGAGGGGGCGGTGCCGACGTTTTTCTTCGCTTGCTCGAGAAGATGCGCCGCATCATCCCGGGAGTGATCCTGCGCACCTCATTTATCGTCGGCTTTCCCGGTGAAACGGAGCAAGAGTTTGAACAGTTGTGCGGCTTCGTGCGCGAAGCGGAGTTCGACTGGATGGGGGTGTTCGGCTATTCGGATCAGGAGGGTGCGGGGGCGTTTTCCATGGAAAAGAAGCTCTCGCCCCAGGAAATCGAGCGCCGCCGGAAGCTTCTGATGCAGATGCAGCGCAAGATCAGCCGGCGAAGCAAACGAGCTCTGGTCGGAAAGCGATTCGAATTTCTGCTCGAAGGGCCCTCCGAACAGAGCGATCTTCTGCTCGAGGGACGCACTCCGATGCACGCGCCGGAGATCGATGGCCGGGTTTACGTCAATGATGTGACGCAAGGTCGCGAACTCCGCGTGGGCGAATTTTACGCGTGCGAGATCAGCGCAGCGCATGACTACGATCTGGTAGCGAAGATCGTCTGAGAACCATGGCGCGCAAGCAGGTCGTCAAGCTCGACTGCCCCACCTGCAAGGGGCCGGTAGCGAGCGGGGATGCCGAGTTCCCTTTCTGCAGCGAGCGCTGTCGCCTCATTGACTTGGGCAAATGGGCGAGCGGCGCCTATGTGATTTCCTCGCCGACCCGGGACGTGTCGGATTCCGCTCCTGACTCCCACGAGAACACATCCGATGAAGAATGAAGTCAGCCGCGCTGTTGGCTCGTGACCTTTCGATCGTAACTCCTCAAGGACGGCCGTGGTCGCAGGAACGACGGCGCCGGAGGTAACCACTTGCGCGCACTGTACCTCCTCCGGGACGGCCAGGCACGATGAAGGCAAAGCCCCCGAACCCGCGAGTTTCGAGTTGGGCCGCACCGCTCGCCACTGGCTTTGGAATCGGGCATCTTCCTTGGGCTCCGGGCACTTGGGCCTCGTTGGTAACGACGCTTTTCTGGTGGTTCCTGAGCTCGGTTCTTCGGCCCAGCTGGCAGAGCGCGGCCGCCCTTCTGCTCTCTGGCTTGGCCACCGGTTTGGGCGTTCTCTCTGCCACCTCGGTGGCTCGGGAGACGGGAGACAAGGACCCACGGTCGGTTGTCATTGACGAAGTGGCCGGCCAGCTCATCGCTTTCATTGCGATTCCCGCCTCGTGGAAATCTCTGTTACTCGGCTTTATACTCTTTCGAGGATTTGACATCGTGAAGCCACCTCCCGTGCGTCAACTCGAGCAGCTTCCCGAAGGTCTGGGCATCGTCATGGATGATGTGGCTGCCGGCGTCTATGCATTCGGGATCATGCAAATCTTGTTGCACACCGGGCTTCTGCCAAAATAGATCTCCGGGTCGCAGCCGCGAATGAACTATGGGAATCTCTGACCGCTTGCTCGGCAAGAAGAATGTCAACGGCAAGCCGCATATTCTTGCGGTGCAGCCCGGGGCGGCCCTACCTGGCGGTGAAGTGCGTATCACGGGCACCGACCTGCGTCCTTCCGAGCTGCGCCGTCCTCGGGTCCGGTTCGGCGAGGTGGAAGGTGCGGTGGTCATCAGTTCCGACCGGTTTTTGGTGGCGCGCGTCCCGCCGGGCGCCTCCTCCGGACCGATTGTGGTCTCGACCAACGGTCATTCCAGCAACCCACTGCAGATCAAGGTCGCGGTTCCGGTTGCAGAGAATCTGCATCCGGTGACCAATCCGGCCCTCGATGCTGAGGGAAACATCTATGTCACCTTCTCGGGCAGCCGCGGCCAAAAAGTCCCCGTCTCCATTTTCAAGATCGACACCAACTACAAGGTAACCCCGTTCCTGTCCGATCTCATGAACGCTACCTCGATCGTCTTCGACCGCACGGGGCAAATGTACGTGTCCTCTCGTATGCTCGGCACGGTCCATCGAGTCGCGCCGAGTGGGACCATGTCGGTGTATGCCGAAGGCATGGGAGTTGCCACCGGCATCGCATTCGACCGCAGCGGAAACCTGTATGTAGGGGATCGAAGCGGAACCATCTTCAAAATTGCTCCCGACCGCCAGATTTTCGTCTTTGCCACGCTCGAGCCCAGCGTTTCCGCATACCATCTCGCCTTCGGAGCGCAAGGCGACTTGTTTGTCACCGGTCCTACGACCTCCAGCTTCGATTGCGTGTATAAGATCGACCCCCATGGCAGCGTTTCCACGTTTTACCGTGGTTTAGGCCGTCCCCAAGGACTGGCCTTCGATACGGAGGGCAATCTCTACGTCGCAGCTTCGCTGGCCGGCAAGCGCGGCATTGTCCGGATCACTCCCACCGGCCAGGCGAGCGTGGAGGTAGCCGGTGCCGGCCTGGTAGGGCTGGCCTTCGCTCCGGGGCGCTCCGCCATCTTGGCCACCACCAGCGCCGTCCATCACCTCGCCTGGAATATCCAGGGGGCACCGCTTGTGGACGTAGCGGCGTGAGGTCAAGCCAAGCGAAAGCAGGCCATGTGACTCTCCCGAGCTGAGCTCCATCGTTTACACTTTTAGCAATGAAGGCCGAGATCATTGCCATCGGCTCGGAACTGCTCACCCCGTTCCGGCAGGACACGAACTCCCTCTACCTAACCGAGCGGCTGAATGACGTCGGTGTGGAAGTCATCTTCAAGACCATCGTAGGCGATACTCGGGAGCACCTGGTGCAAGTGGCCTGTGTCGCGTTGTCCCGCGCCGATATCGTCCTTTTTATGGGCGGACTCGGCCCCACCGAAGACGACTGCACGCGCGAAGCCGTGGCCGAAGCTCTTGGTCTTGAACTTCGTCGCAACCCCGAAATGGTAGCCAGCCTCGAGCAGCGCTTCGCCGCCCGCGGCTGGAAGATGACGGCGAACAACGCGAAGCAAGCGGATGTGATCGCCGGCGCTACGGTGCTGCCGAACGCGAATGGGACGGCCCCCGGACAATGGATCGGCGGAAGGTATGAGGGCCGTGAAAAGATCATCCTGCTGCTTCCTGGACCTCCCCATGAACTCAAGGCGCTCTTTGAAGAGCAGTGCTGGGAGCGGCTGGGCTCGAAACTGCCTCCGCAATTCATCGTCACGCGGGAGCTCAAGATTACGGGGCTGGGAGAATCGCATTGCGATGCGCGCGTGGCACCGATCTACCAGCGCTTCCCCGATGTTCAGACCACGATCCTCGCGGCGGCGGGGGAAATTCAGTTGCACTTGAGATCTAGCGCCGTCTCGCGCGCCGCCGCCCAACAACGGGTGGATGAGCTGGTCTCGCAAATTGAAGACGAGCTTGGGGACTACGTCTTTTCCGATAATGGCGACTCCATGGAGCAGATCGTGGGCTACTACCTCGAGATGCGCAACACGACCCTGGCGGTAGCCGAATCGTGCACCGGAGGCTTGGTCGCCGAGCGCATCACTTCGGTGAGCGGCAGTTCTCGATATTTCTTGGGCGGCGCCATTGTATATTCCAACTCCCTGAAAACAGAGTTGGCCGGGGTTCCGGCGGAACTCCTCGAGAAGCATGGTGCGGTGAGCCGCGAAGTGGCCGCGGCCCTGGCCGAAGGCATCCGTCAAAGCAGCGGCGCAAACCTGGGACTGGCGGTTACCGGCATCGCGGGTCCGACGGGCGGGACAGCGGAAAAACCAGTCGGGCTGGTATTCCATGCCCTGGCAGGCGATCGGAGTACGGAGGTCGTGGAACGCCGGTTTTCTGGCAACCGCGAACAGATTCGCCGGTTTGCCAGCCAGCAGGCACTCGACATGGTGAGACGAACGCTGCTCTGACGAACCGTTTCCGGCATGGTCGGGTCTTTCGGCCCGGCCCCCGACCACCGCGAGACTAGATGCGAATCTTTGTCGCCCTCGACCTCGACGACGCGCTTCGTCAGCGCATCCAGCGCTTTGGGGAAGGGGTGCGTGGCTTTGCGCCGGACGCGCGTTGGGTCTCTGCGGAATCGCTGCATATCACGTTGAAGTTTATCGGCGAGAAGCCCGCGGAAACCATCGCAGACATCAAGAGCGCCCTCGGGGGCGTCGAGGTCGCACCCTTTGATCTCAGTCTGCGAGGGTATGGTTTTTTTCCCACAGCACCATCGGCTCGCGTCTTCTGGGTCGGCATCGAATGCGGGCCCCAACTTCAGGAGCTGGCGAAAGCCGTGGATCACGCGACTTCTGCCCTGGGGATCCCCAAAGAAGACCGCCTCTTCAGTCCACATCTCACCTTGGCTCGCGGCCGAGGTGGCTCGGGAGCACCGGGCTGGCGGAAAGGCGATGGAGCCAACCGAAGCTTCGAATACCTGCGGGAAAAATTGTCGAAGTTCCCGGCCCCGGAGTTTGGTACCATGACCGCCCGTGAATTTTTCCTGTATCAAAGCCAGCTCATGCGGGGAGGTGCGCGATATACGAAACTCGAACGATTCGCTTTGCGTTCGCCGGACGTGCTTTGAGCGGTGCCAGGCACAGCGGCGCCCCCCGTCCGATACATCTCGATGACTAGTTTCCTGTTAGTCGCGGCCTATAGTTACCTGCTAGGATCCATCTCCTTCGGCTACCTCTTGGTTCGTGCATTTCATGGAAAAGATATTCGGGAGACGGGCAGCGGCAACATCGGAGCCACCAACGTCTCGCGAACCTCGCCGCTGCTAGGGGTGACCACCCTAGTTCTGGACGCTCTCAAAGGGGCATTGGCCGTAGCCGGCACGCGAGCGCTCTTCCCCGCTCGAACCGTGCTCCTGGCGGCTGCCGCTTTTTTTGCCATTGTGGGACACGTTTTTCCTATCTGGCTGAACTTCCGTGGCGGCAAGGGTGTAGCCACCGGACTTGGCGCCTTCCTGGTCTTGCTGCCGACCATCGTCGTGGTGATGATCGGGATCTTTGTGGCTCTGTTGGTGGCATTCCGTTACGTCTCCCTGGCTTCGATTCTAACCGTGGCTTTCTTCCCCTTCATCGCGTGGGCATTCGACTCCCCCTCCAAGGCGCCGGGAACACTCTTGTTTTTAGCCGCCTCTTCCCTACTCATCGTCTGCCGGCACCACGAGAATATCCGTCGGCTTTTGGCCCACACCGAACCTCGCTTCGAGTGGAGGAGGAAATGAGCAGGGTGGCGGTTATCGGCGCCGGGGCCTGGGGGACAGGTCTCGCCATCGTCCTCGGGCGAAAAGGAGTGCACCAGGTCCGCCTATGGGCGCTCGAGGAAGAAGTGCAAGCGTCCATTGCCGACCGCCGGCTGAACGACCGTTTTCTTCCCGGCTGCCTGATTCCTCCAGGCGTTGCGGTGACGGGCGATCTCGAGCGGGCTTTGCAAGGCGCCCAATTTGTGGTGAGCGTGACGCCGTCGCACCACTGTCGCCGGCTTTTCCAGGAGATGAGCGCCTTTCTGAGGCCGGACATGCTATTCGTTAGCGCCACCAAAGGTCTCGAGGAGCAAAGCTTGCTGCGAATGAGCGCCGTGATCGCGTCGGTCCTCGAGTCCTACCGGGGCTTTCAACCGCGTATCGGAGCGCTGAGTGGGCCAACCTTCGCCAAAGAAGTGGCCCGCGGGGATCCCACGGCAATCACCATCGCCTCCGTCGATACCGAACTTGCAGAAATCGTGCAGGGCGAATTCAGTGACCCGAGTTTTCGCGTCTACACCAATTCCGACATCATCGGGGTTGAGCTGGGAGGCGCCTTGAAGAACATCATCGCCATCGCCGCCGGGGTGTGCGACGGTCTGGGACTTGGGTACAACTCCACCGCCGCCCTGATCACCAGGGGCTTGGCCGAAATCACGCGCTTGGTCGTGGCTTGCGGCGGACGACAGGAAACCATGGCCGGGCTCGCCGGCTTGGGCGACCTGGTTCTCACCTGTACCGGGGGACTTTCCCGGAATCGCAGTGTGGGAGTGGAACTCGGCCGAGGGCGCAAACTGGCAGCCATCATCGAGGGCATGCGTGGCATGGTCGCCGAAGGCGTATTCACCACCCGTGCGGCCGTCGAATTGGCCCGTGCTCACAAGGTCGAAATGCCCATCACGGCGCAAATGAACGCCATCCTCTACCACGGCAAGTCTCCACGCGATGCGATTCAAGAATTGATGACACGCAGCGGAAAGAGTGAGACCGTGCTGGTGCAGGCTGAATCCGGGGACGGTTAGGCAAAGGCAAAACCACGGTTGCAACCAGCCAACGAATCTGGCCATTTCCCCAAAACGGATCTGGCTCCAAAGTACTCAAAGCTGGCCGCGAATTGGGGTACCTTCGTAACGGACATTGTCCCGCGAAACCAAGGAGTTACTGACCAGGCTGCAAGTAAAATCTTAAAGGCAAGTCCGGCGTCTCGCCGGCCAGTGCGGGGGGAGGCCGTTTTGCCATTCAGATTGCCACGCCCGTCCCGTCTACCGATTCTCTACGTCATCCTCGGCGTGCTCCTGCTGGTCAGCGTGTTCCCCATGTATTTCTACTCGGCAAAGGTGGAATCGATCAACCGGGAGCGGTTGATCACCAATGAGAGGCTGCTGCAGAACACCGTGACGCGCTCGCTGGCCGACGACATTTCCGAGCACCAAGCACAACTGCGCCTGATGCTGACCAACCTTTCTTCCGCCCTGCAAGTGTCGAGCGGGAGCGATCTGACTGCGGAACACGTGCAGGCACCCGAGCTCCGCGCCCTGCTCGAGAATTTTGTTTCCTCCTCCGAAGACCTCGCCTATGCCACCTTGCTGAATTCGGAAGCCAAAGGCATCTCCGCCGGGCGCATTGCGGCCGATGCCTTCTTGCAACGCGAACTGGAACGAGCCTATGCCGCCGCTCGCGAGGGGCGAGTGTACAACGGCCAGGCGCTCGTGGTCGGAACCGGCAAGGCGTCGCGCACGGTCATGTTGGTGAGCACTCCGGTGATGGCCGGTGGCCGCTTTATCGGCATGATTGCCTCGGTGGTCGATCTGCAATTCCTGATCCGACGCCTGCAAGAGGTCAGTCGAGGGGGGCTGACGCCCTATGTTGTGGATAGCCAGGGGCGCCTGGTCGTGGGCGCAACCTCCGACTACGCTACTGGCCAAGACATGAGCAAGCTCGAGATCGTCCGCAATTTCGTGGAGCAAGGCAGCAAGGCCCAGATGGTCGCCGCCACCTGGGAATTCAGCATGCCCGATGACAAGCACAACATCAAGATGCTTGGCACCTACAGCCCGGTGACCAATCTGGATTGGGCGGTGGTGGTCCAGAAGCCCCGTGCGGAGGCCTACCGAGGCGTATACGAGATGCAGCGCACCGGGCGCATTCTGGCCGTGATGGCGATCGCCTTAAGCGTCGCCATCAGCGTCTTCGCGGCCCGGCGCATCACCAATCCCTTGGAAGTATTGACGCACTCGAGCCGAGCCATCGCTCGGGGAGACTTCTCCCAACGGGTGCATCTCAACAGCCACACGGAAATTGGCGAACTCGCAGCCACCTTCAATATCATGTCCGCCGAACTTGAACAGTTCGTGCTCGACTTGAAGCGTGCCGCGGTCGAAAACCGCGAGCTGTTCATGGGGTCCATTCAGATGTTGGCCGGGGCGGTCGACGAAAAAGACCCCTACACTCGTGGCCATTCCGACCGCGTGACCCGTTATTCCGTGATGATTACCCGCGAGATGGGTATCTACGAGGAGTACGTGGAGGTGGTACGGATCGCCGCCCAGTTGCATGATGTCGGTAAGATTGGCATCGAGGACAGGATTCTCAAGAAGCCGGGGGCGCTCACCCCGGAGGAATTCGAGATCATGAAGACCCACACCACCAAGGGCGCCAATATCCTGCGCGGGGTGGCGCAATTGAAGGAGATGATCCCTGGCATCGAGCTTCACCACGAATCTCTCGACGGCCGCGGCTATCCCCACGGACTGAAAGGCGAAGAAATTCCCTTGCTCCCGCGCATCATCGCCGTGGCCGATACGTTTGACGCGCTCACCACCAACCGTCCTTATCAACGCGCTCATGAACCCAAAGAGGCGCTTGGCATCATCCATTCGCTTTCCGGCAAGCGGCTGGACCCGACCGCGGTGGCCGCTCTCACCGCCCTCTATGAGCGCGGAGAGATCCGGGTGGTCCGCCCCGCGACGGTGGGGCCCGCACTATCCACGCCGGCCTTGCCCACGGACACCCAATCTGGACCTTTAAGCCAAACTCTGAGTGCGGCTAGCGATCCCCATGAGGCCGCTTTTATTCAGACCACCCGCTTCTAGCCGTCCCTCTTTAGCGTAGCGCCAAGGTGCAAACCCGCTGCAAGGTCGCATCCGCAGCCATCGCCGAGGATCCCGGGAGGATTGCCTGCCCGTGCCAGTGGTCGGGCGACGCCTCCCGCTATAATTGAAGTTCGCTTTCGAATACGCGGCCCACAGCTATGATTCAGACCCTTTTCGGTAGCCTGCAGGAAAAGCAGAAGCCCAGCTTCCTCGAGCGTATGAAAGAAGCGGTCGCCCGGACTCGGGAAAACCTGACCGAGCGCATCGAGGACGTGGTTTCCTTGGGCAAAGAGATTGACCGCAACCTTCTCAATGACTTGGAAGCAACCCTGATTGGCGCAGATCTGGGAACGACGACCACTCGGGAAATCCTGGGCAAGCTGCGGGAGAAAGCCGATCGAAAACAGATCCAGAACGTCGAGGAACTCAAGCGCCTGTTGAAGGAGGAATTGCTGGCGATCTTGCATGCCGCGAACACGCGCCCGGTCGAGAAAGTCGAGGGCAAGCCTGAGGTCATTCTGGTGGTCGGCGTGAATGGCACGGGCAAAACCACCACCATTGGCAAGCTGGCGCAGGCGTTTCGTTCCCAGGGGCAGACGGTTCTGCTGTGCGCTGCGGACACATTTCGAGCAGCCGCCATTGAGCAACTGGAAATCTGGGGAGCGTCAACCGGAACCGAGGTAATCCGCACCAAACCCGGCGGCGATCCCGCCGCCGTGCTTTTTGATGCCCTCCAGGCTGCTTTGGCGCGCCACACCGACTATGTGATCGTCGATACCGCCGGCCGGCTGCATACCAAGACCAACCTGATGGCTGAGCTCGAAAAGATGCGCCGCACAGCGCAGCGCCTGATTCCCGGCGCACCTCATGAGACTCTTTTGGTCATGGATGCAACCACCGGACAAAACGGCCTGCAGCAGGCACGCCAGTTCACCGGCGCGGTCGGAGTCACCGGGATCGTTCTCACCAAGCTCGACGGCACCGCCAAAGGCGGAGTGGTCGTGGCCATCAGCCGGGAGTTGGGATTGCCGGTGCGTTATGTAGGGATCGGGGAAAAGCCGGGAGACCTTCTGCCGTTTAATTCCCAAGAGTTTGTAGATTCGCTGTTCGCGTAGTTCCGCCCGACTCCTTGGCGCGGGCTTTCGCGGAACCACTGCGCAGAACAGGAAGGATCGTGGAGGCATCATCCTGCGGGATGTCCGATCACGGCACTGACAGGGGATTTCTCGAGCGCGCGCTTGATCTCGCACGCCGAGGGATCGGCCTGACCTCGCCCAATCCTTGCGTGGGGGCGCTCATTGTCGGCCAGAACCGCACCATGATCGGCGCCGGCACCCACACCTACCAGGGGGTAAAACACGCCGAGGTGCTGGCGATCGAGCAAGCAGGGGAAAACGCGCGCGGGGCAACCCTCTATGTCAACCTCGAGCCGTGCTGCCATCAAGGGCGCACCCCCGCGTGCGTCGATGCCATCCTCGCCGCCAGGATCGCTCGCGTCGTCGCGTGCATGGAGGATCCGAATCCTCTGGCCAGTGGGCAGGGGCTGGAGAGGCTGCGGGCGGCGGGAATCGCTGTGACCACCGGTATTTTGCAGCCGGAAGCCAGGGCGCTGAACGAGGCCTTCGCCAAGTACATCCGTCATCACCGTCCGCTGGTCACCTTGAAGGCCGCGATGACTCTGGATGGCAAGATCGCGCCCCCGTCGAGCGAATCGCACAATCCGACCGCGCTCGGTGCCTCCGCTGCCCATGCCGGCTGGATCACCAGCGAACTGGCCCGCGCCCACGTGCAGGAGATGCGACATCAGCACGACGCGATTCTGGTCGGCGTCGGTACCGTCATCGCCGACGACCCCCGGCTTACAGACCGTACCGCGCGGGCTCGCCGCCGGCCGCTGCTGCGGGTCATTCTCGATTCTCGCCTTCGCCTGCCCCTCGAGTCGCGCGTCGTCCAGACGGCACAGGATGACGTCCTGGTACTCTGTTGTTTCCCGCAAGATGAAAAGAGACGGGAGCTTGCAAAGCGGGGCGTGCGGGTAGAACAGCTCTCCCCGACGCTGACGGGACACCCCGATTTCGAAGCCGTGGTCGACTACCTCGGGAAGATGGAGATGACCAGCCTGATGATTGAAGGCGGGGCCATGGTCAATGGGGAGGCCATGGACTCGGGAATCGTGGACAAGGTCTTTCTCTACTACGCGCCCAAGATCCTTGCCGGGACGGCCTCCGTGCCCTTCGCCCTGGGGACAGGATTCGCCCGCATCAGGGATGCGGCCAACGTCCAATCGATTCGCCTGCACCGCTTTGGCGAAGATTTTGCGGTCGAGGGATACTTGAAGGATCCCTACGAAGACGCAGGGAATTGAATGATGAACCTCAACCACTGAGACACTCATGTTCACCGGCATCATCGAAGAAGTGGGACGTGTTATTCAGATCCGGCACGCGGGTGGGAACCGCCGCCTCACCGTGTCCGCTCCCCACCTCGCCAGGCAGCTCAAGAAGGGTTACAGTATGGCGGTCAGCGGTGTGTGCCTGACCGCGGTCGAGATCGCCTCCCAGTCGGTCAGCTTCGATCTGGCGGAGGAGACCTGGAACCGAACCTCGTTCTCCCGAATCAAACAAGGGGCGCGGGTCAATCTGGAGCTTCCCATGCGCGCCGACGGACGCTTCGGCGGCCACCTCGTGCAAGGGCATGTGGACGGCACCGGCAGATTTCTCGCCCTGGAACTCATCCCGAACACCGACAACTACTGGCTGCGGATCGAGATTCCCGGCGAGCTGGCACGCTATGTCATTTTCAAGGGATCGCTTTCGATCGAGGGAATCAGCCTCACCGTAGCTGAGGTTCTGGGCACACAGGTGACCGTCGCTATTATCCCGCACACGCTTCAGATGACCAATCTGCAATCGCTGCGACCGGGGGATCCCGTGAACCTTGAGGTGGACATGATCGCGAAGTATGTGGAGAGAATGATCAGGCGTGAGTCGGAGAACGGTTCAATCACCTTGGATCGGCTCATGCGGCAGGGGTTCTGACGTTGCACGCCTTCGGGAGATGATGAGCGGCCAGGCGATGAGCGCTCCCCGGGAGTTCGAGGTCGGCGGGAGGCATCCGAGGGCAGCTCAGGCTAGGCGCGCCAAATCCAACTCATCCAGGCGCAAGAACTCGCGCACGATCGGTTCGTCGCACTCTTCCATCTGCGGGTACGTGCCAAAGAACAGAACCTTGGCTTCGTGCAAGAAGACCACACGATCCGCCAGCTTCTTGGCCAGCCGCATGTCGTGGGTCACGACCACGCTGGTCAATTGTAATTGCACCTTCAGACGCTTAATCAAGTCTCCTAGCAATTGCGCCATCAAGGGATCGACCATCGTGGTAGGCTCGTCGTAGAGAACGCACTCCGGCCGCGCAGCCAGCGCACGCGCGATCGCCACCGAACGTTTCATCCCGGTGGACAGGTCCGATGGCATCAAGTCGCGCATGTGTTTCACGCCCACCATTTCGAGAAGGCCGTCTGTGACCTCGATGATCTGTTCTTCGCTCAAATCCTTGTGCTCGCGCAAGGGAAAGGCCACGTTCTCCCCGACGGTCAGCGAGTCGAACAGGGCTCCGTTCTGAAACACCATCGTCACCCGCTTGCGGATGCCTTCCAATTGTTCGTCATTGTAGTGAGTGATGTCCTCATGGGCGACCACCACGCGGCCCGAATCCGGTTTCAGGAATCCCATGATGGTTTGCAGCGTGACTGACTTCCCCACACCGCTGCGTCCCAGGATGCAAACGGTTTCGGCTGACATCACGTTAAAGCTGACACGATCGAGGATCAGATTGCTGTCGAAAGACTTGGAGACTTCTTCAAACTCGATATAGGGCGCCGCCAGTTGGTTGCCGTCCATGTCCGGTGTCTATCTCGTCCCAGCCTCTCCCTACGGTGGATGATCGTTGATGATAAATGATTGGGGGGCGCTGTTCCGCGAACTCAGCGAGCGAAGTCTACTTTACGCCTCGGAAACTGAGGGGCCGCTTACCTCTTCGAGGTCTTGCGGGGTATTCACATTCCGAAACATCCCTCGCGAGAAGCCGGCTTCGAACAGTTGCTCTTCTTCAATCACTTGGGTTCTGACCTTGGCAAACAGCAGATCGATCTTATTCTCCCCAGCTTCGAGCGACCGCTTGGCAACCCCGGCAAATTCCCGCCGATAAACTGCGCAGAGTGGCTGCAGTCGAGCTCCGACCTTGGGCACGGTCACGGTGGCTTGCGATTCTCGAGCTCGCGTCAGCAAGTAGGAAAGCAGCTGGCGATTCAGCAAAGGCAAATCGACAGCCAGTATGAGATTCCATGGGGAAGGAGTCGTGGAGAGGGCGGCGTGAATTCCCCCCAAAGGACCACAATCACGATGGATGTCCTCGATTACGACTACACCATGGTGGGCAAATTTCTCTGCCTTGGCGACGATCCGGACCTCGGGCGTTAGCTCACGAGCCAGTGCGAGAGCATGTTCCAGTAAGGTTCCCTCGTGCCAGCGGAGAAAAGCTTTGTCCGTGCCCATACGCGTGCTTTTGCCGCCGGCCAGTACGAAGGCAGTCAAGTCAACCACGGCGCAGCCCAACCCGAAAGAAATCGGCTCCTTGTTGCTGTCCTGACCGTGCCAGGTTGTTTTTGCGATCTCGCGGTTCACCACCCTGATACGCAAGGCCATCAAAAGCTTAGGGCCTTAGGCGGACTATGTGCCCTTCGGAATCGCAGGCGTCACATTCTGTGACCTCGCCCTGGCATCGGCTCCCACATCTAGGCTTAAGTCGGTCGACCAGCAATCGACCAGAATCTTCCACTCGCCTGCCTGGCGCCCAATGACCATCACGTATTTGCCACGCTCCTCGCGGCGTTTACCGGTCGCCGTCGGCATGAGCATGGTGCAGCGGCCCACCTCGTAAGCAATCTCCCCGAAGATTTCCACCCGCAATGGTTCCATTTGAACTTCGCCCAAGCCCGCTTCGAGGGCCGAAAAAAACAGCTCACGAATCGCCGCAGTGCTGCGCACGGGAGGCACGTTGGGGCGTATGACCATGGCATCGGAGGCATACAGGTCCACGAGCTCATCCAAGTGCCTGGTATTGCACGCTAGGGCCCAGTCCTGAGCCAGCTGGCGAAGCGCTGTCTCCGTCCGGCTGAACCGGGCTGCGCGCGTGACCCGACCCTTCGAAGTCTCCCGTAGGGGCGCGGCCGTCGGAGTCCGCTGATCGAAGTTTCCCTCCGAGGCAATCTCCTCGGAGGAGCCGAAGTAGTGATGGTGGTAGTGATGATGGTAATAGTGGGGGCCGGCGAGGGGTGGGAATGGGGGGGCCGACTTCCCTTCCCCGGACACCGGAACCGTCTCCTCCGGCAAGGCTTGCAGGAGAACGCCGCATTTGGCGCAGAAACGGTTTCCCCGCGGATTCTGGCTGCCGCAACCATGGCACCTGCGCCCTTCCTGAGCTTCGGCGCCCGGACCGACCGACCTGGCTGCATCCATCTGGAACGCAACCCGTTGTGCCGCTTCAAGAGCGGTAAGAACCTTCTCGTCTGTGGGCTTGGAGCGGACCATCTCCGCACTCAGCTGGCGAAGCATATCCTCGAGGCCGGAACTGGTTTCGTCTGGGAGTCTCTGCTCTGCAGACGGATTCTTGGGCTGGGCGGGCGGTTTTCCCTCATCCACGGCTGACTCCAAGTTCTAGGTTTGTTTTATTCTAGCCGAAATCGAGGGGTTGCCATGACCCAGGAAAACGATGTTAGGTAGCTCGATTTGGTTCTACCCACGGAGCGGAATTGGAGGCGGTTTCGAACGAAAGGTGCTAAACCACCCGGGGTACACGAGCAGCCGCATTGCCTCCCGCAGGTTTCCGGCTTGTCGCTTAGGATGCCCTCAGAGCGCGCAAGGTAATCAGAGTAACCTCGGGAATGCAATTGAAACGCATCGGTATGCGGATGGTTCCCAAACCTATGTTCGTATAGAGCGACAGCTCACCCACTCGGTATCGGCCCCGCGGGTATTTTCGCGCATACAAAGGCAACCAGGGCGCGCCCAGGCCAGGAATCCAGACTTGTCCGCCGTGGGAGTGACCCGAAAGCTGCAGATCGACGGGATGGCGCGCTGCCGCGTCGGCAAAATCCGGCTCATGCATGCATAAGACTACAGACTCGTTCCCGGGCACACCCTGCAAAGCCAGATCGAGGCGGGGATGCCCTTCCATAGAATCCAAACCGCACAACCATAGCCGGTTTGCTCCCCGCTCGAGAACTTGCGACCGGTTGCGAAGAACGGTAATGCCCTGCGCTTCAAGGGCCTCCGTAACCAAGTGTGGATCCGCGGCGACATCGTGATTTCCCAGCACGGCCAGGCTGCCAAGTTGCGAGCGCAAAGCGCGCAGCAGCTTGGCGCACGGTTCCGCGGCCCGGGCGGCCTCGAGCTCCGGTTTCCTCGAAAACACAGAAGTGGTCACAAAGTCGCCCGTCAGTACCACCAGATCCGGATGGAGGCCATTTACAATCTGAATTGCCTTTTGGATCGGAGTGACGGTGAAGACTTCGTTGTAGTGAAAATCGCTCAACTGCGCGATGGTGAAGCCGTCGAATGCCGTGGGCAATCGCGCCAACGCCATCTCCACCCGCACCAGCACGGCACTGCTCGGCTCACGGATGAGGCCTTCTTCCCCAAAGCCCAGCGCACTGGCGGAGATCACCCCGGCGGCCACCAGAAATTTGCGCCGGTTTAGAGAAGCCAATCGCAACATCTCCCCACGGGTTTGGAGCTTGCAACGCGCATCTGTCCTCGACCGATTCTATCGAAAGGGGGTTTTTAGATCTGTCGGTCTGCTAACCAAGCCATGCATTGCGGTTCCCTTGCCTAGCGTAGATGGCCTCTTCCGCCGGTGACCGAACCGCGACTCCCCCGGGGGCCTGGCGCTTCTATCGATGCTCGTTCGTGGGCTCATCGCCTGCAAACTTAATAACATGCGAGGATCTCTGAATCCAATTTGAGAAGAAAGTCTCTACCCGCCCCCCTCAAATTTTTCACAACGGCCATGTTCCCAGTTGCATCGGATACAAGGTGTCCGTAATCGCGTAGGGGAGGAAGCATTCCATGCCGGCAGTCCTTGCGCAGCCAAGCAGCCGAGAGAACACCTCGCTCGCCGAGCGGTTCACAGAAATTCGCAACACGACGATAGGGATCACCAAGGGGCTTACGGCTGAGGACCAGATGGTTCAGTCGATGCCCGATGCCAGCCCCACCAAGTGGCATCTCGCACACACCACCTGGTTCTTTGAAACCTTCATTCTCCAGCCTTATGGCGATGGCTACAAGCCGTTTGACCCGCGATTTCGACAGCTCTTCAATTCCTACTACAAACAGCTGGGTTCGCATCCCTTGCGCGGTATGCGGGGCCTTATGTCGCGCCCGACGTTGCTACAAGTCGAAGCCTACCGGGCCTACGTCGACAACGCGCTGCTTCAAGTTCTCGAGCATGCGCCGGCCGAGGTGCTGGGGCTGGTCGAACTGGGTCTCCATCACGAGCAGCAGCACCAGGAGCTTGTCCTGACGGATATTAAACACGCGTTGTGGTCGAACCCGCTCCGCCCGGAACCATCCACGGAAACCTCCGATCACTCCGCCCCGCCAGCCATGAGCTGGACTGAAGTGGAAGGTGGTATCTACTTGATCGGCCATCGCGGTGGGGGCTTTGCGTTCGACAATGAAGGCCCGCAGCACGAAGTTCTCGTGCAGCCGTTTCGCATGGCGTCGCGGGACGTGACCAATGGCGAATATCTTGAGTTCATCGAGGACGGCGGCTATCGCCGCCCCGAGCTGTGGCTTTCCGACGGCTGGGACACGATCGCTGCCCAGGAGTGGAACGCTCCTCTCTACTGGGAACACCATGATGGCGGGTGGTGGCAATTCGTCCACGGAATGAGACTGCAAAGGGTCAATCCGCTGGAACCAGTCTGTCATATCAGCTACTACGAGGCCGACGCTTATGCCCGCTGGAGGGGTGCGCGGCTTCCGAGCGAACAGGAATGGGAGGTCGCGGCGGCGCGCATGCCATCCAATGGAACTTTTCTCGAGGACGGTGTTTTCCATCCCCAGCCGGCCCGAGGAGAGGGAGCCCAGCAGATGTTTGGAGACGTGTGGCAATGGACTGCAAGCCCCTACATCGCCTATCCCGGATTCCGGCCGGCCAAAGGGTTTTTGGGCGAGTACAACGGCAAGTTCATGTGCAATCAGTTGGTATTGCGGGGCGGCTCCTGTGTAACCCCCCGCAGCCACATCCGTCCCACGTACCGCAATTTTTTCCCGCCCCACGCGCGCTGGCAATTTACCGGGATCAGGTTAGCCCAATGATCGCTCGCGAACTGGCTGCGCTACCCGCCTACACGGAAGAAGTGGCCCTAGGTCTCACCAGCCGCCCCAAGTCGCTTCCCTGCAAACTGTTCTACGACGGCCCGGGTTCAGCTCTGTTTGAAGAGATTACCCGTTTGCCCGAGTATTACCTGACGCGCACCGAACTGGAAATTCTGCACGATCGGGCGGATGAAATGGTGCGCACCATGGGAACGGTAACTGTAGTGGAGCTGGGCGCGGGAACCGCGGTGAAAACCTGCACGCTGCTTGAGTCTTTGTCGCGGCAGCGGATTGGGGTTCGATATTTTCCGGTGGACATCTCTCGAGCCGCCCTTGCGCAAGCGAGGGAGCGGGTTGACTCCCTGAGCCGGCAGATCTTGGTTCGGCCCGTCGTCGCCGACTTCAGTGATGGTTTCGAGTTCCTGCGCGACATCCCCGGCAAGAAGCTGGTCGCCTACCTTGGCTCAAGCATCGGCAATTTCGACCCAGAGACCGCGATCGGGATGCTAAGTCAGATTCACCAGCAGCTTGCGCCTCAGGATACGCTGCTGCTCGGCACCGATCTGGTCAAAGACGAATCGATGGTGCTGGCTGCCTATGACGATTCGCAGGGAGTTACGGAGCAGTTCAACAAGAACATTCTGGCCAGACTCAATCGCGAGCTGCTCGCGAACTTCGACCTGGACTCCTTCCGCCATGTTGCCCTTTGGAATCCGCAAAAGTCTTGCGTGGAGATCCACCTCGAGAGTCTTTCTGCGCAAACCGTGGACCTTCCCCTGCTCCATTTGCGCGTGTATCTCTCCCCGGGAGAGCGCATTCACACCGAGAACAGCTACAAATACACGGTCGCAACCGTCAAGCGCATGCTCGAACGCTCCGGGTATGGCCTAACCCACACCTGGCTCGATCGGCGTCACTGGTTCGCGCTTCATCTCGCCAGGGTTCAGCCACCGCGCTTCCAATCTTAGTTCTCGCCGTCCCTCTTGCGCTTGCCCGGCAGGCCGGCTGGATTCTCGTGGGTGCGCTCGCGAAAGCCTCCCTTCAGCCCGGTGGCGAGCAGGATACTCGCCTCGCCAAACTTGTCACGTACCCGATCTGCGGCGGAAAGGGCACGCTCCCAGCGTTGCCGTCGCTGCCCTTCGATCAGATCGCCCTGACCGCTCCCAGAATCGAAATGCGAAGCCTCGACTCCGAGCAGCCGAACGGCGGTTCCCTTGCGCCAGTGGCGATGAAATAAGGTTCGAACTTGGGCAAAGATCTCGGTATCAAGCTGGGTCGCATCCGCCAGTGTGTGTGTGCGAGTGAGGGTGGTGAAATCTCGGTAGCGAAGCTTGAGTTGAAGGGTGCGTGCGCGCAAGTCGCCTTCCCGCAAGCGGCGGCCCACCATCTCAGAAAGTCGCATCAAGGTGGACTCGATGCGCTCGACGTCGGCGGTGTCTTCGTTGTACGTATGTTCGTGGCTGATGGACTTGGCGGCGGCGGCGCGATCGACGGCTCGGTCAAACCAGCCACCTGCATCCGCGCCCCGGGCTTTGCCGGCTAGCGCCAAACCCCATTTTCCAAAGCGCTCTTCGAGGAATCGATCCTCAAAGCCCGCCAGATCGCCGACCTGGTGAATCCCGAGATGATGCAGGTTTTGCTCCGTGACCTTGCCTACGCCGGGAAGGTCCCTTACATCCAAGGGAGCGAGAAACTTGGCCTCCTGCCCGGGAATCACCCAGAGAATTCCGTGCGGCTTGGCTTTCGCCGACGAAACCTTGGCGATGAGACGAGAGGTGCCGATGCCGATCGAGCAATTCAATTGAGTTTCCGACCTTATTCTCGCCTGAAGCCGGTGCGCCGCCCCCAGGGGCGGCCCATGCAGGCGTTCTGTGCCCGTCATATCGAGATAGGCCTCATCGATCGATGCCATCTCGAGCAGCGGCGAGAAAGTTCGCAGCACGCGATAGACCTTCTCCGACCACTCGCGATAACGCTGGGGATGGCCATCGAGGAAGATCGCATGGGGACAGAGCCTGGCGGCGGTACGCAGGGGCATTGCGGAATGGACGCCGAACCGGCGCGCCGGATAGGAGGCCGCGGAAACCACGCCCCGCTCCTGCCGCTGCCCACCAACCACCACCGCTTTGCCTTTTAGGGCAGGATCGAAGAGCTCCTCCACAGAGACGAAGAAGGCGTCCATATCAACGTGGAAGATGGTTTGTGGCGAGACCATGGGGGCAGCTTGAGTCGCACTGCAATTCTACTTGAGCTCGTCCCCGCTCTCGGGTCCGATCGGCTGGGAAAGCGAGGTCCACGAGCCAGAAACCCCAGGCGATTCTGGGGAGGAATCCGCCGTCCGAAGCCTAGGAAAGATGCTAGCTCCGGGGAGCGGGTGTCTGGCAGAAAACCTGCTGCTAAACCGCCGTCAATGCAGCCGCCGTCGGCGATTGCTGGTCCTGGGACTGGAGTGCCTTCTCGTAAACCCGGAGATATTCCTTGGCGGAGGCATTCCAGGAAAAATCTTTGGCCATGCCGTTGCGCAGGAGCTTCTGCCAGGATGACTGGTCGCGATAGGCCCACAGGGCTTCTTTGATGGTCTCGAGCAAGGCTTCGCCACTATATTGGCTGAACTTGAAGCCGGTCCCCTTCCCGGTACGAGGATTCCAGGGCTCAATGGTGTCGTCGAGCCCACCGGTTGCACGTACGATCGGTACGGTTCCGTAGCGGAGGCTGTAGATTTGATTGAGGCCGCAAGGCTCATACTTAGAGGGCATCAGGAACATATCGCTGCCCGCTTCGATCTTGTGCGCCAGCGCGTTGTCGTACGCAATCTTCACCGCAATCTTCTGTGGGAATTGCTTCTGCAGCCGCAAAAACATCTCTTCGTAGGGTTTGTCTCCTGCACCCAGAGCCACCGTAATCATCTCTTCCCGGGCCAGACGATCCATGATTTGCGAGATCAGATCGAAACCTTTTTGGGCAGCGAAGCGGGAGACGATGCCAATCACAGGCAGGCTCAAATTCGGGTTGCTGATGTTGAACGCGGCGAGAAGATCTCGCTTGCACTTGGCCTTGCCGCTCAGGTCCTCGGTCGAGTATCGCGCCACGGTGAATTTGTCCGTCTCCGGGCTCCATTCATCGTAGTCCGCGCCGTTCAAGATGCCGGTCACCGTGGCCGTGCGATGGCGCAGCACTCCTTCCAAACCGAAGCCGAACTCAGTGGTCTGAATCTCCTGACTGTATTTGCGGCTCACGGTGGTGATGAAATCCGAGTACACCAGTGCACCTTTCAAAAAATTCACATTGCCAAAGAACTCCATCTTCGAGATGGTGAACAGGTCCCAAGGAAGAGTCAGCAGGGGCAAGGTATCGGCCGAGAACAACCCCTGATATCCCATATTGTGAATCGTGAACACCGTGGCGACATCGCGGAAAGCCGGGTCTTCCGCGTACTGAGTGCGCAGCAGAACTGGAACCAGGCCTGACTGCCAATCATGACAATGAAAGACTTGTGGCACTCCCAGGATTTTGGAACCCTCGAGCACCGCCCGCGAGAATAGGGCGAACCGCTCTGCGTTATCGGGGTAATCGCCGGTGGAGGTCCCGTATAGCCCGTCGCGATCGAAAAATGGCGGGTAATCAATAAAATAGAAGCGCACACCGGAATGGTTCCCTCCACTCCAGACGGAACAGAAACGGTAGCGATCGTCAAAGGGTACGGTGATGCTACGGACCACGGTGACGGCATCGGCGAGCTTGGTTTGGCGATAACGGGGGGAATAAACGCTTACCTGGTGGCCGGCAGCCGCCAAGGCTCGTGGCAAAGCACCGACAACGTCCGCCAAGCCCCCGGTCTTCGAAAATGGCACACATTCCGACGCAACAAACGCGTTATGCATAGATTATGACTCCTCGAACCTACTCCCTCAGCCCTAGGCCCACGCTATCATGGATAGCGAACCGAGTACTCCGCCTAACTGGTCATCGCGGCGGGGACGAAGGTTTAGTCTAGCGTCTCCAAAGAAAGAGGGTCAACGTGCCGAAAGTGTCAGCTGCGCGTCCCAAACACAAGAAGCCCAAACTGGGACAACATTTTCTGGTGGATCGATCGGCGGCCTCGCGTATCGTCGACACCTTGGGAGACCTGTCCCAAAGTACCGTGCTCGAGATCGGTCCCGGACGCGGCGTTCTGACTTCGCTGCTGGCCAAGCGAGCCCGCCGGCTGATTGCCATCGAAGTTGATCGGGTTCTGGCCGCGCAATTGCGCATGCATTTTTCTCTTGCGCCCAACGTTGAGATCATTGAAGCCGACATCCTGGCGGTCGATTTTGACACCATCTTTGGCCCAAAGCCAGGAAGCACGCGTCCGGGCCTCAACCCCGAACCCGAGCGTGTCCCGGTGATTGGCAATCTTCCCTATTTCCTCACTTCGGACATCCTGTTACGGCTCTTTGCCTACCGCAAGTACTTCGCTACGCTCCTGCTCATGGTGCAGAGCGAAGTTGCGGATCGACTGGCGGCGCAACCAGGAAAAACTGATTACGGACTGCTTTCCGCTACGGCGCAGCTCTATGCTCGAGTCCGAAAGCTCTTCGTCCTGCCGCCGGCCGCATTTTCGCCTCCCCCCAAGGTTCATTCTGCCGTGGTCGAACTGCGGATGGCCTCGCAGCTTGAGAGCTTGCGCGTCCCTGAGAAAGCCTTCCTGAGTTTCTTGAAGCTGTCGTTTGCCCAGAAACGAAAAACCCTGTGGAACAATTTGAAGTCAGAATACCAGCCGCACGGCCTAAAAAATGCCATGGAGCAGGTGGGAATCGCGCCCACATCGCGTGCGGAGGCGGTACCGCTCGACAAGGCGGCAGCTTTGTTCCGTACTTTGGGCACTACCCAAAGTCCCTGAATCCTGCGGATTTCGTGAATCCTCGGCCGGTGCGGGATTACAATTTCTTGGGGGAGGAACGCGACAGCGGATCCTATGGAAGCTCTCCGTCATCCGGCGGTCGCCGGCCGTTTTTATCCCGAGGACCGTGATACTCTTCTGAGCGACCTGCGATCCTTCCTTCGGGCGCGGGAGGCGCCCCGGCCTGCTTTGGCCTGCATGGTGCCGCACGCCGGATATATCTACTCGGGATCGGTTGCTGGCGCGGTCTTTGCCGAGCTTGAGATTCCGCGCCGCTGTCTCCTGCTCTGTCCGAACCATACTGGCCGCGGCCGGCCACTCGCCATCATGAGCCACGGAGCCTGGCAAACTCCCCTGGGCACGATCCCCATCGATTCCCAGTTGGCGGAAACCCTGAAACAGCGGTGCCTCCTGCTCACCGAGGACGCCGAGGCGCATCGCAGCGAACATGCGATCGAAGTGGTGCTTCCCTTTCTGCAACAAAGTCGACCCGAGTTCACCTTTGTGCCGATCGCCTTGGGCACGGGGCAGTTTACCGCTCTCCAACAGCTCGGCGAGGCCTTGGCGGCGGTTGCGGAAACGCAGGAGCAGCCGATGCTGATTATCGCCTCGAGCGATATGAATCATTATGAGAATGATCACATCACAAGGGTAAAGGACACCAAGGCGATCGAACGCATTCTGGCGCTTGACGCATGGGGTCTCTATGACGTGGTTATCAAGGAAAACATCAGCATGTGTGGTTTCGGCCCGGCCGTGGCCATGCTGACGGCGGCAAAGCGGCTCGGTGCCACTGCCGCCGAACTGATCAAGTATGCGACCTCCGGCGATGTCTTCGGCGAACGTGAAGTGGTCGTGGGCTATGCCGGAGTGGTGGTGCGCTAAGCCGACGGCTATTTGCAACTACCATAGGCGGCAAGCGTTCTTGCGCACCATGGGCTGCCCCTTGTGGCAGCTGAAAGCCTGGGCGAACTCCGGCATGTTTGAAACGACATTATTGACCCGGTATTTGTCCAGGGGATGAGGGTCCATGAGCAACAGAGTCCGCATCATTTCAGGGCGCACGTTGCTGCACGAGATGCCGGCATAGGCAAGAAAAAATCGCTGCCGGGCGGTTAAGCCGTCTTGCCCTTTGCTATCGAGAGCTTCTCCCTTGGCTTGCAGGTCGGCCTCGAGCGCAAACAACGCCAGATAAATGCCGCCATTGTCGGCCGTATTCTCACCCTGGGTCAGGCGGCCATCTTGCTGGACTCCGGCTTCGGGCACGAATTCGGTATATTCCTCTCGAATGCAATCGCCTCGCTGGTCGTAAGCTTGGGCGTCGGTCGAGGTCCACCAGTCACGCAGATTCCCGCTGCCATCGAACTTACGACCTTGATCGTCGAAGCCGTGAATCGTCTCGTGCCCAATTACGGCGCCGACGGCACCATAATTCACGCTGTCATCCTGCGTCGGATCGTAGAACGGAGGTTCGAGTATTCCCGCCGGGAAATTGATGGTGTTGGTTTGAGCATCCTCGTAGGCATTGACGGTCGGAGGCGTCATGGTCCACTCGCTGCGATCGAGTGGTTTGCCAATCTTTTGCAATTGTCGATGGAATTCAAAGGCGGCGGCGCGCCGCACGTTCTCCAAGTGGTTGTCGGGACGGATCTCGAGCGCGGAGTAGTCGCGCCAGTGATCGGGGTAGCCGATCTTATCGACCTGCATGGCGAGCTTGAGGTGCGCCTGTTTCTTGGTTTCCGGACTCATCCAATCACTGGCGTCGATATCGGAACCGAGTGCCGCCTCAAGGTTCTGGACGATCTGTTTCACGCGCTCTTTGTTGGCTGCGGGAAAGGCGCGTGCCACGTAAGCCTGCCCTAGGGCCTGGCCGAGGTCGCGATCTTCGGCCTGTACGCAACGTCGCCAGAGGGGCAACATCGCCTTCGCCCCGAACAGTGTTTTCCCCACGAATTCGAAGTCCTCTTGGACAAAATCATCGCTCATTTGGGATGCGCTGCCTGCCAGGAGCTGCCACTTCAGATATGACTTCCAGTGAGCCAGCGACTCATCTTGGATCAAGCGCTCCAAACTGCGGAAGAACTCCGGCGAGGTGACAATGAACTTACCGCTCGGCGGTGCGTTCACCCCTTCCAGATACCGCGCGAAGTCAAAGTTTGGCGCCAGCTTTTCCACCTCCGCGAGACCCATCTCGTTGTCCAGATTTTTCGGGTCCCGGCGCTTCACCACGTCCATGGCGGACTTGGCCATGGCCGTTTCCAGGTTGAGTACAGCCTCGGCCGCGCTTTGCGCCCTAGCCACGGGCTCTCCGGAAAGCTCGAGCATCCGCGCCACATGAGCCTTGTACTTGGTCAGGATAGCCAGCGATTCCGCATCGGTCTTCAGGTAAAAATCCCTTCCCGGCAGGCCCATTCCGCCCTGATCGAATTGCGGGATCACATTAGCGGTGTCATGAAAGTCCGGTTGCGCGCCAAAACCAAACAGCGCAGCATAGGTTGCGGGATCGCTCGGGTTCCAAGCCCCATAAATCGAGAGGTGGAGGTCGGCCACAATCTCCGCGATCTCGGCCTTACTTCGCATGTGGTCGATGCGCTCCAAGCCCGGACGAAGAGTTTCGAGTGCCGTTTGCTTGCGTTGCTTTTCGTCCATACAGGCGGCCCAGTAATCGCCCACTTTCTGCTCCACCGGCGTGCGTTCGGCAACCTGCTTGGCCGCAATCGCCAGCACCGTTTGGTGCAGTACGGCCTCATTCCATAGTTGCAGCTTGCCGGACGCCCCCCAAAAGATCTCGTCCGGCGGAACCGGATTATCCTGAACCCAGCGATGGCAGGAGTACTCATAAAAATCGGTGCAGGGGTCGATGCTCGTAGCGACCTTGCTAGCGTCGAAATGGTCGAGCGCAGGAGGGGGCTGCTCGGAGTTGTGCTCCCGTGGTGCCGTGGTGGTCTGGGCAAGGCTCTCCGAGCAAAACAGGCAAACCCAAGCGAAGCACACGACTAGCGATCGCATGGTGATAACCTCTCCTTATACTTCAAGATAGGAAGATTACCACGTACCCCGGAAAGGACGATGAGACGGCAGACGGTGACCGGGGTCCGGCTGGACTTTGCGGCTGTCAAACCCAGCTCGACATCCCGAACCCGTGCAACCGGCACCGTGATCGGATCAATGGGCGGGGCTCTAAGCCACTCCGGGATGAACTGCCGTCGCTGGGCTTTGCCGGGGGCATGTCGGCCGTCGCACCGTGCGCTCGTTCGATCAGCCGAGGCTACAATGGCGATGTCGATAGGGCTGGTTGTGTGGGATCGGAGATGGTCCGCCGCCAAACGGGTTCCCTCAGCCTGACGGCCGCCCCTCAT